>Ga0209157_1000480_pt1 | contig 34176 bp, 25 predicted proteins | sample GraSoiAngelo_135_FD_185892 | JGI IMG/M metagenome (GOLD analysis project Ga0209157, IMG submission 185892) | Grasslands soil microbial communities from the Angelo Coastal Reserve, California, USA - 14_0929_05_40cm (SPAdes) (version 2) | ecosystem: Environmental > Terrestrial > Soil > Grasslands ...
TGCCCGCGGCGCTTTTAGTTTCGGGTTTTTGAGGATTTTCCCTGATCACCCTTGCAGGAATTTTCCCCCTGAGGATGCCGGTATTCACCTGACTCTCTGTGTCGAATGCGGGCGGGCGATCGGTATGTAGCTTGCCCACCTGATACCAGCGAGACCGGAGAGCCAGCCTTACCCAGGCTGGACCGGACAAACAAAGGAGGGAAGCTATGAATATGAAGATGCACACTCACGGTGTGCGATTTGCGCTCGTCTGTCTGCTGCTCATCTTCGGCATTGCCTGGGCTTCCCAGGCGCAAGCCGACGTCACTTACAGCGGGCGGGCCTTCGCCGCTTTTGTCAATGTTCCCACGCTCGGGGTCGGCCCGACCACTGTGTCGGATACCGGGGAGCTACCTCCCAGCGGCGGGTTCCAATCGGCAGACTTCGCCACGGTCGGGGCTCCTGGCGTCTTGAACGCGACGCTGTTGAGTGCGTCAACCAGCGGAGCCAATGGCGTGGCCCGTAGTCGCGCCTCACTGGCGGATCTCGTGGTGCTCCCCGGAAATGCCGCTCAGGTGACCGCCTCGTTTGTTCAAGCTGAGTCGGAGGCAACCTGTAATGGAGTCCGAGGATCAACTGAAGTCGCCAACGCCACTTTTGGCGGCCAGGCCATTGCAGTAGACCCCTTTGCCCCAAACCAGACGTTCGTGATCCCTAACCCGATAGGGGGTCCGCCCGTGGCCACGCTCATCATCAACGAGCAGAAGACGTCATCGGGGGGAGGGACGCAGGACATCACGGTCAACGCGGTGCACCTTACTCTCGCAACCGGCGACGAAGTGATCCTGTCCAGCGCCCATAGCGATGTGAAAGGGTGCCCAGGCTGTCCACCCAAACCGCCCTGCGCTGACTTCATGAGTGGCGGCGGGTGGATCAACGTTGGTAAGAGTACGGCCAACTTTGGGTTCAACGCTGGGTACAAGCCCGGTTCGTCTTCACCGGAAATCCATTTCAACTATATCGACCACAACTCTGGGATGCAGATGAAGGCGACCAGCATTAGCGTCTATAAGATAGGGGACACCGCGACAACCCGCCACATGGAGGGGATGGCTGAGATCAACGGAGTCTCGGGCTTTACCTACTCGATTGACGTGGCGGATAACGGCGAGCCCGGACGGAATACGGATAGCTTGAAGATCAGCTTGAGCAATGGCTATTCGGCGGGTGGAACTTTAGGAGGCGGAAATATCCAACTCCACAGGCCTTGTCCGTAGGACTTGCGAGCAAGGTTGGGTCGGTTGTTTGCGGGGCGGCCTCGGAGAGTTCCGGGGCCGCCCTTTTAATGCCACGACAGTGGCCCAGTGAGAAGGCAGATTACATGGGGTACAGAGAGGAGGGGGGACTTGAGGGGGGTCTTTATGTGAGAGGGTCTGGAGCCACAGCTGGCTCCGGAAGGGATTCAGTAGTCAAAGTTAGCAGGCGAAGAGATGGAGGTTCCCCGCAGTCTGATCACAAGCGCGGGCATTGATAACACGACGATCAACTTCTATCATACGGGTCATGAGACGAAAGACGCTGCTTCTGCTTTCCCTCATCTGGCTTTGCCTTCCTACGTATACCCATGCACAGCCCAATCCATCAACTATAGATGCCAATCGAAGCATCGACTGGAGCCAGGCTGGTATACCCGGAGGCATCCAGAACCGCACCACCGGTTGCTCCACTCTCAATCCAGGTGCAACTGCGCCTCAAATCAACAAGGCGATCGCGGCCTGTACCAACGGTGTCGTGTATCTCAACGCGGGAACGTACACTCTATCGAGTGGGATAACTTTCGGAGGGACTAGTAATGTCACGCTCCGTGGCGCGGGCCCTGATCAAACCATTTTGAAGTTCACCGGAACTGATCCATGTGGGGGTCTATCGGCAAACGTCTGTATTATGGGAGCGTCAAATATTTGGCCAGGCAATCTTCCTTCCGCCGACATTCGTAATTGGAAAGCGGGCTATGCCAAAGGCACGACGCAAATGACCTTGGATTCCACAACGGGTCTCACTGTAGGAACCATCATAATACTCGATCAATTGAACGATACGACGGATACGGGCGGTGTCGTCGTGAGCGATGTGATCGGCACTTTTTCTCTCGAGGGGGGCGCTCCCGGCCGCACTAACCGGGCGCAGCAGCAGTTCGTGCAGGTGACGGCAATCAATGGGAATCAAGTCGCCATCTCTCCTGGTATTTACATGCCGAACTGGAGAGCCTCACAACAGCCGCAGGTATGGTGGTGGGGGGATACCTCGGTCACCGCCGTCATGGACGGTGTCGAGAACTTGACGCTGGATCACACCAATGCCCCTGAAACCTCTGGCATCGCGTTTCACAATGCGTACAAGGGTTGGGTGAAGAATGTTAAATCCATCAACGCCAATAGGAATCATGTCTGGATACAGCAGGCCGCAAGAATCGAGGTCCGAGACAGCTACTTCTATGGAACCAAAAATGCGGCAACGCAGAGTTATGGCGTGGAGTCGTTCATGACCTCTGATGACCTGGTTGTAAACAATATTTTCCAGCATGTGACGTCGCCTATTATGGTGGGACCAAACTCAGGTTCTGTCTTTGCGTACAACTTTATGGCTGATATGGCTTACTCTATTGCGACCTGGATGATGGCCGGTATAGACGCCTCGCATGATGCCGGCACTGGGATGAACCTCTTCGAGGGCAATGTGGGGAATCAATTCTGGATGGACCTGTACCATGGAACCGGCAATCTCGCCACCCTATTCCGAAACCAATTGATGGGAACGGAACCGAACAAGACCCAGGGGAATACGGAGGTCATTAACATTTGGGGGTACAACCGGTTCGTAAACATTGTGGGCAATGTCCTTGGGACGTCGGGATACCATAAAGTCTATGAAGACTCGCGGACACCGTCAGGAACGACGGGCCATCCGGAGAGGTCTATTTATCTCTTGGGCTATACTGGCGCCCTCGAAAGGATATCTTCCGGTCTTCCGTATGATCCGCTGGTTGTAAGCACCATGTTCCGCTGGGGCAACTACGATTATGCTACGAATCGAACACACTGGGACCCTGCTGAGATTCCCGCTGGCGTTGCTGTCCCAAACACTCAAACTTTGCCACCCTCTCTATTTCTTTCCTCAAAACCAAGCTGGTGGGGCACTATGCCATGGCCGGCTATCGGCCCCGATGTCACCGGCGGCCAGGATCCGGCCGGACACGCTTATCAGATTCCAGCTCAAGTCTGCTATGGCAAAAGCCCGAAGAACGCTGATGGCACCTTGGTCTTCAACGCAAACAACTGCTATAGAAACACTTCGTCGAGTGCCTCCAACCATCCGGCGAACCGCAGGTTACAATGATCGAATCAATGAAGTGGGGAATGACTGGTCCGGCGAGGGGTTGAGCCGACCCCCTGCCGAAAGATAATAACGACCGCCTTGGGGTGGTCGGACAAATACTTTTCCACGACCTCGAAGTTGTCCTCAATGGTATCCACAATTGTGTTGTATTTATCGCTGCCGTTCCACATCCTCACGATGAAGACGCCACCTTCCTGCAGGTACTTTGAGTACCGGTCCAGCATCGTTTTAATCTTTCCCCACGGGATATAATAAATAGAATCCCTGAACAGTATCACGTCGTATTGCTGAGTCGGCACGTAGCTGAAGACATCTGACTGCGCATAGCGGTTTCGATGTGCTCGACCGTTCTCCTCAGTCCTCCTTCTGGCTTTCTCGATGGCCACATCAGAGATATCCACTCCCATGTAGTGTCGATATGTGGTTGCGTCCAATTCGTTCCCCGTACTACCCGAACCGCATCCGAGATCCAGAATGCTTCCGGCGTTGGCATATTTCTCAACGTACGGGTAGACGCAATCAAGGGGTGTCCTATCGAGGCAGTCCCACCGACCTTGCGAGAATTCGATGTTCCACAGGTACCTCTTGACGTTCTTGGTCCCGTAAGCCTGAAGCAATCCGCGTAAAATATTTTGTACTCTCCCTGGTAAATACATAGAGTTCAGCCGTCTCCTCTTGGGTGACTCTGCTTGTTCTGGCTATGTCGTCTCCTAGATCCGGAGGAGAAAGACATAGCTTCTTTTGCTTGGACGGCCTGTCGCAATGGAGCCAGGTAAAATGATCTTATGAATTCCCTACTTCTGGGAGACGAGTCTGGCTTGCCTCGCTCGCCCCCTGCTTCAAATCTGGACTCCTCGTGCCAAAGGCGACGGCTAGATGAGTTACGGTTGCGGAAGAGCGTAGCAGTCGTTCGCGTTGAAGCTTAGGATGCCATTACCGTCCTTCAGGCTGTTGTCATAGCACACTTGGGCGGGAATCTTATACGCATATCCGGCCGGATCTTGGCCGCCGGTGACATCGGGACCGATAGCCGGCCATGGCATAGTGCCCCACCAGCTTGGTCTTGAGGAAAGAAAGAGGGAGGAAGGCAAAGTATGATCGGATGGGACAGGAGTGTCGGCAGGAATCTCGGCAGGGTTCCAACGTGTCTGATTCGTAACATAATCATAATTTCCCCAGCGGAGAAGTCCGTTTACAACAAGAGGATCATACGGAAGACCGGAAGATATCAGTTCGAGGACGCCAGTGTAGCCCAAGAGATAAATAGACCTCTCCGGATTTCCCGTCGTTCCGGAAGGCGTCAGAGAGTCTTCATAGACTTTATGGTATCCCGACGTCCCAAGGACATTGCCCACAATGTTTACGAACCGGTTGTACCCCCAAATGTTAATGACCTCCGTGTTTCCCTGGGTCTTGTTCGGTTCCGTTCCCATCAATTGGTTTCGGAATAGGGTGGCGAGCGCGCCGGTTCCGTGGTACAGGTCCATCAAGAATTGATTCCCCACATTGCCCTCGAAGAGGTTCATCCCGGTGCCGGCATCATGCGAGGCGTCTATACCGGCCATCATCCAGGTCGCAACGGTGTAGTACATATCGATCAAGTAGTTGTAGGCGAAGACCGAGCCTGCGCTTGGTCCGGTCATGAGCGGCGTGGTCACATGGTGAAAAATATTGTTTAGAATCAGATCGTCCGAGGTGGTAAACGACTCGATGCCGTAACTCTGTGATGCTGCATTCTTGGTTCCATAGAAGTAGCTGTCGCGAACCTCGATTCTTGCCGCCTGATATAGCCAGACGTGGTTCCTCTTTGGGTTCAGGGATTTAACATTCTTCACCCAACCCTTGTACGCATTGTGAAACGCGATGCCAGAGGTTTCAGGGGCATTGGTGTGATCCAGCGTCAAGTTCTCGACACCGTCCATGACCGCGGTGACCGAGGTATCTCCCCACCACCATACCTGCGGCTGTTGTGAGGCTCTCCAGTTCGGCATGTAAATACCAGGAGAGATGGCGACTTGATTTTCATTGATCGCTATCACCTGCACGAACTGCTGCTGCGCCCGGTTCGCGCGGCCGGGAGCGCCCCCCTCAATAGTAAAACCGGTGGCATCACTCACGAGCACACCGCCCGGGTCTATTGTATCGTCGAGCTGATCGAGTATGAGAATGGTGCCCGTCTTGAGACCGGCTGTGGAATCCAGAGTAATTTGCGTCGTGCCTTTGGCGTAACCCGCTGTCCAATTACGAATATTCGCGGAAGGAACACTGCCCGACCAAACTCTTGACGCTCCATGAATACACACGTTTGCCGATACGCCCCCACAAGTATCAGTTCCGGTGAACGCCAAAATGGTTTGATCAGGGCCCGCGCCACGGAGCGTGACATTACTAGTCCCTCCAAAAGTTATCCCACTCGATAGAGTGTACGTTCCCGCGTTGAGATACACGACACCGTTGGTACAGGCCGCAATCGCGTTGTTGATTTCAGTGGGTGTCGCCCCCGGATTGAGGGTGGCGCAGATCGTGGTGCGATTCGGAATGCCTCCGAGTACGCCAGCCTGACTCCATTCGACCCTTCGATCGGCACTGATAATTTGTTGGGAGGCGCCAATGTTGTTGACAGTCACTAATACGGCCGCTGAGGTAGCGGTATTGCCCGTGGCATCGCGGGCCACGGCTGTGAGCGTATGCGTCCCATTAGCCACCGTGGCGCTGTCCCATGATGTCGAGTAGGGCGCAGATGTGGACTCAGCCCCGAGATTGGCCCCATCGAGCTTGAACTGAACACCGGCTAGTCGCACATTGTCAGACGCCGTGGCAGACACAGTGATGGTTCCTGAGACCGTCGCCCCGCTGGCGGGAGCGGTGATCGAAATCGTGGGTGGCGTCGTGTCAGGCGATGCCGAGGGTTTGAACGCCATTATCAACGTGACGAAATCCGCAAAGGGCGAATTTGTGTTGGTGAACGTTGCCGCGATTGATCCCGCCGAGCCTTGGATTTGATCCTCGCTTCGTCCTCCAACGGGAGATGTAAAAGACTCTCCACCAGTAAACCCGGTCCCTGGGTTCAGAGTGGAAGCGTGTCCCTGGTCTGTCGTAGCGCCGAAGATGTAATCACCGTTCGCCGTCGTTGTGATCGCTCCACTCGTCACCGCATCTGCGCCGGTGCCTGGATCAGTTTGCCCCTGCGCGGCGCTTCCATCGAGAGGAGAGAAGGCATCAGCTCCGCTGATCTCACGGACGATGATAGTTCGCGCAGAAAAAGCGCCGGGTGAAAATGTCGCCGTAACGGTGCAAGGTCCTCCGAGGATGTTCTGCGCATAGGCTCCTGCGGCCCGCCCCTGAGCACCCAAGGTCGTCGGGTTCTGCACAAGCGTGTAGGTGTTTCCAAGGCTGTCGGTGACGCTACTGAGCGTGTCTGTAGTGTTGGTCCAGGCCACATAGACGGCGATGAGGTTGCCCGCCTTGACGTTGCGGGTAAGCGTGACGGCGTCAGTGATACCGCTTGAGAACTCGGAAATACTCGCCGACTGGACGAAAGCGGTCGCCGCGGGTCCTTCAGAAGGAAACCAGGCAACGAGGAGAACGGCGATAACAAGATAACGAATGGCAACCATGATCAGAACCTCGTGCAGAAGACAAGGGTCTGCACCGCAACGCCTGCACTCCATATCCGCCTCATGGAAGTCATACTTCGTCGGTCGGATCACCGCAAGGAGTGATGGGCTTCCGCGCCTTGTCTCTCATTCACGGCCTCCTTGGCTGCCGGCATCTCAGTCGAGACGGTGTACAGAGAAAGGGGATCAGATTTAGCTGTGCGTTTCCACTGCGGTTGCAGTGTTCCCCGTAGCCGCAGGCGCCGTGCGAGCGTATACATCCTTGCACGGCACGGTTCCTCGATGTACCGGTATGTGACGAACGACACGCCGAACACTGCGGCGAGCATCAAGCAATAGAGGAGATCACCAACGATGATATTACTCTCAATGAACGTGACGTCGTCTACGGTCACATAGTTGAGCCCGAAGCCATGGTGCGCGACGTTCCAGAACGCTACCAGAACTATCGCGTGGGACAGATAGATCGAATACGAGAGTGTCCCTGCCAGCACGAATGGTCGTGACTTCAGCCATTGAGAGATCAACCCCGTCTCGTAGGAAAAGACCCAGACGACGAGCCCGAATAACATGGGCGCGAGAGTCGAATAAGGGCTCTCCTTGCCGAATGTTGAAACGAACTCATACAGGGCTATGATGGCCCCGACTTCCAATACGGATACCATTATCCTGTTGCTCAGAATAAATGCTGCAACTGGGCGCCATTTTAGTGTTTCAACGATGTCGAGGACGAGGACTCCCACCACAAAGCCGTAGATGCATCTCACGATCCCGAAGTCGTAAGTGGTATCGATATACGCAGGAGAGAGGGCCGCGATCACCAACGGCGAGACCGCGACTATCCCAATTTTGGCGATCAGTGAGCTCCTGGGTGGTATTGCAATCCAACAGCACAACGCAAACAGGGCGTTCGTATAAAATTCTGTGCTGATACTCCAACTGGGAAAGTTCCACGTCAACGAATTGTGCAAACCGAGTGAGTGCACGAGGAGCAGGTTCGTGATGAGCGCGTACAGGCTCATCGACGGGCCAAACGAAGGGTGTTCAAGCACGCGGCCGAAAAATTGCGATGCGCACAGTCTCGACAACTCGTACATAAGCCAGACGAGAATGAAGAAGACGTGAAGGGGGTAGAGACGCCCGAGTCGTCTCAAGATGAACTCAAATGTGTCTTCGACACTAGAAAGGCGGGACCTGTACGCATGAGCGAGAACGAACCCGCTCAAGACGAAAAAGAAATCCACGACCATATAGCCGTGCCGCAAAAAAGTCCAATCATGAATATGGCTGTTTGGATGAAAATGATACGCGGCAACGAGCAGCGCGCAGACTCCACGCCAACCATCCAGGACCACAAACCTGGTTTGGTTTTCAGGTCTCAAGCCGGTCACCTGAACTAGTAGCGCGCATCACCGTCTCCTTACCGCCGCGGCCTCGTTATGGACCCTCTGACCGTTCATGTCATCGAATCTGTAAATCACGTCACTAACTCGTTTTCCTTGCCCTGGTTGGGGTGAGCGCCGCGCTCGTGCTGCTGCCAGGGGGTCGTAGCCACAGCCGGGGATGACCTTGAGGGCCTGTCCCATGGGACCATGTCCCGCAAAAGCCCCGCGACCTGAGAGAGGGGTGTGCACCCTCGGTGCAACAGGATGACCGCACACAGATACAGCGCTCCGAACAAGACGGAAATCGCCACGATCCGGCCGATTGCCCCCATCGATCCAGATACTACGGCCAGAGACGGGATTCCCCGGATGATCACAGCGGAGGCGCAGCCCGCCAGCGCGGACGCCAGAACGTACTTCCACACGGCGCCGATCACCGGCGCGATCCCAAGGCGTGCCGGCCTCCCGGCGTACCAGAGCGCCGGAATCGTGAGAATCCAGAAGGAAACAACCCAGGCCACGGCGATTCCCACGGGACCCCACGGGAGCCCTAGGAGAAAAAGCAGGCCGGTCACGGCGAACTCCACGACCGACCAGCGGAACCACCGGTCCGCCCTCCCGATGGAAAGGTGGATCCAGCCATGGGTGTAATAGAGAAGCATAATCCCGATCCCGGGTGCGAAGAACGTGAAGATCCGACCCGACTCCTCCCACCCCGGTCCCAGCAGCAGAAGAACCAGGTCCTTGCCCATCAGGGTGAGGCCCGCCCCCAGCCCCATGCCAACGAAGGCGAGGGTCGACAGCGCCCGCAGGAAAAACCGCCCGTGCTGTGTGGAGTCCCGGGTCAACCGGCTCAGAGCAGACACTGCGACGGTCGTGAGAGGGGCCGAGAGTTGGTTTGTTGGAAGGACGAATAGGTCATACGCCTTCTTGTAAAATCCCAAAGGCTCCGGGCCAAAGCGCCATCCCACCAGGAGATTGTCCAGGTTCCAGGTGAAGTAGTTTGCAGTGAAGCGCCCGTAGGTGTTCATAGCGAACCGGACCATCGGGACGGTACCGACGCCGCGTCGGGGGAGACCCGGGACCCATCGACACAGAGTTAAGGCCCCTACGGATGTAGCAAGTGGCAGCGCGACGGCTCCTGCAACCAGCGCCCAGTATCCCCAGCCCATCTGGGCGAGGAGGATCGACACGGCCACCGAAACAGCACGGGCGAGGATGTCATTGGCGGAGACTACGGAGAACCGCATGGCCCGCTTGAGGAGGGCCAGGTGCTGGACCGAAAGACAGGTGAAAAAGATCGTCACGGACATGGCGACGGCGACAGCGGCCACCCGAAGGTCCCCGTAGAAGCGTGCCAGGAGAGGCCCTGCGGCGGCGAACCCGATCGTTAGAAGAAAGCCCAGGCCTACGTTGATCCAGAACAGGTTGCTGGCCAGAGCATGATCGATCTCCTCCCGCTGGAGGACGGCCTCCGTAAACCCGTTCAGCCCGAAGTTCATCAAAAGCAGGCTGAAGGTGGTGACCATGGTCACCAGTCCAAAATCTGCGGGGGTGAGGAGCCTGGCCAAGACGACGGTGGCGATCATCTGGATGGCGAACCCCAGGCTCTGGGCAAGCACCGTGACCCCGGCACCCCGGACGGCGAGACGCCGGAGCCCGTCTCCATCCACGGCGCCCCGGAAGGCGCCATTTGCGTCGAAGGGCTTCACTCGTCCTCCCAACGCGGGGGTTCCGGAACGATGGTTGTGGCCAGGAGGAACATGATCCACACGAGGTGCATCCCTTTGAACGCGGCCTCCGTCAAGTTGTAGATCACCGCGACGGCGAAATACGCCAGTCTGAGCCTGCCTGTCCCCGAATCTTGGCGGACCGCGCCGACGACGTTCCGGAATCCCCACACCATGACGAGGCCGAGCAAGGCCACCCCCACCCAGCCTAGGCTCAAGAAGACCTCAAGGTAGCCGTTGTGCGCCTGGTTCGGGTGCCACCAGTATTTCGTCCAGAACCACTTGGCCCGCTCCCCGAGCCAGAAACTCTCGAAGCCGGTCCCAAACCACGGATCTGTGTTCGTGCGGAGAAGCTCCTCCCAGAGGATAGTCCGACCGCTGAGCGTCGCGTCCCTTCCCATCGCCTCGACGAGGTCCGTTCCGACATCGAGGAACAGGCCGACTAAGGAAAGAAACAGCACACCTGCTACGAAGAGCTGCACAGCCGTTGGCTTTCTCGCGAGCCATGGCAGGTTCTTGACCGCGATCAGGCCGCCGCCTAAGAGGAAACAGGCCAGGGAGGTGACGGAATCGGCCATCCAGAAGAGCCACAGGGCCATGGCCAGGATCGCGCCGTGGGCGATCAGCGGTCCAGCCATGCGGGGACGCTCCCCGCTCCGGAACACCTCGAGAAAACGCCACAGGGATCCGAGTCCAAAGACCAGGCAGACAAGCCCAAGGCCGTTCTTTCCTTCCGCGACGCCGGTGTAGTACGGCGTCCAAATCCAGGGACTGTAGCCCCGTCCCAACTCGGGGTAGTACTTGACGAGCAGGACGGAGAGCGGGATCAGAAGAAAACCAGTCCGCGCGAGAAGTCGCTTCACCGCGGCGGACGGATCCGGATCGGTCAGGACGACTAGGACCATCACGACATTCCCCAAGGCCTTGGTCCACCGCTTGAAGGCCACGTCGGGGTAGTCAGACCAGAAGACGCTTAGGGCGCCGTAAAGGAAGAACAGGAGAATCGGTCCATTCGCACGCAAGAACATTCCGGTGCGCCGTCCTCTCGTGAGGAGCACCATCAAACCGGCCGCCAGAAGCCCGGCCAGCATAAGCCGATCGAGAGGGCTCCCCTCGAGGTACTGGTCGGGCGACTGCATCCCTCGCGCTGGGTCCAGCCAATCGGAAAACATCCGAGACCCTGCGAGCAACACCCACGCGACGGGAATCCAAAGGGCCGGGGAAACTCGGGACTTCCGGTCCCGGTCCAACAGGAACAGCGCCAGGATGACAAGACCATAAACGACCGTAGCGACGCTTTGGGGCATTTACCACCTTCTCGAGGCTGCTGACACGAAGCAGGAGGTCATTGGGGATCAAGGAACAGTCGATGCAGGAGTTCGCGGGTCAGCGCCCGGTGGATCTCGGCGGGCCACTTGTCGCGCCACAAGGACGTCCCGACCGTCGCGGAACGTCCCGTGAGCCCTCCGTAACGGCGCTAAGGCAGGAAGTTGGCGGTGACGGTCCTTGCCGCGTTCATGGTCACGGTACAGGTCCTGCCCGAGGCCGTATCACAGCCGCTCCAGCCGATGAACATGGACAAGGGGCCCGGCGTCGCGGTCAGGGTCACCATCGTGCCGCTGTTGTAGGAGGCCGAGCAGGTGGGCCCGCAGTTGATCCCCGGGGGACTGGATGTGACAGTGCCGCCGATGATGCCCGTTTTGTTGACCGTGAGGGTGAAGGACTGCGCGGTAAAGGTGGCGGTGACCGACCGTGTCGCACTCATGGTCACGGTACAGGTCATGCCAGAGACCGCATCGCATCCGCTCCAGCCGGTGAAGGTGGAACCTGTGGTCGGAACGGCGGTCAGAGTAACGGTGGTCCCGCTGGTATAGTTCGCGGAACAGCTCGTCGAGCTCGGCCCGCAGTCGATCCCTGGGGGATTGGAGGTCACGGTGCCGCTGCCAGTGCCAGTCTTGTTGACCGTGAGGGTGTTGGTGGTGGGCGTGTAGGCGGTGCTGTTTATGAGCACCGAGACGGTGGTGGAATAATAATTGGCCACCGCGAGATCCGGCTTACCATCGCCATTGAAGTCGTCCACGGCCACGAAAACAGGACTCAAGCCCGCACCGAAGTTCTGTGCAACCTGGAAGGTCCCATCGCCGTTGCCCAGCAGCACTGAGACGGTGGTGGACCCATAGTTGGCCGCCGCCAGGTCCGGCTTGCCATCGCCATTGAAGTCGCCCACGGACGCAGACCAGGGATAGCTGCTGACGGCAAACGTCCGCGCCGCCTGGAAGGTCCCGTCGCCGTTGCCTAGCAGCACCGAAACGGTGAAGTCAACGTAGTTAGTTACCGCCAGGTCTTGTACCCGATCGCCATTGAAGTCGCCCACCGCGACGTGTACGGGATTGGCACCAACAGGGAAGCTCCGTGAAGCCTGGAAGGTCCCGTCGCCGTTGCCCAGCAACACCGAGACGCTGTTCGACCCTCCATCAGAGACCGCCAGATCGAGCCTGCCGTCGCCATTGAAGTCGCCCACGGCGACGGACCAAATGGTATTGCCAGCGACGAAGCTTCGTGCCGCTTGGAAGGTCCCATTGCCATTGCCCAGCAGCACCGAAACCGTACCGGCTCGTTGAGTGCTGGGACCCAGGTCAGCCACAACCAGATCGAGCTTGCCGTCGCCGTTGAAATCGCCCATGGCCAGGAAGTAAGGGCCGCTACCAGCTTCGAAGGTCTGCGCCGCCTGGAAGGTCCCATCGCCATTGCCCAGCAGCACCGAAACCGTAGTGGCAGCGGTAATGTTGGTTGAATCGTTGGTAGAGCCATAGTTGGCAACCGCTAGGTCCAGCTTGCCATCGCCATTCAAGTCGCCCGCGGCCACGGAAACAGGGCCGCTGCCCCCATCAAAGGTCCGCGCTGCCTGGAAGGTCCCATCGCCGTTACTGAGCAGCACCGAGACGGTGTTGGACCCGGCGTTGGCGACCGCCAGGTCCCGCGTGCCATCGCCGTTGAAGTCGCCCACAGCAACGGACTGAGGATTCAGACCAACCCCGTAGAGCGGCGCCGCCGGGAAGGTCCCGTCGCCGTTGCCCAGCAGCACTGAAACGGTATTGGACCCGGTGCTGGCGACCGCCAGATCCAGCTTGCCGTCGCTATTGAAGTCACCCGTGGCGACGGACTGAGGAGTTCCGCCAGTGCCGAAGTTCCCTGCCGGCTGGAAGGTCCCATTGCCATTGCCCAGCAGCACCGAGACGGTATTGGACCCTGCGTTGCTGACCGCCAGGTCCAGCTTGCCGTCGCTATTGAAGTCGCCCACGGCGACGGACTGAGGAGTTCCGCCAGTGCCGAAGTTCCCTGCCGGCTGGAAGGTCCCATTGCCATTGCCCAGCAGTACCGAGACGGTATTGGACCCTGCGTTGCTGACCGCGAGGTCCAACTTGCCATCGCTATTGAAGTCGCCCACGGCGACGGACCAAGGCTGGCTGCCAACCGCAAAGTTCTGTGCTGGCTGGAAGGTCCCATTGCCGTTGCCCAGCAGCACCGAGACGGTGTTGGATCCCACGTTGGCGACCGCCAGATCCGTCCTGCCGTCGCCATTGAAGTCGCCCGCGGCGACAGACTGAGGATTAAGACCAACCCCGTAGAGCGCCGCCGGCTGGAAGGTCCCATCGCCGTTGCCCAGCAACACCGAGATGGTGTTGGCACCTGCGTTGGCGACCGCCAGATCAGGCCTGCCGTCGCCGTTGAAGTCGGCCATCGCGACAGACCAAGGAGTGATGCCCACGGCAAAGGTCTGCGCCGGCTGGAAGGTCCCATCGCCGTTGCCCAGCAACACCGAGATGGTGTTGGCACCTGCGTTGGCGACTGCCAGATCCACCTTGTGATCGCCGTTGAGATCGCCCACGACCACGGAGCTGGGATTGGTGCCCACACTGAAGGTTCGCGCCGCCTGGAAGGTCCCATCGCCGCTGCCCAGCAGCACGGAGACGGTGTTGTCACGGTAGTTGGCGAGCGCCAGGTCTTGCACCCCATCGCTATTGAAGTCGCCCACGGCGACGGACACGGGAGTAGATCCTGATACGAAATCTTTGTGGGCGATGAACGAGACCGTTTGGGCCGAGGCAGGGCTTGGCAGCGCTGACGAGAAGAGGATCGTCGCTGCAACCAGTAGAGATAGCCAGGCTGAGTTTCTGGTCATGTCGCCATCTCCAATGCTTCCTCCGGTCGCATCTGCTGATCAGCATGACACGGGCCGGGTCGATAAATCATCAGGAGAAACCGTGAGCCGCCAAGGGGAAATGCCTGAGATTCTCCCAGGTGTTACCGTTACTGTACCCATCCGCTAGGGTGCGCGGGGTTATTTCGGGTCGAGGAAAAGGCGGTGCAGGAGTTCAAGGGTCAGCACCTTGTGGATCTCGGTGGTGTAGTTCCGGTCTCCCTTGAGGTGTCCCCCAACCATGGCCTCAAGCCGCTGCCGTTCGAGGTACGGCCGGGAAAGGGTTCGCGGGTCTAGGAGCATTTCGCGGACGTATCCGGACAGGGCATCCCGGTACCAGACCCGAAAATGGTAGAACTTGTGCCGCCCGAGGAAGAGGCGTTCGAGGTGGAAGAGCGAGAAGAGATGATCGATCCGGGCCACCCACTGGGGCATCCCGTAGTCGTAGGCGTATTCCGCCTTGAACAGGAACTCGAGGAGTCCCCGGGAGGCAGCTCCGGAGAGAGGTCCCGGGCCTCCGCCGAGCCCCCGGTCGGTCCGGATCCTCCGGAGAGCCAGATTGCCATCGGCGATCAGCTGCAGGCAAACGTCATCATTCGCGAGGGCTGACGCCGGCGCGCGGAAGACCGTTTGGACGAAGTTGTTGTCGAGGTACGGGGACCGAAGGGAGAGTTGGGTCTGCTCCAACGCCAGCAGGCCGTAGTGGTGCCAGGGAGCCTGCTGGAACACGGCAAAGGAAAGCGGGTGCCCCCGAAGGAGCCCAGCGTACGTCCCCCCTGCCTGGCGAACGTAGGAGAGAAGCTCAGGACGGAACAACCCGGGTAGGGGCTCCACCGGCTTGAACGCCCGGACCCGGCGGAGTACCTCCCCGCCATAGTTCCCCGTCATCCTCACGGGGGCGATCTCGCGGGCCCTCTCGTTCACGTACAGGTCGGGGGAACGGCTCACGTCGGCGCATCCATCGGTGAGGTACACCGTACGCTCGGCGTAGCGGGGAAAGCGGGAGAGGAACTCCTCTTCCACCGGAATCACGTCGTGGGACTGCATGCACGCGCGGGCCACTCGCCGCGCCACGAGGACGTCCTGGCTGTCGCGGAACATCCCCCCGAAGGTGTAGCAGGGAAGAGATCCCGGCGGAGACTTCTGCCAAGCCATGATCATCCGGGTGTCGAGCCCCCCGGTCAGGGAAATCCCGATCCGCTCACGCGATTCGAAATACCGAGGGAGGTTCCGCGAAAAGATCTCCCGGATCTCCCGGTAGTATGGTTCCGGCTCCAAGAGGGCCTGGTCCTCCCACTCCCGGGACTGGAAGTACGTCCCTTTCCGCTCGACCGAGCCGTTCCGGAAGACCCACGCCGCGCCGCCGGGTAGTACGTGGATGCCCTTAAAGAGCGTCCGATTCTCCAGAACGCAGCCGCAGGCGACGAACTCCCCCAGTCCCCGGGGGTCCGCCTGCCGGAGTTCAGGGCAGACCGCGAGGATTGCCTTGGCTTCGGCGGCGAAATAGAAGGCTTCCTTCGACTCGTGGTAGTAAATCCGGTGCATACCGTACCGGTCGTTGAAGAGCGTCGTCGTTCCGCGGGTCCGGTCCGTCAGGAGTCCGTGGAACCTTCCGTTCAATCCCGCCGGAAAGCAGGCGTCCTCCTCGTAGAGGTGGACCAGATAGGAGGGCCCCGCCATGTCGAGCCGGTGCCCCCGCTCCTTGAGGCAGCGCGCCGTCCCCGGCTCGGGGAACTCCTCCCCGGAAAAGACAAGAACGACGTCCCCGCGTTCGTTCCAGAGGGGCATTCCGTCGGAGAAGGAATCCTTCCGCACGATCCACCCGACGTACACACCACGCGATTCGTCCACCCAGGTTCCTGTCGAGTAAAAAGGCTCATGGCACAGCGTCTCGACCATCTGTAGAAGCTCGGGCTCCGCCCGTTCGCGCGGCATCCTCGTTAGTAGACCGACGATTCCAGGCATGGCCCTCGTTAGCGAGTTTCCCTCGCGACCTGCAACCTGCGGCGGTGCCACAGGCTGCGAAGTTTCCTGAGCTGGATGAGCACCGGTTCTGGAATGTGGTCAGCGAGCCTGTGGTGCAGGCTCAGGCGGAGGGCGACCCAGCCAGTGCGAGTCAAGGGGATGTAGTAGCGAGGCAGCTCGATCCGCTGGAAGCCATTGTGGTGCTTGAAGTCGCTCAGGGGGTCTCGCTGTTTTTTCCCGTAGCTGAACTTCGAGTAGACCAGGTATGGGATTCCCCGTGCGGCGCAGTACCGGACCACTTGGGCAATCAGCGCATTCGTCGGAGCCTTGTCCCTGTGGTGGATCATAGACAGGATCTGCATCAGGGCCGCCTGCCCTTGATCTTCGCTGCTTACCAGCTTGGCGAAACCAATGAGGCTGTCGCCGAGAAACGCTCCGAGGAAAGCACTCCGGTCGAGGAAGGTCGCGTTTTCCATTCGGACGGTCTCAAGATCCTTCCCGTAGTGCCAAAACGGCTTTCCCTGACGGATCGGGGACTCGTTGTAGATGGCGGAGATCCCCTGAACGAGGGCGTCGTCGAAAAGTACCTCACGGACTGCTACTCCCTTGTTCTCGGCTCGCCGGACCATGTTCCGGGTCTTGTCGTTGATCTGTCGCGTCCACCAGTGGTCGAAGGTGGACACGGCCAGGACGGCCAGGTTGTCCCACTCCACGGGATAGCTGTATTGGGGCGAGGTATGCGGTAACTTCTGGATAAATGTGAAGAGGTCGATCCGGACCCCGGACTCCCGCAGGTCGTCGAGCGCCGCTTCCGGATTCTCCAGGAACTCGTACCCTTCGGCCTCGAGGCGGGCGATCCGGATCAGCTCTCCATGGACCCGAATGTCCTTGCCGCAGGCCTTCATGAATCGCCTTCTCTCCCCGGGCATGAGCGCCGGGGCACGGCCGAAGGGGGAGCAATCCGGACATCGCCAGCCAGGCGGAAAATCTCTCCTCCCGTCAGCAACCGATATTCTTCCGGCTGGACGGGATGCGTCTCCACTTCGACGACAAACTCGCGAGCCAGGGAGAAAATCCGTTGCAGGCGGCCCGGAGGTTCGAGGGGCGCCAGCGAGAAGAAGAAGTCGACGAGGCGGTGGCGCCGGGCCAGCATGTCGTCAACGAAACGGCGGTAAAGGCGGTTCCACAGGCTCTTCTCGCCGGCCTGGAACGAGAAGTTTCGCCGGACGAGAGTTCCGGGCGGTAACAGGCCCCCGAGAAGCATGTTCGCGCAGAGGTGCATGTGATGATGGCCGTCGAGGCGGTCCGGATCCGCCCCGTAGAGACGGCGGAATTCGTCGAGTTGGGCCGCCACGACGTACTCGAAGGAACGGACGAGTCCCGGGTGAAACACGACCTGGGCGAGGCGGTGCCGCAGCAGGTACCGGGCCAGCTCCTGCTGGCGTTCCACAAGTCGTCCGGGACACCCTGGCGCCGAAAACGACGTCGTCAGGTTGAGGTGGAGGCCGGCTTCGATCCCCCGTTCCCGGGCCATTGTGGCGGCGCGTTCCGAATCCGCCATGAAGACCATGGCACTCACGGAGGAGACGGCTCCCCGCAGGGCGCAATCAAGGATCCTATTCGTGGTCAGGGGTTCTCGCCCCCAATCATCAGCGTTCATGATGAGGAGACCGGTGCAAGCCTCGTCCCTCCGGCATGCCGGCTCGCCCGTGGCGGCGCGTGAGTATGAGGAGTCCGTCCAGAATGGCATAGAGGGCTCACCGGGTGGCGCAGGGAGGCGATTTGCTTCACCCTTCATCGGTCACGATCCAGACTGGCGGCGTGTCGGTTTATTTCAGTCTCAGTGGGGCTGCCTGGCATGCAACGGCATATGGTTCTGCACTTGGAATTCGGAATGAACCTGCGACCGTCCCGCACCAAGCTGTTCAAAGATGGCGTCCATGATTCTCGCGGTAAGAAGAATTTCTCGGTACGGTATGGGCACCGGCGTGTCTAGAACGATCGAACGGTAGAAAGACTCGATTAAATACTTCATGCCGGACTTCATGTGGAAATCCCTTGCCAGGAAAGTCCTCACGTTCCTGATCAGATTCCCGAGATGCTGCTCCGCGAACATCACCGAGGGGATGAACTTCTCGAGGTAGCTCCTGTATCTCTCGCCTCGAAGCTTGATCAATGTCTCCTGATCCTGATCAAGAACAAGACCGTTTTTCGGGCCATAGACACGAAACTGATGGAGCAAGGGACGCATCTGTGACGAGAAGGTGAAATAGGCGGTCGTGCGCTCCTCTTCACAAATGATGACTCTCAGTTCGTCTATGATCTCGCTTTCGTCCATACGCTTGAGAAGCGGGCTGACAAAGCCGTACGCGATCACCTGAGGCGACTCGCTGCCCAGAAACTCCGCGATCCTCGCAATGCCGTGGCTGATAACGTTGTGCAATAACCCTCCCGGCAATCTGCGAACCCAATGTTGCTTGTCGCCAAGAAGCGCTCGGGCATAACCAGGCTCCCCAAAGTCATAGCAGTAATAACTTTCCATGTGTACCGGAACCCCGCCCAAGTAGCCGCTTTGGACGAGAGTCCGCATGCGTCTCGCCACGTGACTGAATTGGTCGTCATGTCCTACCGTCAGCTTGAGTCCCTTCTCATTGGCGAGTGCAACAAGTACTTGGGCTTCTTCTGCGTGGAGTGTGAATGGTTTCTCCACATAGACGTGGCATCCCCGTTCCAGGCAAAACCTCGCAATATCGAAATGGCTTTCCGGCGGTGTCGTGATGTGAACAACGTCTGGGCGGGCGTCACTCAGAAGTTCAGTCAAGTCGCTGTAATACCGTTTGACCGGGAACCTCTCGTAGAGCTGCCTTGCCATCAGCACCTCTCGGTCACAGACCCCAACGATCTCGCATCCCTTGATCCTCTGGATCTGGGACGCGTGAGCATCGGCTATCTTGCCGCATCCCACGATGGCGACTTTAAGCATATCGCCCTCTCTCCCGGCAGCTTTGGAAATAACGCCGCAATCCCTCGGTCATCGGCACCTTTGGCGTCCAGCCAAGCCGCGCCTTCAATCTTTCGTTGCTGTAACGAGTCTTCTTCCAGTAGGTGTGCCATCTCCTGCGATTGAAGACGGGCGGCAACTGTCCCTCTGACCAGTTCGCATACTTCTCCCACAACCAACAGAGCGCATAACTCACAAAATGCGGCACATAGATGGAGTTGAAGCGCCTCACATTCTGTTTGTACAGACGCAAAAACGCCCTGCTGGAAGGAAGATCATCATCCATGACATTGAACACCTCGCCATCCACTCCTTTCTTCAACCCTGCTAGTACAATCGCCTCCACGCAATTATCAACGTACGTGAACGGTATGGTGTTGGAGCCGCCCAGATGCAGAAAGATCCCAAACGTACCGATTCCCACCCGGCCAGTGATGCCCTCATTGCCGGGACCATACACATGCCCGGGCCTGACGATGACGTACGGGATCCTGAATCGCTTGCCATACTCGGTGACGATTTCGTCCTGTTTGACTTTTGCGAAGCAATAGGCGTCTCCCCGGAGCTCGGGACGCTTTTCAACCGGGCACGACTCATCCAACAGCCTCCACCGAGGTTTCTGCGTGTTGGTATAAACCGTGAACGAACTGATGCTGACGAAGCGCCGCAGGCATGTGTCCCGCAGGCATGCATCGAGAAGATTCCGCGTAGTAACAACCGAGTTCATGAACGCATCGGGAAAGGACTTCTCGCCTCTGCCCGCGGCCAAGTGAAAGATGACCGCCACATCCTTGGTCGCAGTCGTGCAATCCTCGCGGGACAGAAGATTGCCTTTGATCACCTCAACTCCTGCCCCGTCGCGGCGGCGGCGAGCAAGGGCGTCGACTCTCGCCACTTCACTGGAGGGTCTGGCAAAACAGCGCAGGTTGCGGAACCCACGATCCAGTAGATTCTCTACGAGTCTGGACCCAATGAAACCGGTGACCCCTGTGATCAGGATCGGATCGTCTGGGCCGATTATGAAGGCGTCGCGTTCCATCTGACCGTTCTTGCTGCTAATCGGTGATGTATGGCTCTCTTATCGGGGTGATGCCCAAGAGGGCAAGGAGCCTGCCTAGATGATCGAAGAGTTTCACCAGGCAAGTCATGAACCTGCGATGCCCTAGCACTAAAGCAAACGGCAGCGCGGCCGTGTAAGCGGGAACAGCGATGACCGATTTTGCAATGTCGCGCGTTCCGAAGGTCGGATGGACCAGAGAGACCTCGCCCCGCAGCAAAGCTCTCCTTAACATGAAGCTGCATTTCCAACGTGTCGGGGGAACAACCTCATACGCCACGGCCTCGTTGCACCAGATAAAAACATGCCCTTTTTCGATCATTCTCCTGAAAAAATCCTGGTCTTCTCCTGTCAGAAACTCCGGTCTAAACGGCTGTGCGTCAGCCGCGAAAATGCGCTTTTTCAGCAGCACGTTTCCGGTCCGTCCCTTCCTCCAGTCGATAACGAATCCCGTCGGGTAGGTCGGCCGTTCGTAGAACTTGCCCTTAACGACCCACTTTGGCGGCTCCTCGTCGAAGTGCGGCTTCACTGGTCCGAGCACACCATCCACATCATATTCGTTGCAAGCCTTGAACAAGGTCAGCAGCCAGCGTTTGGTCGGAAACTCGTCGTCGTCGATGAAGGCGATAAAGTCCCCGTTCGCGTTCTCGATGGCCTTGTTCCGCGCCAGCGCGATATTCTGCCGCGGCTCCACGCAGTATGTAATCGGAATACTCGACGCAGCGGCGAAGTCCCGCACCACTGCCTTGGCGGACTGTAAATGATCGTTGTCGGCAACCACGATCGAATACGTGAATAGTCCGCCCGTGTCCTGACCGCCAAGTTCCTCCAGCAAGCGCTGGAGAGAGCGTGGCCGCTTATAAGTGCAAATGCACACACTAATATGCTGCGATTCCTTGGTCATCGCCGTCTGTGGCAGGCGCGGAACATCGGACGTACCGAAAGGCAGACTGGAATCAACGCCATGTGTTCCGTCTGATTCCACATCCCACTGAATTGGATCAGCCGATGTGCCGGTAAAGAAGTTTACCGGCCGCGATCAGTATGCCGTCCGGAAGTCGGGAGGAGATCTGCTTCGCAAGCCGAATCCTCCAGCCATCGGTGAGAGGGGGCTTCGCCGTCGCCGGGCTGCGCCAGTTGGTCAAGGTGGAGCGATCCGCTGCCCAACGCTCCTTAAAGACGATCAGACCCGCATTGTCGCAGTCGGACCGCCCCAAGTCGAACTCTTCAGCCCCTGCCTGCTTGGCGTCCTGGATGGTCTTCCAGTAGAGCAGCGCCATGCCACCCAGAATGTTCAGACGCGCATCGGAGCCACCGTACTTGTAGACCACCCTCTTTCCGTGGCTCAACGTCAGGATTCCCGCCACCGGCTGGCTGCCCTTGGAAGCGATGCGGATACACGCGTCCTCACCGAGGCAGTCGACGAGGTTGCGAAACCAATCCAAGGGTTGCGGAGGGAGGTAGTGGCGCCGACGGGTCATCACCAAGAGGCCATACAGCTTCTGTAGGAGCGACTCGCTCCGGCCTCCCTCGTAGGTCAGTCCTTCTCGTTCCGCCCGGCGGATCTTCCGTTGAACGGAATCCTTGTCGAAGCTGCGCAGCAGGGAATCCAGGCTGGGCCGAAGGTCCAGCCGATGCAAATAGAAGGTCTTGGCCCTGTGAAAGCCGTCTTCCAGTTGCAGCGCAGAGTTCGCCGATCGCATCTCCACATACCTCCATTTCTCCAGTTTCCGGTTGCGCTCCAGGAAGAGGCTAAGTGCGCTCAACTCCTCTGAATTGTGGACGAGCGGCTCACAGTGATCCGAGAACGGCAAAGAGACCAGTCTGCGCCCAGTGAGCCAGCTCCGGACGTGACAGAAAACGAGGCCGTTCGTCAGTTCCGCTCGGGGCAGGGAGGTCGTGTAAACGATGGGTTCGTATCCGTACGTCCGGCGCAGCGCTTCTAGCCAGCCGGGCGTATGAAAGACCGAAGCTAGGGGGTGTCTCTGGACAAACTCCGCCCAACGCGGATCCTCTAACGGATCAAGGGAGTAGACGTTCATGTCTCGCTTCGCCGACGACTCCATGATCTGCTCCCCGATTGAGTTAGACACAGTTGTGGTCCTCAGAAAAGAAAAGCTGGCTGATAGCCAACCCTTTGGAGAACGCGACGGGCTAGCCTCCGTAGCGCGTCCTCGAGCCGCCCGCGTCGACGAAATCCTATGCCTTCAAGAAGCCGGATCTGGTCGGACGAGAGCCGCCAGTCCGAGGCAGCGTAGTCTTCTACCACATGATCGATGGAAGTTGCCTTCGGAATGGCAATCACCGCGTTTTTGGTGATGCACCAGTTCAGTGCCACCTGCGCTTCCGTCTTACCCGTCATCACTGCCACGCGGGCAAGTATGTTTTCCGGATCTCTCAGTTTGATGTGGGGCAGCCCCTTGGCCAGAGGACTATAGGCGATTACGGTGATACGGTTTTCCTGGCAGTAGCGCAAGAGCTCTGGCTCGATGCTCCGTTCCACCAAACTGTAACGAACCTGGTTGGAAACGATCTTGTATTTGGACAGAGCTGCCTGTCCCTTTTTGAGCTCCGCAACAGAAAAGTTGCTCACACCAATGAACCGGATCTTGCCTTGCTCCACCAACTCTTCCATGGCTGCCATGGTCTCTTGGATGGGCACGGTGTAATTCGGTCTGTGGAGTTGGTAGAGATCGATGTAATCAGTCCGCAATCGTTGGAGGCTGCGCTCAGCCGCTAGCAGCAAAGCTGGCCGCCGGAAGTGGGTGGGTGAAACTTTGGTTGCCAGAAAAACACGGTCCCGGTTGCCCCGGATCGCTTCGCCTACGATCTCTTCTGTTCCATAGGACTCAGCCGTGTCAATCAGGCTCGCTCCTAGGGCGATTCCGGCTCGGAGGGGTTCGACGCCTCCTTTGTAGTTGAAGGTCCCAAGACCAATCTCCGGAAGGCGGACGGTTGTATCGGCGAGGCCCTTGTAATTCATGCGCCGTCAGCCAGTCAAACTCCCCCGTGAGTGGTACGACAGTGCTAAACCCCCTTCCCCCGAAGGATTCGCTTGCCGAGCGTACAGGCGAGCAGCGGCAGTTCGAGGAGCCCTGGCAGGGGATCATCCCAGGCGAAGATCGAAGATTCCAGCGGTCCTTGAAGCGACCGCACATATGCCCGAAGGGAGAGCCGGCCTCTCAGGATTTCCTGGATCGCCACCGACAGATCGGGCAACATGCGCATCCAGCGCTCGCCGGCGCGCCCGCGCACCTCGGAGACTGGTTCGCCCCTGGCGAGGAGCCAAAGGAGGTAAGGGAAGTCGACCCCGGCGCGCTTGGAAAGTGTGTGCCAGCCCCAGACGCGCGGATTGACATCGAGGACCTTGTATTGTCCATTCCGTGGATCTCTCTTGAACTCTACTTCGACAAGGCCAGTGAAGCGGATAGCCGCCAGCAGTCGAACGGAGAGCGCAATGACTTGCGGCTCCTCAACCGTCTCAACGTAGGTACTGAACCGGCCGAAATCCATTGGAAACTGCCGGGTGCGCCTTGCCACAACGGAAGCCACGGGGCAACCATCTCTGCAAAGAGCCGCATACGAAAACTGCGTTTCCCCCCATCCCGGCACGACCTCCTGGACCATAAGCATCTCAGGGTCAACCAGCGCACACGCCTCGTCATAGCGCGCCAGCAACGACGCACGATCTTCGACACGCCAAGCTTTGTCACAGTTGAGACGATTGAAGCCCAGTCTCATCGCTGGCTTGAGGATGACGGGAAACGGGCATTGGAGCGAGGCAAGTTCCTCACGATTGCGGGGCCAGAACGTCCAGGGTTGATCCAGGGCGAGATCCTGCGCGAGGCGGTGCAAGAGCCGTTTGTCAAAAACCCTGCGCAGCACGTCCCACGGCGGCGTCGTGAGTCGGTAGTGTTCCGCAAGTGACTCGTGATGACGCGCGACCAGCGCCACGCTTTCATCGGTGGTCGGAAACAATACCCACCCTTTGAGTCCCTCCCGTACCGCTAAATCCAGGAGGAAGTCGAGTTGCTTACGATCATCCTCGAGCGGGTAACGCAGGCTGCGGCAGGCGTACCGGGAGACAGATCCCAATAGATGCTCGTCTTGCTTCAAGACCCAGACCGGTATGCCCCGACGACCCAAGCTGCGGACAATCCCCAGTCCTCGGTAATCCGCGCCTGTAACCAACGCGCCATCACCAGCGTAAGTGCGGTGGGCGTTTCGGATCGGACTCGGCGCCGCGCTCAAGACCGGCATCGCCATCGAACCTAAGACCTCCGCAAGCCGGATTTGCCCAGAATCCTACGTGTCAAGGTACGCGAGGCAAACTCGGTGCCGGCCACAAACCGCATGAGCGGTCCGAAACTCCAGGCAGCAGGGGCACCGAGAATGTGCAGGCCAGGTACTGAGGTCTCAAAATCCGAATTCAGCACAGGATAACCGTCAACCTGGCGGATTGTCGCCAGGAGTTTCGCCGCGAGGAACTCATACCGAGAGATGTCAACTCGGTAGCCGGTCCCCAACAGCACGTGATCGACCTGCCGTTCGCTACCGTCATTCAGTTTGGCGACTAACCGTTCGCCAGCGGGAACTGCGTAAACGACTGAGCGTCCAGTCGTGATTGGCACTTTTTCGAGGCGAGGCTTCAACCAAGCCGCCCCAGCGGGCCGGATCGAGCGCACTCCAAGACGGTCCTGTACCCCCCTCGGGAAGCGCCGATACAAACCAGGCCTTGCGACGAGTTGGCTGACTCCCGCCGGGCCCACGTCCGGCGGGGCGTACAAAAGGTTCGCTACCGGCTTGAAAGTGTGCAACCAGGGATGGGGCCACAACCAGCGGACCATCGGTGTGCGGACGACGACCTCAACTTCTGCTCCAGATTCGTGCAACAAGGCGGCCGACTCCAGCGCGCTCTGCCCGCCGCCAATAACCAGCATCTTTTGACCGGCGAACCGACTGAGGTCCCGGTGGTCGGACGTGTGCGACACCAGGGCAACCGGCAGGCCCGCGAACTCAGACGGACGCCAGGCAAACGCGGCGATCCCTGCCGCGACGATCACTCGCCGGGACTTCCACACCTCTCCGTCTTCGAGCGTGATTCGGAAACCTGCCACATCACCCTCGACGCGTGTGACTTTACGCGGGTCGATGTCGGGCATTGTCTGCTGCTGGAACCAGTGCCCATATTGGACGAATCGGTCGAGCGGCACCGGAGCCGACACATGGTTGCCACTGACCGACTGGTATGCGTCAAGCGTCAAGACCCGTTTCGGGTCTGAAATGTGCGACCCCGCCCAGGGAGAGCGCAGGAGCATACCCATTGGCATATAGCGTTCCCAGAAGGCCATCGTTTCACCGAAAACTTGGACCTCTAGCCCATTGGCCGCTCGCAAATGCGCAGCAGCCGAAAGTCCATAAGGACCAGCACCGACAATCGTACAATCAATAGATTTCATCTCTTCTTACCTCTCGCTTCATTAGCTGACTGAAGGACCCAATCTTCTGTATCCTGGCCGCCGCCGTCTTCGATATGAGCACCATGCTCTGGCATAGCAAAGAGCAACGACACCCATTTGCTACTTATCGGGAACTGTTAGCTTTCTGCGGCTATAAATCGCCAACCGCGTCCCCAGAATGTGCATAATGGGTCTGTCTAATCTTGGAGAAAGCTCATTCAGAAAAGCAAAAATTCCTGGATAGAACGTGTAATCATCCCAAACAATAGTGCCCTGTTCTGAAAGTATCTCAAATGCCGCCTTTGTGTCGGATTTGACATAACTGTAGCTATGGCTAGCATCAATAAACACCAGGTCAATAATCCCGCGATACGGGGAAAAATCGAAAGTTGCAGAGTCACCATATAGTTGGGTGATCCTTTTCTGTTCTGGTGTACCTAGAAACTTCGCCCCTCTTTCCCATGTTCTGAAGTAATTTAGATCCGTCAAGTCGAGCTTCACATTGCTTGCGGCATTGATGTCTGGCAGGTCAAGAGTATATATGTGAGCATCTAGTTTATTGTGAGCCAATAGCCAGGCCGTTTCCCCGAGATAGGTTCCTATTTCAAAGACGGTCTTGCAGTCTAGCACCTGACATAGAGCAGCCAGTATAAGCGGACAATATTGGGAGCCGCATGCTACTCTTGTAACACCCCCTGTCACTACTGCCTTTTCTATCCCTGCGATTTCCGACAATTCGATATTTTTAATATTCGGAGAGCCAAACCGTTTTATTTCTACAAAGATGCCTTTGATCAGACGATGCCTGAACCCGTGAGGATCCTTAAATGAATTCCGAACTAGACCTGCCAAAACAGTCGGCAGGATGAGCCAATTGTGCACCATGGAGCCACTCGGGAGGCGAGATATCCAGGGCCACCGCCTCGTGGTGCCTGGGGACGGGTTCGAGAAAAGGCTTTTCCACCGCTGACTACCTAGCGGAGCTTTTTCCATTGTAGTAGACATGTCGGGCTACATCCCGCGGCAGAGCAAACCAGCATTGACTGCTGTAATGCATTGCAACGTATTCGAGAAACTCTTCGTAAAGTTCTGCTCCATATTCCGATGAGCTCCTCCTTCCACCCAAATTCATGTAGTCGGGATGAACGTTGACCAGCGCCAACCCACCGTGAGCCGCCACCCAGTCGAGCTTGTTTTTCCACACGTCGATCCCCGTCTCTTGGAACACTAGAAAAAGAGTGGAGTCCTGTGGCAAGGTGTATGGCAACTCGACGTAACCGGTGCAGTCTTCTCGAGGGACCCAGAACGGGAAGATGGTATTCACGCCGTCTGGTTGTGGCTCAAAGGGATCAGTATCAAAGGTGGATGCGTCGTACAGGATATTGAGATGCTGAAGCCATTGTAGATTATGGAGCATGAATCCGGAGCGAAAGCCGACGGCGCCCCACGACGTCAGATAATGATTGATTTTGTGAGCATCGTTTTTGAAGGTCTCCCAAGAACGGTAAAGTTTACCGTCGTGGTGCAGGTCATGGACACCTACTTCGAATCCGTTTGAGGTGAGAAAACCGTGTAGCGATTCTGGCGTCGTATACTCGCCTTCTGGCACGAAGTTGAATGAGGAGCGGAACCCCAGACGCATCTCCATCTCGGCCAACTCGCGGCAGCGATCCAACCCTCTCTTGCCTTCGACGTCATGCGTCAGGACGAAGGCGAACTCCTTGCCGTCTGGCCATCCGGGCCACCCCACCGGGGCCCTAGCCGCTACCTTATTGATAGGCCAAGAATTGCTGAACCGACGCCTCAGTCGTCTGGCGCGGACGCGTCGAAGCGCCATGCGGGCCGACCACGGAATGGCAGGCTTTAGCAGGTAATAGATATTCCTCAGCAGCATTTCAGCGCTCATTCACGGCGCTCCTTCGACGAACACGAGCATCCAGTTGCACGGGCGTCGCATATCGCCGAACAGACCGTTGCCCAGAAACCACAGCGCCACCCGCGTCGGAACGTAGCTGCGCAAAAGGTAATGCCCCGGCGGGACAATGACATGGTCCACGTACTCTTTGTCAGACCTCTGGTCTACGGCAAGATGACGGTCGAAGCCGCGTACAGTCACGGTCACTGAGTAGTTCTTGTTGTGCTTGTAGCGGTCGGGCACCGTGAAGATGCCGTAGACGTGGTGTCGGCCGAGCCAAGGCTCCACGACAACCTTTGTCGCGCGAATCTCATGCACCTTGTGATTCGCAGGTGCTTCACCGCCACAGTCACTGGTTGCGGGCTTGTTCAGAAGCCATGCGACGGTGCCGGCAAGCATCAGGGCGACACCTACGGAGACGGTCCCAATAGTCTTAATAGTCTTGTGGACACCCCGCGGCTCCATTAGCGGCGGCTGATCATCCGGCCTACATCCTTCTCCTCTCGCTCCGCTCACACGGCCCTGGGAACAGCCGCCGATAGGCTTCCACGAGATTCTGTGCCGAGTAATGCCAGGCCAATTCTGTCTCGACGCGCCGGCGCCCCAACACGCCCATGGCCTGCCGGCGCGCCGGGTCATCCATGAGTTGGGCCAGCGCGCGCGCGAACTCGAGCTCGTCGTTGGGGCGTACGTACATGGCCGCTGCCTGCGCCGTGAAGCGATGCTCCGGCAAGTCGAAGGCCACGATTGGCTTCCCCCGGGCCATGTATTCCAGCATCTTGACCATGGTCGAGCGATCGTTAAAGGGATTCGATGGGTCCGGATCCACGCAGATATCGGCACTGGCGATATATCGCTGTAGATCAGCATCCGATACGAACCCGGTGAACCGGACGTAATCGTTGAGGCCAAGCTGCGTCGCGAGTTGCTTTAGGCTGGGCTGTGCACCTCCAAAACCGCCGACCAGGACGCAGAGAACGTCGGTTCTGCCCAGGTCATGAACCAGATGGTGTAACGCGCGCAGGAGGTAGTCCACTCCGTCCTGAAACCCCATGACGCCGAGATAGCCGATGATTGTCCTGCCCTCCTGCCGCAGGCCTGGGTCCGGCTCGGCCACCCGCCGACCGTTCAGCTCAGGCCCATTCCGGACGATGGTGATGCGCTCCGCAGGAACGCCACCACGCTCCATCTCAATCACCTTGTACGACTGGTTCGTGGCGATCACGTGGTCGGCGCAGCGCAAGGAGAGCTTCTCGAGCGCAAGGAGCGTGCGATGCATCATGCGGTTGCCTCCGTCGGCGAAAATAGCGCAATACAATTCGGGGACCAGGTCGTGGTGGTCATACACAAAGCGCTTGCCCAGCAGTTTGTAGGCTGCTGCGACAAGCACAAGGGTGTCCGGCGGGTTGGCGGCATGAATGACGTCAAAGCCCTCGCGGAAGTAGACGAGCAAGGACAGGATGAACATCGCCACCGTCGAATAGCCATACTCGAATATGTAGTCCCTGAATCCGCTCGCTTCCCGTGGTGCTGGGTACCGGTAGGCGCGCACCCCGTCGATGGTCTCACGCCAGGGCTGTCCCGGCTGCGCAGGGGAGATCACGGTGACCTGATATCCGGCATCCGCCAGAGCCCTGGCCTCGCGGCGCACACGGTAGTCTTGGGGGTAGGAGTTGTTCTCTACCAGCATGAGCACGCGCCGACCAACGGGTGCGTGTACCGTGTCCGTATTGGCCTGCACTGGCTCAGCCACTTGAGCATTGTGTGGTGTAGCGTTCAATGACACCTTCATAGCCCTCCTGGTTAGGGTCAGACGCGCATCGGCGCTGGCTGGCTTGCGATCCGTTGATTCTGGCTGAGCTCATCAGGCGTTGCATTGGAGCCCGCGGTGAGCCCAACGAGATCGATCAGGATTTGATCCGCACGCAGCAATCCTGGCACCCGGCGAAAGGCTGCCGTGCCGTTGGCGATGACCACGACCTCGGCCATCGCCACGACCTCTTCGACCGACGAGCACATCAGCGAGGCAATGTGTGGAAGTTCGCGATCCAGATAGGCCTTGTTCGCGCCAACGAGTCTCTCTGGCTTCACCTGCTCGTCATAGACACGCACCTGATATCCTCTCCCGACGAGGGTTTCCACCAGCGGCACTGAAGGACTCTCGCGCACGTCGTCGGTCCCAGCCTTGAAGCTCAGGCCGAGCACCCCGATCCGGTTGCGTCCCGTCTCCTCGACGAGCCCAATGGCGCGCTGGATCTGCCGCTGGTTACTCTCCAGGACAGCGTTCAGCAGCGGCAGGATCAGGTCCTGCTCTTTCGCGCGATGCTGCAAAGCGCGAAGGTCCTTAGGGAGGCAGGATCCTCCGAAGGCAAATCCCGGCTTGAGGTAGGCCGGTGAGACATTGAGTTGGCGATCCTGACAGAAGACCGCCATGAGTTGCTGCCCATCGATCCCGTGCGCTAGGCACAGGTTCCCGATTTCGTTCGCAAAGGAGATTTTGACGGCGTGGAACGCGTTGCACGCATACTTCAGCATTTCGGCAGCTTGAATGGTCGTCCTCAGAATCGGCGCATCGACGGCGGCGTATAAGTCGTGGACGGCGTCCCCGCTGGCCTGGTCGAACTCGCCGATCACAATCTGGCTGGGATGGTAGTAGTCACGGATCGCGCTGCCTTCGCGGAGGAACTCCGGGTTCATGCAAACACCGAAATGCATCCCGGCGCGCTTGCCCGACCGGTCTTCTAGGAGCGGGATCAGGCGCTCCTGCACCGTGCCGGGCAACACGGTGCTACGGACGACGACCACGTGGTAGCCCTGCTTGGCCGCCAGCGCCTTACCGATCTCGCTGCAGACGTTCTCGACGTGGCGCAGGTTGAGACTACCATTCCCATTGCTGGGGGTACCCACGCATATCAAGCTCATATCGCTGCCATGCACTGCAGCCTGGCCGTCAGGGCACACCCGCAGCCGCCCGGATCGCACTGTCTCTCCCACAAGGTCATCAAGGCCCGTCTCGAGCACAGGTGCGCGACCTGCTGCCAACAGCGCCATCTTCTGCGGGTTCACGTCGACGCCAATCGTGGAATGGCCGTCCTGCGCCAGACACGCCGCGGAGACGCTACCGACATAACCGAGGCCAAAGATACTAATCCGCATGTCTATCTCCTTTCCGATCCTTAGGAATCCCACCCCGACGGAGCCACGAGTAACGCGGCTGACGTGACGGAGCGTAAATTCGGGATGGCGCTCCAAACAGCTCACTCTTCGCTTCCCGTGATGCCACAATTCTGATGGCGTTCAACAAGCCGTGTCGCAGCCTTTGCATCTGCTCACGCCGGTGGAACCTCATCAGTTCTGAGGAAACCGGCCTCTTGACCCGAGTCATAAGCGCCCACCAGTAACCTGCCAGTAAGAGGAAACCGCCGAGCAGATAGGGCTTCCGTGCCATATGGAAGCATCCTCTGAACACCTGCCAAAGGGGATGCCCCCCGAGATAATAGTCGCGCCTGCCAAGCTGAAAGCACGCCTTCAAGCTACCGGAGGATGCTGAGCCCATCGGGCGATGGTGATGGCAGACCCTTTTGAGGAACGTCCTGGTTTTCCAACCCTTCATCCGCGCCGAGGTCACCGCAATCCAGTCGACCCCGCCATCCTTTACTGGCATGTAGCCGCCGATTTCTTCGAAGCATTGGCGTCGGAAGAGCTGGCATGCCCCGGAGACGTGCTCCACACTGGCGAATCGGAAGTCATAGGAAGTCGTTCCTTCAACGAATGGCGTTCCCGCCACACCGAGCTTCGGATCGGCAGCAAACTTCCCGAGCAAGAATTCGAAGTAGTCTCCTTCGAATGTGATATCGGCATCCAGGTTCCCGATGATGTCGTAATCCTGGCCCCGCATGCTCTCGTAGCCGGCATTGAAGCACTCGACTTTGCCTGCGAAGTGCCGCTCTTTGCGCTGGGGCATCCGTATCAGCGCAATCCATGGGTGGTCGGCCCGAAACCTTCTCACGATGTCGTCCGTCCGATCCATCGAGCCGTCGCTGACGATCACCCATTTCCGCGGAAGTACGGTTTGGCGGATGACCGATTGGATGGTCTGCTCGATGAACTTCTCCTCGTTCCTGGCCGGGGTGATTAAGAGGTATGCCAAGGTCTCAGGTCGGATGGTTTCTCCGGAGTTATCCATGATCGCAAGAGCTCTCTCAGACTGGAGCGCTGGTATCCATCCTCTCATTGAAATTGCTACTGCGAAAAGTTGAACGGCGAACCCTGTATGGCGCTGAAACTCCTCCTCAGCTAACTGTCCTAGGCGCCAGCGGGGCTCTCCACTAGCTTCAGGCGCAGCAGGAGGTGGGCCAACGCCTTGAACATCGTAGCCTGCCCCCAATGGAGCATCGGGGTCTTGGCCTTCATGAGCGGATACTGGCGGTAGTAGAAATAGCCATCCTCATCCTGCATGTGACGGATCGTCCACGCGGCCACCATCTTCGACAACGCCAGGCAGGTCTCGTCGCATTCCGAGAGCAAGGCCAGCGTGTCGATCGCTTGGGCCGCACACTGAATATCCACCGGATACGTCCGGGCGTGGTAGTATTTCGGCCGCCCGCTCTCCTCGAAGAAATGGGCTTTGAGGAAAGCTAACCCTTTTTCGAGGTTCAGCCGAAATTCCTCGTCGCCGCTGGCATCGAGGTAGATCTTCAAGCTGTCAAGGTTGTATCCGGTGTGGAAGTTGTCGATCCAATGGTACTTGGGCTCTTCCCCATACCACCAGGATCCGTCCGGCATTTGCCGCGAACAACTGTACTCCATGGCCGAACGTGCCACACGTCGATACTCCTGATTTCCGGTGTATGTTGCGGTCCGAGCGAGGAGGGACGCGCCCAGCATGTTGGAATTATGGATCGAGCTCTGCTGGTGCGCCAGATAGCTGATACAGTCGCCACTGGCGGTCTTTTCGCGAGGCAGCTCGAGGATCCACTCGCACGCGCTCTCTGCAATGTGCAGAAACCAGTCGGCCCTGGTCACTTCGAAGGCCTCGATGTAGGCCTGACCAATCAAGCTCGTCCACACAATAATCGGATCATCCTTCGTGTAACCGCCACCACGCGAGACGTAGTCAAAGCGATTGCTCCAACTGTGATGTCGGAAGCGCGGTACCTTGTGCTTATCGAGCCACTCGAGACAAAGCGTCGCCTTCTCGAGGTACTCGTGACGCCCGGTCACTCGATAGAGCGCCAGGTATCCCATAGACATGTAGCCACGACCCTTGGTGGACTCTTGGGGCCCAATACCGAACAATGGCCGCAGATTGAAAGGGCACTGCCGAATCAATTGCTGTAGGAGACGTTCTGCGAGCTGGTTGCCACATGCCAGGGGACGGGCCCACGACGACAACCCGTCAAACGGCTCATAGCCCCGGTAGTTGTGCTTCTCGACCCATCCTTGAACCAGGTCGAGACTCCGTTCGATTTCCTGTGGCGTGATCGTATCACTGCCGTGGCTCACAGCACTGTGCCTGAGTCGTCCGCCCAAGCTGCTCGTACTACAATTCATTCTCCAACCTCCGCCGCTCAGGAGTTCGCTGGCGAGCTTCACGAGGCCAATTTCTCCTGTCGCCCTGTGTAGGCCAGTAAACTTCTTGCCCGCGCTTAACGATCTCGACAATTTCCCCAGGGTGGAAAAACACGCACTCGCTTTTTCAGCTGTTCCATTCACGGGTTAAGAAGGTGCGCATCCGGTCCGGCGTGATTCACCGACGTGTCGGTTCCGGTAAGTGGATCCGTTGTTCTGCCGCTTTTGAAGAGTAAGCCACGTGGGTAACCACCCGCTCCTGCTGCTCCGGGGAGAGCTCGGGGAACAACGGGAGCGAAAGCACTTCGGAGGCAGCCTGCTCGGCGACCGGGAAGTCACCGGGACGGAAGCCCAGAGCCTCGTAGGCCTTCGAGAGGTGGAGCGGGATTGGGTAGTGGATGCCCGTTCCGATGCCTGCGGCTGCCAGGTCCTTCTGGAGCCGCTCCCGCTCCGTAACCCGCACTACGTAGAGATGGTAGACCGGCCGCGACCATGACGGCACGTGTGGAAGGATGACCGCCCCCTCGGTGTCGGCGAAGAGCTCGTTGTAGCCGCGTGCACACTCCCGGCGCTGCTCGTTCCACTTCGCCAGATGGTGAAGCTTCACCCGCAAGACGCCAGCCTGGATGGCGTCGAGCCGGCCGTTGTACCCCTCGATGTCGTGATGATACTTTCGCACCTGGCCGTGGTCGCGCAACATCCGGACTCGTTCGGCGAGCGCCCGATCGTTGGTCGTAACTGCTCCCGCCTCGCCGCAGGCGCCCAGGTTCTTCCCCGGATAGAAGCTGAAGCTGGCCGCGCGGCCCATTGAGCCGGCCCGCATCCAACGGTTCTGCTTGCCGGAAAAATACTCGGCGCCGTGGGCCTGGCAAGCGTCTTCGATCACGATCAAACTGTGTC
>Ga0209157_1000483_pt1 | contig 34105 bp, 30 predicted proteins | sample GraSoiAngelo_135_FD_185892 | JGI IMG/M metagenome (GOLD analysis project Ga0209157, IMG submission 185892) | Grasslands soil microbial communities from the Angelo Coastal Reserve, California, USA - 14_0929_05_40cm (SPAdes) (version 2) | ecosystem: Environmental > Terrestrial > Soil > Grasslands ...
TGTCGCGGGCGGCGTGAACGGCTTCTGCCGCGCTGACCAGGATCTTCTTCGGCACGCAACCGCGGAGGGCGCACGTCCCACCGAACGGACGCGAGTCGACCACTGCGACGGTCCAGCCCGCCTCACGGCACCGAGACGCCACCCCGGACGCGATGCCGGTCCCGACAACGACGAGATCGTAATGTCGTTCCATCGCCGCCTCCTGGCCGATGGTCTGCCCCAACGGTCAGCCTGGCAAGGGCCCGTTCATGGTTCCGGTCATGCCATTTCCGTGGCATTGTCTGTGCGATGACGACCACCAACCGGGACCTCGTGGCCCAGTGGGCGTTCGACACACGCCCGGTCCTGCTCCGCTTCCACCTCTGGCTCGAGAACGTCGAGGTCGAGCGCGCCCAGGCCGAACCGGTCTCCGCCCACTCGTTCGCTCCTCGCGGCATCGCCCGGTGCCTCGCCATGACGTCGGCGGCAACGGCGCTCGGAACGCGGCTCTTCGGTGACTTCGGGGCGGGGAAGGGACAGGACAAGGCGGCCGTCAACCAGGTCAAGAAGGCGGCGGATGCCGTGAGCGCCTACGTGATGAGCGAGGGGCTCTGGCACCTCACCCGGACGCTGCCGGAGAACCATGCGCTGATGGTGTGTCTCGGCGAAGGCCTCATGCCCAAGGTCGGCGAGACGCCGGAGATGGGCGCCAACCCGATGCTCGGCTTCGGCCGCGTGTACGCGCGGCCGGAGCTGGCTCGGACCGTTGATCGCCGCGTGAGCCGGTTGCTCAACGAGCCCGGGCACACGTTCGCGCAGTTCTACGAGTGGCTGCTGAGCCGCGGCATCACGCTGTGGGGCGCGGCCGTCGACACGCTGGAGAACACCTCGCGCTTCGCCGACGGGAAGTCCACCGGGCCGATGGCGGTCTTTCACCTCTTCGATTCGCCGCTCCGGCTGGCCCGGCCGTACGAGTCGTACATGGGCTGCCTCACCGTGCCCGCGCGCGTGGCCGAGGCCGCCGAGAGCGCGTCGGTGTTGCTCGACTACCGCACGCCTCGCAAGCAGGTGGTCGAGGCGATCGAGGCGGCGTATCCGGGGATCCGCCGCGCGCATATTCACGTGTGGACCCTTCGCGGCAAGAGCCGAGTGCACCGACTCGGGCGGCTGTGGGAGGAATGGGAGAAGGCCGGCGTTCACCTGGTGGAGGACGGCTGGAAGGCGCCGTCAGGCCTTGCCGTGTTCACCGACTCGGGGACGTACGCCCCGACGTTTCTCGTCGGGAGCTGGCGCGACGAGGCGCAGGCTCTGCACGTCTTCCTCTGTGACGGCTACGCGGCGACCGCCGAGGCCGTGCAGGCGGCGAGCCTGTCCGACGTGCTCGACGTTCGCAGCACCATGTCGTTGTTCTCGCCGACGTTCGACCTGCCGGTCGACGTCGAGAGCCGTCTGATGCAGCTCGATCCGTCGGCGCCCGACTTCGCCGAGCGGCTCAGGACGCTCCACGGCGGCAAGGACGTCGAGGCCGGAAAGGTCAGGACGTACGCGGAGGCCATCCGGGAGGCCGCCGCTTCCAACATGCCGCTGGGCAAGCCGGTGCTCCAGGCCGACGACTTCCTGCCCGAAAAGGACTGGTCGGTGCTGGCGAGCGTCGGCTACATGTGCGACGACCCGTACACGGGCGCCCCCGGGGTCACCCAGGTGGCCGACCATCTATATCGCGTCACGACGCGACTGGCCACGCGCAAGGCGTCGAGCCGGGTCACCTTCACGCTACGGCTCATGGAGTCGCTCGAGACGACGCGCCAGGTCTTCAGCCCGCTGCTCGTGCGATTCCTCTCGGGCGTCGATCACACCACGCGGCCGGTCAAGATCTCCGACTCGGGACGCATCCGGAACGAGCTCCAGACGATGATCCCGCAGGCCCTCGAGCACGACGGCGACCACATCCGCGTGCGCTTCGAGCGGATCAACGAGATGGTGCTGTCACGTCAGAAGCAGGCGACCATCCAGAGGGTGCTGGCCTGGTACAAGGCCAACCACCCTGTGTGGTTCGCCTGGCTCGACCTGACCTAGCGCAAGCTCTCCTTCGGCAGGTCCACCACCCGCTCCGCCAGCGTGACCAGCATGCGCCACGCGGCCTCGTGGTGGCGCGTGGCTTCCGCGTCGTCCGTGTACGTGTCGAGCAGCACGTGGCTCGCTCCGAGTTTCGCGAGCGCCTCGAGGTCGGAGCGGATCTGGTCGAGGCTGCCCTCACCGGCGATGCGCTGATCGTCGGTGAGCTTCGCCTCGGTGATGCGCAACCGGATCCTCGGGCACAGCGCCGGCTCCGGCCGGCCTTCCTTGTCGGCGATCTCGCGGAGCCTCGGCAGCCCCGTGTCGCGCAGCCAGGGGAGACGCACCCGGATCGGGTGCCACGCATTGCCGAGACGTACCGCGCGTCGCAGCGCGGCGTCGCTGGCCCCGCCGACCCAGATCGGCGGATGAGGCGACCGCACCGGGCGCGGCCCCGTGTGCACGTCGCGGAAGGAGACGAACGGGCCGTTGTAGGAGGCCGGATCACTCGTCCACGCGGTCTTGATCGCGGCCAGGTAGTCGTTCGACATCGCCCCCCGTCGCTCGAACGGCACGCCGAGCGTCGCGAATTCTTGCTTCGCCCAGCCGACGCCGACGCCGAAGATGAACCGGCCGCCCGAGAGCTGATCGACGTTGGCGGTGAGCCGCGCCGTGTGCAGCGGATGGCGATAGGGCAGGATCACGACGGTCGTCCCGAGCTCCACGCGCTGGGTGACGCGCGCCAGCCATCCGAGCGTGACGAACGGATCGTAGTAGGGCGCGGGATAACGCGCGACGACGTCCGGCGTCATCGCGACGTGGTCCGAGATCATGACGAAGTGGTAGCCGAGCGTTTCCGCGAGCTGCGCCCAGCGCGCGAGCGAGTCCGGGCTGACGCCCGGGCCGAAGTTGAGAAGGTTCACGCCGATCCGCATGGCTCAGGCCAGCCGCTTGCGCAGGTACTCCGCGATCTCCAGCGTGGCCGCCATGCCCTGCGGGATGGCCCGGGTCAGCGACACGAACGCGTGGATCTGCCCCGGGTACTCGCGGTAGACGACCTCCACGCCGGCCTTGCTCAGCTGATCGCCGTACGCTCGGCCCTCGTCGCGCAGCGGGTCGAAGCCGGCCGTGACGATCATGGTCGGCGGCTGGCCGGCGAGCTTCGGCGCGCGCAGGGGCGAGGCGCGCAAGTCGGACTTGTCCGCCTCGTTCCGGAGATATTGCTCCATGTACCAGACGATGCGCTCGCGCGGGATCACGTGGCCGTCTACCAGCTCGCGGTGCGAATCCGTCTCGAGCGAGAAGTCGACGGCGGGATAGATCAGCACCTGGCACGAGGGGACGGGCGCGCCGCTCGAGGCGGCGAGCTGAGAGACGACGGCCGAGAGGTTGCCGCCGGCCGAGTCGCCGGCCACGGCCACGCGGGCGGTATCGATGCCGACGTCGCGCCCGCGACTCCGGAGCCAGCGATAGGCGGCGACGCAGTCCTCGACCGCGGCGGGGAACTTGTGTTCGGGAGCCAGTCGATAGTCGATCGCGACGACGAGCACGCCCGCGTGCCTGGCGAGCCGCGCGCACAGCCCGTGATGCGTCTCGAGGTCGCCCTGCACCCAGCCACCGCCGTGGAAGTACGCCACCGCCGGCAGCGGCGCACCGCCGACGCTCGACGCATAGACGCGCGCGGGAATCTCGCCGGCCGGTCCTGGAATCTCTATGTTCTCGATGCGCGCCAGCGCCGGCGCCGGCTCGTCCATCAGCCCGACCATCGTGCGGAGCTGCTGGCGCAGCTCGGGCAGCGGAGGAAAATACCCGGGCACGCGGATCGACTTCACGAACTCGCCCACGATCTGGGCCTTGGGGTCCATCGTGCGGTCCCCCAGCCGGATGCGGTGGCCCTCGAGAAAGCGCAGCGCGTCCGGCTCGCTCATCGCCGTGTGAGACAGCTCCAGCTTCGGATGCGTGCGCAGGTCGCTCATGGGTCCGCTCCTCCTGCGGGGATTGTACCCGTCACCGCCGGGTCTTTCGGCGCTTGGCCGGGATCACCGCCATCGCCTCGATCTCGACCATCAGCTCGGGCGCGGAGAGGCGCTTCACACCGATCAACGCGCTCGTGGGCAGATCACTCGTGAAGTACTTGAAGCGCTCATCGGCGACGCGGTGGTATTCCTCCACGTCCGTCGTGAACGTCGTCGTCTTGACCACGTCCGAGAAGTCCGCGCCGACCGACCGAAGGGCCCGGCCGATGTTCTGGCACACCTGGCGGACCTGGGCGCGCATGTCTCCGGGATGGACCGGTGAGGCGTCCTTTTCGCTGCGCGACGTCATCCCGGCGACGAACACGAGCGTGCCGCCAGCCACCGTCACGACCTGGGAGTGAGTCTTGCGTACCGGCAAATCGTCGGGCTGAACGATCTTCTTCGGATGGGGCATCGGGGTGTCTCCTCCGTGGGACGCTCGGCTCGTCGCGTCGGGTAGAATTCTCACATGACCGTCTCGTCGAAGCTCGCTGCGCTCGGCGTCGTCGTTGCCATCGCCGCGATCGCGGCCTATGCGCTGCTGCTCCGTGTCGCCATCGTCCGAAATCATCCCGAGGGCTACGTGGTCGCGTTCGCCCTGGCGACGGCGCTGGCGGCGCTGGCCGTGGCGCGCGCACGCGCTCGGCGATGGCCGGCCTGGCTGGTGCTCGGGCTGACGAGCCTCCTGCTCGCCGGCGGCGCGTGGTTCAACTTCGTCGCCGCGCGCGTCCCCGACACCCCGACGGTGCTGCGAGTCGGCGAGCGGCCGCCTGATTTCACGCTGTCCGATGCGGCCGGAAGGGACGTATCACTCTCGGAGTACCGCGGCAAGAAGCCCGTCGTGATCGTCTTCTACCGCGGCTACTGGTGACCGTTCTGCATGGCGGAGCTCCAAGGCCTTGGAGCTCACCTGTCCCAGGCCGAAAAGGCCGGCGTCGAGATCGTCGCCGTCTCGCCCGATCCCAACGAGCGGAGTCAGAAGATCGCCGAGGGGCTGCATCTCGGCTATCGCTTCCTCGCTGACCGTGACCTCGCGGTGACCCGGCGCTATGGCCTCGTGCACGCGGGCGCCGGACCGAACGGCCAGGACGTTCCGCGCCCGGCGACGGTCGTGCTGGATCGCGATGGCGTCGTGCGCTGGTTTTCGGTCACGCGCAATTTTCAGGTCAGGCCCGACCCGGACGACGTCCTTCGCGCCGTGCGCGCGCTGTAACGCCGTGTGCTAGCATCCGATGCCGATGGATGCCGCCGCGCGTTTTCGCTGTGGGCTGGCTGGCGTATTGCCACTCGTCGTGGCTCTCGTCGTGATCTCTCCGCCCGCACCCGTGATGGCTCAGGATGATATACGGGTGGACGGAACGGTGATGTGGCTTTCTGGCCAGACCCTGACCCTCGCCCTGGATGGGCAGGTCGTCCCCGGCTACTATCAAATCGTGGGGCAGTACCTGGTGGTTGTGCCGGGCCCGCGCCCGACCGTGAACGTCGACCTTCGCGACGTCCCACAAAGCGAGTACGCGTTCATGAGGTCGGGAGAGCGTATCGGCGTCATCGGGACGGTGGCCAGCGATCGCCGGCGTCTCCTCGGCAGGTCGATCATTCGAGACGCAGGGCAGGAAGCGCCATAGCGCGTCGCCGCGGCGTCTACCAGGGCAGGATCGCCGGCTCGTACTTCTCGATTCGCTCCTCGACCGTCGTCACCGGCTCGATGCCGTAGAGCCGTCGCGCGTTCTCGCCGAGCAGCTTCTGCTGCGCCTTCGCCGGGACGTCGCATTCGGTCATGTGGCGGAGCGCGTCCCACGCGTCCTCGGCGTCGTGGTGGGGATAGTCGGAGGACCAGATCGCGACGTCCTGGAACACGTCCCACAGGCGGTAGACCATCGTCTCGTCCGATTCGAAGCCGATGAAGCAGCGCTCGTTGAACACCTCGACCGGATCGCGGATGAGCCGGTTGTCGCGCTGGAACGCGAACAGGTTCGAGAAGTTCGAGCTGCGCGCCAGGATCAGCGGCAGCCACGAGGCGTTGGACTCGAGCACCGCCGCCTTCAGCCGAGGGAACTTCTCCAGCCAGCCGGTCTGCACCACGACCGTCACCCAGGTCATCGCCTCCATCAGGAAGCCCAGCGTCTCCGAGGCGTCGATGGCCGGATCCATCGCCGCGGTGATGTTCGACACGAACTGGCCGGGCGAGTAGACGACGGCTTCGTCGGTGAAGAGCAGGCCCTGCCCCGAATGGCCGCGCGCCTGGGCCATGCGCTGGCCCCAGTCGGGCGTGAGCGCCTCGCGCGACGGGAAGGTGTGCATGGCGAGCACGACGCCCGTGGCTTCGAACTCGCGCCAGAGCGGGTCGAACTCGGGCAGCGTGGGATAGCGGCCGTTCCAGAAGCAGGGGCGCACCGCCGCCGCCTTGAAGCCGAGCGCGGCGATGCGCCGGAGCTCGGCGATCGACGCCTCGACGCTCTGGAGCGGCAGCACGGCGCAGGGAAACAGCCGTCTCCGGTCGGCGGCGCAGTAGTCGAGCACCCAGTCGTTGTAGGCGCGGGCCAGGATCGTCGCCGCCTCGGCGCTGCGCACCAGCGCCAGGCGCACGAACCACGTCGGGAACAGCATCACCTGGTCGGTGCCGAGCGCGTCCATGTCGCTGAGCCGCGCGTGCGGGTCGCGACAGCCGAGCAGGCGCCCGAACTTCTCCTGCCAGGCCGCGGTGCCGGGCGTGAGCTTGCCGACTTCTTTCTTGTCCCAGCGCGCCCAGCCCACCTCGGCGGCGTTCGAGCGCTCGCGCGCGGCGGGGACGACCCGGCCGTTGATGTAGAGGAGGTCGCTGTCGGTGTGGAAGCAGAACTGGGTCTTGATCCAGCTTCGGCTCTTCGTCGGCACGTACTCGTCCCAGATTGCCGGCGGCTCGACGACGTGGCTGTCGCAGTCGAACACGGAGAAGTTCTTGCGCACGGCTTTCCCCTCTCGAAAAAGTGGACTATTGTCCGGAATCGAGACGACGCCTGTCAATGACACGGCCGCCAGATTCCTCCGGGCTCGAACGCTTCTCGCTGTCCGGGCGCATCGTGCTGATCACGGGCGCGACACGCGGGCTGGGGCTCGAGATCGCGCGCGGCATGGCGGCGGCCGGCGCCGTGGTCGGGATCAACGGGCGTGATGCCGAGCGGGCCGGCGAGATCGCCAAGAGCATCCCGAACGCGTTTGCCGCGCCGTTCGACATCACCGATCTGAGCGCGGCGGCGGCGGCCATCGACGAGATCGTGGCGCGCTACGACCATCTCGATTGTCTCGTCAACAACGCGGCCGTCCGCGATCGCCGGCCGCTGCAGGACATCACGGCCGAGGACTTCCGTCGCCTGATCGAGACCAACCTGGTCGCTCAGTACGAGCTCTCACGCCTGGCCACGCGGCCCATGGCGGCGCGAGGCCGGGGCCGCCTCGTGTTCATCAGCTCGATGGTGGGGCCGCAGTCGTTCCAGGGCGATCCGGCCTACGTCGCCTCGAAAGGTGGGCTGGAGGCGCTGATGCGCGCGCTCGCCGTGGAGCTCGGCGACCAGGGCATCGCCGCCAACGCGATCGCCCCCGGATTCTTCCTGACCGAGCGGAACGCTCCGTTCTTCTCCCAGCCGCGCATCGCCGAGCTGGCGCGTCGCATCCCGCTGCGGCGCTTCGGCCGGCCCGACGAGATCGTCGGCGCCGCCGTCTTCCTCGCGTCCGACGCCGCGTCCTACGTCACGGGCCAGGTGCTGACCGTGGACGCGGGACTCTCGATCGCTCTGTAACCGTCGCGCGCTTCGCGCTCACGGCTTGTCGAACAGCGACAGGTCGACCGCGTCGCCCATCGTGTTGTAGCCGAGATCGCTCGGGTGAAGGTGGTCGCCGCAGTCGTAGATCGGCAGCATGCGGGTCGGATGGTCCGGATCGCGCAGGGCCTCGTCGAAGTCGACGACCGCGTCGAAGGCGCCGCCGTCGCGGATCCAGGCGTTGACCGCCTGGCGCTTGGACTCGCGCTCCGGGGTCCAGGCGCCGGGAAGAAACGTCTCGTTCTCGAACGGCGTCAGGGTGCCGCCGAACATCTTGATGCCGCGTGTCTGGGCACGCACCGCGAGCTGCTTCAGGCCGGCGATCATCTGCTCGGCCGTGACCTCCTCGTCGGGCTTGGCCCAGCGGTTGCGGAGGTCGTTGGTGCCGAGCATCACGATCGCGTGGGTGACGCCGGGCTGGACCAGGACGTCACGGTCGAAGCGACGCAGGCCGCTGTCGCCCCGGATGTCGTGCAGGATCCGGTTGCCGCCGAGCCCCTGGTTCATGACCGTCATCGAGCGTCCGCCGGCACGAGCCTGCAGCCGGCGCGAAAGCTGATCGGGCCAGCGGCAGAACGCGTCGATCGTCGAGATGTTGGCGTCGGTCAGCGAGTCGCCGAGCGCCACGACGCCGCCGGTCTCGCGCGAGGCGAGCACGTCGACGCCGCAGACGAAATACCAGTCGTCGGTGATCTTGCCGACCGGCATCGCGACCGCCGAGGCGAAGTTGCCCGGCGGCGAAATGTAGTTCGTCTGGCGCGAGTAGCGGCCGGTGATCCCGAAGGTCGCCGGCAGATCGCCCGGGAGATAGACGCTGATCGCCAGGTCGCCGAGCGGCGGCAGCGGCAGCGAGACCGGATCGCTGATCAGCAGGGATCCGGCGGCGATCGTCGCTGACTCGGCGCCGCCGAAGGTCAGCGCGCGATCGGAGCCCTTGACGATGGCGGGGCCGCTGTCGCGCAGCCCGACCCGCGCCGCACCGACGAGGAGCTTACGGGTGCCGTAGGCGTTGGAGAGGCGCACCCGCAGCGTGTCGCCGCCGATGCTGGCGCGGACGTTCATCCGCACCGTGTGGTTGCTGAACGCGACGCCCTCGGCCGGCGCCGGCGCGGTGGTCCAGGTGCCGACCCAATGACGATGGTTGTGCATGGTGCTCTCCTCTTGCCTCGTGCGCTACCCGCTGAACATGTCTGTCGCCATGCCAGCCTGGATACCACAATCGGGCCTCGGCATGCCGGGCACGCCGCGAGTACACTGTCGCGCTGAAACTCAACCCCGAAGGCTGCGCGACCGACACGGCGCGCGCGAGGTGAGCCGATGGCCACGAAGATCGCCGAAGGCAAGAAGGCGCCCGACTTCACGCTGGAGGACGCGAACGGCAAGCGGGTCTCGCTCGCCGATTTCAAGGGCAAGGACGTGATCGTCTACTTCTACCCGAAGGACGACACGCCCGGCTGCACCAAGGAGGCGTGCGGCTTCCGCGATGACTGGAAAGATCTGCAGAAGGCCGGAGTCGTCGTGCTCGGCATCTCGGCCGACAGCGCCGCCTCCCACGCGAAGTTCGCGACGAAGTACAAGCTCCCGTTCCCGCTCCTGTCCGATCCCGACCGCAAGGTCATGGAGGCGTGGGGAGCGTACGGCGACAAGATGATGTACGGCAAGAAGACCAGGGGCGTGATCCGCTCCAGCGTGTGGATCGGCCCCGACGGCACCGTGCGCAAGCACTGGGCGCGCGTGGCCGACGCGGCCAAGCATCCCCACCAGGTGCTCGAGCAGATCCGCGAGCGGGCGGCCTGAAAGACGGCGGGGGCAGCGCGCGCGACGCTGCCCCCGCCGATGGGGATCAGTCGGCTACTTCGTGGCGAAGCAGTAGAAGAAGCCGTTGCCGCCGGTGCTCTTCAGATCGCTCTGGCTGCAGCCGCCGTCCGGGCCGCGTGAGGGATGCGACGAGTTCCAGGACTTCGACACGTCGTCGTCGCGCAGGCCCTGCCGGTCGGAGTGGCCGACCATCGCCGAGCCCTGACCGCTCTTCGTCCAGTTGCCGCACGTGCGATCGTCGCCGGCCGCGAAGGCGGTGCCGTCCGGCTGGGAGCCGGTGAGGATGTCGTGCATGTTCGGCGTGTCGCCGCGGCCGTTGACCTTCTCGCCCTTCTCCGTCAGCGCCGTGTCCTTGGTGAGGTTGTTCTTGCCGTGGAGCTCGGCCACGTCCTTCGCGATGACGGCGCCCTTGGCGTTCTGCCAGGGGCCGCTCCCGATGCGGTCGCGCGCGTTGACGGCGCCGGGCCCTTGCGTGCTCAGGTACGCGTGCCACGTTTTGCTGCTCGCGCCCGCCGCCTGCGCGAGCGTCTGACAGGTCTTGTCCGCGCCGGCGAGGCCGCCGAGGTCGGCGCCCTTGCCCGGGCCGGCGCTGGTCACGAAGAAGCTCATGTTCGCCGGTTGCGCCTGCGCGACGGCAGCCGTGCCGAGGCACAGCATCGCGATCGATACGAGGATCGACACACTCAGTCTGCTGGTCATGCCCAAGCCTCCCTGTGGTCACGTTGGTGCGTCGTCGAGCGCGAACGCTCGAACGCCCGGAGTATGATACGGCCGACTTCGAAACGTGGAGGACCTGCCTGACATGTCGAGACTCGCCGCGGTCGTCGCCACGCTGCTCGCCGTCGTTCTGCTCGGAGCCGCCGTCTGGGCGCAGGCTCCGCGCGATGTGGTCGTCGTCGGCATGGAGGCGGAGCCGCCGGGGCTCGATCCCGGCCAGGCGTTGGGGCTCCACACGCTGCGGGTGACCGCCGAGATCTTCGAGACGCTCGTCGCCACGCCCGACGACAGCACGGACGTCATCCCCGGCCTCGCCGAGTCCTGGACCACGTCGTCCGATGGGCTGACGTGGACCTTCAAGCTGCGCAAGGGCGTCCGCTTCCACGACGGCACGCCGCTCGACGCCGCGGCCGTGAAGTTCACGTTCGACCGCGTGATCGATCCCGCGCATCCGCACGCCAAGAGCGGCAAGTGGTCGTTCGTCACCGGCTATCTCTCCAGCGTGAAGTCGGTCGAGACGCTCGATCCCCAGACCGTGCAGCTCCACCTGAAGTACCCGACCAGCTCGCTCCTGGCGCTGCTCGCGCTCCCGAACTGCGCGATCGTCAGCCCCACCGCCTTCACGAAGGCGCCAGCGGACTTCGACACGAAGCCGGTGGGCAGCGGCCGTTACAAGTTCGAGTCCTGGGAGCGGGGTAGCCGCCTGGTGCTGCGCCGTAACGACGACTACTGGGGTGACAAGGGCAAGCCGCAGACGCTCGTGTACCGAGGCATCGCAGAGGCCAACGCGCGGGTGACCGAGCTGCTCACGGGCGGCGTGGACCTCATCCTGCCGATCCCGCCCGATTTCGTCGCGCGACTCGAGAAGACCGCCGGCATCACTGTGCACAAGAAGACGGGCCTCACGGTGTGGTACGTCGGCTTCAACGTCGAGAAGAAGCCCTTCACCGACCGCCGCGTGCGTCAGGCCTTCAACCACGCGGTCAACAAGGACGCGATCGTCCGCGACATCCTCAAGGGGACCGGCATCGCTGCCGTCGGGCCGCTCCTGCCCGGCACGTGGGCGTTCGAGCCCAACGTGCGCAAGTACGCGTACGATCCGGCCGCTGCGCGGAGGCTCCTCGCGGAGGCCGGCTATCCGAACGGCCTCGAGGTGGACTTCTGGATGCCGGAGTCAGGGTCGGGGATGCAGGCGCCCGTCGAGATGTCGACGGTGATCCAGGCGAACCTGGCCGCCATCGGCGTCAAGGCCTCGCTGAAGACGTTCGAGTGGGGGTCGTATCTCGGCAAGATCCGCGCGGAGGCGCCGGCGATGTTCGCGCTCTCGTGGTTCCTCAAGTCGGAGGATCCCGACCTCTCGATGTACCCGCTCTTCTTCTCGAAGAACCAGCCGCTACCGAACCGGTCGAACTACAACAACCCCGAGGTCGATCAGCTCCTCGTCCAGGCCCGCCAGGTCGCCGACCGCGGCAAGCGCGCCGAGCTGTACAAGAAGGCCCAGCGCCTGATCGTCGAGGACGCCCCCTGGGTTTTCGTCGACCACGAGGTGCAGGTCGTGGCCACGCGTGCCGCCGTGAAGGGCTTCAAGCTGCATCCCAGCGGCTTCGACCTGCGTGTGGAGCGTGTGACGAAGGAGTAGCGCAATCAGCGAAGCACGTCTCGGGTGGAGGTGAGAAGAACGCACGTGCAGCCGGTCTCGCTCCAGACACGTTGATCGGTGCTGCCGGCCTCCGCCCGATTGTAATCCCCGGGAGAGAGCTTCTTGTCGTCGATCATCAGCTCACCGTGAAGCAGATACAATTCTTCGACCCCGGCATGGCCGTGGGGCGGATACGCGGCTCCCGGCGCGAGTCGTACGAGCATGCTGACGCGGTCTTTCTCCGTATCCGTCGCGAGCAGTTTGCAAGAGATGCCAGGCGCGACTTCTTCCCATTCCGATTCCGTCCGTCCTTGCGGCGCGGGCACGACTGGCTCCCGACCGGTCTCCGCCGCGATTCGCCGCGTCAGGCGTTCCCACAGCGATGCTGATGGGCGCAGCACGTCGGTTGGCCAGGAGACGAAGGCGTCGATGATCGGACGAAGCGTCTCCATTTCCTGCCGACACTCCGCACACGCGGAGATATGAGCCTCCACGCCGGGCCGTTCGCTCGAAGGAAGGGCCTGCAGGGCGTACAGGAACACCAACTCCGGGTCGTCTCGATCGTGTGTGCTCGATCCTGAGCTCATAGGCCTGTCATGTTCCGCCGAGCGCCTGTCGGAGTTTCCCCAATCCTGACCGGATGCGTGTCTTCACCGTTCCAAGGGGCTGATTCAATTTTGCTGCCGCTTCGCTGTACGTGAGCTCGGAGAAAAATGCGGTTTCGATCGCCTGGCGCTCTTCCGGCGTCAGCGCCTGCAAGGCATGGCGCAGGCGACGGCCTTGCTCGCTGACATCGAGGGCCTCGTGCGGGCCACTCGGGGCAGTCACTGTCAGTGGACTGTCCGCATGAGCGTCGACGCGTTTCTTCCGCCCCTCGAACCGCAACCGGTCGATCGCTCGGGACCGCGCCTGATTCATGATCCATCCGACGACCGAACCGCCGGCAGGATCGTAGGCCGACGCCCTTCGCCACACATCGTGGAACACATCGAGTGTCACTTCTTCAGCGGTGGCCCGATTGCCCGTGATACGGACGGTAAATGTGAACACGAGTCGATGCGTCTGCTCGTAGAGCGCATGCAGCGCAAGCTGGTCACCTCTAGCGATCGACTGGACCAATCGGACCCAGTCCTTCTCCGAGACGGGTGTCTTCGCCCTGTTGGCATAGAGCACATCGCCGAGCGTCGTCGTCTTGGATTCAGGCCGGTCCTGGTCTGGACGGGGTGCCGCGGCCACAGCACGGGAATCATGCCGACGTCGATCGTTCCTGTCAAGGCGACCGCCCCACTGTCACGCTGTTCGCTGCAGGCCCCCCCGAGCAAGCTCGAGGTCATAGCGTTCGGACTCCCAGGCCGCGAAGCAGTGGATGTGGACGTGGTACTTGTCCAGGCAGCGAACATTGCCGTCTCGGGCGAACTCGATCTCGAATTCGACCTCGCCGTGCTTCACGGGCTCACGACAAATCGAGCAGTCATCCCCGGCACTTGGCCCGCCCCACATGCCATCTGGGCGGCGGTTGGGTAACTTCCCGGCCTGGATTACTGCCCGGGCTTTCTCGCGTAGGGTCCGCTCGTCGTCCACACGCTCCTCAATGGATAGAACGTCAAACAGGTCTGTACGGATTGGTGGACGCCGACCTCGGGCGCGGCGGGCCGCGCCCGGCGGTCAGCACGTCCATCTTCCGTCACCGTATACTAAGCGCCGCGTTCCCGGAGGCGACGACGAAAGGACTTCGGCGAGTCACGCGCAATGTGGTCGTCGTGGTCGGCGCCGCGTTCGCGCTGGCGATCGTCGGCATGGCCCTGTTCGCCGGCGTGCTGGCGCCGCACCCGCCGGACGAGCAGAACTTCGACCTCATCGAAGCCAGGCCGAGCGCGCAGGCCTTCTTCGGCACCGATCGCTTCGGCCGCGACGTCCTGAGTCGCGTCATCTACGGCGCGCGGGTCTCGCTCTACGTCGCGGTGCTGTCGATCGGCCTCGCGATGGTCGCGGGTGGCGGGCTCGGCCTCACGGCCGGCTATGCCGGCGGCGCGTGGGACAACGGCATCAACCGGGTGATGGACGTGTTCTTCAGCATTCCCGGCTTGCTGCTCGCCGTCGGGATCGCGGCGATGCGTGGCCCCGGGGTCAACAGCGCCGTCGTCGCGATCACCATCGTGTACACGCCGCTCTTCGTGCGCGTCATGCGCGCGCCGGTCCTGGCCGAGCGCGAGAAGGACTACGTGGAGGCCGTGCGCGCGCTGGGCGCGCCGCGTCTGGTCATCGCGCTCAAGCACGTGCTGCCGAACGTGATCTCGCCGTTCGTCGTGCAGGGCACGGTGGCGTTCTCGCAGGCAATTCTCATTGAGGCGTCGCTGAGCTACCTGGGCCTGTCGGCGCAACCGCCGACACCATCATGGGGCAACATGCTCAACGAGGGGCGGACCTATCTCGAGACCGCGCCGTGGATCTCGGTCTTTCCGGGCGTCGCCATCATGATCGCCGTGCTGGCGTTCAACCTGATCGGCGACGGCCTCCGGGACCTCTTGGACCCGATGCACAGCAGTGTGACAGCAGCCGAGCGGGCGGGCGCCTGAGCGCCCGGGAGCCCGCGACTCAAAGGAGATCACGCATGACCACCATGACTCGGCGCCGGCTCCTCCAGGCGGGCGGCCTCACGCTCGGCGCTCTCGCGCTTCCACGACCGGTACACGCGCAGACACCGAAAGCGGGGGGCACGTTCGTCACCGCGCGCACCACCGAAGCGACGGGCCTCGATCCTCAGCTCGTGCCCGCGTTCTCGCGCAGCGCGCGCTCGCCGCTCATGTACAACCAGCTCGTCCGGTTCGAGCCGGACATGACGCCGGTGGGCGAGCTGGCGGAGTCGTGGGAGGTGAGCCGCGACGGGCTTGCCTGGACGTTCAAGCTTCGGCAAGGCGTGAAGTTCCACGACGGCCAGGAGCTGACGTCGGCAGACGTGAAGTTCACGTTCGATCGGCTCTTCGAGAAGTCGCCGGGCAAGTCGGACTTCATCGCCGTCGACCAGGTCGAGCCGACCGGGAAGTACGGCGTGAAGTTCACCACCAAGGAGCCGTTTGCGGGGCTGCTGGCGGCCCTCGGCGGCTTCTGGGGCTTCATCATCAACGAGGCCGGCGTGAAGAAGCACGGCGACCTCAACAAGGCCGCGGTGGGGACGGGCCCGTACGTGCTCGAGGACTGGAAGGTCGAGCAACAGATGGTCCTCAAGAAGAACCCGGCCTACTTCAAGAAGGGGCTGCCGCACGTCGACCAGGTGATCCTGCGCGTGATCCCCGACGAGGCGAACATCGTGGCCGCGCTGCGCACGGGGCAGATCCACCACGCGTTCATCGAGGACAACAAGAACTACAACCTCCTGAAGGACGAGAAGACGCTGACGGGCTACCGGAGCTCACGGCTCGGCTACGACTACCTGAACATCACCGCCACCCGCGGGCCACTCAAGGATGTGCGCGTGCGCCAGGCGATCTCGTGGGCCGTCGACCGCTCGCAGGTGATGCGGGTGGCGACGGCGGGCTTCGGCCGCCTCACGGCGCCGGCGACCGCGCCGATGAAGCAGTGGCAGCTGCCGGAAGAGCAGTGGATGCGCTACTACAAGCCCGACCTCGACAAGGCGAAGAAGCTGATGGCGGACGCCGGCGTGGCCAGCGGCTTCACGGTGAAGTGCATGGTCATCCCGACTTTTCCGACCATGGTCTCGGGCGCGCCGGTCATCGCCGCGCAGCTCAAGCGCATCGGCATCACCATGGAGATCGAGAACGTCGAGTACGCGCTCTGGATCAAGCGCTGGCTCGCGCACGACTTCGACATGACGATGAACACCACGCCGGGCTACGCCGATCCCGACACGGCGTTCTTTCGCGCGCTGCACTCCACGAAGGGCCAGAACTGGAATTCCTGGAGCGTGCCGGAGCTCGACGCGCTGTTGGAAGACGGCCGGCGCACGATGGATGGCAAGAAGCGCAAGGAGATCTACGACAAGGTCCAGCTCATGATCCTGGAGAACGTGCCGCATCTCTGGCTCTTCTCGGCGGACACGATCGACTTCACCCAGGCGACGGTGAAGGGCTTCCGCCAGCATCCGACCACGCTCCTCTACGGCCTGGAGGGCGTGTCGATCGGATAGATGACGCGTTACGTCGTCCTGCGCCTGTATTCGATGGGCCTGACGCTGGTGGGGCTGTCGGTGCTCGTGTTCCTGATGCTGCGGCTGATCCCGGGCACCGTGGTCGAGCAGATGATCGGCGCCGACGCGATCGTCAGCCCGGCCATGGTGGCCGAGCTCACGCGCTTCTTCGGGCTCGACCAGCCGTGGTGGCTGCAGTACGGGCGCTGGATTGCGGAGATCGGCCACGGCAACCTCGGCACGTCGTGGCGGACGGGCAAGCCGGTCCTCTCGCTCATCGTCGAGCGGCTGCCGGTGACGCTCGAGCTGACCGCGCTGTCGGTAGCATTCGCGCTGCTGCTGGGCATCCCGGCCGGAATCGTGTCGGCGACGCGCCGCGATCAGGCCGTGGACAACGTCACGCGCGTGGGCACCCTGCTCGGGCTCTCGATTCCCGTGTTCTGGCAGGGCACGATGCTGATCCTGTTCTTCTCGGTCTATCTCCGCTGGATGCCGCCGGTCGTGTGGGTGGACTTCTTCAGCGACCCGCGCCGTAACCTGACGATCATGGCGCTGCCCGCGCTCTGTCTCGGCACGGCGAGCGCGGCCAACATCGCGCGCACCACGCGGTCGTGCATGCTCGACGTGCTTCGGTCCGAGTACATCCGCACGGCGTCGGCCAAGGGCCTCGCGGATCGCCTCGTCGTCCTCAAGCACGCGCTCAAGAACGCGCTGATCCCGATCGTGACCGTGGCCGGACTGCAGATCGGAATCCTGCTCGGTGGAACGGTCGTGGTCGAGGAGGTCTTCACGCTCCCCGGCGTCGGCCGGCTCGTGCTGTGGTCGATCTATCAGCGCGACTATCCGCTCACGCAGTCGACGATCCTGTTCATCGCGGTGATGTTCATGACGATCAATCTCGCGGTCGACGTGCTCTACGGCTATCTCGATCCGCGCATTCGCTACAGCGGTTGAGCGGTATGCGGATGAGCAGTATATGGATGCGCCATAGTACTCGTCTCATGTATAGTAGTGCGCGCCATGGACCTCCGGACCCGCGTCACGGTGCTCTCGGAGTCCCACGACCAGGACGGTCCGCCGGGCACGAGGATGCTGCCGGGAGATCCCGTCGGCATCACGCGCGTGCGGTACCCCGGTCACGGCTCGACCCGCCTCATGCGCATCATGCAGACCAACGCCTGCTCGCTCTCGTGCGGCTACTGCCCGACGTTCTGCGGTGGCAACGTGCGACGGACCTATCTCGCGCCCGAAGAAGTCGCGCGCGTCTTCATGGACGCCCACCGCAAGGGCCTCGCCGACGGCCTCTTCCTCACGTCCGGCGTCCCGGGGCGCGGTGATCGCATGACCGATCGCATGCTGGCCGCCGTCGAGCTACTCCGGCGTCGCGAGGGGTTCCGCGGCTACGTGCACCTGAAGCTGCTCCCCGGCGCCCAGGCCGCGCAGGTCGAGGAGGCCGCGCGACTCGTCAGCCGGATCTCGGTGAATCTCGAAAGCGCGACCGATGGCTACGTGCGCGCGCTGTCGCGCGAGAAGGATCTGTCCGGCGATCTGCTGCCGAAGCTACGGCAGGCCGGCCAGCTCCTGCTCGATCGCCGCCGGGAGCAGCGACCGCTGCCCTGGGCACAGGCGGGAACGACGACGCAGTTCGTGGTCGGCGCCGCCGGTGAGCGTGATCAGGAGATCCTCGGCGTGGTCGCGCGGCTCGAGCGCGAGCGGCTTCTGCACCACGCCCACTTCAGCGCGTTCCAGCCGGTGGTGGGCACGCCGATGGAGAACGCGCCGCCGACGCCGCCGGTGCGCGAGCTTCGCCTCTATCAGGCCGAGCACCTGCTCCGCCAGTACGGCTTCGGCGTCGACGAGCTGGCGTTCGGCGCCGACGGCAACCTGCCGCTCGACCACGATCCCAAGACGGCCTGGGCGCTCGCTCATCCCGAGTACTTCCCGCTCGAGGTCATGCAGGCGCCGCGCGAGCTCCTGGTCCGCGTGCCGGGCATCGGCCCCAGGACGGCCGACACGCTGGTCGGTAACCGTCGCCGGACCATCCTGCGCAACGCCGCCGATCTCCGGCGCCTCGGCGTCGACGTCGCGCGCGCGGGGTTCTATCTCGCGCTTCGCGGCCGGCGAATTGCGACGGCACCGGCCGCCCAGCAGCTCCGGCTCTTCGCCCACGGCCAGCACATGGTCCAGGCGCCGTTCAGGACACCGGTGCCACCGTGCGCGTATCGCTGATCGTCGCGCCACGCGCGGCTGGCGCTCGCGTCACTCGCGCAGGAGGCGACCGAAGCCGCGGACGGGCGTGCGCACGCCGGCGACCCGCAGCGCGCGCCAGAGAAACGCCTGGTTACTCGAGAGCACCGGCTTGCCGAGCTCCCGCTCCAGCGTGTCGAGCACACCGGCGGTCGGCAGTCCAGTTCCGCTGATCAGCACCGCGTCGGCGGTCGGCACGTCGGTGCCGAGCGCGAGCGACCGGGCGCGCTCCTCTGTCTCGTCGTAGATGTTGGTGACGCCTTCGAGCCGCCGGTAGCCGACGAGCTCGAATCCCGCGGCTTGCCACCAGGTCTTTCCCAGCACGCTGATCGAATCCGGATACGGCGTCGCCAGCGCGAGCTTCTTCACGCCGAGATGCAGCAGGGCGGCCCGCACCGCGCCGGCCGCGCTGATCACGGTCGTTCCGGTGAGCGCAGCGAGGCGATCGACGAGCGCCTGCTCGTTCGCGAAGCCGGCGACGTAGCTCGACGCGGTATGCGCCAGGACGACGACGGCGGGCTTCGTTTCGGCGAGCGTCCGCGCTGGCCGCTCGATCCGCTCGAAGTAGGCTCGCGTCCGCGCTTCCATGCCGGCGGCCGCGCCGCCCGTTCCCGTGCTCTCGCCGGCATCGAGCCGTGAGAAGTGCAGCGTGACGCCCGGCGGCGCCATGCGGTAGAGCTCGGGCTCGACGGTGGGATTACCGGGCGGGACGAGGACGCCGATGCGGGCCACGGCTGCCACTCTAGCCGGCGATCCTACTACGCGCGGGCCCGGCGCGCCGAACGTGCCTCGACCAGCAGCACGCACAGCACCACGATCGCCTGGAACACGGCGCCGGCGCTGGCCGGCAGCTTCACGCTGCGCTGGAGGGAATCGGCGCCGACCATGAGGATGGCCACCAGGACCGAGGCCACGCCGACTCCGAGCGGATGCATGCGTCCGAGCACGGCGATGAGGATGGCCATCGCGCCATAGCCGGGCGTGAGGCCGAGGATCAGTCGGTTGTGATAGCCGACGACCTCGATCGCGCCGGCCAGGCCGGCAAGCGCGCCGCTGAGCGCCAGCGTCACCAGCGTGATGCGACCGAGGCGCACACCGCCGAGCGTGGCTGCGCGGGGATTGTCGCCGGCCGTGCGGATCTCGTAGCCGAGCAGCGTGCGCCCGAGCAGAACGGCGGCCGCCGCCGATACCGCGATCGCGATCAGGATTCCCGTGTGGGCGCCCGCCGCGGGGAGCAGCATGGGCAGCGTCGCGCTTTCCGGCAGGACGCGCGTGATGGCCTCGCCCGTGATCGGATCGTTCCACGGCCCGGTGGCCACCCACTCGGTGAAGTAGTAGGCGACGAAGTTGAGCATGACGGTGACGAAGATCTCGTTGACACCCCACCGCGCGCGCAGCGCGCCCGGGACCGCGCCGAAGGCGGCGCCACCGGCGAAGCCGGCGAGGAGCGCCAGCGGGAGCATGACGACCAGCGGCAGCGCGCCGCCGACGGCGAAGGCGACGCCGGTGGTGACGATGGCGCCGGCGTACATCTGGCCGTCGACGCCGATGTTGAAGAAGCCACCCTGGCGGGCCAGCATCACGGCCATGCTCCCCAGCAGGAGCGGCGAGATCTTGTTGAGCGTCTGCGCGATGCCGGCGACGCTGCCCAGCGAGCTCGAGAGGATCGTCCGGAAGGCCAGAACGACGTCGCCGCGCATGGCCAGGATGAAGAGCGCGCTGACCGCCGCCGCCAGCGCCACCGCCACGAGATAGGTCACCACGGCCGTCACGACGGGTGATCGGCCGGTCAATGCGCCGCTGGCCCCTGGGTCGCGCCGGCCATCAAGCGCCCGATCGCGTAGGGATCGAACCGCGCGCGCGGCAGGTCGGCGACGATCGTGCCGCGGAACATCACGACGATGCGGTGGCAGAGCTGCCTCAGCTCGTCGAGGTCCTCGGAGATCAGCAGCACGCCGCCGCCCGATGCAGCGAAGCCGAGGCATCGGCCGCGGACGAACTCCGTCGCGCGTACGTCGAGGCCACGCGTCGGGTTGGTGGCGACGAGCAGCCGGCCACCGACGGCCCGCGCCTGGGCCATGGCGCGCGCGACGAGCAGCTTCTGGATGTTGCCGCCCGACAGCTCGACGGCCCGGGCGTCCTCGCTCCGGGCGCGGATCGCGTACTCCGCGATGGCGTCGCGCGTCAGCTCGCGCGCGCGCTCCCGGTCGAAGATGAAGCGCCGGGTGAAGGCGAACGGGTGTAGGCCCAGCACGAGGTTTTCGGCCACCGACAGGCCGGGCAGGAGGCCGTCGGCGATCCGATCTTCCGGAATCACGACGAGGCCGGCGGCGATGCGGGTTCCCACCGACGCGGCCGTGACGTCGCGGCCGCCGAGCAGAATCCGTCCGCCCCAGACGCGAAGAGCGCCGGCCAGCGCGTCGGCGAGCTCGCGTTGACCGTTGCCGGCGACGCCCGCCACGCCGACGACCTCGCCGGCGTCCACACGAAACGAGCAGCCGGCAAGCGCCGGCCGCCCGGGCTCACCCTGAACCGCGAGGTCACGCACCTCGAGCGCGGCCTCGAGCGCGGTGGCGGGCCCCGCGCCGGCGTCTCGCTCGCCGAGCGCGCTCGCGGTCTGAAGCCGCTCGCCGATCATCAGCTCGACCAGGCGCCCCTCGTCCATCTCGTCACGCGCGATCGTGGCGACGCGACGGCCGCCTCGCATGACCGTGACGCGGTCGCAGTTGGTGAGGATCTCGCGGATCTTGTGGGTGATGAAGACGACGGTGAGGCCCTGGTCGGCCATCGCCCGGAGCGTCCCGAAGAGCGTGTCGACCTCCTGCGGGGTGAGCATGGTCGTGGGCTCGTCGAGGATCAGGATGTCCACGCCGCGGTAGGCGGATTTCAGGATCTCGACTTTCTGCTGCACGCCGACGGCGAGCTGGCGCACCTCGGTGTCGAGATCGAGGGCGAGCCCGAAGCGCGCGGCGACGGCCTCGACGTCTTTGCGGTGGCGCTCGGGACGGAGCCACAGCCGCCCGCCCTCGCGCCCCAGCAGCACGTTCTCGAGCGCGCTGAAATTGGGGATGAGCTCGACGTGCTGGTGGACCATGCCGATGCCGTGACCGAGCGCGTCGCTCGGCGCCGCGATGGCAGCGAGAACGCCGTCGACCGCGATCCGGCCGCGATCGGCGCGGTAGAGCCCGCTCAGCACGTTCATGAGCGTGGTCTTGCCCGCGCCGTTCTCGCCGAGCAGCCCGTGGATCTCACCGCGCGCGGCGGTGAAATCCACACCGGCCAGGGCCACGGTCTCCCCGAACCGCTTGGCGATGTCCGACATGTGGACGCGCTCCACTACGGCGTCTTGTCGACGACTTCCGGGATCGCCTTGCCGGCGACGACCTCCTTGAAGATCGCCCGCGTCTTGTCGGCGACGGACGGCGGCACGTTGCGGATCTCCGACAGCTCCATGCCGCTGCCCGGCCGCATCTCGTAGTAGCCCGTGCGCTCGCCCTTCAGGATCTTTCCCACGATCTCGTGGTAGGGCTTGTTGAAGTCGAAGATCAGCGAGACGGTGAGGTTCTTCGGCGCGAGGTCCCACTTCTCCGTGTAGAACGTCGTGAGCAGGACCGGGCGCGGCGCGGCCTTCACGGCCTCGATCACGCCCGAGAGCCCGAGGTTCACGAAGACGACGATGAAGTCGGCGCCGGCCGCGATCTGGGCCTCCGCGGTCTGCCGCGCCTTCACGGGGTCGTTGAAGTCGCCGACCCAGTTGTAGAGGAGCTGAGCCTGCGGGTTCACGTCGCGGAGGGCCTGGGCGACCGAGTTCACCGAAGTGATCACGTCGGGCAGGCGCACGCCGCACACCATCCCGACCTTGTTGCTCTTCGTCGCGAGCGCGCCGAGCGCGCCCAACACGTAGAAGCCCTGGAGGAACTTGCGGCCGATGTTCCAGGCGTTCTTCGGCAGGTTCGGCAGTCGCCCCGACGCCTCCTGGATCCACGTCGCGTTCGAGAGCTGCGGGGCCAGCTTGTTCATGATCGGGATGAACTGGCCGCCGTGGTTGGCCACGATCTCGTAGCCGGCGGTGACGTACTCGCGCGTGATGCGCTCGGCGTCGGCGACCACGACCGACTCCGAGTGCGAGACCTGGAGGTCGTAGGTCTTCGCGACCTGCTGCAGCGCGAGATAGCCGACCGCGTTGAAGTCGGCGTCCTGGATGGGGCCGGGCATGATCATCGCCATCTTCCGCTTGGCCTGAGCGGCGGCGAGGTGAGGGCGGGCGGCGGCGCCGGCCAGGGTCAGGGCGAGGAAGCTGCGTCGGTCCATCGAGGCGTCCTCCTTGGCGCGGCTCACCCGCGCGCTTCTCGATCGTAGGGCACGGCCAGTGCCCGCGGCGCGCGCGCGCCGCGATAGATGCGCACGAGCACGGCCAGCGCGAAGAGATACGGGAGCATCAAGAGGAACTGCGACGGCACGGCTTTCTCCACCAGGCCCGCCTTGAACTGAAACGCTTCGACGTAGGCGAACAGCAGGGCGCCACCGAGCGCGGTGAAGGGCATCCAGCGGCCGAAGATGACGAGCATCAGCGCGAGCCACCCGCGCCCGGCCGTCATGTTGTCGCTGAACGTGCCGGTGAGGACGATCGGCAGGTAGGCGCCGCCGAGGCCGATCAGGAGCCCACCCACCACGGCCGCGCCGTAGCGCAGCGCCGCGACGTCGATGCCGAGAGCGTCGACCGAACGCGGGTTCTCGCCGGTGGCGCGCAGACGCAGGCCCCACGGCGTGCGAAACAGCGCCAGGTGGACGACCGGGACGAGGAGGAAGGCGAGGTACGTGAGCAACGTCTGCTGGAAGAGGACGGGGCCGATCACCGGCAGATCGGCGAGGCCCGGCACGGGCACCGGCGCCAGCGTCTGGATCTGCGGCGGGCTCGTGCGGACGCCGAAGACGACGCGGAAGATGAGCGAGGAGAGCCCGACGCCGAGCACGTAGAGTCCGAGGCCGACCGTGATCTGCGGGCCGCGCAGCGCGACGGCGTAGTAGACGAGCAGGAGCGCGAGGATTGCCGCGGCGAGCATGCCGGCGCCGATGCCGGCCGCCGCGCTCCTCGTCTGCCACGTGACGACGAAGCAGGTGACCGCGGCGACGAGCATCATCCCCTCGATGCCGATGTTCAGGACGCCACTCCGCTCGATGATCAGCTCGCCGAGCGCCGCGATGATCAGCGGCGCCGCGTAGACGAGCGTCTGGTGCCAGAGGTGAGGATCGACGAGCAGCCAGGGAGTCACGGCACGAAATCCACGTCGGCGTGGTCCACGCCGGCCAGCGTGCGATAGCCGGGCCCGCGGTCGAAGAGCGGTTGCGGTCCCCGCGAGCTCCGCAGACGCTCGCGAAGCGTCATGGTGGCCGCGGCCTCGACGCGCGGCTCGCCGTCGGCGTTCGTCGCCAGCACGATGCCGTAGTCTTCGCGCGCCGAGCGCGCGCTGACCTTGCCCTGGAGCACGTCGAGCGCCACCAGCTCGGGCTCGCGCTCGAGCGGATCGCCCCAGCCGCCGCCGCCCGTCGTTTCTACCCGAACGAGCGTGCCGGCGGGGATCGGCTCGTCGTCGACCAGCCCGGGAAGCACGCGCTCGTTCGGGCCGCCGGGGTCGATCGTCACGCGGAACGGCGCGCTCGCCTTGCCGCCGCGCAGGCCCCAGCAGGAGAGGATCGCGCGATCGGCGACGCACAGGAACGAGCTGTCGCGCAGGACGCGAAACTCCTTCAGGTAGCCGAGCCCTCCGCGGCGGTAGCCAGCGCCGCCTGAATCGGTGGCGAGCGCGAGACGCTCGACGCGGAGCGGAAAGCGCGTCTCCGTGAACTCGGCGGGCAGGTTCTTGCTGTCGGGCACGACGTGGACCGTGTCGGAGCCGTCAGCATACCAGCGTCCGCCCGAGCCCCCGCCGAGCACCTCGCGCATCAGGTAGAACTCGCCCTCGTCGTCGAGGCCGTGGAAGCCCGTGTAGCGGATCGTCTCCTGATCGGCCGGAATGCGGCCGTCCACGGCTTTCGCGATCGCGCCGGCCAGGATGCCGAGCAGTCGCAGGATGACGAACGTGCGCGCGTTGGTCGGTGCGGGGAAGACGGGCGTCAGCAGCGTGCCCGGCGGCGGGAAGCGCAGCTCGATCAGTGGCACCACGCCCTCGTTGACGTCGAGCTCCGCCATCCGCTCGGGCGTGTCGGCCAGATTTCTCAAGATGGGCGCGAGCCACTTCTTGAGGAAGACGCCGTCGGCGTAGTTCCCCGCGTGGTTGATCGGCCCCTTGGCCTGCGGGCTCGTTCCCGTGAAATCGATCACCAGGCGATCGGGCGTCCTCGTCAGGGTGATCCGCTGCGTGTGCAGGCGCGGTGGGTCGACGCCGTCGTGCTCCGCATAGTCTTCCCACACGTACGTCCCCTCGGGGATGCGCGAGAGCAGCTCACGCCGGAACGTCTCGGTGGTCCGATCGAGAATCGCGTCGAAGCACCCCTCGACCTGGGCGCGTCCGTAGCGGCGGAAGAGATCGGCCAGGCGCTCGGCGCCCATGCGGCACGCCGCCACCTCACTGTCGAGGTCGCCACGCAAGCTGTCGGGCAGTCGCGAGTTCCGGGTCATGATGCGGATCACGTCCTCGTTGGCCCGGCCGGCCTGGTAGAGGCGCACGGGCGGGACGATGATGCCTTCCTGGTACGCGCTGATCGCGTGCGACGGCATCGAGCCGGGTACTGCGCCGCCGATGTCGTCGTGATGGCCGAACGCCTGGACGAAGGCGACGACGTCACCCGCGTCGAACACCGGGACCGTCACGCAGAGGTCGGGCAGGTGGCCGATGCCGCCCTCGGAGCCGTAGACGTCGTTGTGGAAGAACACGTCTCCCGGCTGCATCGTCTCGATCGGAAAATCGCGCACGATCGGCTGAACGAGCGCGGAGTACGATCGACCGGTGAGCTTTCGGCAGCGCCGGTCGTGGATGCCGGCGCGGAAGTCGCGCGCCTCGCGGATCATCGGCGAGCGCGACGTGCGCTCGATGGCCGCCTCGACCTCCGCCTCCACCGAGGCCAGGGTGCCCTCCACGATCTGGATGATGATGGGATCCGCGTTCATATTTTCTTCCGCGTCAGCACGAGGTTGCCGAAGCGGTCCACCTCCGCCACGAGCCCCGGAAAGACCACGGTCGTCGAGCCGAACTCCTCCACGATCGCGGGCCCGGCCAGAAGGTCGCCCGAGGCCAGTCGCGTGCGGTCGTAGAGCGCACAGTCGTGCGAGACGCCGTCGAACATGACGGCGCGTGTCCCGCGGCGCGCGCGCTCGACCCGGCCGTCACCTGGCGGCAGCTCGATGAGCTTCGGCCGCTCGATCGGTCCGATTCCGGTCGCACGCACGTTCACCCACTCGACCACCTGGCGTCCGGTGGCCCGCGCGCCCGCCGCCTGGCGGTAGGCGTAGCCGAAGCGCTGCTCGTGCGCCGCGTGGAACCGCTCGACCGCCTCGGCGGCGCTGCGCTCGTCGAGTGGACCGGGCGGCAGCTCGACGCGCACCTCCCACGCCTGGCCGAAATACCTCAGGTCGGCGCTCCGCCCGACGCGGATCTCGTGATCGGCGAAGCCTTCTGCGCGGAGCGCCGCGCGGGCGAGCGCCTCCAGATCCCTGAAGTGCTCCTCGACGCGGGCGTGCTCGAGGCGATCGTGGCGCTGCACGAACGTCTGGACGTAGTCGTTCTTGACGTCCACCACGAGCAGGCCCAGCGCCGAGACGTTGCCGGGCGAGGGAGGGATGAGCGCGGCGCGGAGATTGAGAAGATCGAGTAACCGCCCGGCCAGGAGCGGGCCGGCGCCGCCGAACGCGACCAGCGTGTAGTCTCGCGGGTCGAGCCCGCGCTTGATGCTCACCTGTCGAATCGCATTGGCCTGGTTCCAGGCGGCGATTTCTAAAATCCCTTCGGCCACGCGCGTCGGCGACAGTCGCATCGCGGCGCCGAGCCGCGCCAGGCCGCGCTCGGCAGCGCCGACGTCGAGCGGAATCTCGCCGCCGAGCAGCGACCGCGGGACGCGGCCGAGCAAGAGATGGGCGTCGGTGGCCGTCGGCTGATCGCCGGTCCGCCCGTAGCACATGGGCCCGGGGTCGGCGCCCGCGCTCTCCGGCCCCACACGAAGGCCGCCGTCTCGGCCGACGCGCGCGATGCTGCCGCCACCGCTGCCGACGGTGACGATGTCGATCATCGGCACCTTGATCGGGAAGCGTCCGACCGCGCCGTCCGTGGTGATCGCCGGCGCGCCGCGCTCGACCAGGCACACGTCGGTGCTGGTTCCACCGACGTCCGCGGTCAGGACGCGGTCGTAGCCGGCCGCCACGGCGAGCGCGCTGGCGCCGAGCGCGCCGGCGGCGGGCCCGGACAGGATGGTCGTGATGGGATGCTCGGCCACCTCGCGGGCGGAGATGACCCCGCCGTTCGACTTCATCACATAGAACGGCACGTGAGGGTGAAGCTCGCTCGCGAGCCGCTCGTGGATGGCGCCGACGTAGCGGGCGACCCGGCCCTTGACGAACGCGTCGACGAGGGTCGTCACCGTCCGCTCGTACTCGCGGTACTCCGGGAGCACGTCGGACGAGATGGACACGTTCGCCTCTGGCAGCTCGCGCGTGACGACCTCGCGCATACGCCGCTCGTGTTCCGGGTTGGCGTAGGCGTGGATGAAGCTGATGCCGACCGCGGTCAGCCTCTTCTCGCGTAGCCACGAAGCAATCGCGGCCGCCGCCGCCTCGTCGAGCGGCTCCAGGACGCGGCCACGGAAGTCGACGCGCTCGGGAACCTCGCGCACGTGGTGGAGCGGGACGATGCGCTCCGGCTTCACCCAGAAGTACGAGTTGCCGTAGCCCTGGGGCACCGACTGCCGCGCGATCTCCAGCACGTGGCGGAACCCGGTGGTGGTCACGAGCGCCAGGCCGTCGAAGCGCTCCTCGAGCAGCGCATTGGTCGCGACGGTGGTGCCATGCGACACCGCCACGACCTCGCCACCGCCCACGAGGCGCAGGACCTTGCGGATGCCCTCGAGCACGCCGAGCGAAGGATCGTGCGGCGTGGTCGGCGTCTTGGTGGTGACGATGGCCCCGGTCGACTCGTCCACCGCGACGACGTCGGTGAACGTGCCGCCGGTGTCGATGCCGATGCGGAGACGGCGCCCGGGCATCATGCGGCCGAAGGTCTCAAGGGTAGAGATGGCAGGCGACCTGGCCGTTGTCGTCGCGAGGGCGGAGGACCGGCTCGACCTCGGAGCAGATCGGCATCGCCGACGGACATCGCGGATGGAAGCGACACCCGGACGGCACGCTGAGGGCGCTGGGGACCTCGCCGGCGATGGGCCTTTCCCGGGGCGGGTCATCGGGATGGGAGGGGAGCGCGGCGGCGAAGAGAGCCCTGGTGTACGGGTGCATCGGACGCGCGCACAACGTGTCGCTGTCCGCCGACTCGACGATCTTGCCCAGGTACATGACCGCGATGCGGTGGCTGATGTGAGCCACCGTCGCGAGGTCGTGACCGATGAAGAGATAGCTCACGCCCAGGGTTCGCTGCAGGTGCTCGAGCTGGTTGATGATCTGGGCGCGGACCGACACGTCGAGCGCGGACACCGGCTCGTCCAGCACGATGAGGCGAGTGTCGGTCGCCAGGGCCCGGGCAATGGCGATCCGCTGGCGCTGCCCGCCGCTGAACTCGTGCGGGAACAGCGGAGCCACGTCGGGCTGGAGGCCAACGAGCTCGAGCACCTCGTCGACTCGCTCACGAATCGCTGCGCGCGAGAGATCGGTGTGGATCTCGAGAGGCTCGCCGATGATGTCGTGCACGCGCATCCGCGGGCTGAGCGAGCTGAACGGGTCCTGGAACACCACCTGCACGGCGCGGCGGTACGTCATCAACTCTCGGCCCTCGAGGCCGGCGATGTCCCGGCCCGCGAACGCAATCGCGCCCGCGGTGGGTGTCTCCTGCAGCAGGATCAGCCTGGAGGTGGTCGTCTTGCCGCACCCCGACTCACCGATGAGGCCGAGCGTCTCGCCGGCGTCGATGGCGAAGTCCACGCCGTCCACCGCTTTCACCCACGCGTCCCCACGTCCGAGCAGCCCGTGACGGGCGGGGAAATGCTTCTTCAGTCCCCGGACTTCAAGAACGGGTGACGTCATCATCCACGAGCCAGCACCTGGCGATGCTGGCGATGCCGAGGCGGACATCGCGCGGCTCCTCGGTCTTGCAGCGGGGCACCGCCTCGGGACAGCGGGGATGGAAGGGGCATCCCGCGGGCAGGTTCGCCAGATTGGGCGGCTGGCCCGCGATCGAATACAGGGGCTCCTTGCTGCCGAGCTTCGGCACCGAGCCGAGCAAGGCTCGCGTGTACGGGTGCCCGGGGTGGTCGAACAGCTCCCGCACCGGCGCCTGCTCGATGATCTGGCCGGCATACATGACGGCGACTCTGTCGCACATCTTCGCGACGATACCCAGGTTGTGCGTCACGAAGATCAAAGCCACGCCGGTCGCGCGCTGGATGTCCTTGAGAAGATCGAGGTACTGCGCCTGGATGGTGACGTCGAGGTTCGTCGTGGGCTCGTCGGCGATGACGACCCTCGGCCCGCCGGCCAGCGCGATGGCCCCGACGATGCGCTGGCGCATGCCGCCACTCATCTCGTGGGGATAGTCGCCCATCCGCCGCTCCGGCGACGGAATGCGGACGGCGCGGAGGAGTTGCTGCACCCGCTCGCGAAGTGAGCGGCCGCGCAGCCGCTGGTGGAAGAACGCGGGCTCCGCCACCTGTCTGCCGATGGTGAAGAGCGGGTTCAACGACGCCATGGGATCCTGCAGGATCACGGCGATCCGCCGGCCACGGATGCGGCGCAACTCGCGCTGACTCTTCCGCGTCAAGTCCTCGCCCTCGAAGACGACGCTGCCACCCACGATGCGGGCGGCACGCGGCAGGAGCCCGACGATCGAAAGGCAGGTCGTCGTCTTGCCGCTGCCCGATTCACCGACGAGCCCGAGCGTCTCGCCCTCGTGCAGGCTGAAGCTCACGCGATCCACGGCCTTGACGACACGGGTTCCGCCGAACGTGAAGAAGTGGGTCTGAAGCTCGGCGACCTCGAGGACGGGGATCACGCGCTACCGAGACCTCGCGGGATCCCGAGGCACGCCCCGGCTGCGCCGGGGTGTCCCGAGCGATGGGGGGTATGGGGGGCCATCTCGGGGCCCCACATGTTCATAGATTCCTCAGCTGGGGATCGAGCCGGACCCGCAGCCAGTCGCCGAAGAGCTGGGTCGCCAGCACGATCAGAAGGATGCACGCGCCGGGGAACACCGTGAGCCACCACTGGCCCGCCATCAGCGTGGGACGCGCCTCCGAGAGCATGAGGCCCCAGGCCGGCTCGGGCGGTGGCACCCCGACGCCGAGAAAGGAGAGCGACGCTTCGGCAATGATGACGACGCCGACCGTGAGACTGGCCAGCACCGTCGCCGTGTTCATGACGTTCGGCAGGATGTGCCGCTTGATCACGCGCCACCGGCTGGCGCCGGCGATCTCGGCCAGCTTCACGAACTCCCGCTCGCGAAGCGTCAGCACCTCGCCGCGGATGACGCGCGCGTAGCGCGTCCAGTACACCGCGCCCAGGATGACGACGATGTTCCACATGCTGGGACCGACCATGGCGGCCAGGAAGATCGCGAAGACGATGGCGGGCAACGCGAGCCAGGCGTCGGTCACGCGCATGATGATCTGGTCCACCCAACCGCCCACGTATCCGGACACGATCCCGAGCGCGGTCCCGATGGAGCCCGCCACCAGCGTCCCCATCAGCCCCACGATCAGCGACACACGCGCGCCGTAGATCAGGCGGCTCAGGATGTCCCGACCCAGGAAATCGGTGCCGAGCGGCGTCGTCGCGTTGCCTCCCTCCATCCAGAACGGCGGGTCGAAGATGTTCGTGCCCTTCACCGGCAGCGTCGGGTCATGAGGCGCGATGAGGTCCGCGAAGACGGCGACGAGAATCAATCCGCCGAGGATGACGATCGCGACGAGCGGCGCTTCCCGTGCCCCCTTGACGACGGCCCGGAGTCGGCTGCCCGTGCGCCCCGGGGCGACGGTTGTCTGCGCGGCGATGCTCGCCATGGTCGTCTACCTCGTGAGCCGGATTCTCGGGTCGATGAAGGCGTAGAGGATGTCCACGACCAGGTTGATGCCGACGATCATGAACCCGGCCATGATGACGACACCCTGCACGAGCGGGAAGTCGCGCTGGAAGATGCCTTCGTAGAGCAGGCGGCCGATGCCCGGCCACGCGAAGATCACCTCGATGATGACGGCGGCGTTGACCATCACGACCATGTTGACGCCGGCCAGCGTGAAGACGGGGATGAGCGCGTTCTTGAACGCGTGCAGGGCGATGACCACCACGTCGGGAAGGCCCTTGAGCCGGGCGAGCTTGATGTACTCGGAGCCCAGCACCTCGAGCATGCTCGAGCGGGTCAGCCGGAGCATCGACGCGGCGAAGTACCACCCGAGCGCCAGCGCGGGCATGATGACGTGCCGCCAGTCGCCGGCCCCGGAGGTCGGCAGCCAGCGAAGCCAGACGGAGAACACGAGGATCAGCACGAGCCCCAGCCAGAAGCCGGGGATCGACAGCCCGAGCAGCGCGACGCCCTTGGCGACGCTGTCCCACGCCGTGTTCACCTTGACCGCGGAGATGATGCCGGCGGGAACGCCGATGAGCAGGGAGATGAGCGTCGCGGCGAGACCGAGGGTCAGGGAGTTGGGCAACCGCTGGAAGTACAGCTCGCTGACGGGGAGCCGGTAGTTGAAGGACTTGCCCAGCTCGCCCCGGAAGGCGTTTTGCATGAAGGTCACGTACTGCACGGGCCACGAGCGGTCGAGTCCCCACTGATGACGGATCCGGTCGAGATCCTCGGGGCGCGCGCTGGCTTCCGCCATCAGCGCCACCGGATCCCCGGTGAGCCGGACGATGAGGAAGATCGTCGCGCTCAGGATGAGGAGCGTGACGATGCTGTAGAGGATGCGGCGGATGATGAACTGTCGCACTACTCCTTCACCTTCAAGTCTTCCCAGGGATAGGCATAGCCGGTGGTGATGGTCGGGAAGACATCCTGCCACTTCTGGGCCACGACCCGGGGACCGATCGCGTTGACGAACGCGTGGCGGAACACCGGCACCAGATAGTAGTTCTCGAGGATCCCCCGCTGGATCTCCTCGGCGAGCTTCTTCCGTTCCGCCGGATTGATCGAGCGCTCGTACTGATCGAACTTGCCGTCGAGGTCCCGAACGCAGATGCGGTCGCGCGAGTTGAACCCGCCGCACTTGAAGTGGCCTTCGTACCAGAACGACCAGCTCCCCCCGATCCGAGCGCCGTGGAGGATGATCTGAACCCCCGGCCAGTCCTTGAGCCCGCCCTGGAGTCGCTGGAGGAAGATGCCCCGCTCCATCGTCTGCAGCCGGCCGCGGATGCCGATCTCGCGGAGCTGCGCGATGACCCGTTCGCCGCGCGAGTAAAACGAGGGCAGCGGCGTGACCCAGTCCACGTTGAACCCGTTCGGATAGCCAGCCTCGCGCAAGAGCTGCCTGGCCTTGTCCACGTTCCGCTCGAACTCGGGCCACTCGATCGCGTACTGCACGTCGGGGTTGATCCAGTTGCCGGTCGGCTTGCCCATCCCGGCCGTCTCGGCCTGGTTGATCGCCCGCCGGTCGATCGCCAGGCTCACCGCTTCGCGGACGCGCTTGTCGTGGAACGGGTTCTTCGGATCCTGGAACCCGGGGAACTCCAGGAAGAACGAGCCGGACAGGACGGGCGCCAGCGTGACTCCCGGAAGCTTGCCGACCTTGTTGATCAGCTCGCCCGGAACGAAATAGATGATGTCCGCCTCGCCGCGCTCGAGCATGGCGACGCGCGTCGCCGGCTCCGGCACCGAGACCATGACGAGCTGCTTCACGTTGACGGGCCGGTAGTATCCGTCGAACGCCTCCATCTCGATCTTCACGCCCGGCTCGAGATGGAGGAGCTTGTAGGGACCGGCCCCGATGGGCTTCTGCTTGAAGCCGTCCGCGCCGACCTGCTTGTAGTATTTCTCGGGCACCACCCAGCCGGGGGCGGCGACGTTGGCGGTCCCGAAGAGGGTGGCGAAGTCGAGGAAGGGCTCCTTGAAGACGAAGCGGATCGTCCGGTCGTCGACGATCTCGACGCGCTCGGTCTTCTTCTTGAAGACGTCGGCCTTGGCGCCCCGGTAGTTCTCGTAGCTGAATTTGACGTCTTGCGGAGTGACTGGCTCACCGTTGTGGAACTTGATCCCCTTCCGCAGCGTGAACGTGGCGCTCTTCGCATCCGCGGCGATCGTGTAGCGTTCGGCCAGGCCGGGATGGTCGTAGAGTTGCGTCCCCTGGTTCTTCACGAGGGCGTCGTGCAGAGCCGTCAGGAAGTTGTCCGGCGTGGCGGTGCCGTCATGCTCCTGGGGGTCCAGCCAGCGGGACGCAAAGCCGGCGTGCCAGGCGAGAACGATCTTGCCCTTGGCGGCGGCCCCGGCCGGCGACGAGAGCTGCGAGGTCGCCGATCCGACGGAGATCAGAATCAGGGCGACGGCCAGGAGCCGGAGCGCACGACGAGCCTCGAATCGGGGACGCCTCATGCCGGGGCCTCCATTCACGGAGATGAGTTGGACCACCGCGAGGGGTGCCGTAGGCTAGCCCGAGGCCCGACAGGGGGTCAAGTCGCGGCAACAAGGATCTGGGCGTGCCTGGTAGCATGGTCTCCGCCTGCGCCTCGCTCATGACATCGGCCCCTGATTCGGTCGCGACGTGGCGGGATCCGGCGACGCTCGCCACTCGGCGCGGCGCGTTGCTCGTGGCCTGCGCCGCGCTGTGCTGGAGCAGCGGCGCGCTCATCGTTCGCCTCGTCGCCACGCCCCCCTGGACGACCAGCCTGTGGCGAAGCTTCTTCGCCTCGGTGTTTCTCGCGCTCGTCCTCTGGCTGGTGCGCGGCCGCGGCATCGTCGGGCAGTGGCGCGATGGCGGAATGCCGGTCGTGATCGCGGCGATGTGTATGGCGGTGTCCTCGACGTGCTTCATCTTCTCGCTGGCCCACACGTCGGTGGCCAACACGCTGATCCTCATGTCGACGGGGCCCTACGTGACCGGGCTGCTCGGGTGGATCGTGCTCGGCGAGCGCGTCGCGCTGCGCACGTGGCTCCTGATGGGCGTCACGCTGGCCGGGGCGGTGGTCATGGTGTCCGATTCGTACCTTCGCGGCACGATCCTCGGCGATCTGCTCGCGATCGTCATGGCGAGCAGCTTCGCGATCGCGACCGTGATCATTCGCCGGCATCCCGAGATCCAGATGGCGCCAGCGGCGGTGCTGGCCACGACGCTGACCTTCCTGGTCGCGTTGCCGCTCGCCGCTCCACTCGAGACGGCGCCGCGTGATCTCGCCCTCCTGGCCTTCTTCGGGGTCGGGCAGTTCGGCGTGGGCTTCCTGCTCTTCATGGCAGGCGCGCGGTTGCTTCGCGCGGCGCAGAGCTCACTCATCGGAATGCTGGAGATCGTGCTGGGGCCGCTGTGGGTCTGGCTCGTGCTGAGCGAGCGGCCGCCGACGGCGTCGCTCACGGGTGGGGCCCTCATCCTCGTCGCGCTCCTGACCAACACCGTCCTCGACGTC
>Ga0209157_1000484_pt1 | contig 34078 bp, 27 predicted proteins | sample GraSoiAngelo_135_FD_185892 | JGI IMG/M metagenome (GOLD analysis project Ga0209157, IMG submission 185892) | Grasslands soil microbial communities from the Angelo Coastal Reserve, California, USA - 14_0929_05_40cm (SPAdes) (version 2) | ecosystem: Environmental > Terrestrial > Soil > Grasslands ...
TGGTCGCCCCGTTCACGACCTGCGTCACCGCGGCGGAGGTGCTGGCCAGGAAATTCCCAGCGCCGCCGTAGACGGCGGTGAGGGAATGATTGCCATTTGCGAGCGTGGAGACGGCGATTGACGCGCCCCCTGTGGCGTTCAACGTCGCCGTTCCGATCGCGGTTGTGCCGTCCATGAACGTGACCGCGCCGGTCGGCACTCCAGTGGCCGGCGCCACCGGGGCCACTGTGGCCGTCAGCGTCACCGCCTGCCCGGCAGTCGAGGGGTTGGGCGTCGTGGTGAGGGTGGTCGTGGTCTCAGCATTCACGACCTGCGTCACCGCGGCGGAGGTGCTGGCCAGGAAATCGAGACTGCCGCCGTATGCGGCGGTGAGGGAATGATTGCCGGTTGCGAGCGTCGAGACGACGATCGACGCGTGGCCGGTGGCATCCAGTGTCGCCGTTCCGATCGTGGTCGCGCCGTCCCTGAACGTGACGTCGCCAGCCGGGACTCCTGTCGCCGGCGCCACAGGCGCCACCGTCGCCGTCAGCGTCACCGCCTGCCCGGCGATCGAGGGATTGAGTGACGAGGTCAGTGTTGTGGTCGTCGCCGGCCGGACGAATATCTTCCCGATATTCAAGAACACGTTGGTCTGGACGATGTTGACGCCCGGACCGCCGACATTGGGGCCCGTGATGCGGAAGAAATTGTTGCCGAAGGGGCTGCCGGTGACGGTGTGATCGATCGCGGGATCGCCGATGAAACCCGCCGGCGGGGCGGGCGCCGCGGCGTCCCACCTCACGAACGGCCCGACGTTGGGTTGAAGAAGCGAAAGGGAAAAGTCGCAAGCGGGCGGCAGGGCCCCACATCCCCGGTCGTCGGTGAAATTGATCGTCCCCGCCGCGGCCGCGACGAACGACTGAGTGCCGAGCGGACCAGTCATCGTGTAAGTGGCGCCCGACACAAGGCCTCCGGTGACTCGGAACCGGAAGCGGGCGAACACGATCTGCGCGCCGGCGCCGTCCGCCGCGGTGCCCGTTGGCCCGCCGAAGGCGCCCTCGAGCGCATTCCCCAGAGTTGCCACTCCTGAGCCGCCGCCAATTCCGGTGATCTTGGCGGTCAGACGCAAATAGAAGACTTCGTCGGGAAAGTTGGTCGGAAACGAAATCGGCGCCGCAGGATTCGGAATGGCGGCCCCTGCCAACAGCCCGCACGGGTCAGCAACCGTCGTGTCGAGGCACGGTGCGAGTTGGAGGCCGTTCCCATCGATATACCACTTGGGGTAGCCATTGGCCGGATCGACCCCCCCGACCGCGCTCAGGCCCGCAGCCTGCTGGGCATATGCCCACCCTCCGGTCAATATCACACATACCATCACTGCCAGCAGGATTCCTGCAGCTTTCCTTGATCGAACTGGTCTAACAATAAACTCCATCTAGTCCTCCTCATCGATCCTTCTGGTTTCGCGAAATGATTCGTGGACCCACACGGGCGTGCGACCGTTCGCGAATTCTCATACTGAGAATGCGGTGTTCCGCTTCCTTCGGATGACTGATCCAAGGTTTATCGGTCTTCTTCGTTGTCGTCCATACCCAGGATTCACTACGCGGTGGGACTAGGAAGGAAGGACTCACACGGAGGGACTACCTTGAAAGGGTTAGAGAATGCAGGAAATTCGCCATTCGCCATCTGCATTCGCCACTTCGTATAGCATTGGTTGCGCCCTCGTGAGGAAGCGGTGTCCGACCGACGAGGCCCTCGTCCGGTGGTCGGAACGATATCCGCAATAACGTGCTTCTGATATCGATCGATTGGGCAATCTTTTTATCGCGCTTGCGCTCCGCGGAGCGCCGCTACAGCCGGAACTTCAAACTAACGCGCTGCCTGAAAAAAGACTCGGCGTGCTGGGGCACGCCGGTATAGTATGGGCGCCATCTCAATATGAAAATTGGGGAGGATTAAATATGCGCCGGATTGCACTCATCGCGGCAATGTTAAGCCTGTTGACGGCCGGGCCTGTCTTTGCGCAGGAATGGATCGAGTTAATGTGGGAGTTGGGGCTTCGAGCACCGGCACCATGATGAGCTTATCGGCGATTGTTCCGCCGAGCAGAGGGATTTGCGCAGCGGCAATGGAGTGGAGCGTCGCATCGTCGATGCATTCCACGAAACCGTCTCCAAGTGTGTTCAGGGAGGTCCGGAACGTCTGAACTTCATGCCCGTAAGAGACGTGTTCCTGAATGGAAGCATCGATCGCCCGATCGTTAATGAGCGAGCCGCCAGGAGCATCGACAAAGTTCACGCCATCGTAATGTCCCGCCCGCAGTTCGGTGATCTGGCTCAAACCACCGGTGACGGCGCTCTGATGACACTCCACGCAGGATTGTGCGTTATAGACCGGCCCAAGTCCCTCATCGATGGTTTCGCGCTCTTCGAACACGTCGCGATCATGCTTGAACTGTGACGGTGAAACAAACCCGTTCGTCAAACCGTCAAATCCGGCCGGCGCTTCTGTGGCGCCGATCTGACTTTTTGCTGATCTTACAGAACCGAACGAGACGGCGATGACGATTGGGGGCGAGTCTTACTCATGCCTGTCTGCGTCGATCGTACCGTCCGATCTCCACTGACCGAATGTATTAATCCGTGCGACTAATTCGTTGGAAGTAGTGATTTTACGGAATAGACAGAGCTGGAAAAAGTGAATTAATAAATAGGCTTTTCCGCAGACTGCGAAAGAGTGGTTCTTCGGGCAGCTTTGATCCACGCGCAGTCTGCGAAAAAGCACGGTCAGCCGTCAGCTAGCGATCAGCGGCTAGCTTTTTGACAAAGTGACAAAGATCGCAAATTTTTTTTGCGATGTTATTCGGCTAAACGCTAAATCAGTTTTGCGACGATACCGGCGCGTCGGCGCCGGCAAACCCGGCAGGGCAGTTCAGCGACGATATAGACCCGCGCTCGGTAAGGAGTTGATATGTTGCAAGTGTTTTGCATCGCCACAACAGAAGCCGAAGCAGAAGGCTTGGTTTCCAGAGTCCTTCAGACTGGCATTACCCGTGAGAACATTTCCGTCGCCGCCGGACTTTCAGAAATGGATCAGATCGTCTTGCCGAACCGAGAACTTCGGCGTCATGCGTGGATCGGCCTCGGCCTCGGGGCGGTTATAGGCTGGTTTGTCGGCACGGCTATGATCGTCCTCGACCCTTCGGAAGTTCCACCTTGGACCGTAGAGGCGCTTTTGATTCCACTAAGTACAGCTCTAGTCGGCATCGTCCTCGGAGCAGTCGCCGGCGCGAGTGGGGGTTTTTGCAGGGCATTACCGCCAAATCTGACCCACCACTACGAAGAAGAAGTCAAACGAGGAAGGGTTCTGATTTCGGTCCAGCTGGACGATGCAAGTACTCGACACAAGGTAGCGGCGGACTGTGTCAGGTCAGGCGGACTGGATGTTCATTGTTCTGATGAAATTTTAGCCGAACACTATGGTCAGCTGGTCGGGGAGTGGCAGGGTTCCGTCAAAGTCGGGTAAATCCAAGAACTGACAAATCGAGAAAGTAAGACGGGCTTTTCAACAGCGATTTGTTAGCCTGCCTCCGATGAGCGGGGTTGGCGCCCTCCGTAGCCGCTCAATTGTTCGTCAATAATTGCTCTATACTCGTTACATGTTTCTTCTCCTTGGTCTTCTCCTTGCGGTGCAATCACAGCAGGCGATTAAGCTGAAGCGCTTTGAAATTGTGCGGGTGGATCCCGCGGGAATGAACAGGCTGCCGCCATCATTGCGCGCCATCTTTGCAGACCCGGTTCCGGATGCCGAACCCGTCGCGAGCCTGAACGAAGCCGCAACGCGGGTGGGATTCACTCCGCGGCTTCCCAAGTCGGCCACACCGATTCAACTCGCTGTGACTGATCCCGTTCGCGCCGACGCCAGACTCGAGCTTGAGGTTCTTAAGCAGGCTTTGCGTGATGGGACGGTGACAAATGTGACCGTGCCGCAAGACTGGGAAGCTGTCACGATTGCCATCGAACGGGGGCCAGGCGTTCTCGCCGACTATGGCGACTTCGTTATCGTCCAGGCGCCGCCGCTTACGCTCAACTCACCTTCTGGTTTTCCGTTAGACCAGTTCGTCGAGGTTCTGTTCCGCGTCGTGGGGATCGACGCACCCGATGCCCGGACGCTGCGCCAGAAGTTCGCGGCCAATCCGGCGGTGCTTTTTCCGATCCCCATCCGCTATGAAATGGACATTCACGAGGTGCGTCTGAATTCCGGTTCCGGATTGCTTCTGCAGAACGGCAGCAAGATCGGGGATTTGGCACTGGTGTGGAGCACGGCCGATCATATTTATTTCCTTACAGGCGGATTGACTGAAGCCCAGGTAATAGAACTCGCCAATTCCATTCAGTAGCCGGAAACCGGAATTTGTTGACGTGCCGATCTAGCGGTACTGAAACACGTCCTGACCAGTTGTGACTCCTGCGGCCATATGCGAGTCGAAGAGCGGCACGGGGACGGCGGCAGTCGTATTCGTTATCCGTCAATGTGGATCTGGTTGTTCTCAACGTACGAGTCCTCGACAGAGACGGGCGATCGGTGTCAGGCCTGCCGCAAGAGGCGTTCCGAATTAAAGAAGATGGGAAGGCCCAGAATATCAGCTTGTTCGTAGCAGAAGACAGCCCAGCTACCATCGGTCTCGTCTTGGACTCCAGCGCCAGCATTAATTCATCGGCGCTCCCTTGTAAGGCTATCCGGTATCAGTTATGCCTTCCGAGCCGTCATTGAAGCAAGAAAAGCGTCTTTGTTTCTGAAAGACCCGTGCATCTACAGGAGCTTTCTACGGCAGCGCGCGTTCGACAATCAGGGAGAGCGGCTCCAGAGGCTGGTCTCCGACGACGATCCCTTCCTTCAACACGCTCCGCCCTGCCTCGATGCAAGGCTCCCGCCCCTTCCGTTTTTCCTATCCTTGGCATCATTCCCCATGTATAAAAACATCTATATTCGTCGATAGGGAGGCCAAAATGAACGCGCGCATTATGATGCCTATTGCTGCGGCAGCACTCGTGTGTGCTTTATCCGCGCCGGCCGCTGCACAGTGGGTCAATTATCGGACACCAGGAGTCCCTCGACTGCCGGACGGCAAAGCGAACCTGTCAGCGCCCGCTCCACGGACCGCGGACGGCAAACCGGACTTATCCGGCGTTTGGCGGGCCGGGCGTACCGGCGATTACGGATACGACTTCAACATTGCGGTCAACCTGAAGTTCGAGGACATTCAGCCTTGGGCCGAGACCCTGCGCCAGCAGCGGGTCCAGGATTTCAGGAAGGACAGCCCGCTCGCGCGCTGCCTGCCGGTGAGCGTTCCGTTCCTCAATTTTCGAGGTTTGTCGCAAATCGTCCAGACTCCCGGGCTGATCGTGGCACTTCACGAGTCTCCGAACAGTCCCCATCGAACGATCTACACCGACGGGCGCGAGCTTCCAAAGGACATCGGCGACCTCAATCCCACCTGGCTGGGTTATTCCGTTGGGCGTTGGGAAGGCGACACCCTCGTCGTCAATTCCGCAGGCTTCAACGATCTCGGGTGGCTCGACGTGGGAGGGCATCCTCAAACAGAATCCCTGCGAATCACCGAACGCTTCCGGCGGCGTGATTTCGGACACATGGAATATGAAATGACGCTCGATGACCCCAAGGTCTTTACGAAGCCTGTTACTTTGCGGGCGGATAAGACGCTGGTTCCGGATATGGTGATCCTGGAAGACATCTGCGATAACGAACGCTCGGGCGTACATCTGGTCAGCGGTGTGAAGGTTGCTCCAGAAGTCCTCGCGAAGTATGCGGGAACGTACGAGTTCGGGCCGGGGCGGCAGGCCGTGGTCACGGTCTCCGCCGATCAATTGATCATACAGGACAGCGCCCATCCGGCGGACCGTCTGTTCGTGGCTCGTTCCGAGACGATCTTCCTGTCGAGCGTGAGCATGGCGTCTGTTGAATTCGTCAAGAATGCCCAAGGTAGCGTGACGCAGATGGTCCGGAGAGAAGGCGGCAAAACTGAAAACGCCACCAGGAGCGCCGCCCGCAATTGATCAGCGAGCGCTTTTGAGGTTCTCTACCTGTTCCATGACTCGGAGGATGTTGCCCCCGAGGATCTTCTCGATATCGGGTTCCGAGTAACCTTTCTTCAGTAATGCGTCGGTGATTTCAGGCAGTTTTGAGACGTCTTCCATACCTAACGGCATGGTTGCCCCGTCGAAATCCGAGCCGAGGCCGACATGATCGACCCCGGCGACTTTCACGGCGTGATCGACATGCTCGACAATTTTGTCCCACATCACTTTCGGCAGTTCGCCCTTCAACATCGCTTCATGCTCGATGCGTTCGTTCTCCATAATCGTACAGGCTTCATTGCCACCACACTTCTTCGACATCGCCGCCATCGCCGCGACGATATTGCCGCTTTTCTTTTCGCTCGCGACCCGGAACTCCTCGCTAAGAAAGGCTGCTGCGTAGTTGATCATGATCACGCCGCCGTTTTTCGCAAGCGCGCGCATCATGTCGTCGGTCATATTGCGGGGATGATTTGAGATAGCTCTGGACGAGGAATGGGAAGCCATTACCGGCGCTTTTGTAACTTCCAGAACGTCGTAAAACGTTTTGTCCGAAACGTGCGAAATATCGACGATCATTCCGAGGCGATTCAGTTCGCGCACGACATCCTTGCCAAAAGCCGTCAGTCCGTTGTGAGCCGGTTTGTCCGTGGATGAATCCGCCCAATTGTTGTTCAGGAAGTGCGTGAGTGTCAGGTAGCGTACGCCGAGCGCGGCATAGACGCGCAGCACAGCCAGGTCGTCGTCGATGATGTGGCCGCCCTCCATCCCCATCAGCGCTGCAATTTTGTGCTCTGCCGCCGCGCGGCGGACGTCCGCGGCGGTGTTGGCAAGCATCAGATCGTTGGGGTGTGTCCGGACAGCTTGGCGCACGCTATCGATGAGATCCAGTGCGCGCTTCACTGCCGGCGGTCCCGTTACCTGGCTCGGCACCCAGATGGAAAAGAACAGCGCGTCCAGCCCGCCCTCTCGCATTCTGGGAATGTCGACGTGACCGTCCTTGTTCCGCGTCCCAATGTCAAACGTCTTGTCAAACAGCAGGCGCTGCGGCGTGTCATCGTGCGTATCGACGACAATCGCGCGGTCATGGAGCCGTTTCGCCCGCGCGGCCACCGGAACGTCTGAAGCCGATTGCGCGAACATGAAAATCGGAACCGCAGCAATCGCTGCTGCGGCCGTCTGGCGAATCAGACCAACGGTGAACATATATGTATCTTAGTACGATGTATCTTAATTGCTTTTCGTACTTACGGTGACGTGTGGGTGCAGCGCATTCCCCTCTTCTGCGAGGAGGGGAATCACCAGACTTAGTTCGGGGACGCCACTTTCAGTTCGTCGTAGATCGCCTGGACCGCGGCCTTGTACCGGTCGTTCTTGTAACCCGGGTATTTCGCATTCAGGTTAATCGAGGCGGTCGCGTCGTCGACGCTTTTGCCCGCTTTATTGGCAACGCGCACGGCAGCGACGAAATCGGTCATGAACCGTTGGTATTCCTGGAGCTCTGAGGGTTTCCTCAACGGGCTATGACCGACGATCAATGTGTCGACATCCTTCACCGTGGCCAATACCTTGCCGACGGTCTGTGCATATTCAAGGCCGCTGCCACCATTGTTTCGATCGATGACTGGAGCATCCTTCCACGCGAACATGTCGCCGGTTTGCATCACTCGCAGCGCGGTGTAAACGATCCAGGCATCGCCGTTCGTATGGCCACGGCCGAAGTAGTATAAATCGATGCGATTTTTGCCGCTGCCGATCGACATCTTGTCCTTGAAAGTCTTCTTTGGCAGGAATCTCGCCTTGTCGCCCTTAAAGGCGTCCATCTTTTCCATGTTGGCCTTGGTGTTCTCTTGGGCCACAAACTCGACGGTGCCCCCGAACGCTTCGTTACTGCCCGTGTGGTCGCCGTGCGTGTGAGTATTGATGATGGTAGTTACCGGCTTATTGGTGACGGTCTTGATCTTGTCGAGGATGACCTGGCCCCATCCGGCCAGCTTGGTGTCGACAACCACGACGCCGTTGTCTGTGATGAACACACCGGTGTTACCGCCGCTGAATGAATTGCGATCCGTCGGATCCGCACCGGTGATCATGTACAGATTATCTTTAACCTTTTCGATCTGTGTCGCGGCCAGCGCCGCCGCCGGCAGCCCCTGCGATGGCTGTTGATATCCGGCCGCTACGATCGAAAGAGCGCCCGCAGCCAGCAACGCAACCAAGATAATTAGTCGTTTCATCGACTCCTCCTAATTTGAGCGGGTCAAACGTTGTGCCGTGATCAGTATCCTACCGCGAACGGCAGTTGTCGTAAACTTAGCCGTACTTATGAAAAACACCAAAAACAGCCGTAGAGAATTCTTGGGTTTGACTGGAGCCTATATCGCCGGTGCCGTTGCCGCGCCGTGGCTCAACGCGCCGCAGGCCGTCGCGCAGACCATCGACACACACGCCGCCGATCTCGTCGTCTTCAACGCGAAGGTCTACACCATGGATAACCGCGCGCTGCGAGCGGAAGCCTTTGCGGTGAAAGCAGGGCGCTTCGTTGCCGTTGGCAGGACGACCGACATCAAGGGCCTCATCGCGAAAGAAACCCAGACGATCGACGCCAGGCAGATGACAATCGTGCCTGGCTTCACCGACTGTCACAACCACGCGCCCGGTACCACGTTGCTCTACGAAGTGCTGGTCGGTAATCCATTCGAGGTGGAGTTCGTGACAATCCGCAGCATCGTGGACAAGCTCCGCGCGAGAGCGCAGGAGACCCCGGCGGGGAGATGGGTCGAGGGCTACTTCTTTGACGATACGAAGGTGAAAGACGGGCGGATGCTGAACGTGCACGATCTGGATGAAGTCTCGAAGGAACATCCCGTCGCGGTGCACCACCGCGGCGGTCACACGTCGTTTTATAACAGCAAAGCGCTCGAGCTCGCAGGCGTGACGAAGAACGCGAAAGATCCTGCCGGCGGTACGTTCGACCGGGATGAGCACGGCGACCTGAACGGTCGGGTGACGGACCGCGCGCGGAGTGTGTTCGCCAATACCGGCAGCCGTCAGACCCTTACGGCCGACGAGACCGCCCAACGTAGTCGCGACGGGCTCGCGCACATCTCGAAACAGTTCGTCCGCTACGGCCTGACGAGCGTCCACCACCAGGGCGGCGACTTGTTTGCGCTGCAGCAGGTGCGTGCGCGCGGCGATTTGCTGCACCGGGTCAGCTACGAGGTGAACGGCCGCGTTCTCGAAGCGATGATCACAAGCGGCATCGCGACGGGATTCGGCGACGAGTGGATCCGGCTGGGCGCAACCTCGGAGCACACTGTCGATGGCTCGTTTTCCGAGCGCACTATGGCGCTCAGCATTCCCTATCCCGGCGTGACGCCCCCGTATAAAGGCAACATAACCGAGACCCAGGACGAGTTGAACGCGTGGGTCGAGCGCGGGCATCGCGCCGGTATTCAGATCAACTGCCATGCGAACGGCGACGTCGCTATCGACATGGTGCTGACTGCCTTCGAGCGCGCGCAGAAACTGTTCCCGCGGCCAGACGCGCGCCCGAAGATCACTCACTGTACTCTGATCAATGACGATCTGCTGCGGCGCATCAAGGCGACGGGAACAATTCCGGCCTGCTTCACGTCCTATGCGTACTACAACACCGACAAGTTCCGCTTCTACGGCGAAGAGTTGATGAAGCGTGCGATGCCGTTCCGCAGCTTCCTCGACGCCGGCGTGCCGGCATGCGCAGGCTCGGATTTCAGTCCCGGTCCCTTTGCGCCGCTGATGGGGATTCAGGGTATGGTGACACGCACCGGCTGGAACGGCGAGACGTGGGGCGCCAATCAACGCGTCAGCGTGGACGAGGCGATCCGCATCAACACGCTTAATGGCGCGTATGCGTCACGCGAGGAAGCCATCAAAGGTTCGATTAGCGCAGGCAAGCTTGCCGACTTCGTCATCCTTGCCGACGATCCGCACACAGTCGATCCATCGAAAATCAAGGACATCCGGATCGTGCGCACCGTGGTCGGCGGCTCAACGATGTATCAGGCGTGATCTGGCGTCGATTACGTGCCATCGAGAGCGCCTTTGTTGCACGTGCAGCTACCGGCCTGATGAAGTTCAATGACGTTCGCCAGAATATTCCCCTCCTCGCAGAGGAGGGGAAGGCTGCGACTTTTATTGATGGCGCGTCCACCCCTCCTCTGCGAGGAGGGGAATACCCGAACTGAACTTCTAGCCAATTCGTTCACACCTTCGATAGACCGCCGCTACAGTGACCGCGTGTTGACACCACAGGTCCGCTGGCGTATGGTTCTGCGCAAAGAAAAGTTGAAATGAATAACTTTCGGCTGGAGGTCGACAATGGTGGCGAAGTCCTTCTCTTGCGATGAGCAGATAATCCGGCGATTCCTGATTTACGTGTTTCCAGCGTTACTCGCCGTGTGTTCTTTCATTCCGGCTCTTCACGCGCAGGGCGTAGGCGCGGCGATTCAGGGAACCGTGCGCGACACCTCGGGCGCGATCATCCCCGGAGCAATGATTACAGCGATCAACACGGAGACAAACCTCCGGCGCACAGGCACAAGCAATGAGTCCGGATTATTTTCCATTCCGAACTTGCCTCCCGGCAAATACCGGGTCCAGGTTTCCCTCTCGGGTTTTCAGACCAGGGTCGTGGAGAATATCGAGCTGGTGGTGGGGCAGGAATTCGTCCTGAATACCACACTCGAGGTCGGCGGGCTCGCGGAGCAGGTGACGGTCGCGAGCGAAATACCGCTGGTGGATACTTCGACGGCGCAAGTGTCGGGGCTGGTTGCCGAGCGCGAGGTTAAGGACCTTCCGCTTAACGGCCGCAGCTTCGATAATCTGATTTCCCTCAATCCGGTGATGGTAAATTCCAGCGCGATCAAGCAAAACACCTCCAGCAGCACCGGACCGGGCAACTACTTCTCGGTTGCCGGCCGTCGTCCCGGCGAAAACATCTTCTTGTGGAATGGAGTGGAATATCCCGGCGGAACCAACGCCATCAGTTCGACTCCAGGGGGCGTGAGCGGACAGTTGCTGGGTATCGAGGCAGTGCGTGAATTCAATATCGTGCCCAACATGGACGCCGCTGAGTTCGGCCACCGGGCCGGTGGAAACGTCACCATCGTGACGCAATCGGGTACCAATAACTTCCACGGCTCTGCATACGAATTTCTGCGCAACAGCGCCCTGGATGCGCGGAACTTCTTTGACCGCAAGGCCCGGCCGGATGACCCGCGCATCCCTCCATTCAGACGAAATCAGTTCGGTGGTTCCGCGGGCGGACCCATACAAAAGGACAAGATGTTCATTTTCGGAAACTACGAGGGGTTCCGTCAGATGTGGAACCTGCCCAAAGTCGCCATTGTGCCGGACGAGCAGGCGCGAAAGGGCTTGCTGCCGAACGCAAGCGGGATCTATCAGCCGGTCCCGAACCTTAACCCAGCGGTTCTGCCGTACTTCGCGTTGTGGCCGGAACCCAACGGACCGAATATTGGAGGGGGTGCAGCCTATTCCTATCACGCGACTCCGAATCCGGTAAACGAAGACTTCGGAATCGTAAAAGTCGATCGCATCTTCTCGGATAAAGATACCGTTAGCGGCGCCTATACCATCGACTACGGAGACAATGTAGGGACAGGACAAAATCCGTTTAGCCTGGTTAATAATTCGGAACGAGCCCAGATCCTTAGCCTATCGGATACGCATATCTTTTCTCCCACCATGGTGAATAACTTCACGGCCGGATTTTCGCGTGTGTGGTTTCGCTACTTTTATTCGGTATCCATCTCGACGCCTCCAGGAGTACAACCGTTCGTTGTCGGAAAACCGGTAGGGCAAATCAATATCGGCGGCGCCCAGGGCAGTACGACCATTACTCCTGCTGGTTCCGGACCAAACACAGGACACGACCAGCTCAACATAGACAACATATTCACATATCAGGACACTCTCCGCATTAGTAAGGGAATCCACTCGATTGCCTTGGGAGGCTGGTTGGAACGGCTCCAGAGTACCGACCTGAGCGGAACGTATGGGCAGGTGAACTTCACCTCGCTGACCACCTTCCTGCAGGGCAGACCGACGCTGTTCCAGGTGACCCAGCCGGCCCCGGCGATACCTTTCCGGGTTTGGATGGGGGCCTGGTTTGTACAAGACGCGGTGAAACTCCGGTCCAATCTGACCGTGAGCCTGGGGCTGCGTCACGAACTGTCCAACGGTTACCATGCCAATAACAACATGGCCGCCAGCTACACGCAGGGACCGGATGGCGTGCTGCTCACACAGCCGAGGATTGGCGATTCGTTGTTCACAAAGAACCGTGCCAAGTGGCTTCTTGGGCCCCGCGCCGCGCTGGCCTGGGATCCGTTTGGGAAAGGGCAGACGAGTGTCCGGGGCGGCTTTGGCATGGCTTACAACATCCTGGACAACATCGGTTGGTGCTGCATCAATGTTCCTCCCATTGCGGGAGCTTCGCAGATTAGCGGTTTGAATGTCCCCTTTCCTTTGCAGATCGTGCCCGGAGTTACACAGCTGGCGAGCGCCACGCCGGGAGGCGGCCGTCTGGGAATCCAGCCCGATCCATTTACCCCGACCGTACTCAATTATCATTTTGAAATTGAGCAAGGCCTGCCCAGCAACATCAGCCTTCGCTTGGGCTACATCGGATCGCACGGCTACCACGAGATTCTGCGCGGCGACGCCAACAAGGCGTTTCCTGTGATTTGCCCGGCATCGTCATGCCCGCCGGGTCTTGCTGCCGGGACAAAGTACTTCCCGAATTTTCCCGCGGTTCGTCGTAATCCCCAACTGGGCAGCGCCGGAATTTTCTTTTCTTCCGGCATCAATAATTTCAACGGCGGGTTTGTGGACGTGAATCGCCGCTTTCGGACGGGTTTGGGTTTGCGGACCAACTACACTTTCGGACGCAGCCTGGATAACTCCTCCGCGATTACCGGAAGTCAAGCCGGCGGCCAGAACGGAGTGGTGATGGACACCGATGACCGGAAGCGAGATTACGGCCTGTCCGCTTTTGACGTCCGGCATCGGTTCAGCTTGAACGGCATGTACGAATTGCCGCTTGGGAAGGGGAAGTCATTCTTAGGCGGCGTCACAGGTCTCGCAGACAAGCTGGTGAGCGGCTGGCAACTCAACACGATTGTCAACTTGCAGAGCGGCTTTCCCTTCACGCCCCTGCTTGGGTTTAATCAGTCCCGCGATGGAGATACAGGAATGCCGGATCGCCCCAACATGGCTCTGGGTAGAACCTTGAAGGACGTCTATCTGCGGACGCCGGAACATTGGGTGGATGCCAAGGCCTTCGCTCTTCCGCTGGCGGGAACCTATGGCAGCGTCGGCCGCAACGTCCTGACCGGTCCGTCGCTGAAGACTGTCGATCTTTCGGTGTTCAAAACCACCAAGGTCACGGAGCAAGTGACGTTGCAGTTTCGGGCGGAGGCGTTCAACGTACTGAACCGGGCCAACTTTGGTATTCCCGGACTCGCTATGCTGACTGCTGTGGGAGCTCCCGGCGCCGCCACCACGACGGCCGACCCGGCCAATTCCGCCGGGCTCATAAGCAATACCGCAACTTATTCGCGGCAAATTCAAATGGGTTTGAAGCTGAGTTGGTGAAAAACTGGGGTCATTTGATACCCGCCTCCGGCGCGCCCCGTTTGCGGACCGCCTTCTGCTCGCTGAGTGGACGGTTGCCGAGGCCCGTACCCGTTCCGGTGCGCAGAGTAAAGCCGGTGATGGAGCCGCTGGAGTCCTTCACGAACTCGACCTGATCTCCAAACAATGCCGCGATAAAGCTCGTTTCCGACTGTGCGGCGAGAGGCTCTACATCACCCGTTGCGCTAAGACGCAGGACCAGCAATTCGCCGTCGACGGTGACAACGGCTTCGCGTCCCGGTGCGAACTCGTAAGTCCCCGCATACTTGGCGAGCTTCTCTGGAGTGAGCCGGAATCGGTTCCCGCCAACCAGGTGCGTGGCATGCTGTTCATACTCACAGATCGTTTCGAGAAGCTCGGTGTCCGCCACCAGCGTCTTGTCCGCCTTAAAGGTAATCGGCCTTGTAAACGTCTTCGGATCTTCGAGGGTCATTTCGAAGTCCATGTGTCCGAAGTCGCGGCGGTGGAAACGTTCGGTTGTGCGAAGGGATTCCGAGTGAGGGTGACCGACAAAATCCAGCCAGCTTCTGTCATTGAATCCAGCGGTCGTAACCACCAGCGTATCACCCTCCCAGTGCCCAACCGAATGACCCAACCAGGCGGGATTCATCTCTTCGGGGTCGGGGAGCTCGCGGCCATCGGTGAAGATGGTGCGATGGACATCGCTGTTGGAAATACCCTCATTGATAATCACCGTCACTGCCGGCGTCTGCACGATTCGAGACATGCCCGCAAGATGGTAGTACGGCGGAGGGTCGGGCAGGCAGTGCGCCCGCGGACTGTCCGCTCCCAGATCCAGGACGTGTTGCTCGTATAGAGCCTGCGCCGATGGCAGAACCTCGCCGGGCTTGAGGTCCACAGCGATGTTCCGCAGATACGGACTGCCCCCCGGCGCGCGCCAGATGCCCGACAGGTCGGGTTTGCCATCTGCGGTCCGAGGCAGGGGCGCCGACAGATCCGGCTTGCCGTTCGGAGTCCGCGGAATACCTGGGGTCTTGAAATTGACCCACTGCGCTGCCAGAGGAGCAGACAGTAACAATGCGTAGGTTGTCACTGCGGCCGCCGCGTAAAAAAGTTTAGCTTTCATCGGGAGCCTCCTGTGATCGACAAGTTTTGTCAGAATAGCACGCGTTCATTGACGGATGAAATCACGAGCTTCATCCAGAGTGTCGAATATGCTGAGGACTTGGGCGAGCTTTGTATTCGCCCAAAGAACGCGTACGCGTTCAGCGGGTTTCAGGAATACCAGTGTGCCCTTCGCCCGTTTTACTGAAGTGTGAGCGCTGATCACCTGGCCGCAGCCGGAGGAATCCAGATAAGGGACGTCGGAAATATCGATCACAAATCTTCTCATTCCCGACTCCAGCTCGTGCAGCACATGTTCGTGCAGGCGGAAAAGGGACCCATCGAGGACCATTCGCCCGGAGATCTTGATCCAAACGATGTTGTCTATGATTTCGGAAGTGATTTCCACGCTTTATGTTTTTCCCAGGGCGCTTTTCACTCGCTCGGGCGTGAAGGGTATCTGGCGCAACCGCACACCAGTGGCATCGAAGATAGCGTTACAAACGGCGGCCGCGACAGGAACGGTGGCCAACTCTCCCGCGCCCGAGGGCTCGACGGCGGGCTGATCAACCAGCGCGGTCTCAATTTCGGGGACGTCCGGAAACGTCAAAACGGGGTATGAGCGCCAATCCAGGCTTGTGACGTGAGATCGGTCGAATTTCACAGCCTCGAAAAGAGTCCGGCTGATTCCTTGAAGAACGGCCCCTTGGACCTGGTGCCGGAGTCCTTGCGGATTGATGATCCGGCCACAGGCCACCGCGATGACGATTTTTGAAATACGGACGCGGCCGCTGGTCCGGTCGACTTCGACCTCTGCAACGACAGTCGCGCGTTTCTCTGGGCCGTGCTCGCCGAAGGAAATTCCGCGACCGCTTACAACCGGCTGGGCGGCATTCGGCCGAGGGGACGGCCGCGATTGCCAGCCGGCCTTTTGCACCGCGGCATCCAACACCTGCAAGGCCATCGCATCCTTGAGATAGTGACGGCGAAATTCGACTGGATCCGTTTGCTGGTCCGCTGCGACTTCGTCAAAGAAGGATTCGATGGCGAAGTTGCCCTGTATGCGTCCGGGTGCCCGAAGATAGATCGACCGGAAAAGCTCTTCTACGAAATGGCCCAACATGCGCGTGTTGGGGAATTCATAGGAAGGCGGATAGGGACCCCCCGACAGCCGGTCCCAATCCGGGTTCCCACCGGCAAGGCGCCAGGCCAGGGAATTGCCGGACTCGCCTCTGGAATGACTCTGCGACCATTGTTGAAAATCGAACGCCGTGATACGACCCTGTCGATCCAGGCCGGCCCGAACGTCCATCGTCATTGCCGGACTCATCGGTTCCCAACCGTGCTCGTCGTGGCGCATCCACTGTACTCGTACCGGTCTTCCGGCCGACTGCGACAGCAATGCCGCATCAGCAGCCGCATCGTCGCAACCCAGTCTTCCATATGAACCGGACGCTTCTGCCCAGATGATGCGCACACTCTCGAGCGGAATGCCCAGCATCTTGGCCAGATTGCGGCGATCCCCTTGAATCCACTGTGAACCCGACCAGATGGTGGCGCGCCCATCACGGACATCGGCTACCGCGCAGGACGGGCCGAGCATCGCGTGCAGCTGGACTGGATACGTGTAGGTGGCTTCGAGGACCTTGGTTGCGCCGGCCAGCGCGGAGTCCACATTTCCGGAGTTCATGACAACGTCGGTCTTGACCAGCTTGTCGCCGCGAACACTCTGGTGGAGATACTCATAATCCGGCAGCGTTCGGCCTCCCGTCCATTCGACTTTCAACAGACGGGCGGCCTCAATGGCCTGTTCTTCGCGTTCGGCGACCACACCCAGAAAATTGCCTTTCCGTACGATTTTCACCAATCCGGCCACGCCGCTCAAGGAGCTCTCGTCGATACTGACGAGGGTACTTCCGATCTTAGGCGGCCGGATGACCCGCGCATGGAGCATCATGGGAACCCGAACGTTATGTACATAGCGGAATGACCCGGTAACCTTGGCGGGAACATCGACCCGCGGAATGGACTTCCCGACAAGGCGCAGCTCGCCGGGTCCCTTCAGCTGAAGCCCACTCGACCCTACGGGTTGGGCAGTTACACCGGCCGTGAGGGCTTGACTCACACCGCCTACCGTCCCTTGATCAAGCCTGGTTCTGAACCGGCGTCCCCCAATCAGCTCCGCGTACGAGATCCGCTTCGAGGGGACCTTTCGGACTCGAACGATTCCGTCTGCGACATCGAGTTCATCGACGGACACTCGGAATCGATCCGCCGCCATCTTCAACAAAGTCCGGCGTGCTTCGGCCGCGGCGACCCGCAGAGGTTGAGCGCCTAGCGAGACGTTGCTGCTGGCCGTCGATTTTCCCTGATCTGGGGTTAGTTCGGTATCACCCATGACAAGCTTCACGCTTTCGAACGGCACGTCCAGCTCGTCAGCGATCAGCTGGCCAAATGCGGTCTCGATGCCGGTGCCCATATCGATCCGTCCCGTGTACACGGTCACCTTGCCGTCACGTCCGATCGAGAGCCACGAATCGAGTTCCCCGGGAACCACGGGCTTTGCAGATGGGGTTGGGGCGGGCGGTATCTGACTCCATGCAATCGCCGGTGAGATTCCGCTGTGAAGGCTGAAGCCGACGATCAACGCGTCGCGCCCTTTCCGCACGAATTGCCTGCGGCTGATCGGTTTCATATCCTGGCTCGGCCTTGGGCTGCGTGCTTCACAGCCCGGATAATTTCCAGATGCGTTCCACACCGGCACAGTACGTTGGCCAAGGCCCGCCGAATCTGTTCGTCGGTCGGATTGGGACTCTTGTCTAGAAACGCCTTCGCGGTCAGGATTACGCCGCTCATGCAGTATCCACACTGCGCGGCTTGCTCCTTGATGAAGGCTTCCTGGATCGGGTGAGGACGTTGTAGCGTGCCGAGCCCCTCCAGCGTGACGATCTCCTTCGTTGCGGCCGCCGACACGGGAGTGACACACGAGCGAAGGGTCTCGCCGCCGGCAAGCACTGTGCATGCTCCGCATTGCCCAAGCCCACAGCCGAACCTCGGCCCATTCAACCTGAGGTCGTTCCGGAGGACGTAGAGCAGTGGAGTTGCCGGATCGACATCAACCGCCGCTGCGCGGCCGTTGACTCGTAGCTGGATTCGCATGTCACCTCGGATATCGCCATTCATGCTAAACGCACAGCCGTCGAGGCGGCAAGGTTATTCTCCCCCTCTGTGAGGGGGAGACGCGAGCGCAGCGAGCGAGGGGGTCGCTCACAGATAACGTAGGCACAGTTGACCCGGAACAGGCGCCGGCGTATGGTCTTCAATTAGGTTGACAACTTAGAACTGGAGGGACGCATGAGCCGTCGAGTCCTTGCCCTACAGGCCGCAATCACGATCATCGCTGCGCTTCTGTTCCTGCGCCTCGTTGCAAGTGCGCAGGTCGCTGGCCGTCAGGGTGCCCAGGTCTCCTCATCTGATGCCAAATCGAAGGCCGCAGCGAAACCGTGGACACCGCCACGGACACCATGGGGCCACCCGGATCTGCAGGGCGTGTGGGATTACCGCACCATCACTCCCTTGGAACGGCCCACCGCGCTCTCAGAGAAGCAGTTTTTGACGGATGAGGAAGCGGTGAACTTTGAACGGGACGAAAATCGACGCCAGAATCGTGATCTCATCGACCCCGCGAAGGGCGGGCTGCAGTACCCTCCCGGCGGCGTTGTTCCCTACAACGAGTTTTGGTACGACCGGGGAAATACGGTCGTCGGATCCAAGCGCACGTCGTTGATTGTGGATCCACCCGATGGCCGGCTTCCTCCCCTAACCCCGGAGGGAAAGAAGCATGCTGAGGCCGGCGCGGCGGAGGACCGTGAAACCCAGCTTGGCCGTCCCCCGGCGGACTCTTACGAAGAGCGGCCGCTTTCGGAGCGCTGCATTCTCTCTGGAGGCACGCTGCCTATAATTCCGGGCCCGTACAACAACAATATTCAAATTGTCCAGAGTGCCGGATATGTGGCGATTCTCAACGAGATGATCCACGAACATCGCATGATTCCGCTCGAAAGACGCCCGCATCTCGCCCAGAGCTTCCGCCAGTTGCTGGGTGACTCCCGCGGACATTGGGAAGGCGATACGCTTGTTATCGACACCACAAACTTCTCTCCCAAATTCGACTTCAGGGGCGCCGGCCCGAGCTTGCATGTCGTCGAACGCTTCACACGCGTCGGCCCGGACACGCTTCAATACGAATTCACGGTCGACGATCCGGCGATTTGGACGAAACCCTGGACCGCAGTGATTCCCATGAGGAAGAGCTCGGAGCTGATCTACGAATACGCATGTCACGAAGGGAATTTTGCCCTCAAGAATATTCTCGCTGGTGCTCGCGCTTCCGAGAAGAGCCCCACCCGCTGACCGAGATCAGGGTTTAACGGAAACCTTAACCAGACCGGTCGTCCAACAGCATTGGAATCCGCCGCCGCCGTCACCGGAGTAGTCGTTGACGGTGAGGTGCAGGACGTAGTCGCCGGGTTCGCTGAACTTCACGCTGGTTGTCGCTTTCCCGCTGAAGGCTGCGTCATTGGTTCCGGCCCGCAACTTCTCGACTTCGGGTCTGGCTTTGTCGAAGGTTACTGTGCCGGGACCCCGGTATTTCGACCAGGTGAGCGTCACGGGTGGACGCGGACTTGTCAGCGGCGCGCTTGTTCCGCTCGTGTATTTCATATCGTCTTCCACCCAGACAGTCATGTCGAGAGGCGCCGCTGATGAGGCCGTCCGGAGCGGAGCCTTGTTTAATATAGCAAGTGGACCCTGGATCTTTTGTCCGTTTGGCTCGAACCGGAGCACGGGCGGTGTGTTGTTGACTGAGATTTCAGTGAAAGGGCTGATGACGTAATCTGGATTCAGGCGGAGCGGAATGCTCGTCGCCTGCCCGTTGGCGATGATTGTCCAGGTCAATTTATCTTGCGGGGTGAAATCCTTCGGTACAGGAACCATAAACATTCCCCACTGACGGCCTGGAAGGAAGTGCGTCGGCTGGCCCATGTCGGGCCCGCCCGGTTCGATCTGATTATTCGGTCCGATGGGAATGTCGAGTTCCTGCTGAGTATTGCGATTGAAGTATCCGACCAGAAAATCGCGGCTTCCGTCCTCCTGATTGAACCAGCCTTCGAATGCGCCCGTCGCGCTCGCGCCAAATTGCTTCCGCGGTTCTGGGATTTGCCGGCCCCCCAACCTTAGCGTCGGGCCCACCGTCCGGATCGCTTCGGTACGCCGCTTCGCGGCCTGCTCACTACCGGCCGGTTCCCCCACGCAAAGCACGCCGCCGGCGAGGGCGCTGGCGGCGCAGAGACTTACGAGTTTCTTCACTGCTAATTCCCGTCAGTCGTCGCTTTCGTGTTTTTTCCTTTACGTTGTTCGAGGAGGGCCTTGTATTCGTCGTCGGTCAGATAGACAACGTTGATCCAGGCGTGAGCCATTTCATCGACTGTGCGGTCGCCGTAGCCCACCCACTGATCCGGATCGGGATTGTTCTTGTTGTTCCGGGTGTTGTCGTACCACGCCGACACGTGGATGACGGTTCCCTTCGGGAACACGGGGGCGGCGTCATCAGCGAAGATGTAGTTCGTCATCCAGTTGAAGTTGAAGTTGCCGACATAGCTGACGACTTGAGAGCCGCCGTCCGGCAGAATGGCTTCGACCTGCATGGATTTGCCGCGCAGGTGGAAGTGGGGCTGGAAGTTTTCGAGAACCGCGTTCTCCTTCAGCACCGTGAAGCCCTCTGTCTGCGCATACGAATTCGGCGGAATATCGAGGAATCGATTGCCTCGAATCCCGGTGAACCCGACCAGATAACTGCGCTTCTTTGGCTCTTCACCTTTCTTGTAGAGCCAGATGCCGATCTCGGAGCCGGCTGTGATCTGTTCGCCAATCGCGTGAATGTGCTGGTCCCACGCGATCTTCTCGCCCGGCACGATCAACTTTCCCGTGCCGGGGCGGAACAAATCGTAGCCTTTGCCGATGGCCCATTCCATCAACTGAGGACGGCGGTTGACAAAATCGTCATCATCGCGGAACCGGCCGGGGCCATTCGCAGTACCGGTGTTGATAGCTTCGGGATCGTTGTTCAACACGAGATACGCAATCGAGTGATGAATGATTCTGCGGCCCTTCAGGTTCGTCGGACGAATCTCGACCATCCTGGCCCAGCGAGGTTCCGTGAGCGGGATCTCCGACATGGGCCGGAACCAAACGTCCTGATGTTGGGCCGGCATCGTGTATTCCGGCGATCTGATAATAAGGTCCGGCGGCCCCAAGCCGTCCCTCACCGCTTGCCATTCGTTATCGGTCACGAGAGGCTTCGGAGGCGGAAGATCTTTCGGATCACCCTGCAAGGCGCCACCGTCCACCCAACGGACAATGGTGTCGACCTGCTCGTCTGTCAGCGACATGTCGTTTTTGAACTTCTGCACGCCAACACTGCGATCGATATGCCACGGCGGCATTTGCCGCGTGATGACGCGCTCGCGGATCGCCTTGGCCCAGGGTCTCGCGTCCTGATAGGTGATGAGGGACATCGGCGCGATCGAATTCGGCTGATGGCACTCCTGACATTTCGCCTGAAAGATGGAAGCGACATCCTTAGAAAAGGTCACCTGCGTGGCCGCGCCCGCATCGGCTGCCATTCCCAACAGCATTAGCCCCGCATTTATCACGAGCACGTTGACTTGCCATCCCCGGAAGAGGGAGTTCGTCATAACCGGCTCCTTTCGCAATTCGTGGTCTCCAATTATAGCTCTTGCGCGCAAAGGCGCATAGAACTATGCCCACAGATGCGACTACACCACAATTACGCCGCTTTTTTTGGGCCCTCTAAGATCGCTTCTACAAGTTTCCCGTTTTACCGGGATCTCCTCACCGTGACTGCTTCTCCTTCGTTAGCGGGTAAGGTTGGGAGACCTTGTGCGATAGGCTTCTGAGGTTTCTGTGCTTGTGTTGTGAGCGCTCAGCCGGTGCTTTAGCCAGAGGGACGGGCGAGCGCGTCAAAGGTCTACCAAGATGTTCTTGCTTATTTCTCTTATTCGATCGATTTTCCCCAGTGAAGCACCTCTAACTTCACTCGGGCCTGGCCTCTGCTAATGATGCCCAATTTTTCTGCTGCGGAGCGTGATAGATCGATAATGGCGCCCTCGCGCCGATTTTTACCGTATGGCCCCCGATCTATGATAACGACGTTGACGGATCGCCTGTTGGCAAGGCATGTCACGCGGACAACTGTACCAAAAGGATAACTGCGGTGTGCGGCGATAGCTTTGTCTCCGTCAAATATTCGTCCGCTGGCGGTCGGTCGCCCATCAAAATAAGACGCATAGAATGTCGCGTCCCCAAATTGCCTATCGAGGACCGCCAGGTCGGCTGGACCCTTTTTTGCCACTTGGGGTGGAGCACTCTCCAGAGCAAGAAGCACGCCCATCGCCATCGTGCTCAAACGCATTCCGGCATTGTGGCAGGGGGACATCCTTCGTCCCGCAAAAACTGCAAAGCGTCCGTGGCGAATTCCATAAGTGGCCTGAATCATTGAGGTTTTTAAGGAACTCCATAAAAGAGGGGCAGCACTTGTCCGGTAAGCCGACTACACAACACGTGAGATCTGTCCCTTACCCTCGTCACCGAACTGGAGACCAATGACAGCGGTAGCGGGAAACTGCGAAGATCGATCGCTCATGGAAGCAACCTCCTGATTACGGCCGTTAATAATTACGCCGATGTGGCGCAGGTGAGTTTTGCCTTGTTCCGATTAGCCGCAATGCCGCCGGAGATCCGCACCATGACAGAAGACTCACCTTGCCTGTGGGATACAGACAGAGCGAGTGTAATGGTTTACGAAATGGGGAACAACCAGCTTCGAATTATGTCTATACCGATTCGAATCGCTTCCTTACGGCTTTTGTTTCCATTCGGAAAACGAGGCGCCTCCGATTTCCAGGAGCACAATTGGTTTCGGATTGCCGGAGAGGACTGTTCTGTTTTCGACCGTGATGTTCTGAAGAAAGTAATAATCGCTGCCGGCCTCTAGCTTCATTTTGAAGCCATTCACGTTGCCTCCAGCGAATCCGGCCTGAGAAGCAAGCAGATATTCACCGGGATCGACATAAGCGAAGCTGTATGTTCCAGGCTTATTGACTGCAATGACGGAATCGTTCGCATGCAGCTTCATCTGCCATGCGAAGCTTCCGGGGATATTGGCTTTTGGACACGCCACGACAATCAAAGCTTTGTCGGGCCGAACCTGTGGCTCGGGATGGTCCTTGCCGATCGTGACAGCGTGTTTCGTCTTCGCGGCTGGCAGACTCTTCTTATCGATCTCGTAACCGATCTGAACGTCTGGGATGTAGATGTTCTTTCCGAAAATCTGTTTTGCTTTTGCGATGACTGCATTCGCATCGTCGATTCCCATATCGATCACGAACGGCGACATGCTGCCCGGAGTGTTCGTCTGGATCATCATCACTCGGTTCGTGAGTTCGTTTATTTCAGTGGCGGCCAGCCTGTCGTCGATGGTCCGGCCGATTGACTCACTACCACGGCCCCCGGATTTGCGATAAACATCGACCAGTGTGCCTAGTCCAATCTCCTTTGCTGCTCCTCTGCGATGGATGCGCAGACGCCAATCGAAAATCACCTGCGCGACATCGCCGTAGTTGATTTGTATGGGTTTCTGTCCGGATTCGACGAGAACCTTACGAGACGTATCGTCAAATATCAACGAGGCGGAAGATTCAACCTGTTTTCGATCGTTCGTATTGAATCGAATTCGAACGTCCTTGAAGGCTACACGCTGGGCTGTTGCCGGTTCCGCGAAGAATAGCACGGCGTACAAAGAAGCAAAAGCAACCATGATGGATTTGGACATGTCTTTGTCCTCGAATGGACACTTTTGAGTTGACGCACAAGTTTAAGCTATCGGCGAAAAAAGAAAAACTCCTCAGCGAAGCCCCGACTAACCCACTTGGCCGTAAAACCGCGTATCCTTCATTTGGCCGAACACGCGATCACGCCTGGCACTTATCCTGGATGCCGACAACACGTCAAGGTGAATGCGAGTTGCTGGGAATTGAAGACGAACATCGTAGCGTAGTGATATTCTAATCCTTCAGAAACTGGAGTCGTCAAATGCCACCCTATAGGAGCGCACGCCCTAGCGCGGATGGCTCCTGTTTTACCAACGGGTATCGCAAAATCGGTCAAATTCTTACTAATTCTGAAGAAGTGGGACGGATCTAACCGTGTGATATCCAATCGACCTCGAAACGTTCTTTCTGGAGAAAACGGTGATGTCGTGGCTCTCGCTGTTATTACTGTTTGAAGTCTTAACTCTCGCGCAAGCTGTACCGCCGGGTAAACTGGCGCCGCCGCCCCTCCCGAACCCCACAGCCCAGAGCGCCGTTATCCGTGGAACGGTAGTTAATCAGACCGACGGCTCCCCGATTTCCGGCGTCAAGATTTCCGTGGGCGTGCCTGGCCATGGAGGGATCGTCGGGTCTGATACTTCCGATGCAACCGGACATTATGCAATCCATGTCCCGCCAGAAAAGTACACGGCATACGCCACCAAGGACGGCTTTGTGGCCCAGTTCTACAAAGACGTAGCCGACTTTCCAGTGATCCAGGCCAATGACGGTCAGGAAACCGTGGCCGATTTTCGCATGCTTCCAGGCGCAGTGATCAGCGGCAGGGTGATGGACACGAATGGTTCACCCATTCCGAACGTGCGGTTGGGGGCGAACATCAAGATTTACCGTCAGGGTAGGGTCGATGTGTGGATGCAGGCCTCGGCACAAACCAATGCGCAAGGAGAATACCGGATTGCGAACCTTCCGTCGGGCCGGTATTTCTTGCAGGCTATCCGCAACGATGACGCGAACAAGCCCGGGAGACAGTTTGAAGCCGCCTTTTATCCTGCGGCAGCGCGAATCGATGATGCGGAATCGTTGCGAGTGGCTGTTGGCGAAGAGAAGCGTTCGATCGATTTCTGGTTGAGCGATGCGGCGATACACAGCGTCTCCGGCAGGATTGCGTTTCTGGATTCCGGGCAACCCGTTCCCAACATGGCCATCCAGGTGTATCCGGATTATCTCGGACCTGCGACGCGAGCCAGCGTCGATGCGCAGCCCGATGGGACTTTTCGACTCGACCGTTTGACTGCCGGCCGCTACCGAATGAAAGGTAAACAGAAGCGAACTGACTGCGACTGTGTGCCTGCAAGTTTTCTCCATTTCTTTGAAGTGACCTCCGGTGACATCCGGGATATGGCCATTCACGTCGGATACGGACTGAAATTGCAGGGAACGGTGCAAGCGTTGGGCGGCAGACTTCCTGATCAATTGATAGCATCTATTCTCTATAGGGACCCTGTCGATGACGCACGGCATGAGTTTATCCAGACGGCACCGGTATCCCGTACCGATGGAACCTTCGAGTTCATGAATGTCCAGCCGGGGATCTACGATATTGGGTTTAACATCCTCGGGATCTCCAGTACTGCCGAACGGAAGTTCATTGTCCGGAGCATCTCGTTTAACGGCCGAGATGTGATAGAGACAGGCATCACCGTGCCGGAGCGGTCCGCCGCGATAGAAATTTCCGCCACACTCGACTTCCAACCGGGACGTATGTTGGGAAAGACTCTCGACTCCAAAGATAGGCCAATACCGGGCGCGCGACTGGCACTCATGAGCGCCGATCGTAATAAGAGGCGGTTGGGTCCTTACTGGAAGGAGACGACATCCGATCGTGACGGCTCGTTCCGTTTTCCAGACGTGATTCCAGGTGATTATCTTTTGATTGTATGGCCCAAATCGGCTTCCTGGGAGGACTTGTCCGGACTGGATCCGGACGCCTTTGCCATTCTGGAGCAACACGCCACGAGTGTTCATGTCGATCGCGCACAGGTGGTCGAAAAGAATGTGCAACTCACGGAAGAAGTTCGTAACCTTCTGGAACGACTCCTGCGGTGACTTAATTGCTGCTAATTCGCACACCTCTTCAAAGGAAATGAACAACGCATGTCCGAGGTCGAAACACTCTCCGCAACGTGTTTTAACGAGTCGCGAACGCATCCCCTTCTTCCGCACTGGACGTCCAGATAGGCGCACCAGCAGTGTCCACACGAGGTGAAGTTCCAGCCAAACAGCGACCTGCACTATCAATTTGCTGGACGTCTGGCCTGCAGCATTAGTAACGATCAATCGCCAAGGGTTTATCAATAGTGCCCGGCTCAGTGCCCGATAAACCGCCATCTCGGAAAATTGAAATTGTCGTCGTGCACTGAGGGGCAGCACTTGTCCGGGATACCGACAATACGTCCACTGGATCCGATATGTGAACCGCGGCCGCCTTAAGCGGGCCGCCCAAAAGTTGCAATTATCCATACCAGCACATTCACAAGGCGGCTTTCGAGGCAATTTTAGCCCGTCCGAGTCTGTCGGCCCGCGATCCCATCGGGATTCCTTTACCAGGGTCAAAATGACAAGAATTGAGTTGAGCCGGGCAGACAAGCATGTGCACTTTAGCGTTTTGATTTTTACCAAGCCTCGATTACCGGAAACCCTATTTTCGTTCGAGTAAAGTGAATATAGGATTTTTCTGACCGCTGGGGATCGGGCTCCGTATTGATCTACTCCGAACAGGTCCCGATACCGGCCAGTTCGGTGCGCTCGTCACCGCCTCTGATCATCACTCCGAGGATAAAGCCAATGCCCGGTGCGAAGTACTTGTACTCCACTACGCCGGGGTCCAGTCGGCTGGTCTCCTTGGTCAGAATGACGTTATTGTAAGTAACGCCGCGAACGATCAGCGATTCGTCTGTACTAAGGACCTTTGCCTGGTCTTCGGCAACTTTAGGGGCAAATTCCTGATAATACTGATCTCCTACGTGCGGATTCGCAAGCATGATGAAACCTGCATCCGCATCGTTCACTCCGGACTCCCAGGACCCTTCCGTGCTACCGCTCGGGATCTCGATCGTGTCTTCTCCCAAATACCAGACATTGTGGAAGATGTCCTGCGCGTGAAAGTCTCGTGTGTCTTCGACAAGAACTCTGGGGTTACCCTCAAATGACTGGTGGTGGACCACGGTGGCCTGGACACCCTCGATCACTCTCGTCTGCCCGGTAACGCAAATCTCGTCGTGGGTGGGAACCCCTTCTTTCGTACCTTCGTACACAAACAACCTTCCCACGGGAAGCGGAAAATACGGATTGTTGATTGGTTGTCGGGGGGTGAAATTGTCGGGGTTGATGTCCGGCGGGTGCTCCACTGCCCCTAGGGGGACGTAGGCCGCAAAAACTAGAGCTAGCGCCATCAACAGAAAAAGCGAAACCCTTGCTACGTTCATCTAAAACCTCCCTGCTTTCGAATGGCTGTGCGACACAGGCACGCCGGGGTCGCTCACTATAATCGAACTTTGAGCTTCGTACAGATCCGAGACAGAGATTCTTGTTTGTTGTGGTGTGCGATCCGGGCGCCTATGTCCTTTCAAGCCATAGCACTTCGGGCGCCGAACTCGTTAAAGTTTTTAAATATTGGCCTCAGCACCACATTGCGGCAGCGGCGCCCCTTCTCCGGTCAACCTGATTGCCTGGAAAGTCTCCACGGAACCAAATGCCCGGTAAACCGCCTTCTCGGAGATCAGCTCCTCGAATACGCCGCAGTCTTTACGAGCCGTTATCCTTACTCGCAAGTGATCAGCTGTTCGTCCACTTGGACGTCACGGAAGACAGAACACGGAGTATGGCCCCTCATGGTTTTTATTTTCTGCGCATCGCTGGCCTCAACCAGAGGCGGGGCCTTGGATCCAGCGCTACATTCTCAATGACTAGCCGGAGGTCATGGTCCGGCTCCCACTCGCATTCTTGCGCGATCACCTGGCGGTCGAGCCACCTCTTTGCTTCCCTGGCAAGCCGTTCTTCTGGCGACAAGCCTTCCGCCGTTATATCTGCACTGCTAACGTCCATCCGAAGCCTTGCCTCTTCCAATTGACGATCCAAATCTAGAAAACCGTGCGCATCGAAATGGATATACCTCGCGAGGAAGCGCTGAACGGCAACTGCGCGGCCTTCTTTAAGGGAAACCACGACTTCACACCAGCGGATCCGCTTCAATGCGTACTGTGGCAATGCTAACCTCCGATCGAACAATTCAGACATTACGGCATGACTGATCCTTAGAACTTCGTCTTTCTCGGTAATCACGACAAATCTCATTCCATAGTCCACGTAAGTATTCCTCGTCGAAAGCCATGACTTCATGTTCAGGTTCAAGCGACCGGTGCGATTCGGAAGATTCCACAATCCTGACAAACGCGACGACCATCCCAGCACCATAACCGAAATCCGCCTGAATCAGTGAAGCTAACGGATTGTTGATCCGGGATGTTCTTCTGGGCTTATTCCCGCTAGACTGCGGTGTCCGCGCCGATTACTCGCCGAAAACGCCGTAGGGTAGAGCCATCTGTTGCCGCAGGATTCGTAAGCCCTGCGCCACTGGCAAGGAACTACTCGTTTATCGACACACAAATAATGTTGAGTCTCAAGCCGGAGCGGCCCGGGATGCCGCCCATTCCAGCGGCCGGCTCTATCCCGGCTTTGTCGCAAAATTTTCCTGGTCAGCGGAGAAAGGAACGGCTATTTAGGTGGCGGACCTGGCGAACTGAGAGGCGGTGCGTTTGGGGCTCGATAAATCGGAAGCGGCCGAAACAGGTCGTCCTGAGTGTTGACGGGAGGAACTGGCGGTGGGGGCGGTGCCGGAGCGAAGAACTGCGGCGGTGGAGTTCCGTACACTGGTGGAAGTTCAAGGACCGGGTTTTCTCCGCTGTCTGGTAAAGGGGCAAACGGTTCTGTCGGAGCGAAGAACCGTGGCGTCGCAGGCGCTCCGTACACTGGTGGAAGTTCAAGGACTGGGTTTTCTCCTGTGTTCGGTATCGGGCCAAACGGTGTCGGAGTTCGAGGAGGCGGCGGCTTCAGGGCCGGTGCGTTAGGTTTCTTCTGAGGCGATGGATTGGCCGCTTCCGGCGCACCCTCATTAGGGGGTCGGGCTCCAGCCGCTGCACGGCCAGCCGGTACTTGCGAACCGGTGACGATGATTCCTCGCGCTTCGATGAAGACGTAATCAAGCGGTAGTTTTTCGAAGATCCGGCGGACCGCCTCGTCCAAAGGAAGTTCCGAGAACTTGACGGTCACGGTCTGACTCGCGAGCTCCCGCGGAACGCTCGAACGCATTCCCGTAGCTTCGTCCCAAAGCCGCAACAAACGGCTTAACGGTGTGCTCTTCGCGTCGACGGAGATTTTCTGCTGAAAGTAAACCACCCGAGGTTCCGATCCGGCCGCGAAAGCATGAGCCGCAAGGAGTGTGGCCAAAATAAAGGATTCGAGCCACCGCTTCATTGATCTCAGCTCCGATCTCTTTGGTTTCTGCCTCGGCCTCTATTCTTAGAATAGCTCGCGAACGATCAGGTTTGCGGCGGCATCGCATGAAAACGAGGCTTCCCGTAATCTTTTTCCGTATGACAGGTAATGTTCGCCAGTTTCTCTATAACCTCAGAAATGTCCTTACAGGGGACAAATGTTGGCCGCTCTCGAAGGATTGTTCCTCAAAAACGCCGTAGCGTTTACCTATCATCGGTGTTCAATTCCTCTGGAGTCTCGAACTGAGAAGTTTGAAACGGAAATTGCTGGAGCGCGTCCCCAGTGGCGTTCAGTGATCTCACGGATTGCGCGACCCCAGCTCATAGCCCATGGCGGCATTGGCGAGTGAGTAGTTCGTTCCGGGCGGAGTGCCCTTCGGGGGCGAACCCACCGTGGCACCACCGGCCGAACTCATTGACTTGATCGATCAGGATGCCGGACCTTGCGATGGCGCGCCAGCCTGGAGGGGCGGGCCGAAGGCGGGAGACAGGATATCGGCCGCGAGAGCGGAGCGTGTCCATAGGTCTGGCAGATACATTACTAAAGCTGTCCCTGTTGCACAGCTGCCGGCGCCAGCATGGAAAACGGCGACCACGATCAGCCTGGATACGCTTATCCGCCGGCTGGAAGCGATATATGAAGCCTCTTCTGGAATCAGCGTCACCCCTCTAGGAGAGGACCGGGCAAAGGTTACAAGCACCGATACCCTCTTCCAGAGGGATAGGCTCCTACGTGGCCATACGCGCGACCGGATCGCTCCAGTCGCCGGAGCCGGTGGTGCCGACAGCCTGTGCGCGGAACACGTAAGTTGTTCCGGGAACCAGGTTGCCGACGGTGATCGAGCGTGAATTGGTGAACAACCCGGCATCCTTCCAATCGCCCGGAGTGTTGTTCGGACCCACTGGCGCCAACTCCACTTTAAATATCCGCGCATTGTCGACGGGGTTCAGCTTCAGGACCAGCTCGGTGCTCCTGCCGGGATCGATGCTCAGGATTGCCGCCTTTCCCACAGGCGACTTGGTACGGTTGTTGGTTGCGAGCTGGAAACCGCTGGACAAGAGAGCCGCGGGATTTTGACCACAGTTGTCCTGGACGTAATGCGCCAGCTTGACCAGCAGATCGATGACGGCGTCACGCTTATTCTTCTTGTGCGCCGTTGCGGCTGTCCCGCCTTGAACCTGGGCCGCCAAGGCCGCGCTCAGTTCTTCGACGGCACTTTCCAGCGCTTTCAATTCCTCGGGCGGATTCGGGAAATTCGGGTTGTCCTTCATCTCCTTAACAACGCCGCGGCCCGTTGTGACGAGTTGTGGATCGTTGAAGCGTTTGAACCCGATTACAGCTCGGACTCGTGGACTCATGATTGGCCTCCTGGCCTGACCTCCGCCATCAGAACGAAAGCCAGGCGATTAGTTGACGGTTGACTGGCTATTGGGAAAAAACCCGCCGGCACCGCGCCGGTGGTTTTCACGGCGGCAGAGATACTTATTCCTGCCGCTGAGAAACTCGTGCCGAAGGCGGAAATAGCTATCTCCGCCCGGGAAATAGATGTCTCCGCCGCACCAATAACCGTTTCCAGGGTGGAGATCATTGCGTCGTGTCTATAAATAATGATGTGCGGGCCGGAGATGACCGCGTCCGGAACGGAGATAACCGTCTCGCGTTTGGAAATGATCGTTGCCGGCTTGTTGATAATCATCTCCGCGGCGGAGATAAGTATCTCCGTCACGGAGATACTTATCTCGCGAGGCAAGTCCGCAACTGGTTGATTCCTGGAGTCCAGGGTCCGGCCGGAGATAACTATCTGTGGGACGGAGATAAGTATCAGCGTGACGGAGATAAATATCTCCGACCCGGAGACGATCGCCGGCGTTCCGCCGATAATCGCCTCCGGGATGAAGATGAGTGTGTCCGGTCGGGAAATGATTATCGCCCTCTCACCGATGATGATCTCCTTGGCGGAGACGATCGTTTCCTTGACGGAATTAACCGTCGGCGCCACGATGATGACCGTTTGGGATTCATCGATGGCCGTTGATGACACGGAAATAATCGTCAATGAGGCCGAGTTGATCGCGTTCGTTTGGAGTTTTGCCTTCCGTCTCATGCTCCTGTATAGGGCCCGGCGCGGGCCATTCTAACGGGATAGGATTCGGCGATTTGTCAATGAGTTGAGGCGGAAGCGTTGTCTGAAGAGTGTCCCATTTCCGGGAAACGTCCCATTTATGAGACAAATTTGTCTAACAATGTTGACTTGCGGGAATCCCGAGCTGTAAAGGCGGTCTATGACCGCCGAGGTTCGCGATCCGAACGTGTCCACCATCCTTTGCCGGTCATGAGATCCAGCGCAGGACTGTGCGCACCTGAAAACGCATGGGATATCAGGCTTCCAAAACCTTCCCAGTCGGCTTCGTATAGATACTCTTCAATCTCCTCGATGTTCATCTCAGGTGAGAGAAGGCCGTCTTCGTATGCCCGCCGGATTTCGGGCAGGAGCTCGGGGGCCTCCAGTTCCAATGCAAGGCCGGCGAGGCAATCCCATAAATCGGACCTTGTCCGCGGTCCAGTATTTCGCTGATTTCCATAGTAGAGTTCATTCAGCTGCTCCCCCTTTGAATTTGTCCCAGTGGGCATGCAATGATTCTTGCGGGCTGTCGTGCGGGTCCTTTAATCCTGCGGATTTCGCGATCCGGTGAAATGTGCTGCGGGGAATCCCCAGCAGACGCGCTGCCTGGCGCCAGCTTCCTTGCGCGGCCGTAATGGCATATGCACAAAGGCGGCGGGAAACATCCTTCATGGTCTGATGATAGATTCCCAACTTCACATGGGCCGCCACGGTTTTCCGTAAAAACTCGAAGGGTAAATCGGCAACATCAACGGTGTCCTTCTTGCAAGTAAGCACCGTTTGGCGGAGGACATTCTGCAACTCGCGGACATTTCCCGGCCACGGATAGCCGAGAAAGAGATTCAGGACGTCCCTGGAAAAACATCGGACGGCCCGGTTCATCTCACGCGCATACTGCCCGGCGAAGTGATGAGCTAAGACGAGAATGTCGTCGGTTCGCTCGCGCAATGCGGGCTTTCGAACCGAGCAAACGTTCATCCGGTGATACAAGTCTTCACGGAACTTGCCTGTCCGGACCATGTCTTCGAGATTCCGATGGGTGGCCATAATCAGGCGGAAGTCCACCGCCACGGAGTACGCACCGCCGATCCGGCGGACTTCGCGGAGTTCCAGTACGCGAAGCAGTTTGGGCTGCAGTTGGGGGCTGAGTTCTCCGACCTCATCCAGGAACAGCGTTCCGCCGTGAGCCTGCTCGAAATGACCTTTTCTGGGCCGGTCGGCTCCCGTAAAAGCGCCTTTTTCATGACCGAACAGTTCAGCTTCGGCGAGGCTTTCCGGCAAGCTCGCGCAGTTCACATCGATGAGGGGGCCTCGGGCGCGCCTGCTCGAGTCATGAATGGCGCGGGCCACGAGTTCCTTTCCGGTTCCGGTTTCGCCTTGAATCAGGACGCTCAAGTCCGTCGGCGCAACCAGATTGATGGTTTTGCGCAGCTCGTCTATCGCCTCGCTGATGCCCAGCAGAGATTGCGCGGCGGGACTCATACGGCAGCCTTCCTCGCCTTCTTCCTTTCTTCCAGCCGGCGCGCCACTTCGTGATGGGCTTTACGGATACTGAGCCACAGCAAACACAGCGATATAAAAGCGAGAGTGTTGGTTCCGGCGCCCAGCCAATCCATTTCCGAAGCCGGCGTGTGGCCGGTCAACCAGCTCAGGAGCGTAATTGCTAAAGGCAAAGCGAAAGAGCTGAGGGCCAGGGCTTCGATGCCCGCTTGAGAGGAGACACCGCTGGGATTCGCAGCACCGCCAGGGGGACCGCCCGCGCCAGGACCAGGCCCGGAACGGCCATGGCCGGCGAGAATACGGCCTCACACATTTCAACCAGAATCATGACGGTCAACGCCGCCATGGTGTAGGCGCCCTCATGAGGGGGTGTGCCGTGGTTTTTATAGACATAGGCGTCACACAACGCGAGTCCGGCCAGTCCCACCGTAACCGCAATCCATTTGGGTTGGCCCGGCGGCACGGCCGAAAAAGCGGCTGCCAGGGCTGCGGCTTCCAGAACAAACAACGGGAGTCTGAAGGCAGGCCGGAGCTGTGAGGCCAGGATAAAACCCAGCCAGAGAAACCCCATGCCGAGGTAGGGAAAGGCGGACAGTTGTTTTTCGTCAAGAAGCTTGACGACGGCGTCGCGCTCGCGTTCCGGGGTGATCCATTTGACGATCGCGACGGCGGCAGGATTGGTCGTAATTGTTTACCGCGTTATTCTTCTTCATCGGCAGTCGGAAAAGTCGGCGGGTCGCCCGTGCACAAAGCATGCTGAACGTTCCGGCACAATGGAAACACGAAGATGGTTTTCTTAGGGATGCCGGTTCGGTGATGGCGATCCATCCGTCCTCGTCCTGAAGTTTCTCCAACACAAATCCAGTTGGCAGCACGATAGCAGGTTCCGAGGAATCGAACAGGATCGACGAGAGTCTCCAGGAGCATCGGCTTGTAGCCATAATGTTGGGACCAGTCGTGGACGATCTGGCGGGAGGCGCGCGCCAGAATGGAAGATGCCAGTCCCTTCACGCGCACCCACGGCAAAATCAGGAAGCGGCTGTTGTTGACGATATATTGCAAGTTCCGAGCGCGCTGGGGAGAGTTCCAACCAATCCACTGATCGCGGGCGGCCATCGTCCAGGCTGGACTCGACCACTGAAGGCAAGCGA
>Ga0209157_1000489_pt1 | contig 33690 bp, 32 predicted proteins | sample GraSoiAngelo_135_FD_185892 | JGI IMG/M metagenome (GOLD analysis project Ga0209157, IMG submission 185892) | Grasslands soil microbial communities from the Angelo Coastal Reserve, California, USA - 14_0929_05_40cm (SPAdes) (version 2) | ecosystem: Environmental > Terrestrial > Soil > Grasslands ...
ACCGAACTGGCCATCCTGGTGGCCGCGCGCGAGGGAGATTCGCAGTACATTTGGAGCGCGCACGAGCCGGCCGCACTGAAAGCAGGCGTCGCGCAGCCGGTTATCGACGCGGTCAAATACGGCAAGGACGTCTCTGCTGCGGGAGAAAAAGAGACGGTGGTCGTCCGCTTGGGTCGCCAGATACTTCGCGAGCACAAACTGGATTCCGCCACGTTCGCGAAAGCCGTGGATCTGTTCGGAAAACAGGGCACTGTGGAGTTGGTCATCCTGATGGGAGACTACACGCTGAACGCCATGCTGCTCGATGCTTTGGACCAGCATCTGCCAGCCGATCGGAAGCCGCTCCTGCCGCCCCGCTAGGCAGGTCGCGGCCGGGCTACCGCGTTCGTCACCTCAAGACGCTTGAAACGGACGGTTAGTGGAAGATTCCTAGTCGTCCCCCCAAGTCTAGTCCGATGCAACGCAATAGGACCCCAATCCCTAAATGTTGAGTCCGCTTTAGCGGACCTGATCTTGCCGAAGCAACGTCGGTGTACAGGACTGATCGAAACCACGGGAATATATTTTGTGGTAAATCCTTCAGGGGGAAATACCGGACATCGATTACGTCGTCGGAACCCGACATAAGATTCTCTGAGAGGCTTTTGCAGATGTACGTGGGCGAAAGATGTGCTCTGAAGCCCGTTCGCTCGTACCAACCCAACAATTCAATGACTTCTACTGGGACGCCGGATTCTTCTTGAACCTCTCTTCGCAATGCATCTTCGATTGTTTCTCCAGGAAGAATCCCACCGCCCGGGAGTTCCCATAGAGCAGGGCTGTCACGCTTCACTAGAAGTACTTCTCCGTTGCGCAGGACCACTGCTTGTGGGATGAGGGGTGGTTTGCCTTTAAGTAGCGCGGGTCTTATCAGATCAGTCCAGTATTTATGGAACCTCACAGCCATGTGAATTCCGAAGCATGAGAGTTTTCGCAACTCTCAATGATAGCGACACGTGAATACGTTGGTCTAACACGGTCTTCCTGATGCCGCTACAGTTGAGCAGGGCAATTTGTGGCAAAATAACCCGCATGAAATTTGGATATGTCGTCTGTCTTGTTACCGGTCTCCTCTTCATGGCTCACGCCAGCGCGCAACAACTACTGCCCGGCGAACGGGAAGCTGTTGTGGCCGGGATTCCGGGCGTTATCGACGCCGGGACAAAGTGGCAGTTGATCTGGGCGGATTTCAAAACCGCCGATGGAATCGTGGGAACAGCCGATGGAAGCGTCATCTTCGCTCAGGAGCAAACCGATACGATCCGCAAGCTGGACGTCAACGATAAAGAGTTCGTGTACCTGACCGACACGCACGGCGGAGGCTCGGTTTCAATGGACGCTCAGGGCCGGGTGTACGCCGTTCAGCGGACGTGTACCGACAGTGCTCGCCCTTTCTACCAGAGCTGCCCCGAATTGCCGATGGTCAGCATTCTCGCTCCCGAACGCAAATTGCTGGCGAACAGCTTCAGCGATGGCAAGCCGCTCGGACGCCTGAACGACCTGATTGCGGACGGCAAAGGCGGTGCGTACTTTACCGTCGGTGGCGCCTACCACGTGAGCGCTAACGGAGCGGTTACGACCGTTGCCGATCCAAACAGTATCCGCTCGAATGGAATCATGCTCAGCCCCGACGGGCTGACTCTATACGTGACCAACAATACTTCTGTCGTCGCATTCGACGTCCGTCCCGACAGTTCCGCCATCAACAGACGTGATTTCGCTACGCTTAATGGCGACAATGGCGGCGATGGCATGGCCGTTGATGCCACCGGCCGGCTTTACGTCACGGCCAACAAAGGCATTCATGTCCTCTCGGCCGATGGAAAGTACCTTGGGGTGATTCCCACTCCCCGGCGTCCAATCTCGCTTGCGTTCTCCGGACCCGGCAAAAAAACACTCTACGTTCCGATGATGGGAGCTGTCGGTCCGAACGGAAAAGAGTGGACAACTCCGGAGGGTGTACGCAACACTGCGATGACCATCTACAAAATCGCTATGGTGGCGGAAGGATTCAAGGGTCGCCCAAAATAGGACCTTAGTTTACCCTGTACATATGAGTTCGAGATCGGCGACGGCGTATCCCGAAGTTGAGGATGATACTTCCGATCAGCTTCAGCCGCTCTACCACGTCATTCTGCTCAACGATGACGACCACACCTATGACTACGTCATCGAGATGCTGCAGAAGATTTTCGGGTTCTCGGAATCGAAGGCGTTTTCACATGCCGTCGAGGTGGACACGAAGGGGACAACCATCCTCCTGACGTGTGATCTCGAACAGGCCGAACGCAAGCGCGATCTCATCCACAGTTACGGGCCGGACTGGCGACTCCCGCGCTCGTTGGGATCGATGGCGGCAGTGGTGGAACCCGCGGCGGGATAATTCAGATGACAAATGACAACTGAGAAGTGAACAATGACGATTCAAATGCTTTGTTATTGTTCACTGTTCAGTTGTCATTTGTCATCGTCAGGTACGTTCTTTTTACATTCGGCGCAAGGACACAGCTCCCTCAGATATTCGAAGCTGTAGATGCCGGTGCGGTGCCCGTCGCTCCATTCGAATTGAAGCGCGTACTGGCCGACCAATTCAATCTTTCGGAATTCCAGATGGTCGGGAATGTGGATGGGCAGAACGATTCGGATACCGGTCATCTCGTCCTTGCACGAGGCGCAAGGACACATACCTCGAAGAACGGGCGCGAGATGATGCGTCTCGTGCCCATCGGCCCAAGTGATCATCAACTCTCCCGGATGGACCTTCTTTATCTTCGTCGGAGTGCTTGCTTGGGGACCGGGCACTTTCCAGCCTACTCCACTTCGAGCACCGGTGCTTCGAAAGTCCGGATGCTCACCTGAGCCGCCACGCGCTCCGTGATCTCGCGCAGCGTGCGCGCGCTCGGCGTATCCGGTTGCGCGATAACGATGGGTTGGCCCATATCCGATTGCGTACGGATCGCCAGATCCAACGGAACTTCGCCGAGGAATGGAATGCTCAATTGTTCGGCGGCGCGGCGCCCGCCACCTTGTCCGAAAATATAATCCTGCGAGTTGCAGTGCGGACAAATGTAATAACTCATGTTCTCGACGATGCCGAGAATCGGCACTCGCGTCTGCTGGAACATGCGAAGCGTCTTCATGGATATCCGCAGCCCGACGTCTTGAGGAGTGGAAACAATCACGGCTCCCGTCAGTGGTACGGCCTGCGCGAGGGTCAAGTGGACGTCCCCGGTTCCGGGCGGCAAATCAACCACCAAATAATCCAGTTCACCCCACTCCACATCGAATAAACATTGCTGCAGCGCTTTATGGGCCATCGGGCCACGCCAGATGAGAGGCTGGTCGGATTTCACAAGCAAACCCATGGAGATGAATTTCAAGCCGGCGGCCTCTTGCGGGAGCATCCGATTACCGACCGACTTGGGCGGAAGCTCCAAACCCAGCATGATCGGGGTTGTCGGCCCGTAGATGTCACCATCCAGCAAGCCGACTCGCGCGCCACATTGAGCGAGCGAGGCAGCGATATTCACCGCGATCGTGGATTTACCGACTCCTCCCTTGCCACTGCCGACCGCAACAATATTGCGCACTCCCTTCAACGCCGATCTATCGAGTTGCGGCATCGATCTCACTTCGCTGGTCATTTTGATTTCGACGTTCTCCACTCCGGGCAAACCCTTGACCAAAGCAATGGCCTGGTCGCGCAGCTGATCTTTCACCGGGCATGCCGGTGTCGTCAGGTTCAGGTCGAACGAAACTTTGCCCGAATCGATCTTCAAATTTCGAATAAAGCCCAACGATACAATGTCTTTCCGCAAATCGGGATCCTGCACTTGCTTCAAAGCGCTCAAGATCTGCTCTTCAGTCACCGCGGAATGTTTTTCGTCTTTGTTCCAAAAGGCCATCGCCTCAGTCCTCTCTCTCGATCCTTCCGTCCCTCTTCACTCCTTCATTTTAGCAGGTGACACACCGTAATACTGCGACCAAACGTCAATGTACTTGTAACCAGACCCGGTGTTGTAGATCAGGATCCGGTCATTCTTTTTCAGGAATCCGGAATGCCGCAGCTCTTTCAAGGCCGCAATGCAAGCGCCTCCCTCAGGAGCGACGAACAAACCTTCGGTTCGTGCGAGTCGCTCGCAGCCTTCCATGATCTGCGCGTCGGAAACGGCGACCGCGGTCCCACCGCTCTCCCGGACAGCTCTCAACACGAGAAAGTCACCCAGGGCCTTTGGAACACGCAAGCCGCTGGCAATGGTCTCGGCATTGTGGAAAAACTCGCTGAATTCGGCTTTCTGTTCGAAGGCGCGGACGATCGGGGGACATCCCTCCGCCTGAACGGCGATCATCTTCGGACGCCTGGGGCCGATCCAGCCGAGTTGTTCGAGTTCTTCAAATGCTTTCCACATACCGATCATCCCAACCCCTCCTCCAGTCGGATAGAAGATGGCATCCGGCAATTCCCATCCGAAATCTTCCGCAGCTTCGAAGCCCATCGTTTTCTTGCCTTCGATCCGGTACGGTTCTTTCAGCGTCGATAAATCGAACCAGCCTTCGGTTGCTTTGCCCTCAACAACGCGCTTAGCGCAATCGCTGATCAGGCCATCCACTAGAGTTACTTTGGCTCCAAATGTTTTGGCTTCGATCAAATTCGCAGCCGGCACATCTCGCGGCATGAACACATACGCATCGAGTCCCGCGGCAGCAGCATATGCGGCCAGTGCTCCTCCCGCATTTCCAGCCGTGGGAATGGCGACTTTCCGGATTCCTAGCTCCCGGCACATCGAAATGGCGCATGAGAGGCCACGAGCCTTGAATGTGGCCGTCGGGTTGACACCTTCGTCTTTGAGCCAGAGGTCGTCGCATTCCAAACGCTCTCCAAGACGCTGCAGTCGATGCAACGGCGTGAATCCTTCGTTTAACGACACGATGTTCTCGCGGTAACGAACCGGCAGCAGAGGCGCGTACCGCCACATGGTGCGCGGCGAGCCGGCGATCGAATCGCGATCCCACCGGCGTGCTAATTTTTGCAGGTCGTACCGGACTAACAGCGGCCAGCCTGCCGTGCTCAGATTATGGATTTGTCCCGCTTCAAACTTCTCGCCCGTCCGGCTGCACTCCAGGTGAGTGATCGCTGTTCCTGTTTCCAAAGTTCCTCCTGACTGTCGCGAATCCACCCCTCCTAGACTTAGTACAGTACTTCGTAATTATGGTTGCGTAATAATCCCCTCCTCGCGGAGGAGGGGAGGCTGCGGCAGTAATTAAAAAGCCGCGAAGCCACCGAAGCGCCGCAGACGGGGTGGTCAGTCCGGCGAAAAGTCTCGGCCGAACTGACCACTAATTGAGGCTTCGCCCTATCGGGCTCGCGCTTCGCGCCCGGCGCGCCAGCTTCTATTAAGCTGTCACCGTAATTACGAAAAGCAGTACTTAGGAGGGGAGTTGCTCCCAATTCATTCACATCTTCACAGCCCGCCGCCACCATTCTCAAACCCCAGCAGTACCGGTTCCGGCACCAGTTCGATGCCGAAACGGTCTCGGACCCCCGCGCGAATCTGCTTTGCGAGTTTCAGAACGTCAGCGGCTGTTGCGCCGCCTTTGTTCACGATCGCGAGAGTGTGCTTCGTCGATAATCCGACGGGTCCAAGAGAATATCCTTTTGAGAATCCCGCTTGTTCGATCAGCCATGCCGCAGCCGTTTTTACTTCGCCTCGAGGAGCGGGGTAGCGAGGCACGTGTGGGCCGGCGATCGATTGCAATTCTCGAAACTTCTGTTCTGTGACGATCGGATTCTTGAAGAAAGACCCGGCGCTACGGCAATCGGGATCTCCGTCGACGAGCAGCATCGCTTTGCGCGCACGAATCCGGCGCACAGCGGCGCGAGCTTCCGCCAGTGTTGCGTTTGCGGTTTTGCCTTGGAATTCCCGCTGAAGCTCCGGATAGCGAATGTGGGGAAGTCCGCCGTTTCTCAGCGCATAGGTGACGTTGAGCACCGCGTAACGATCTTTTGCAGTAGTGTTGAAAAGACTCGTGCGGTACGTGAAGCCGCATCCATCGTGTGAGAGCTCAACGATCCGATCGGCGCTTCTATCATAGGCTCGGACGCTCAGGAGGACTTCGGAAATTTCCTGTCCGTATGCCCCGACATTCTGTACCGGTGTTCCCCCAACAGAGCCGGGAATGCCGCTGAGACATTCGATGCCCGCTAAATTCCTTTCGACGCATAAGGCAACGAATGGATCCCACTCCTCGCCCGCACCGGCTCGCACAATCGTCTTACCGTTGCTTCTTGCCCATTCGATGCCGCGGATACTGATCCTGATGACAAGACCCGGAAGACCCGTGTCGGCGATCAGCAAGTTTGAACCACCCCCTAGCACAAAAATCGGCAGATCCTTTTCTCTTGCCCAGTGAATGGCTTCAACAACGGTTTTTTCGTCCGGCGCATCAATAAAGTAGCGCGCGGGGCCGCCAATACCGAACGTTGTGAGGGGTGCAAGCGCGACGTTTTCGTGGATGAGTGCTTTCACCGAGGTTTCAGTTTAACATTGTGCGGTTAAGTGAATCTTCAACTCACGGCCCTGATCCTGTATTCGGTCCTCTTCATCGCAATCGGTTTCTTCATTTCGCGGAAAGTTCGAAAGGCGGATGACTTCTTTGTTGCCGGCCGCCGGCTTGGGCCCGGTCTTCTGGCAACGACATTTCTCGCGGCCAACATCGGGGCGGGTTCCACTGTCGGAGCTACCGGTCTTGGCTACGCCTTCGGTTGGAGTGCCTGGTGGTGGGTCGGATCTGCAGGCATCGGATCGTTCATCTTGGCAAACACGGTCGGGCCGAAAATCTGGAGCCTGGCGGCGAAAAACGGCTGGAGGACGGTGGGCGATTTTCTCGACCATCGATACAACCGGTCCGTTCGCGCTCTTATCGCCGTTTTGCTGTGGATGGGGACGCTCATGATTCTCGCAGGACAGCTCATTGCGATTTCACAAATCCTCGAAATCGTCGTCGGGGTTCCCAAATGGCAAGGCTGCCTCATTGGCGGCTTTGTCGTCAGTACATATTTTGCTGCCGGCGGCCTCCTCGGATCGGCCTGGGTCAATCTCATCCAGTTCACTGTGAAGTTTACGGGATTCGTTCTCGCCGTACCCTTCGGTTTGGCAGCAGCCGGCGGATGGCATGCATTAGAGCCGACGATGGAAGCTTTACCCGGCCTGGGCGCGCGCGGAATTTTGTCTTATGCCTCCATTCTTGTGCCATCGTTCATCATTTCGCCGGGGTTGATCCAGAAACTTTACGGAGCGCGAGACGAGCGCACCGTACGTGAGGGCATCAACTGGAACGCCGCCGGCCTTTTGCTGTTTGCGTTCGCGCCTGCAATTCTCGGCATTATCGCGCGAGCCCAATATCCGAACCTGTCGAATCGGGAACTCGCGCTTCCGATGGTCATGACTAAATTAATGCCGCCCTGGCTGGGACTTTTGACGCTGGCGGCTGTGTTTTCGGCCGAGATCAGCGCGAGCGACGCGATTCTGTTCATGCTATCCAGTTCGCTCAGCGTTGATCTCTACAAGACTTTCTTGCGGCCGGCAGCTTCGGATCGTGCTTTGCTTTTCGCGGGACGCATCGCTGCGGTCACGGGGGCCTCCTTTGGGGTGCTGCTGGCGATCGCTCTTCCATCCATCATCTCAGCGCTTCAGATTTTCTACACGCTAATGGCCGTCGCGCTTTCGGCGCCCTTGATCGTCGGACTCTATTCTCGCCGGCCAACGGCGGCGCGCGCGATTGTGGCAATCATTATTTCGGTTGGATTAACAGCGGCAACAGGCTCGTCTGTGATAGGAATTCTTGCGGCTTTCGTGATAATGATTACCCCATGAATCGCCGCGCATTTCTTGGTGCCCTGACTGTAGGGGCGCTCCGCGAAGCGCAAGCGCGGCAGCGCGCAGCCTCAAGATTTGAGCGCCCGGGCGGTCGCAGACCGCAGGCAGACAAAGAAGGATTCATCACCGACGTTGACGGTATCAAAGTCGGTCACTTCACGGATTCACGCCGGCCGACCGGTTGCACCGTCATCCTCTGCGAGCGAGGCGCGGTCGCAGGTGTGGATGTACGGGGTTCTGCGCCGGGAACGCACGAAACGGATCTGCTCAAACCGACCAACAGCGTCGACAAGGTGAACGCGATCGTGCTCTCCGGCGGCAGCGCATTCGGCCTGGATACGGCAACCGGTGTTACCCGTTATCTGGAAGAACACGGTTACGGATACGCATTCGCCGGCGGCAAAATCCCGATCGTGCCTGCGGCGATCCTTTTCGACCTCAATGTGGGGGATAGCCGGATTCGTCCCAATGCCGACGCCGGCTATCGGGCAGCCATGAACGCGAAGTCCGGGTCCTTCGAAGAAGGCAGTGTTGGGGCTGGTGCGGGCGCAACCGTTGGAAAGCTCAACGGTGGAAAGCGGATGAAAGGCGGTATCGGCACATCGAGTATCAAGCTGCCGAATGGGATCGTCGTTGGAGCAGTCGTTGCGGTGAATTGCGTTGGTGACGTTGTGGATCCGAAAACCGGCAGGATTGTCGCCGGTGCGCGCACACAAGACGGAACGGCCTTCCTCAATATTATGGAAACCTACCGGTCCGGCCAAGGCGTCGTCCAAAATTCTCAGCCGGGACAGAACACGACTGTCGGCGTGATTGCAACGAATGCGCGATTCGACAAAACGCAAATGACCAAGATCGCCGAAATGGGCCACGATGGTATGGCCCGCGCCATCAATCCAACCCACACTCTCGAAGACGGCGACACGCTGTTCGCCCTCTCCACCGGAACATCAACGGTTGCAGCAAACCATGGCGCCATTGGCGCTCTTGCAGCCGAAGCGGTTTCCGAAGCCATCCTCCGCGCGGTGATGAGAGCCAAGCCCGTTGCGGGGATCTTGAGCTATCAAGACCTGCGCTAACCATTCCCCTTTGCAGAGGAGCACTTCTTCAAATTTTGACGGAGTCCCGCTGAAAATGGCTGTCTTACACGGAGATCGGTTTCGATCCTGAGAGTTCCTCCCGCACGATATCGCTGCATTCGGTGTGGGAAGGCGAACTGGCGATGCTCAATCAGCCCGGCGTTCCAGCGCAAATTTTCCGATTCACGGTTCGCGATGAATCCGTCGCCCAAAATATCCGCAAATACGCAGGGCAGCGCGTGAGTCTTACCTACAATCAACACCGCGGTGTACCGTCGAGCTGTTTTGGGGAAACGGAATATTTCGTAACGGGTGTTTCTGCACTCGGTCCATAACGAAGCGCCACGAAATAGGGGCGGTCATGGAACCGCCCCTACCGTGCATCCGGCCGTTCAAATGGTTTTTTTCAGGAGCATGCCGGCTCGAGTTACTGCAGCCGGAATCGCGGAAATTCTGTGGCCAGCGCTTTGTCTTTTGGCGCGCTCACATATCCCCGTATCCGATCTTTCTCAACGGAATTGACGACGACTTCGTACCGGTCACGTCCGACAAGAAACTGGACCGGTTCGTTTGCCGTTCGGTCTTTCTTCTCCAGCCGGTTATCGTCGACTTGGATTGCTACATTGTACCTGTGCTTTTTGGGATCCGTCTTGAGCAGTGCGAGCTGTAAGTCGGCCACGTGATTAAATGGCTGCTTTGAGTTCTTGCGTATGTCAAATTCGAAATAATCCCGATCACCCTTCTTTCGAAGCTCAGCCAATTCGCCGGAATTTGTCGCGATACGTTCGCTCAGAACGTTGGTCACATCGGTAAGCTGGCGACCCAAATCGTCGCGTGTGGCCAGAAGATCGCGCTTGATCACCGTGACTTCGCCGGATACCGTTCCATACTTCGCGTCCGAGTCTCGTTGAACGTCCGCTATTTGATTGGTCGCGTCTTGCCGGAACACGTCGACATCCGACGAGTTTGCTTTCGAGGCGAGCTGTGTCGCGAACTGCTTACTGGACAGCTCCTGCTGTTGTTTCAGGGTCTGCGCCTGTTTTTGTGTCTGATTCAGTTCGACAGCAGTCATACCGACGTTTTTTTTAACCAGGTCCAGATCCGCGAGCAGGTCCTTGATTGTTGTCTTGTCGTTTTCCACCGATCGCACTGCTAGAATCTTCTCGTTTGCCGCCTGTATCTCTTCATTAGCCGATTCCACTTTGGCAATGCGATTCGCGAGTGTGCCGTTGATTGAAGACAATCCATAACCGAGCGCCAGGACCAGCACGAAATTTGTGGCGGCCGCTATTTTGAGCATCAGATTTTGATTCGATTCCATCATGTCACCTCCGCCTCTGTTTGAAGTCCAGTGGCCCTATTTCTTAAGGAAACATCAGAAGAACGACAACCGTTGCGCAGAAGGCGAGCACAAATGCCGCTGCGAGAATCAATACGGCCTTCCCTGAAATCCAAACCTTCCCGTGGCTGAAGCCATCGGGCAAGACGTCAACCCAATTCCAAAATGTCGTTCTCATGGGACCTCCCGCGAGGAGTAAGGCACGCGCCGTGCCATCGCTAACTGCTTGACTTCACAAAGCCGGACGGTCTGACGCGCAAATCATCTACCGGATCAGTCCATCAACTTTGTCGAAGATTAGGCAGGATCAGCCGGTTTGCGCGGTCTTCATTCTCGAAGCTTGAAGTCCCCGTTCGCCATGTAGTCCCGTAACGACAACACGCACCCATTCATTCACAGCGACAGCGTCTGAAGTCAGCACCGGGACGAAATTACTGCTCAGTGCAGTGCCGTCCTCCAATGTCAGAACTTCGATTTCACTGCCGATCATGTTGCGGCGGAATGTCTCGTTCTTACCCGCAATGAGGTTCCTTAGCGTTTTTGCGCGGAAACGCGACACGTGTTCGGGAACGTGATTTGGAAGACCGGCGGCCACTGTACCGGGCCGGGAGGAATACGGAAAAATGTGAAGATACGTCAGCGGTGATTCCTCTATCAGCTGATAAGTCTCGGAAAAATCCGCGTCAGTCTCACCGGGAAAACCAACCATGACATCGGCGCCGAGGCCGGCATCGGGGATACGCGCGCGGATACCTGAGACGAGATCGAAATAGTACTGCGGCGAATAAGGACGATACATGGCTCGCAGAATTCGCGCAGAGCCGCTTTGCAGCGGGATGTGAAAATGATGCGCCACGCGTGGATGCGTCGCGATCAAATCGATCAATTCGGGAATGATTTCCAGGGGCTCTATGGAGCTCAACCGCAATCGCTCGAGCCCGGGTACTTCCAGAACCCGGCAAACTAATTCGTAAAAGCTTGTTTTCGACCGAAGATCGCGGCCATATGTTCCCAGATGAATTCCAGAGAAAACGACTTCCTTGTAGCCGCGAGCCACGAGCTCACGGACTTCCGCAATTGCGGCTTCTGGTTCGATGCTGCGACTGCGCCCGCGAACCGAGGGAATGATGCAGAAGGAGCATTTCGCGTTACAGCCGTCCTGTACCTTCAGAATTGCGCGCGTGCGTCCACCGGAGCCCACGTACGAGGCCGGCCTCAAGTCACGCTCGAGAAAAATGCTGCTGCACAGAATTTCGCCCCGGCCGTGCGCGCCAAAATCGTCCTGCAGAAGATTCAATGCGAGCTGCCCGGCCAGCGGCTTGTGTGAATTGCCCAAGACAAAACGCACTTGTGGAAGCGACGCCAGTTCCTCCGGCGCGCGTTGCGCGTAACAACCGGTGACGATGATCTGCGCGTTAGGATTGCGAGAAGCGATGCGCCGAATCGTCTGGCGGACGTCGCGGTCTGCCTCGGCGGTGATGGTACAGGAATTCACGACGACCACGTTGGCGTCGTAAGCGGATTCCGACTCGACGGCATGCGACTCCAGCAATTCCTGATGAATGGACGCTCCCTCGGATTGCGAAGCCCGGCAGCCAAAGTTAGTGATGGAAAACGTCTTTTGCACGACCGCCGCTACAGTTGTTCCTCCTCTACCTTTCTGCTTTTTTCCGCCACGCTCTTCTCGAGCTGATCCTTGTAGTCGGCCAGCCTCCTTGCCAGTCTCTCATCACCAAGCGCCAGGATCTGCACTGCAAACACAGCCGCGTTGGTCGCGCCGGAGTTTCCCACTCCCATTGTGGCGACGGGAACGCCGGGTGGCATTTGCACTGTTGATAGCAACGAATCCAGACCGGAAAGGGGCGAGCTGTCGATCGGAATTCCGATGACCGGCAGCGTGGTTTCGGCGGCGGTGACTCCAGCGAGATGAGCGGAACTTCCGGCGCCGGCGATAATCACCTTCAATCCTCGTTCGCGTGCGGATCTTACATACTCCAGAGTTCGATGGGGAGAACGGTGCGCGCTGTACACACCAATCTCATACGGAATTGCGAACTGCTTCAGGACCTTCGCGGCTTCTTGCATAACCGCAAGATCCGAGTCGCTGCCCATGATAATGCCGACGAGCGGTTTCACCTTAGCTTTGCGAGTCCTTTCTTTCCGATGTCCTTTCGATAGTCTTTCCCTTCGAATTTTACCATCTGCGCGACAAAGTATGCCCGCTCCAAAGCCTCGGCCAGCGTGCTTCCGCGAGCAGTCACATTGAGTACACGGCCGCCTGAGGTGTACACTTTTCCGTCTTCGGAACGTGTGCCGGCGTGATAGACCTTGACGCCTTCGATACGCTTCGCTTCCTCGAGTCCGAAGACCTGCTTTCCGGTTTCGACTTTGCCAGGATACCCCATGGAAACAAGGACGACCGTGGCTGCAGCGTCCGGCTTCCAGTCCAATTTTCTGGACGGCAGCCGATGTTCGGCAATGTCGATAAGGACGTCCAGCAAGTTCGTCTTCAATCTCGACAGAATCACCTGAGTCTCAGGATCGCCAAACCGGACGTTATATTCGAGCAATTTTGGTCCCTCCGCCGTGAGCATAAGACCTGCGTACAAAATACCGCAGTACGATTTCGCAGCTTCGAGAGTGGGCTTGATGATTCGACTCAATACCACGTCCTGCTGTCGCTCGGATAGAATCGAATCGACGGAGTACGCGCCCATGCCGCCGGTATTCGGACCCGTGTCGGCATCGAAGCGCCGTTTGTGATCCTGCGCTGCAACCATGGGCTGGAAATACCGGCCATCAGCAAACACGTGGAAGGATGCTTCCTCGCCTTCGAGAAATTCCTCGATCACCAGTCGCGACCCCGCTTCTCCAAGAGTCCTCGATTCCATAAACTGCTGAACCGTGCGGCGCGCATCCAGCGGGTTTTCCGCGATCACAACTCCTTTTCCGGCAGCCAGGCCATCGGCCTTGATCACGATCGGGTATTTGGAACGTTCCAGACCGTCGTATGCCTCAGCCAACGTTGAAGCTTCGGAAAATTCCGCGGTCGGGATGCCGTTTAATTTGAAAAACTGCTTCGCAAAGATTTTGCTCGATTCCAGGCGCGCTTGTTCGGCAGTGGGACCAACAATGGTAAGGCCGCACCTGCGGAACGCATCAACGATACCCTTGCTAAGCGGCATCTCCGGACCGACAAAGGTCAGATCGATGCGTTCCACCGCCGCGAACTGTGCGAGCCCCTCAAGATCATTCGCGTCAATGGAAACAAGTTCTGCCTGCTCGCGAATTCCGCCGTTGCCCGGCACGGCATATATTTTGCGAACCTCAGGACTTTGTGCCAGGGCGTCGACGACCGCGTGCTCTCGCCCCCCGGAACCGACGATGAGGATTTTCATTTCGACGGGGTGATCTGCGTCAGGATTGAGTTGAGCGCCCCCGTTCGGTAACCATCAACGTCAATGGCGACGAAACGGAATCCAATCTTCCTGAACTCGCTGCTAAGGCGATCGAACACATCGATGTTCAAGGCTTTGGGCATTTCTTCCCGGGCAATCTCAATACGCGCAATGTCCCCATGATGGCGGACGCGCGTTTGTCTGAAACCCAGAGTCCGCATCATTTGTTCGCCCTGATCGATCATACGCAGCTTCTCGCGCGTGACCGGGGAACCATACGGAATGCGGGATGAGAGGCATGCGGATGCCGGCTGATTCCATGTCGGAAGACCCTGCCGCCGCGAGAGTTCGCGGATTTCGGCCTTGTTCAAACCGGCCTCAATCAGAGGACTGCGGATGTCGAGTTCACGGCCTGCCCGACGGCCCGGCCGGTAATCGCTGGTGTCATCCAAATTATTTCCGTCGATGACATAACGGAACCCACGCAATCTGGCCAATTCTTGAAGCCGGGAGTAAAGCTCATGCTTGCAGAAGTAGCAGCGATTCGAAGGATTTTCGACGTAATTGGAGTCTTCCATTTCTTGCGATGCGATGAATTCATGACGAAAGTTGTAGCGTTTCACGAGATCCAGAGCGATCTCTCGCTGATGGCTAGGATAGCTTGGGCTTTCGGCTGTCACCGCCAATGCGTTCAGCTGGAGCTCTTGATGGGCAATCAAGACAAGATACGAACTGTCCACGCCCCCGCTAAATGCCACGATACAGGATTCCATCTCGCGCAGAATGCGCCTGAGGTGATGTTCCTTTTGAAGCATCCAAATATTGTAACAGATCGTTTAAAACCCAGTAATGACAAGGGTTTGGGTGTGGAAAGCCCTTGACAAAGCCTCGCCTAATCTGAAAAATCAGCTTTTACGATGAATGCAACACTGCTGCTTAACGCCTCCTACGAGCCGCTTCGGATTATTTCCTGGAAGAAGGCGCTCACGCTACTCTTCGCCGGAAAAGTCGAAGTCATCGAAGAGTATGACGAGCGGGTGCATTCCATCACTTTCGCTGTCAAGTTGCCGTCAATCATCCGGCTTCTTAAATATGTGCGCGTTAAGAACCTCAATCGCGTGAAGTTCTCGCGCGCCAACATTTACGCGCGTGACGACTATACGTGTCAGTACTGCGGGAAGAAGTTTCCTTCCGAGGACCTTACCTTCGATCACGTCATGCCTGTTGCGCTCGGTGGACAGAAGCGTTGGGATAATATCGTTTCTGCCTGTTTCCGCTGCAATCATAAGAAGGGCGGCCGCACGCCGGAAGAGGCCGGAATGCACCTGATTCGACAACCGACCGAGCCGCATTGGCTGCCCGCATTCCAAGTTACCTTCCGCTTGAAATCGGCCCCGGATAGCTGGCGCGATTATCTATACTGGAATATAGAGTTGGATATCTAAGCGGACGGCGGGGAAATTCGGGGACACACCGAATTTGCCCGCTTATCCCATGTTTGAACTACTGGAACACACTTCCGATGTCGGCATTCGTGCCACAGGTGCCACTCGAGGAGAAGCGGTCATTTCGGCTTCTCACGGTTTGGTCAGCATTCTGGTGGATCCAGTTCCATTTCGTCCTCTGGAAGAACGTTACTTCAAAGCATCGGGTCCAGACGAGACGGCGCAGATCATCAATTGGCTGAACGAAATTCTTTTCTTCTTCGATACTGAAGGCCTCGTGTTCGTCCACTTTGAAATCGACATTTGGACTGCCGGCGAAATCACAGGCCGCGCCCGCGGGGAGCGATTTGATGCCGGCCGCCATGAGTTCCGCACGGGGGTCAAAGCCGCGACGTATCATCAGTTCGAAAGTCATCCGGCCCCGGATGGTTGGGAGATCCGGGTGTTCGTGGACGTTTGATATGCACTTGGAAAAGATCGACGATTATCGCTGGCTGATTCCAAGGACCTATAAAGCCGGAATGCTCACGGACGCTCTTGTGTATGCGAGCGAGCCATTGCTCGAGGCCATCCGCCGCGATCAGTCTCTCGAACAGGCGGCCAACGTTGCGATGCTTCCCGGCATCGTCGGCCGAGCCCTTGCAATGCCGGATATTCATCAAGGCTACGGCTTTCCCATCGGAGGTGTTGCCGCAGTCGACGAGCACGATGGCGTTGTCTCTCCCGGCGGCGTCGGTTTTGACATCAATTGCGGTGTTCGTCTTCTGAGCACTAATCTGACACTGAACGAAGTCAGGCCTAAGCTCCGCGATCTTGTGCATCAACTGTTTCGCGACGTTCCATCCGGAACCGGTCAGTCCAGCCGGCTGAATGTTTCCGACAACGATCTCAATCGTGTTCTCGAAAAGGGTCCCCAGTGGGCCATTGAACACGACATGGGATCCGAGGCCGATCTCGATCATACAGAAGAACGCGGCTGCATTGCCGGGGCTGATCCTCATGCGGTCAGCGCGCGCGCCAAACAACGTGGGAAACCTCAGCTTGGAACTCTTGGGTCGGGCAATCATTTTCTGGAGGTGCAGTATGTGGATGAGATCTTCGATAAGAAAGCCGCAACCGAGCACAATCTCTCCAAGGAGAGCATCGTGGTGTTGATCCACACGGGTTCGCGCGGCCTGGGTCATCAGGTTTGCACGGACTTCGTTGCTCAGTTGGACGAAGCGATGCGACGATACGGCCTGCATCTGCCCGACCGTCAACTCGCGTGCGCCCCCATTCACTCTCCTGAAGGGCAGCGGTACCTCCAGGCAATGGCGGCGGCTGCGAATTTTGCATGGACGAATCGCCAGTTGATCACCCACGCGGTGCGCGGCGCGTTCAAACGTATATTTGATGAAACTGTACGTCTTCCGGTCATCTACGATGTTGCGCACAACATTGCCAAGCTCGAGACGCACTCCGTTAATGGAAAGAAAAAACGTGTCCTGGTCCACCGTAAGGGTGCAACGCGCGCATTTCCTGAACAGCCGGTGTTCATCCCCGGCAGCATGGGAACGGCTTCATACTTCCTCTTGGGCCAGGAGACCGCTCTGCGCGAAACTTTCGGCACCGCGTGTCATGGGGCCGGCCGTGTATTGAGCCGGTCGGCGGCGAAAAAGGGTGTCACTGCGAAGGAAATTCAAAAGGAATTGGAGTCCCGCGGTATCATAGTTCAGTCCTTGACTCGAGAGGGGCTAACAGAAGAGAGACCGGAAGCGTATAAGGACATTGAGACCGTCGTTGATGTGGTTCATGGCGCGGGCCTCGCCTCGCGCGTCGTGCGCCTCCGGCCGATCGGAGTGGTCAAAGGTTAGGTTAAGATTTCCCGATGACGATCCAGGAGAAAATTCAGACCCAGATGGCCGATGCGATGCGCAACAAAGATCCCCTACGGCTCAGCGTGCTGCGCATGATGAAAGCCGCCGTCAAAAACAAAGAAGTCGAGAAAATGAAGCCGCTCGACGAGAACGAGGTCATCGCGGTTCTGAATACGCTGGTTAAGCAGCGACGGGATTCCATTGACCAATTCCGTAAAGGCGGCCGTGAAGAACTGGCGCAAAAGGAAGAAGCCGAGATCGGGATTATCCAGGAGTACTTGCCGGCCGCCGCTTCGGAACAGGATATCCAACAGGCAATCGCCGAAGCCATACGAGAAACGGGCGCAGCCTCAATGAAAGATCTGGGCAAGGTGATGAAAGCCACTCTCGCGCTTCTCGCCGGCAAGGGCGCAGACGGAGCCCGCGTTAGCCAGATGGTGAAGGAAAAATTATCTGCATGATCGAAGGTCCGAGCTCCGAAGTTGAAACCCGAGTCATTCCGGATGTCCTGCTTGAAAATTTTGTCGTATTCGAACGCCCCGATGTACGGCTCGACAATTTTGCCGTATTTGAACGGCCCGACGTAGGGCTCGACGAACTCGCCGTTTTCCAAACAATTCCTGTCCGCCGGAAGGGAGCATTCCGCGAATGGATTGAAAGTCTGGCGTTCACGGTCATTTTCGTTCTTGTGTTCACGACCTACATCGCTCAGGCAACCCAAGTCCCGACAGAATCGATGAAACCGACGATTCTGGTCGGCGATCATTTTTTTCTCGATAAGATCGCGTTCCCGGCAAATTATCCGGTCTTCATTCGGCATTATCTGCCCCACCGATCGATCATGCACGGCGATATTGTGGCCTTCAAATCTCCAACCGATGGCAATATCCCGTTTGTTAAGCGCGTGATCGGTATGCCCGGCGATACCGTTGAGGTGCGCAATAAATCCGTATTTGTGAATGGCATTCAGCTGGACGAGCCCTATAAGATCCACGTCGATTCCACAGTCTATGGCACGGATCCGTGGACTCCGGAAGACCTAAAGATCCGCGACAACTATGGTCCTGTGAAGGTCCCTGCCAACAGTTACCTGGTGATGGGCGATAATCGCGACAACAGCAACGATAGCCGCTATTGGGGCTTCGTTACATGGGACGAGATTATTGGGAAGCCTCTATTTGTCTACTGGTCCTATGAAAGCGATCCGTATGTACCAGGCGACAAGAGTTTTCGCGAATGGCTCAATGGTTATCTCGCCATTGCCGTTCATTTCTTTGACAAGACGCGGTGGTTCCGCATCGGCACCATCGTTCGGTAAATTCCGCGAAGCCTCACGAAGAGGAACGGATATGAAACAAGCACAACGTAGGGATGTCACAAAGTATCGCTGGGCCGACATCTCCGAGGAAGAACTTAATCCGCTGTTGACTCGAAAACTCATCACGGGCGAACGGGTGATGCTCTCCGAACTCGTACTGAAGAAAGGATGCGTCGTTCCAGCTCACCACCATGAGAACGAACAGGTGAGTTACGTCATCCGCGGCAAGCTGAAATTTGACGTAAACGGAAGGGAAATCGTCCTTAACGCCGGTGACGTCCTTCATATTCCCTCCAACGTCGTCCATTCCGCGATGGCCCTGGAAGATACGCTTGATCTCGACATCTTTTCGCCGCCGCGGCAGGACTGGCTGGATGGGACCGACGATTATTTGAGGGGCAAGTAGAAGCATGCGCATTTCGAAAGCTGTTTTTCCAGCCGCCGGTTTGGGCACACGCTTCTTACCGGCGACCAAAGCCCAACCCAAAGAGATGTTGCCGCTGGTCGATAAGCCTCTAATCCAATACGTGATTGAAGAAGCTGTCGAAGCCGGCATTCGCAACATCACGATCGTGACGGGTCGGGGAAAGAATGCCATCGAGGATCATTTCGATGTGTCATACGAGTTGGAACGCGTCCTAGAAGAACGTGGAAAAGAAGACCTGCTCAACCAGGTGCGCCAGGTATCGAACATGATCAATGTGAGCTACGTCCGGCAAAAAGAGGCCCTTGGCCTGGGGCACGCCATATGGGTTGCTCGCGATGCAATCGGAAACGAGCCATTCGCCGTACTGCTCGGAGACGATATCATCCACTCACGGGTTCCATGCATGCGCCAGATGATCGATGTATTCGAAAAGCTCCAGGGTTCGGTCATCGCCACTTGCGAAGTCCCTCATTCCGAAATCCATCATTATGGTGTCATCGCCGGTACGCCTGTGGAAGGTTTTGGCGGGCTCGTCTACCGGGTTCGAGATGTCGTCGAAAAACCACCCGCGGATGAGGCCCCCTCCAATTTGGCAATCATCGGCCGCTACATTCTGACGCCCCAAATCTTCGGTTTCCTCGAGAAGACACGTAGAGGCAGCGGCGGCGAAATTCAACTGACCGACGGTATTCGTCTTCTTCTTGAACAGCAGCCTGTTTATGCCTACATGTTTGAAGGCAAACGATACGATGCAGGGGATAAATTGGGTTTTCTCAAAGCAACCGTCGAATTCGCCCTCCGACGCGACGATCTTGGCAGCGAATTTCGAGCCTATCTGCAATCACTAGAACTCTAGTCCGGATTTCTCAAAGACTTCTCAAAAAACCTAACAAGATAGACGGAGAAGGACCACAAAAGGCCGCCCCGCGTGGCATCGTTTCCATCGCGACAGATGCCTGAAGGAGCCGGTTTCGAGCTTTTATTTTAGCTTCAGCCTACCCGCTTACAACGTGTGACCTCGACCGGTTCTGCCAGAAGGGTCTTCGATTTTTCAAACCAGCTCTTGATGTGCGGCGAAGCCAGGTGAGCTTGCAGATCCTCGTCACTCGACCAATTCTCGTGAAATAGAAACAAGGACGCGTCGTCAAAAGACTGATGCATATCGTAATTGATGCAGCCCTTTTCAGAACGAGTCGGCCCCAACAGTTTGAAAAGCTCCTGCCTGACGGTATCCTCCATGCCTGGCTTGGCCTTGATTCGCGCGATCACTGTGATGATTTGATCGGTCATTTTTCCTCTCCATCACCGCGCGAGTGGATCGGGGCGCACCTGGATCTTGTAAACCTTCGGCCGAGAGCTGGTACCCCCTTCGTTATGAAACACGGTGCGAGTGCCCAGCGTGGTCCACAATCCTTTTCCCTTCCAGCCGGCGTTGGGATTGTCGATGCGGCCATCGACATTCTTACTAAAAAAGCCCAGCGGGTACGGAATGCGGATGATCACGAACTTCCCGTTCACCAGCGCGGTCACCGCTTCGCCGCCATTCGTCATCGCGAGCGGCACGTTAGGCCCGAGTCCCAACGTGTTGTAGCGATCGACCCAGACATAGTAGGCGTGCTCCGCACTTCCGGGATCGGTTACGCCCTTGAACTGCGGTCCCGGGTATTTATACAACGTCCAGCCTTCGGGACAGTGCTTGCCGGTTGCTGCAGCCGGTCCGTTGAGCGGGCCCTTGCATTTGCGCCGGTCGAAGCTGGCGAAATGTCCGCTCGAAAGTGTTGTCCAAACGACGCCATTGGTATCCAGATCTATGCCGCGGGAGCCGTATCCTTCGTCCGGAGGAAGATACACTTCGGTCAACGCCGTTTGCGACGGATTGGGACCGGGCACGAGACGCAGAATGTATCCCGGCTGATCCATGCGGGAGAAGCCCACATCCATCGATTGGCCCCAGATCGAATCGTCCACAGGGCTCGGCTGAACACCGTAAAAGGCGGCCATCACGCGTTTATCCTTCGCCGGATCCAGAGGTTGATTCGCTTCCACGTACGCGTCGCGTTTGCCGTTGCCGTTGGTATCGATGATCAGCGGCGTCCAGCCCTGCGCCTTCACCTCGTCGCCGGTCTGCTCGTATAGCTTCGTGTCCAGCCAGCCGACCACACCGCTTGCCGGTCCGCCCGCGCTTGTCCAGATTGTGTTATTGGCATCCTTGGCGAAATACAGATGCTGCGTGGAGAAGCAAGTATCGATGAGGGACCACTTGCCTGTTTTGGGGTCGTACATCGAAAGCTGGCGGCCGGAGGTCTCCAGAGGCACGACCTTCGCGGAGGGATGATCCGATCCGGCTTTGCAGTAGGCGGGATTGGCTTCTGGACGAATTCTGGCGGTGAACCAGACGCGACCCTTCTCGTCCATGATCGGATTATGGATGCTGGTGTGGCCGTCCCAGATCGGCTCGTCACCCCAGTACGGTGAATGCCCGTGGGTGAGATCCAGGGATGAAGGCGTCTTCGGATCGCGGTACGGATGCTTGATCTGCGATGCGGTGTTCTTGACCGGATCGAGGACCGGCACCATGTCCGTGCTTTCCTCCGTTGACCCGTAGATCGGCCCGTTCGCATTGACGCGCGGATTGCGCTTGTCGGTCGATATCGCATCGTGGAGATAGGCCTTGGCCATGGACCATTCCCACATACTGATGACGACATTGCGCTCGACACCCTGAGGCCGCTGCGGTTTCTCGCTGGGCAGTTCTCCTCGAGCAATGCGATCGGTCCAGTCCGCAAATAACGACAACGCTTTGGGGCCGAATTGGCCGAGCGTGAGCGCCATGTTTCCTCTTGCCTGTCCAGCCTGTACCCGGCGGGTCCATGCATCGAGCGCGTTGGTGGTTGCGCCCCATTCCTTCTCCAGCGTACGCATGCCCTTGGAACCGAGCGCGTGACACGACTGGCACGAGTTCTTCACCGTGTCGATCCAGTAATGTTGCGTCTTCATGACTTCCCGAATGCCGTTGCCGTTCAGGCCGGTGCCCGGGAAGTCGCTTTTCGGCGGAATCTGAAGTAGCGAGTACCAGTAAACGCCTGGATAATATTCGGCCGCAGCCGCCGCGCTCGGCGCGAGCACGGCGGTGAGATCGAGTTGCCGCCCGATTTCCGTCTTCACCTTCTGGGAATCGACGAGTCCGTACCCGCGCACCCAGACGTCGTAAGAAGCTTTGGGAAGCTCGGGAATGAGATATCGTCCTTGATCGTCGGTGACGACGACCTTCGCGAACTTCGTCGGCAGGTCCGTCGTTTCCGCGATGACCCACACGCCTGCTTCCGGCCCCTTCGAGCTGGTGACGACGCCCCCAAGATCCGTACTGCCTACCTGGACCGCGGATGCCGGCGCCCGTTGCGCCTTGAGTCCCGATCCTGCGCCCGCCAGAGACAGGGCAATTCCCGCGATGACAGCGATCTGCACGTGCAAACTCTTTCTCATTGGTGTTCTCCTTAGTATTCCTCGCCTAACTTGAGGGTGATGCAAAACGCGACGCAGTGCCAAGGATCGTTGTGTAAGCCAGTTTTGCAACAGTCTCAACTTAGGCGAGGAGTGTATTTTAGAACGGAGGTTTACTGCAACATGCGGACCGGAGTGGCCCGTAAATCCTGAACGAGAGATGGAGAAGGTTTGCTCTCGATATTGAATGATTCGGACCAGCGGAAAACATCGTGCAATTCGATTTGGCGCCGCATGAGTTCCATGCGAATCCGTTGCTCGGATTCCGTCATCCCAAGTGCAATAGCCAGCACTTCAGCCACTTTGTCTGTATCGTGAGGATTCACCAGCAGTGCTCCATTGCGCAACTCCGCGGCGGCGCCGGCAAATTCACTGAGCACCAGCACACCCCGATTGTCGATCCTGGATGCGCAGAATTCTTTGGCAACAAGGTTCATTCCGTCTTTTAAAGGCGTAATCAACGCAACCTGAGCTGACCGATAAAAGGCGAGGAGTTCAGTACGTGAAACGGCTCGATAGAAATAATGGACGGGCACCCATCCTGGACTGGTGTATTCACCATTAATGTTGCTGACTAATCGCTCGATACGCCGACGTAATTCGATATATTCCGGAATGTGCTCGCGACTCGGGACCACGAGTTGGATCATGGTAATGCGGCCGCGCACGTCGGGATTCGATCGCAGTAACGTCTGAAATGCGATCAACCGTTCCGGGATTCCTTTGGTATAGTCCAACCGATCGACACCAAGAATGATCGTGGTTCCTGAACATCCCTGCCGTATCTTCTCCGCCTCTGTGGTCACATCCTGGGTGGAAGCCTCCGCAGACAAATCTGAATAGTCGACGCTGATAGGGTAGGTGCCGATATTCGACCAGTGGTCCTCAAATCGAACCCGCAGCCTTTCTCCAACACCAGAAGCCTGAACGCCTGGTAAGCAGCGATGAAGTGATTCGACGAAATTCTGGCGATCACGAGGCGTTTGGAATCCAAGTGAATCAAAACGCATCAGTGCGCGCAGCACTTCGGAACGCCACGGCAGTGTCTCGAACGTGTCAGGCGCCGGAAAAGGGATGTGATGAAAATAGGCAAGCCGCTCGATGACGCCGCGAGCGCGCAAGTTTTCGGCCAGCATCATCAAATGGTAGTCATGTACCCAGATGAAATCGCCGTTCCCGGCGACCCGTTCGACTCCATCCGCAAATTTTGCGTTCACCGCACGGTAACCGGCCCAGTACGTCGAAGCGAATTGACAGCGCGACGGCAGGCCGTGGAACAAGGGCCAGATGATTTCGTTGGAGAATCCTTCGTAATAGGAGGCCTTCTCGGCGGGTGTCAGAAAGACAGGTTCCAGGCTGTAATTCTGCTGCGACGACCAACGGTCCAGCGATGGAGCGAGCGTCTCGTGATAATCCGTACCTGTCCAACCGACCCAGCATCCGCCATTCTTGTGAAGAACCGGTGTGAGCGCGCGCACGAGGCCTCCTCCACTCCATTCCAGTGAACAGCCGGTCGCGGTGGTGCGTACAGTAATCGGGAGGCGGTTGGAAACGACAATTAGAGAGTCCGATGTACTCATAGTTTGCCTCGGCAGGCCAGCTTCCAATCAATCAAAAACCCAACTAGTTCGGCCGGCGGTCTAAGCCACACTTGAGCTGCCGTAAAGCGGGACTTCGGCTTGACCAGGACGGTGAAGCCGCGGCCATTCAAGACACGAAATGCATCCTCGTCGTCCACATCGTCGCCCAGATATGCGACGGGTGTTATGGGATTGATGTCGCGAAGAAATTGCCGGACTGCGTCTCCTTTGTTAGCCGATCGAAGGCGCAGCTCGATTCCTTCGTCGAATTCTGCCAGGGTCAAGTCCTCGCGAGAAGTCATCGGCTTCAACGTCTGATAAGCGCGCGAGCGGACTTTCAGCGTCTCGGACGAGTCCAACCCCCTCCAGTGCACAGCGACAGCAGCGAGTTTGACCTCGATATGAGGGCCGAGGCATTGCTCATCTAAACGCACCTCGGCTTCCCCGAGTGCCTGAAGAGCCTCGTCGTTAACATCGATCTCCTCGTACCGGCCGTCCGGATATAAACGCTCCACACCATGACTGCCCCAGATTTCCGGCGGCGGCTGGATTCCAAGCAGCCGTGGGATGTCGCGGGCGGAACGGCCGCTCACAATGATCAGCCTCGTGCTGCACGTCCTCATAATTTCGGCCAACAATTCGGGAATACCAGGATAGGGTGACGCGTGCCGCCGATCGCGCGAGAATGGTGCTACGGTCCCGTCATAATCCAGCATCAACACACCCTGTTTCGCCGCAGTCAAGCTCTTGAAGAAATCATTGTAAGCGGCACTCACAACGGCCGTTGCACGCATACCTATCTCCTTCTGCGCCCTTCTGGTGTTCCACGAGTATGCTGCCATGCACGGGATTGGGGAATACAGTGACGGCTGTATTTTGGAAAAGGAATCAGGTTATAGGTGGCGAGGCACATTCCCCTCCTCTGCGAGGAGGGGAATACGCTCCACCCATACGTCACCGTAATTACGAAAAGCAGTACTTAGGAGGGGAGTTACCCGTCAGGAAATGATCCGTTTGCGCACGGCATAAAGAACGATCTCTGCGGCGCTGTGCAGGTCCAGCTTCTGCATGATTCGCGTGCGATGTGTCTCTACTGTGTTCGTGCTGAGATTGAGCATCGACGCAACCTCTTTATTGGAGCGACCTTCGGCCAGCAGCTGAAGTATTTCTTTCTCGCGATCCGTGAGCAGATCGTAAGAATCCTCCAGACCGCGCTGTTGCAGTTGGCGCATATAATCCTCGAGAAGTGTGTTGGCGATGGCCGGACTGAAGAACGGCTTGCCCTGCGCTACGGCCTCCACGGCCTTATCAAGGTCTTGATCCGCGTTTTCCTTAAGCAGGTATCCCTTCGCTCCGGCAGCGAGAGTCCGCGTCAGGTAAGTCTCGTCGGAGTACATACTCAAGATGATCACCGCGATCTGAGGGTTCTTCTTGACAAGCTGCGCAGTGGCCTGTATCCCGTTCAAGTTCGGCATAGCGATATCCATGATTACGACATCGGGCAGCAGTTGTTCCGACAAGCGTACGGCTTCACGACCTTCCGCGGCCTCTGCAACTATTTCGAATGCCTCGTTCTGTTCCAGTTGCAGGCGTAAACCCTTGCGGACAATTCCGTGATCATCGGCAATCAGAATCCGAATTCGCTTCATGCGGCCACCGCGGCGGGAATCTCTACTTTGACCGTTGTTCCTTTACCGACTGCCGACGCGATGTCCAATTTTCCATCCAAGGCCTGAACCCGTTCCTGAATTCCAAGAAGGCCGAGACCGCCACGCAGGGAAGGACTGAATCCGATTCCGTCATCCTGGACGAGGACGACGATGCCATTTCTTTCCTTCGATACGGATACGACGACGTTTCTGGCCTTTGCATGCCGAGCGCAGTTTGTCAGCGCCTCCTGAACCACGCGGTAGATACAGGTACGCTGAGATTCCGGTAGCTCATCGAGTGCGCTGTTGACCTGAACAACAGCCGGCACTCCGGTATGGCGGGAGAATTCGCGGCCTTGCCACTCGAGTGCGGCTTCGAGTCCAAGATCATCCAGCATTGAGGGCCGCAGCCCCATGGCGAGGTCTCGGATGGCACGCATGGCGTCGATGTTCAATCGCTTGACCTCTTCCATACGCTTCTCGAATGCGCCGGGATTGGAATCCCGCAGCTTTTCCAGATTGCGTAACTCCATTCCAAGCGCCGTCATCTTCTGGCCTACCTCATCGTGCAGTTCCCTGGAGAGAGCCGTCCGCTCCCTTTCTTGCGCTTGAACCAGCCGATGAGAGAGACGGCGAAGGTTGTTCTGTGTTTCTTCGATCTGCTTGCGCTGCGCATCGTGCCTGCGCTCGAGCACCAAAACACGATACGTGGTCAGCAGCGCGACGAAGGTTCCGAGGATCAGCGCGACGGTCATCATTTGTAGAAGAAATTGATGAAGCACGTCTTGACTGTTCTGCAATCGCTGTCTTTCTCGATCGAGGTTTTCGGCATTCATCTTGGCCATCTCTCGCGCAAGACTCACAACTGCCTCGCGCCGCGGTAACACCTTGCGTGCAAGAAAGATCCAGCTTCGCTCTGATTTTTCTTTGGGCGTCCAATCGAAAATCGGATCGAGCGAATCCCAGTAAGCTTCGACCTCGTTTTGAAGGCGGCTCAATTCGGAATTGGCGTTTTCGGGAACCAGCTTTGAAAGTTCGTCCAATCTCTGCTGCAGGGACTCGCGAATGACGAGTAGTTGCTGCCGGTGATGGGGCGCATTTTGGGGAGACGGATCGAGCAGGTAGTCCCGCAGCAGGATATCCGCCAGGTAAACATCTGTGGCGATGCCCCGCCGGAACGTCTCCGTTTGCACATATGCATCCTGGGCGGCATGCATATCGCGGTATATGGCATCGGCCCGGTGGATCGCGCCGAAACCCAGAAAGGCGATCAGCACGATGAGTATGCTGAAACCTATCGCAAGTACAAAGAGGGATGAGCGTGAATACATAGGCCAAACCTTGATTATTGCGATCCATTCCGCCGGGAAAAATACAGTGAATACCGTATTTCGGTACCGCATTTACGGTAGTGCGACAGGCGTTTAGAGCATTCCCCTCCTCTGCGAAGGGTGTTGCAAAACTCGCAGCCCGTGACCAAGTCGACTGTAGCGGCGGTCTATGACCGCCGGTATTCCGTTGATTCTGTGAAAAACCGGCGCTCATCCTCTTGAGGCTGCGTGCTATCGCGCTTGCGCTTCGCGGAGCGCCGCTACAGCAGGCACATGAAATTCACTACTTGCTCGGTTCGGCCATCGATCTCCGGTATGCTGCCGCTTCTGTGGCTGAAGGAATCATCTCCATCAGGTCCGTGCCGGGTGGGATCAGCCGGAGCGGAAGCTTGTCCCGGGCGGTCCAGGGTTTCGTGTACGTCTTGGGATCGTCGAGGCTGACGGACAACTCGAGTGTGGTCTGATTCAACCGATGGTAACGCTCCACAACGCGCAACTGATCGCTGTGCGGGTCGCCGGCATTATCGAGCCACGTCCGCTCATCGGTGCCGATGGTTTCCACGACAAGCGTGTAATCGTCTTCCCAATGGCCGACCGAGTAGCCGTACCAGCGCGGGTCCGGATCTTTGGGAAGCTGCCGGCCATCGGTCCAGATGACGCGCCATCTCTTCTCGAACATGTAGAGCATGAGGACCGAATCGGGCGTCTGCACGATTTGAACCGGCCGCAGTTCGTACAGAATGATCCGCGGGAATCCCGTCGGATCGCCCATCGTCGATAGCGGGTCGTTGACTTCCGCCATCGGAACCATGCGGATGCCGTTTCCTGATTTATGTGTCTTTCCGACCTCTTCACCCCATGGCGTGAGCGGAGGCGTCGGATAACCAGTTCCGTTGATGCCAGAGTTTCCCGCATCCCAGATTCCCGTAAGATCCCGGCGCGGCGCCGGCCCGGCCGCCGCCGGCTCCTGCCGACTGGCAGTCGGCGCGCGCCCTGGATTGTTCCAGGGCTGGTACTGCCCGAATGACTCAGCCGACAACATCAGGACTGCGGCCGCGATGAAACTGAAGCGAAAGGCGCCCGTCATGTGTTTACTTCTCCGGTTGCTGCGGTAGGGGCGCATCGGGTTGTGATCCGATGGCAATGAGTGTCTCGCCATTCGCCAGCAAGACTTTGACAATCCTTCCCACCGGTGCCCCGTTCTTGACTGGCTGCAACGCGACGGTTACCGGGTCGCCGGCTTTAAAAGAAACGCGCCGCCAGCCTCGAGAAGACATGGTCGTGGGATTCTGTGTTTCGACAACCCAGTTGCGTACGGTGCCGGTATCATCCTTCGCGTCAAATTTCAGGAAACAGTGAGGATTGGCCCAAATCCACTCCGTCACGGTTCCCTTTAGCGTGAGCTCTTTCTCGGTATCGAAGGTCGCGGCGCCGTGATGAGCGACGAGCGGCACTGCCGTAACAAGCACAGCCGCAGTAATGAGCAATACTTTCATAACTCCTCCATCAATCCAACTACTGACGACTCGGTACGGATGGTATTGGCTTCGCGAACCGCGATGCGTCGATCGTAACATTGGGTTCGACAGAGGTGAGCTCGTATGTCGAACGGCCATCGAGCCATGTCACGGTCCATTTGAAAGGCAATTTCACTCCCGCGACCTCCCGATAATCGCTATAGTCCACGCGCGTCACGACACGCCCGACCGGAGAGTTCGAGAACCGCACCAGGCGCGACAGCAGCCCGGTTTCGACATCGAAACACAACGTCGCAGTTCCTCCGTTGGCGGTGGTTCCCTGAACCACATTCATTTCACGATCATTGATGAGCGTCGGGAAGCCCACACGCCAGCTGGTAAGGGACTGTTTAATCCGCGCAGGAAAGAATACCTCAGACTCCAGCTTCACGCCATCAAGCTCCGGGCCCGTGATGGGGAGCACGGGCACTGGCTTATCGGTCGCGGGAGCGGCAACCCAGGCCGAGTTACCGTTCAACGTCCATGTGGTGTCGCCGGAAGGAGTGTGCGCCGTGATTGCTCGCTGGCTTGGCCCTCTGGCATACATCTCGAATGGGCTTTTTTCGGCATCGTCATATGCGCTGTAATTTCCCTTCCCCGTAAAACTTGTGAAGGCTGCCACACGCTCGGGACCGCCAACCGCACGCAGATATTTGTCCAGAATTTGATCGGCAGCCGGCTGGCCGGACGCTTGCTGAATCGGATCGCCCGGTTCTTCCGGCGGAGGGCTGCTGTACAAGAGGTCCAGGCTCGGCATCACATTCGGCTGCGTCGTACCGCGATGGCATGTGTTGCAGGTGACAACCTGGCGCCCGCCAAAATACATCTGGTTCACGCTGCTGACCATCTGCATCATCCGGCGCGCCGTCTGCTTTCGCGGATTCTCGTCGGCATACCGCGCCCAATCGCCCCCGCTTTTCTCGGTATGACAATCAGTGCAGTTGAGGCCCAGCGACGCGGAAAAGAAGCCCATTGTCCCCATGAACTGATCCACCGGAATGCCTTTCAGGATCTGTACGTTCTTGAAGACTTCTTCTGCCATAGGGGCCCGCTCGACGGCGGGACCCTGAGCAAAGGTGAGCGCAACACCCAACAACCACAACACGGCTATGTCCAACCACGCATAGAGAATCTCCCTTTATACAAATCCGCTCGACGGTACTTCACGGGGCACAGACAGTCAAGCGGTCTAATCAGCAGGAATGTGAAACTTTAGCCTCAGATGTCGTCAATCGTGTTCGGCCAAGGCGCACGTTTATTTGACGGTTACGGATATGGTTGCGATCGGCGTCTGTCCCTCAGTGATGCGTGAACGCGATATCCGTCGTAATCGCACTTTCCGTCAGAAGGCCAGCTTTAGCGCGAACTGAATCTGGCGGGATGTTGTAGAGGTGCCGGTTATGATCCCCGCCGAGGGGCTGGTGGTCCCGCCAGAAAAAACGATCGGGTTAGGAAGACCAAGGTTTGACCGGTTCAGCAGGTTAAAAGATTCAGCCCGGAACTCCAGCCTGGTCCTCTCGGAAATGGGAGTGGCCTTAAACAGAGAAAGATCCAGGGTAGCTAAGCCGGGTCCCCGCAATATTCCCCGCCCGGCGTCGCCAAAGGTCCCTGGGGTCGGCAACAAGTAAGCGCCCGGACTAAACCATTGGTCAACCCTGCCGATGATTTTGGGGCCGCTGAAAGCCGGATTCAAATTGGGGCGGTCAGGCACGCGGGTGTCCCCGTTGCCGGACTGGTTGGAACCTACTTGCGGCGTCACGGGAAAGCCGCTCAACAGCGTTACGATGGCATTCAACTGCCAGCCGCTTGCGAGCTTGCCTGCGCCGCCGGTCACGCCAGCCAGCCACGGTTTCCCCTTTCCGAAGGGCAATTCATAGGTGAAATTTCCGGTTGCCTGACTGGTTGGGTTCAGCGCGGAGGGACCCCAATCCCGGCGCACGTCATAGGGATCCAACACCGACGCAGCCTCATTTAGGGAAGTAGCAGCGGTCACCGCAGAGGCGATGTCCAGGTTCTTGGCCCATGTATAGTTAGCCCGGAATTGCAGTCCTTGGGTCATACGCTTGGTTACGTCCACCTGCAAAGCGTTGTAGCTGGCATTGCTTTCGGAAAGCCAAAAGTAACCGACGGAGGAGAGATAGCGATTCGGCCTTGTTGCTTGCGCTCCGCCAAGCAAAGCAGGGATGTACTTGGTCCCTTGAGGCACTCTTACATCGAAAACCGCCACGCCTGGAGGCGCTCCCTTCTGTGCTGCTGTCAGCACTCCCCCTGCCGAACAGCCCGCGACATCGGAGCAAATCTGCGGCCGAATGGCATTGACGTCCACGGTGGCCAGGTGATGGAATCCGCGAGAGCCTACGTAGGCAAGCCGCAAACTCGTATTGGGCGTGATCTGCTGTTCGATAGTGAAATTCCATGCCTCCACGGTGGGAGTTTTCATCGAGGCATCCACTCCCCAAGGCGCATAGATCGTGCATGATGGCGGCTGCGGCGCCCCTGGCTCTCCACAGGCCGCAGCCGGCGGAGTACCGGGGTGGATAGTGGGGAGAAACGTGGGCAGCGAAACATTGAGAAAAGATACTGCGCCGTTGTAAGGAGGGAGGTTGCTCAGGGGATATTCCAGGTTATCCTGAAGATCGTAATACGTTCCGAATCCCGCGCGGATGGAAGTCTTCCCTTTTCCGAACGGGTCCCATGCCAATCCCACGCGCGGGCTGAACAGAAATCGCCCATTGTTTTCCGTGAGCGCGGACCCTCCGATTCTAGGGGTGGTCAACAGGACTCCGTCCGGCCCAGCAATGAAGTTACCGGCTCTATGGAACCGCTCGTTGAAGCCATTGGTGAATTCGTGCCGCAGACCGAGACGCAGGTTCAGATTCGAAAGCAGGCGGATGGAGTCCTGCATATACCAGGCGCCCTCCAGTGAACGGAAGCCGAGAGGAGTGGTGATCGGCGGAACCGTGAAATTCGAGACGGTCCCTTGCAAAAACGATGCGAGGCTGCTAAATGTGGCTCGTCCATTCTTTGTGCTGGCCATGCTATCGTTGATTTGAAGCCGCTGAAACCAAATGCCGGAGCTGATCTGATGTCTGCCCCGAATGATTTCCAATCCGTCCTCGTAGGTGAACAGGTTTCTGGCGTTATGAACGTCGGGATTGTTGTTTGATCCAGCCGAAGTGATCGCCGAGACGGAGGCGGCGTTCGATCCTCCAATGGTAATTTGCCCGGGATTGCGCCCCGGAACGAAGGATAATTCGGAACTGAAAGACTTTCCAAACGGAGCGGAATCATAGTAGAAGTCCGCGCGAGTAAATCCGGCGCGGAATGTATTGATCATTTGCGATGAGAACAGGTGCGTTTCCTGGAGGCTGGCCACCTCGTTGCGCGTTACCGCGTACACCGCGAAGAAAGGATCCGTTTGCGGAGTGACCTTATTGCCATCGTCAATGGTGAATGTCCCGGAAAACGAGTCGTGATCCGAAAACGTGTGATCCAGCCGCGTGGTTCCGAAATCTTCCCGAATCGATTCTTTTGGATTGTTAAAGGAAAGGGCCGCCCCGCTACCCAAACTGCGCCCGTTCGGCAGCGGCCAGAAGTCCATATACGGCAACATCCGCCTATCCAGACCTGGAACTTCGAGAAGCGCGTTGAGGTTCGGGCAATTCTGGGCCTGGGCGGCCGGGGTCGTATAAATCAGGTTGCAAGGCAGTAATCCCTTGCGCGAATTCTGGTCCGGAACGGTCGTGACGTCGCTGATCGCCAGCCGCTGCCGGAACCCCTCATAGTTGCCGAACAGGAACGTCTTGTCCTTCCGAAGCGGGCCTCCCAGGGCGCCTCCAAACTGATTCCGTTTGAATGGCGGCACCGGGGTCGGCGCCGGGGCGTTCTGCACATCGAAGAAGTTTCGAGCATCCAGCGCGCTGTTGCGCAGGAATTCGAAAGCTGTGCCGTGGAGCTGGTTGGTGCCGGACTGCGTGACGATATTGACCTGCGCCCCGGCTCGCTTCCCGTATTGGGCCGAGTAGGTATCACTAACGAGGTTGAATTCCCGGACCGCGTCAATGCCCAGCAGTTGCCCGCTGACGCCGCCCGGCGTGTTGGACTGAACGCTCGAACCGCTGTACTCGATTCCGTTCAACAAAAACAGGTTCTCCAGCGGCCGCCGCCCCGCCACGGAGAAGGAGTTCCCTTCTCCGGCCGTAGGCGCGTTCGGCGTTTTCAGCGCGGTATAATTGATCGCGCTTGCATTCAAGGTGATGAGGTTATCGAAACTACGGCCATTCAACGGCAAATCCTTTACCTGCTGCTCATTGACCAGCCCGGAGACTGAAGCAGTGGTGATGTTGACCAGCGGCGCTTCTCCGGTCACGGTGACTTGCTCAGCGGGGGCGCCAACTTCCAACGTCAGATCCACCACTGCTTCCTGACCGACAACCAGATTAATTCCGCTTCGCACTTCTTGCTTGAAGCCCGGCATGGTTGTGGTGATCTCATACGCACCCACCGGAAGCTGCGGCACATTGTAGCCGCCGCGCTCGCTGCTCACGACGGTCCGCGTCAGTCCACTCTCGGTATGCTTGACCGTGATACTCACGCCCGGCACCAGCGCTCCCGAGGTGTCCTTCACGGTCCCTAAAATGGTTGCCGTGGAAGTCTGAGCAGAAACCAGGGAGGTTCCCAATGCGATTGTCGCAACGATCGCTGTAACGAGTCTTCCAAACGAACGCAGATGGGTAACCCTGCTCCTTACCATAAGCCGCTCCCTTCGAATCAGAAATTACGAGTCCGAAAAACAGATATGCAGGCGTCTAGGCCTTCGTCGTGGCCCCTCATCACCAATCTACTGCTTTATAAAACCGTCGTGCGGCAGCAGCTTCAGGAAATGAACGTCCGCTCCAGCTGTGATTTTTGATAACAATTAGTGCCCGGTTTGCAGGGTTTGTCAAGAAATCCGTGGTGCGAAGTGGCCGAGCCGCAGTCTGCGTGCGAGCGCTGACTGTTCGATTGACCACACAGTGCATCAACGAGGAGGCTTTTGCAAGGTTCCTGGCAGTCGGTACGACGGCCGATTCGTTTTGAAGCCCGTCGCGAGGCCTGACCTCGACGATCCGGACGGTCTTCGGCAGGGAGCTCATCCCATCTTGTATCAATGATGTTATGGCGCTACTCGAATCGTCTGCCTGAAAGACAAGGCCTGGCGGATACGAGGAGAGGAGCTAATCCGAAGAGGAGGAAAGGTAGATGCGCTGAACTTTCTGTAAGTAGGCGTCGGCGGTCACCGATTGGGGACTGCCTGGGTTCCAACCGTTGTATCGCTTTATTCCTTCGTCGTGC
>Ga0209157_1000490_pt1 | contig 33655 bp, 30 predicted proteins | sample GraSoiAngelo_135_FD_185892 | JGI IMG/M metagenome (GOLD analysis project Ga0209157, IMG submission 185892) | Grasslands soil microbial communities from the Angelo Coastal Reserve, California, USA - 14_0929_05_40cm (SPAdes) (version 2) | ecosystem: Environmental > Terrestrial > Soil > Grasslands ...
CGCGGCCGCCAGCATATTCGTGTACCGCCGGCGGCTACCACATGCCGCACGGCCGTTCCGAGTGCCCGGATACCCACTTACGCCGCTGTTCTTTATCGCCGCATCCGCCGGCATCGTCGTCTCCACACTGGTGTCCCGGCCCACACAGGCCTTGCTCGGGCTCGGGATCATCTTCCTGGGGATGCCGGCGTATTGGTGGTGGCGTCGATCTACTTCCTCATGAACGTGTACCTGCCTGACGGACTGCTCTGCGTCATGGCCTTCACTTTGCCCGCCTCCACAACGAACTCGATCGTAATGTCCGAGAACTCCTTGAGCTTGAACCGCTGCGGCCGCCACGGTATGAGTGCCTGGAACGGCTGGCCGGGAAATTCCAGCCCCAGGCTACCGTCCTCTTTGAGCACCACGCCAAAGCTGGCACCCGACGGCGTTAGGTACGTGCCGGCGTACTGCCGGAGCGTCGCCGAAGCCGACAGCTCGGCTGGGACACGTCGGACGAACGCCACTTCGGCCTGGTCGAGCGACATCACCGCTTTATCGATCTCGCCCTGGGGGTTCGTCGCGAAGTTGACCGACCACTTGCCGTTCTGTTCGTCGTCGGGGGTGTCGAAGCGGTCATAGTGAAAGTGGGTCAGCGGCAAGTCGATCTGATGAAAGCCAAAACGAAGCCCGGTGCCCTGCTTCGAGATCGTGACGACGCCGTACGCCGGATTCTCGAACTCGCCGACGAAGTCATCGAGGGGATGGGACGGACGAGTGCCCTTGACCTGGCCGCCGCCCGCCTGCGCCCGCGCCGCGATACCCGCCTGCTTCGCTTTCTTGCGCGTGTCGTTGAGCCGCTGGCTCCACGGAGTCTGGTCGAGGCCGAGCAGCCGCTCGTACACGTTGTACGACACGACGTTGTACAGCGGCGCGGCATGGTCGCCGATGACCAGCTCAATCACGCCCACGCTGTCGGAAGGCATGTACGAGACCTGCGAATGGAAGCCGTTGATGTCACCCCCATGGTAGGCCAGCAGATGCCCCCGGTACGACGCGGTCCAGCGACCCATGCCGTAGGCGGCGTTGAGCAACTCGCCCCACCCAAACGCTTCGAGTGTGGTATTCGGCATCGCGATGGAGGGCGCCAGCGTGGCCTTCACGACGTCCCGCGGGATCACCTGCTTGCCCTCAAAGCGGCCGCCGTTCATCAGCGCGATCAGCCAATGCGAGAGATCCTGGATGTTCGAGTTGATCGCGCCCGCCGGCCCGATGGCCACCTGCTCGCGGTAGTACGGGATTGCGTAAAGTGAGTCCGAATCCCGTCGCTCGGTAAACGGCACTCCGTGGTCGGGTTGTTTGACCAGGTCATCGATCGAGAAGACGGTGCTGGTCATTCCGAGCGGCTGAAAAATGCGCGCCTGCACGAACTGCTCCCAGGTTTTCCCCGACAACAGCTCGATGATGTATCCGGACGCGCCATACATCAAGTTGTTGTAAAGGAAGGTCGTCCGCATCGGCTGCGACGGCTCCAGGTATTTCAGGCGCTCGAACAGCTCCTGCCTCGTGAAGGGGGACTTGTACCAAATCATGTCGTGCCGGGTGACGCCGGTCCGGTGCGCGAGCATGTCCCGCACGTTGACCGCGGCGTTCAGCGCGTCGTCATAGAACTGCACGCTGGGCACGAATTGCCTGACCGGTTTATCCCAGTCGATCTTCCCCTCGTCGACCAGCAAGCCCATTGCAATCGCGGTGAAGAGCTTGGTGTTCGAGGCGATCGGCACGACCGTCGTCGGCGTGAACGGCAGCTTGTTCCCGTAGTCCCGATAGCCGTAGCCGCGGGCGAAGACGAGCTTGTTCTTCACCACCACACCCACGCCGATGCCCGGGACGTTCCAGTCCCGCATCACCTGAGTCATGTAGGCGTCGAATCCCGCGAGCTTCGCCGCCGTGGCACTAGAATCCTGGGCCCGGGCCGGCGCGCAAACGACCGCGCAGAGAACCAGCGCAGCAAGTGGACGCATATGCATCACCTCAGTCTCGGGTTAATGGGCGCCCGCTCAGGCTATGGCCGCCGCACTCTCACCGGCGGCGCCGGCTCCGCCAGCAGCTTCACCGGAGTTGCCTCGAGGAGCCGTAACGCTTCCTGCACTGCCCGCTCGAGCTGTGGGTCGCGTCCCTGGGCAACGAGCGCCGGCGTCTGTTGCACCACGATGTCCGGTGCGATGCCCACGTTCTCGACGTCCCAGTGGCCCTCGGTATTGAAGAACCCGCCGCGCGGCGCCGTGATATATCCGCCATCGATCAGGCCCGGCACGTCCCAGATGCCGACGAGCCCGCCCCAGGTCCGCGTACCGACCAGCGGTCCGAGTTTCATCTCGTGGAACAGATAAGGCAGCATGTCGCCCCCCGAGCCGGCATACTCGTTGATCAGCATGACTTTGGGGCCGAAGATCCCCGTGATCGGCTCCGTCCAGGGCCGCCGCTCGCCGACCGGATTGTTGAAGTAGCCGCGCAAGTGCCTCGCGAGAATGTCGACGAAGTAATCGGCGATGTAGCCGCCCCCATTGAAGCGCTCATCGAGGATCACGCCCTGGCGGTCTTGCTGCGCGAAATAGTAGCGGTTGAAGTACTCGTAGCCCTGATCGGCGGTGTTGGGCAGCCAAACGTAGGCGAGCTTCCCCTTGGACAGTGAATCGACGAGCCGGCGGTTGTCCTCGACCCACGCGCGCGTGCGCAGGTCATCCTCATCGCTCACCGGAACGACGGTCACCGTCCACGAACCGTCGAGTGTAGGCTTGTCGTTGAGGCGCAGCACGGTCTGCCGATTCGCCGTCCCTTCGAGCGCTTCGTACGGACTCGTCGGCGGTTTGAGATCGGCGCCATTCACCGCGAGGAGATAGTCGCCGGTGCGGGCCTTCACCCCGGGGGCCGAGAGCGGCGCGCGCAGATTCGGATTCCAGTTCTCACCTGAGAAGACGCGCTTGAAGCGATAGCGCCCATTCTCCACCGCGAAGTCGGCGCCGAGCATACCGATCTTCACCGTGTCGATCGCCGGCGTGTCGCCCCCCCAGGTGAAGGTGTGACCCAGCGACAGCTCGCCGCCGAGCAGGTCCAGCAGGTAGGTGAGATCGGAGCGGTGGCCGAGGCTCGCGAGCCACGGCTCGTACATCGTCCATACTTTGTCCCAATCGGCGCCGTGGTGATTGGGGACGTACAAATAGTCCCGTTCGAAGCGCCATGCCTCCTTGAAGATCTGCCGCCACTCGGCCCGGGGGTCCAGCCGCATCTGCAGATCGACCGTGATCTTGCCATCGCCCGGCTTGGGCGCCGCTTCGGCGCCGACGATCATCCACGACCCACCGGACTGGTAGAGCAGCTTCTTGCCATCGCGCGACAGGCTGAACCGCGTCACCGGCGACACGAAACTCTCCGACTTTCGCTTCTTGAGATCGTAGCGATGTAAGGTGACGCCGGGCTGATTCTCGATCGCCTCGGTGACGAAGACGACGCCCTCGCTGCCCGCGGCGAGCGAGGTGTAGGCGCGCACCGGCATTCCGAGGGCGAGGATGCGCTGGCTCAGCCCCGTGCGATCGATCCGGACCCGGACACCCTTCGCGCTATCGGCGCGGGACTTCGCTTTGGTCGTGTCGACGCCCCCCCCCGACGTGGTGTCGCGCGCCTCCTCGTCGCTCTCCGGCAGGAGCGGCGACGGCGTATCGGCCGCGAGAACCATCAGATAGGCGCCGCGGCGCGTGCGGCGATCGTACGAGCTGAGATCGAGCCACCCGCTCGAGAGGCCAAAGTCGGTGCTCGCCAGGAAATAGAGGTATTTCCCACCCGCATCCCAGGCGGGACTCACGGCGTCCGAGAGGCCGTCGGTGAGGGGATACGTCTTTCGCTCGGTGACGGAGTACGCCATCAGGACGTGGAACTGACTCGGCAGCCGCTTCGAGTAGGCGAGCCATTTCGAGTCGGGCGACCACGCCGGTTCAAAGGTGCGTTCCGGGTGTGCGTAGGTGTCGGTGTCGAGCCGCGTCACCTTTCCCGTCACGACCTCGACCAGCAGCAGGTTCAGCCCTTCGTCCGTGACGGCGATGTACTTCCCGTCGGGCGACCAGTCGGCGGTATGGAAGAACGTCGGCTGGTCGAATTTGATCTCGCGGGGCGCGCTGAGGCCCTCCTGCGTCCCGATCATGAGGCGATATTCGCCACTCGCGTCGGAAAACCAGGCGACCTGCTTTCCATCGGGCGACCAGACAGGGGTGCGCTCCGCGGTCCCGGAGCTCCGCGTCAAGTTGCGCGCATCGCCCTTCTCGGCGGGTACGGAGAAGACTTCACCGCGCGCAGAGAACAGCGCGCGCGCCCCACTCGGCGACAGCGACGCCGACTCGATCCACTTCGAGGCGTCCACCCAGCGCGGCTCGGCCCAGGGCAGATCGCCGCGGCACGTGATGACGAGCTGGGTGTCCTTGCCCGTCGCGGGTTCGAGCAGGTGGAGATAGCCCGCTTCCTCGTAGACGACGACGCCCGCGCCGGCGTCGAGCGTCTTGACGTCGTAGTCCTTGTAATGCGTGAGCTGCGTGAGCTGTTTGGACGCGACGTCGTATTTCCAGATGTTCGCCGCCCAGTCGCGATCGGAGATGAAGTAGATCGCGTCGCCCATCCACACGGGCCAGGTGTCGAGCGTCCCTTGCGAGGGCAACGTGTCCACCGCCTGCGAAGCGATGGTGTAGACCGTGATCGGATGCGTCTGCCCACCGCGGTAGTTGCGCCACTCGACATCCCAGCGCGAGACCTTTTCGTAGGCAAGCCGCTGGCCGTCGGGGGAGAGCGAGCCGCGCAACGCGTCGGGGATCGGCAGGCGCTCGGGCACGCCCCCCGCCGCCGCGATCGTCCAGAGTTGTTGCACCCCCACAGACGGCGCGCTGACGCGGGCGGATCCGAACAAGATCCGTTTCGCGTCGGGCGACCAGCCGCGCGCGATGTCCGGCGACGGATGCCACGTCAAACGTCGCGCCTCGCCGCCGGCGGCATCGATCACGTAGACGTCGGTGTTGCCGCCGTACTGCATGCTGAACGCGATCTGCTTGCCGTCGGGCGAGAAATGCGGATTCGACTCCGTGCCGGGAAAGCTGGTGAGGCGCTTCGCGTCGCCACCGTCCCGATTCGCTACCCAAATATCGCCCGCATAAGCGAACGCAATCTGCGTACTGCTCACGGTAGGTTGCCGGAGGAGGCGCGTGCCCTGAGCGTGCACGAGGATGGGGCAACAGAGCAAACCAAGAACGACGGAGGTATACCGCATTGTATACACCAGGAGGAGTGTGCCACTATGCTAGCCCTTCCCCGGCGCGGCGGCTAGCTAGTCACGCACGACGGACGACGCACGACGGACGGCCTTTTAGGATCGGAACGGCGCCGGTGCAAACGTCAGGATGAACAGTAGGAGGCTCAGCGCGACGAGCAGATACCGTGATTGAGGCAGTGGCCGATACGCATCGAGCACCGGAGGATGTCGCAGCTGGCCACGAGAGAGCGCGAGCACGATGAATCCCCACACCAGCCAGCCGAACCAGAACCACCCGAGCAACATGACGATGAGCCAGAAGGCGCGGGCGACGGGCTGATGCCAGCGCGGCGTTGCGGCGTAGACGATGTGACCGCCGTCGAGCTGCGCCATGGGCAGGAGATTCAGCATCGTGACGAACATCCCAAACCAGCCCGCGAAGGCGGTCGGGTGCAGCAGGACATCGCCGGAGGCGCCCGGGACCATCTGCCGCAGCAGTAACGTCACGATGGAATCTCCGGGGAACAGCAGATCATCACCCAGACGCACCACCATCCCATGGAAGTGTTCCAGCGTAGTCGGCTGACTGTACCGCAGCCCGATCCACAATATCGGCACCGCCACGACAAAGCCCGCGATGGGGCCGGCGGCGCCGATGTCGAGCAGCTGGCGTCGATCGTTGACGATCGTGCGCAATCTGATGAACGCGCCAAATGTTCCGATACCGAAGGGTGGCGGGAAGCCTGGCAGGAAAAACGGCGGTGACACGTCGACCTGGTAATGCCGCGCCGTGATGTAGTGTCCCATTTCGTGCGTGAACAGGATCGCCAGCAAGGGGAGCGAAAACAGCAGGCCGTGTGACAGGCCGCCGAAGAATGCCGCTCCGCGCCAGGCGCCAGGATGGACCGAGATCGTTCCCGCGATCATCGCGCCCGTGATGGTCGTGGTCACGACCACGGCCGCAAAGAGCACCGCGTGTACGCCCCAGGCTTCGCGCCGCCGGTCGTTGGGTCGGGTGAGCACGAGATGCCGGCCGTCGGCCTCGTCCGACCAGTAGTAGCTCCCTGGCCATTGCCGCAGCGCCGCGTCGAGGTCGGCGGAGGGCGCCGCATGGGCTGGATCTACAAGCGCGTCAACCACTTCGCGGTCGTGGAGGGGGGTGGTTCGCCACGCCGAGAGAAACCTTGTGAGGGTCACGCCCGCTCACTATTATTGAGCGTTCGCACACCGCCAAAATCCCAAGTTTCCATTTTCAACCAGGACCAATCCCCCATCCCGGGGTTTTCCCCGCCGTAGCGACTAACGGAGCTGAAGCACACGTGGATATCGCCGAATTGAAGAGAAAGTCCGTCGCGGAACTACACGCGATGGCCGAGAGCCTGAACATCACCAACTACTCTGGGCTCCGCAAGCAGGATCTGATCTTCCGCATCGAGCAATCCCTCCTCGATTCCGACACCGTCTTACGCGGCGAGGGCGTGCTCGAGATTCTGCCGGAAGGCTACGGATTCCTCCGCAGCGCCGACTGGAATTACCTCTACGGACCCGACGACATCTACGTCTCGCCCAGCCAAATCAAGCGCTTCGATCTGCGCACCGGCGACACGATCACGGGTCAGGTTCGGCCTCCGAAGGAGGGCGAGCGCTACCTTGCGCTACTGAAGGTCGAAGTCGTCAACGGCGAGGAGCCGGAGAAGGCGAAGCACCGCGTCGCCTTCGACAACCTGCGGCCGCGCTACCCCGAGCAAAAGATCAGGTTAGAGCGCAAAGACGGGGATCTGTCCATGCGCGTGATGGATATTCTGTCTCCGATCGGCAAAGGCCAGCGGGGACTCATCGTCTCGCCGCCGAAAGCCGGTAAGACCATCCTGATGCAGAAGCTCGCCAACTCCATCATCGAGAATCACCCCGAGATCTATCTCATCGTGCTGCTGATCGACGAGCGGCCCGAAGAGGTGACCGATATGGAAGAGAACGTGAAGGGACCGAACGTCGAAGTCGTGTCCTCCACGTTCGACGAGCCGGCGGACCGGCACGTGCAGGTCGCCGACATGGTGATCGAAAAAGCGAAGCGCCTGGTCGAGCACGGCAAGGACGTCGTGATTCTGCTGGACTCGATCACGCGCCTGGGCCGCGCGCACAACGTGGTCGTGCCGCACTCGGGCAAGATTCTGTCAGGCGGTGTGGATGCCAACGCGTTGCAGAAACCGAAGCGTTTCTTCGGCGCCGCGCGCAACATCGAGGGCGGCGGCTCGCTCACGATTCTCGCGACCGCGCTGATCGACACCGGTTCGCGCATGGACGAGGTCATCTTCGAGGAGTTCAAGGGCACCGGCAACTCCGAAGTGATCCTCGATCGGCGCATCGCCGAGCGGCGGACGTTCCCGGCGATCGACACCCAGCGCACGAGTACACGAAAGGAAGAACTGCTGCTGAACAAGGAAGAGCTCAACAAGGTCTACCTGCTGCGCAACTTCCTGTCCGACATGCCGCCCGTTGAAGCCATCGAGTTCCTCCTCGAGCGGCTCAAGCGCACCAAGACCAACAACGAGTTCTACCAGACGATGTCGCAAGGGTGAAGCCGTCAGGCAGGGTTCTGGCTGTCGACTGGGGCGAGCGCCGCATCGGCCTCGCCCTTTCTGACGAGACGCAGACGCTGGCACAACCCCTCACCACGCTGACCCGCCGCGCCGGAAAACGCTTTCCCATGGCGCAGCTGCTCGACCAGATCACCAAGCACCAGGTCGTAAGTATCATCGTGGGGCTTCCGTTGGATGAGACCGGTGCGGAAGGTGATGCCGCTCACGCCGCGCGGGCCCTTGCTGATGATATCAAGCGACGCGTGGGCGAGCGGGAGGTCAGCATGTGGGACGAGCGGATGACGACGGCGCGCGTGCTGGCGACGGTGCGCGAAATGGGTGGCACGACGCGGGGACGTAAAGAAGACGTCGACGCGATGGCGGCGGCATTGTTGCTCCAACACTATCTCGACGCACGACGGGGCTCGGCCTTGTGACTACTCGTGCGGCGTGGGGCGTGGCGCGTGCGGCGCAGAACTGCGGGCTTCTACGCCGCATGCCGCACGTCACACGCCTGATACTTGTTGGCTTTGCGGTGTCTTGTAGCAAACCGGACCCGGCCAAGTATCAGTCCGTGTCCGAGAGGGTCATGGTGATCATCCCGCGCGGTGCGACCTATTACCAGGCGCTGGACTCGTTGGAATCGCGCGGGATCATCAAGAGTCGCGACTGGTTCAGCCTCTACGCCCGCCTGCGCGGCCTCCCCGCGAACCTAAAGAGCGGCATCTACACATTCCCGCGCGACGCCGGCTGGAGCGAGGTCGTCACCACGCTCAAGAAGGGGCGGGGCCTCGAAGCTCGGTTCACCGTGACCGAAGGGATGATGGGATTCGAAGTCGCGGAGCGAGCGCGATCCTGGTTGGGCGTGCCGCGCGATTCCTTCATCGCGGCGATGCGCGACACCTCGCTCGAGCGCGAGCTCGGCATCAAGCCGAGTCCCGCGGGCGTCGACGGATACATGTACCCGACGACCTACGTCGTGCCGATGCGGATGCGGGCGCGCGACCTCGTGAAGGTCATGACGCACGAATTCATCGCGCGCTGGCAGCCCGAGTGGGACGCCCGCCTGGGCGAGCTGCACATGACCCGGCATCAGATCGTCACGCTGGCATCCATCATCGAGGCCGAAGTGCGCTATCGCCCCGATCGCCCGTATGTGTCTGCAGTCTATCACAACCGGCTGAAGCGCGGCATGGCATTGCAGGCGGATCCGACGATCATCTACGCGCACGGCCGCCGGATGCGCCGGGTGTGGGAACGACAGCTACAGATCAAATCGCCCTACAACACCTACCTGAATCCGGGTTTGCCGCCTGGCCCGATCTCGCAACCGAGCGACTCCAGCCTGATCGCGGCGCTCTACCCCGCACCGATCGGCTATCTCTATTTCGTCGCCCAGCCGGACGGGAAGCACATTTTTTCGGCGTCGTATGCGGATCATCTTGCGGCGATTAGACGAGTGCGGGGACGGCGCTAAGACGCCGAAGGTCACCGGAGGATGCCGAAGGCACGCGCGGCCGCAGCCGGATCACTCGCCCCAAACACCGCTCCGATAACGGCCACACCGACCGCGCCGGCATCGAGGATCGACCGAGCGTTCGCCGCCGTGATCCCTCCGATACCAATCACCGGAGTTCCGTCGGGTGCAAGACGCGCGAGCGCCCCGAAGCCTTCCGGGCCGAGTGCCGAACCCGCATCAGGCTTGTTTGCGGTCGCGAAACAGGGCCCGATGCTCCAATAGTCGGCAGCCAAAACGGCCGCCCGCGATGCCTCTTCCGGCGTCCCGACAGAGAGCCCGAGCAGGAACCCCGACGGTAGGTGGGGGCGCAACGCATCAGGTGGCACGTCCTCCCACCCGAGGTGGACGCCCGCCGCTCCTGCGGCGACGGCTATGTCCGCCCGATCATTGACCAGGATCGGTACCGGCAACGCCGCGACGAGCGCCCGGGTCAACTCCAAAACCTCGGCCGGCGCGCCATCTTTCCAGCGCACTTGAATCATCGTCGCCCCGCCCTGCACCGTGGCGCGGCACACAGCGACCGGATCCCGGCCCTTGAGCAGGACCGGATCCGTGATCACCATCAAGCGCAACTGATCGGCAAGCGCCATGACCAAAGTCCTGCGCGGTCTGCGTGGAGCGACCACGGCGACCGCGAACACGAGTGAAGCGATTCTCGCGGCGACCGAGGAGCTCCTCGCCGCGCTGCGGGATGCGAACGGCTTTGAGCCAGCGGATGTCGAGAGCGCCATCTTCACATCATCGCCGGATCTCACGGCGGAGTATCCCGCACGTGCCGCCCGCCGTCTCGGCTGGACCGATGTGCCGTTGCTCGGGACAGCGGAAGTCGCCGTTCCCAGCGGTCTGCCGCGCTGCATTCGCGTGCTCCTGCATTTCTATACCAGCAAACCACAGCGCGCGCTGAAACATATGTATCTGCGCGACGCGGCGAAGCTCCGGCCCGATCGGTGACGGTCAAAGTCACGGCGCGCGGCGCCGAGCGCTGGAAGCAAGGGCATCCGTGGATTTATCGCAGCGACGTCGCCGCAGAGCCCGAGCAGACGCCCGGCATCTTTCCGGTCACCGATCGCAAGGGCAAGTTCCTCGGCCAGGCGCTCTACTCCCCCAAGTCTGAGATCCGGCTCCGGCTGCTGACGAGGGGCACCGAGACTATCGACGCGACCTGGTGGTCTGAGCGGATCGCGGCCGCCGCCCGCCACCGCAACGGCATTCTGGCGAGCGCCTGGCGCGTGGTGCACGCTGAAGGTGACGGCCTCCCATCGCTGATCATCGACAAGTACGGTCCGTGGGTCGTGGCGCAGCTCCTCTCGGCAGGACTCGAGACGGCTCGGGATGACATCCTCGCCGGCATCCGTGAGGCGCTGACTCCCGATGGGATTCTGCTGCGCAACGACGCCGCTGTCCGCCGGCACGAAGGCTTACCGCTGGAAGTGGTGCCCGCCCACGGGGAGGTTCCCGAGCTCGTCGAGGTGGTGGAGGATGGTGTGCGATATCTCGCGGCTCCCTGGTCCGGACAGAAAACAGGCGCGTTCCTCGATCAGCGCGAAAACCGGATACTCGTAGGACAACAGACGCGCACCGGCGGCCGCGGGCTCGATCTCTTCACGTATCATGGCTCCTTCGCCCTGCATATCGCTCGGCATGCGAACGAAGTTGTGGCCGTGGACCAGAGCACCGAGGCGCTGGCGCGCGCCGCCGACAACGCCCGGCTCAACAGCATTGGCAACATCGAGTGGCGCGAAGCGAACGCGTTCGATCTGCTGCGTGAGCTGGAGCGCCGGCGGGAGCAGTTCGATACGATCGTGCTCGATCCGCCCGCGTTCGCCAAGACAAAGGCGAACCTCGAGCGGGCCGTCGCGGGATACAAAGAGGTCAACCTGCGAGCGATGAGGATTTTGGCGCCCGACGGCGTGCTGTTTACTTCATCGTGCTCGTATCACGTGAGCCGCGACCTCTTCCATGCGATGCTCGCCGATGCGGCGCGTGACTCGGGCCGCCGTATCCAGTTCGTCGCGGCGACTGGCGCCTCGGCAGACCATCCCGAGCTGCTCAATGTGCCGGAAACGGGCTACCTGAAGGGCTTCTTGCTCAGGGCTTTGCCCTGAGAATCCAGTCGGCGATCGCGGTTACGACCTCGGGCATGATGGGTAGTGCGGGGTTCTGATAAAGCGCCATCTGACCCCGTAGGGTCGTATCCGCGGCTTCCTTGAGTACGTGATTCGCGAGGGGCACGACAATGAACTGCGCGTCGGGCCGCGCGGCGTGCAGCCGCTCGGCATCGGCGACGGTTACCTGCAAGTCTCGACTCCCCTGTACAATCAGCACCGGCTGGCGAACCGCGCGGATCGCCGCCGGAGGATCGAAGGCGGCCAGGGACCGCATGAACGTCTGGTTTATCGGCACGAAGAGGACGCCGAGCAGCGGCGGCACATCCTTGGGCTGTTCGCCGCGGAGATACTGTGACATGGCGGTGTCGTATCGAACCAGTGTCGCGCTGTCGAATTGCCGCGTGAGCTGTTCCCGCAGGACGACGCCGAACGGTCGGCCCAATCCTGACACACTGATTACACCGGCGACGGGCGGACCTGGGCGCGCCGCACTGAGCGCGAGCGCCGACCCTTCGCTGTGGCCGAGCAGCACGACGCGCGAAAAGCGCACGTCTTTGGCCAGCAATTCGGCTGCGGCCCGCGCGTCGGCCGCGAAATCGTCCAGCGTGAGGCGCGAGATGTCGACTGTCCCCTTCGTGGCCGGCAACACGCGCTTGTCGTAGCGCAGCGTCGCGATCCCGCGCTCGGCCAGGCGCCACGCGAGCTGAGCGTAGGAGTTCGGCCGAATGCCCATCAGCGAATTGCCGTTGCGGTCGGTCGGGCCCGAGCCCGCAATGATCACCACGACCGGGACGCGCCCTGTGGCCTGGCGCGGCACAACCAGTGTTCCGCCAATCTCCAGAGCGTCGCTCTTGAACGTGTAGGGCGACTCCACCGCCACGGGTGGCGGGATGGTGTCGGCAGTCTGTACGGTCAGTGCGACCAGGATACTGGGGTAGAGTCCGATCATAGAATTGGTAGGGGCGCAGCATGCTGCGCCCCTTACTCCTATTTCGATTGTTCCCGTTTCCAGAGGATGTACGACTGCACGATCGGAATGAGGGGCATGAACACGATCGTGACGACGAAGAGCGGCAGGAACGCGCGGTGCGGCAGGAACGCCCCGATCGCCAGGACGAGGCCCCCCAGCACGAAGACCCAGCCGCCGGTGCGATGCGTTTTTCGCCACACGGTGTCACTCGACAGCGTCCACGGCGTCCGAATGCCGATGAACCAGTTCGGCTCGACGCGCGTGAGAAAGTTGCCCAAGAAGACTACGAGCAGCCCGACGCCCAGCGGCATCAGGCGGTCGATCTTCACGGAGAACCCTAGCCCAGCGGCAATGATCATCCCATGCGCCACGAGCAAGAACACGATGATCGCGTTGGCGATCAGCCAATAACTGCTCAGGAACTTGGCGTAGTTTTCGTGCCGGGGATCGATCTTTGGCAGCACATTGAACACGACGGTCATCGCCACCAGCACGATCGGGATGATCGACAGCGCCCACGCCCGGCTGGAATAGCCGTCCGCCGTACCGCTCAGATTCCAGTGTGTCGCCACGGTCGGCGGCAACTGCGGATAGGCCCAGATGGAGACCGCCACCGCGAGCGCGGCGACGACGAGACCAAACCAGCGGCTACGCATCGGCTGTCCCCCCCCCCTCTCCGTCTTCCCCCGCACCAAAGCGGGTCATGAAGTAGCGCACGACTTCCTGAAACACGGTCGTATTCAGCCGGTAGCGAATGAACTGGCCCTCGCGCTCCGTCGCGACCAGATCCGCCGCTTTCAGGACCCCCAGGTGATGCGACACCGACGCAAAAGCGATGGGAAACTGCTCGGCGATTTCCCCGGCAGTGCGATCCTTCTTGCTCAAGAGCTCGAGGATCTTGCGCCGCGTCGGGTCGGCGAGGGCGCGAAAGAGCGAGTCATCCATGGGGGGAGATATTTATACAAGTATCTAAATATTGTCAAGTAAGTTGACTAAATCAGCCTCCATCACAAGCTTGCAACCCATGTCGGCCGCGGTCAAAGCCCTGGAGCGGTCCCTCGCGGTACGGCGTGTACTCGGGGGACTGCTGGTGGCCAACATCGTCGTCGTCCTCGCGAAGGCCACCATCGGCATGCTGGCTGGCTCGCTCGCGGTGCTCGGCGACGCTGTGCACTCCTCCGTCGACGCGGTCTACAACGTCCTCGGCCTGTTCGTGGTCCGCGTCGCGGCGCAGGCGCCGGATGAGGAGCACCCATACGGTCACGGCAAATTCGAGACGCTCGGAGCCCTCGCGATCGTCGTCTTTCTGTCGATCACCGGTTTTGAGCTGGTTCGCAGCGCGATCGGGAGCCTGATCAGGGGCGGACATACGGTGCAGATGTCCGATCTCGCGCTGGCCCTGCTGCTCGCGACGCTGGCCACCAACATTCTGGTTGCCTGGTATGAGAACCGCCGCGGGCACCAGCTGTCGAGCGAGCTGCTGATCGCCGATGCCGCCCACACACGCACCGACGTGTTCATCACGATTGGCGTCTTGATCGGCGTGCTGTTTTCCCGCCAGGGACACACGTGGGTGGATCCCGCTGTGGCGATCGCCGTAGCGCTCCTGATCGTGCGCGTCGCGTATCAGATTCTGGCGCGCGTCGTTCCCGTGCTCGTCGATGAGCGTGCCATCCCGGCGCCCACCATCAAGCAGTCGGCGCAGGCGGTCCAAGGGGTGAAGCGCGCCTACGACATCCGCTCGCGTGGAGGGAGCGGCAGCGCCGGCGTCCGGTACGCCGAGGTGACGATTGCGGTCGATCCCGCGGCCAATGTCGCCGACGCGCACGCGATCGCCGACGCGGTCGAAGCGCGGCTAAAGAAGGATCTGGAGCTCGAAGAAGTGACGGTGCACGTCGAGCCATGCTGACCTCTCTGCCGTTTGAGCACGCGAGCAAAACCGGCATGACACCGGTCCGCCGGGTCCCCCGGTCGCTCAAGCAGGAGTATCAGGAGTTCATTCTGCAGCGGCTCGAGGAGTACAAGAACACCGTGCCGCGCGGGGAGCTGTTGAAAATCGGCGATGAAGCCGCGCGCGAGCTGCAGGAGAGCGCGGAAGAGCAATACCTCCTTACCGAGGTGCTGCTCCTCGAGCATGTCGATCGTATCATCGCGCGGCGCCTCCGCCTGCCGTCATTCCCGCGCTGGCGCCAGAAACATCGGGCGTTGCGCGAGGCGCAGCGCGAGCCGACCCATTGGGGCCTGGACCGCACGCATCCGATTGTGCCCTGGGCTACGCGCCTCGAGCCGCGCGACATCGTCGTCGTACTGGGTACCGCGGCGCTGGGTGAAGCGCTGTTTCTCGCGGCGCACGACGCGGAGGTGTTTCTGCTCGATCAGGATCTTGGGGCGGTCGAGGCAGCCGAAGGTCGCGCGGTCACGGAGCAGCTCGCGGGCACGTTTCAGGCGTTAGTCATCAATTTTGGGAGCTGGTTCCCCGACCTGACCCCGTCGCTCGTCGTGATCGCGCCGAGTTGTCTGGGCCCGCTTCGCACCAAACAGCGCGCTTCGCTAATCGCCGATCTTCAGGTTCGAACTCCCTCGGGGGGCGTCCACGTGCTGCTGCCGCTCCCAGGTGAGAATCACGAGGTGATCCCGCTAGCACCTGAGACGCTGCAGCACCTCTATAGCGGCTGGCAGGTGCACCGCGGCCGCAAGTCCAAGCGCTCGGGGTTCACCGCGATCAAACCGCCGCGTCAGCTCGACACGGCGTTGAACGTGTCAGACTGACGACTCAGCAGTCGAGCCTGTTCGTAACATCAACCACTCCAGTTGCTTAGCTTCGTGAGCGGTTGGCAGGACCCTTGCACCGCGGGGCGGCATGACAAGCGTCCCTCTGACACTCGACGGCGAGCCGATGGGCATCATCCTCCGCGCCGGGCAGCAGATCGTCAAACCCGCCAAGATTTGGGCGTATTGCTGGTTCCTCGATGAGGGGGAGGACGGGGATCATACCCATCGGCATTTGCCAGTAGATCCAAAAGTCTAGGAAAATCTAGCCGAGCCTTGCCCCCCTTTCCCGCCAGCCTATCTATTTCAGGCATGGCGGCGCTCACGATTGACGGCCACAAACTGACCGCGGAGGAAGGGCAAACGATCCTCGATGCGGCCCGAAAAGCCGGCATCGAGATTCCCACCCTCTGCTGGTATCCCACGCTTCCAGTCGTCGGCAACTGTCGCATCTGTCTCGTCTCCGTCGACGGCCAGCCAAAACTCGTGGCGGCGTGCGCGACCAAGGTGGCCGACGGCATGGTCGTGACCACGCAATCGCATGCCGCGGTCGAGAATCGCAAGGGCGTGCTGCGCCTCCTCGCGGAGCGCTACCCAGCTGACCATCTCCGCAACGGTGGTCGAGCCCACCCACGCAACGAGTTCGAGCGCTATCTCGTCCAATACGACGTCGTGCCGACGGCGATCGAAGGCCGCGACCTGCCGCTCCGATCGGGCGACGAGCGGCCCGGCGATCCGATGATCCGCCACGACATGTCGACGTGCATCCTCTGCACGCGCTGCGTTCGCGCCTGCGAGGACATTCAGGTTGTGGGCGTGCTGGACGTCGGATTCCGCGGGGAGCACGCGGAGATCATCGTCGGCGCCGACGGCGATCCGGACAAGGCGGGGTGCACCTGGTGCGGGGAATGCGTTCGTGTCTGTCCGACCGGTGCCATCTTCGAGGTGATGCCGCGGCAGCGGTTCGCGCCGGAGCAGATACTGCATCCGGAGAAGGTGGTCCGCGCGGTCTGTCCCTACTGCGGCGTCGGTTGTCAGGTGGACCTGCACGTCGCCGACAACAAAGTCGTCCGCGTCACCTCCCCCGACATCGAGTTAAACACGCCGAACCAGGGCTCCACGTGCGTGAAGGGCCGCTTCGGCTACGATTTCCCGCAGCATCGTGATCGCCTGACTCGACCTTTGATACGGAAGGGGTGGGCCAAAGAAGACGGCCGCTGGAGTTGGAGGGGGCCCAAGGGCGCCGAACGACGCCGAGGCCCATGGCACACGATCGAAGGCGAAGGCCGCCGCTCCAAGCCCGGCACGCCGCCGCGCGCCACTGGGAAGACGGTACGCGAGCTCCCGCTGCTCGAGCGGCTCGACATGGACATCCGCGATCGTGTCGCGACGCCGGAGGACTGGTACTCGCCCTTCCGCGAGGCAACCTGGGAGGAGGCGCTCGAGCTGTCGGCGCAGGAGCTGCTGCGGATCAAGCAGGCCAACGGCCCCGACGCGGTCGCCTGTTTCTCGTCAGCCAAGTGCTCGAACGAAGAGAACTACCTGATGATGCGGATGTTCCGCGGCGCGCTCGGGACCAACAACGTCGATCACTGCACGCGGTTGTGCCATTCGACGTCCGTCGCCGCGATGCAGCGCGCGATCAACACCGCCGCGGCGTCGGGCTCGATGCGGGAAATCGAACAGGCCTGCGACGTCATCTTCATCGCCGGTGCCAACACGACCGAGTCTCACCCCGTCTTTGGCGCGGCGCTGAAGCGGGCGCACGAGAAACGCGCGCAGCTCATCGTCGCCGATCCGCGCCGCACCGAACTCGCGGCGCGCGCGGACATCCACCTGCAGATGCAGCCCGGTACCGACGTCGCGCTGTACTCCGGGATGCTGAATCACATTTTGGGACTAGGGTTGGAGAATAGGGATTTCATCGCCAAGCGTACGCACGATTTCGAGAAGGTCCGCGAAGCGGTAAAGCCCTACACGCCCGAGAAGGCCGCCAAGATCACGGGCGTCCCGGCTGAGAAGATTCGCCGCGCCGCGGAGACCTATGCCCGAGGCCCGAATACCTCGACCCTCTGGGCAATGGGACTGACGCAGCACGCGAACGGCACCGACATCGTCACCTCGCTGCTCAATCTCATGTTCGCGTGCGGCATGATCGGGCGCTGGGGCGCGGCCATGCTGCCGGTGCGCGGCCAGAATAACGTGCAGGGCGCCTCCGACGTCGGCGCGATTCCCTTCGTCTATACCGACTACCAGCCGGTTGGCGATCAGAAAGCGCGTGCACGGTTTGCCCAAACCTGGGGAGTGCCGGCCGACTCCCTGTCCCTCAACAAGGGCTTGATGGTCACCGAGGTCGTGAAGCCCGAGAGCGGCGTGCGCGGGATGTACATCATGGGTGAGAATCCGATCATCTCCGATCCCGACATCGCGCACGCCGAGCACTGGTTCCAGGAGCTCGAGTTTCTGGCTGTCCAGGATCTCTTCCTCACGGAGACCGCGCGGTACGCCGATGTCGTGCTCCCGGGCGCGAGCTTCGCCGAAAAGACGGGCACGTTCGTCAATACCGAGCGCCGCATCCAGCTCTCGCACCAAGCGGTCGACTCACCTGGCGAAGCGCGCGGCGATCTGGAGATCCTGATGGATCTCACGAACCGGCTCGGCCTGCCGACCACGTTCCACGACGCCGAAGACGTCATGCGGGAGATCGCGCGTGTGACCCCAAGTTGGGCCGGCGTCACGTATCCGCGACTCGAAGGAGCCGGCTTACAGTACCCAGTCCCGAATCCCGAGCACCCCGGCACAGCCTTCCTGTTCGATCACGATTTCCCAACGACCGATGGCCGCGCGACGTTCGTCGCTGTCGCGTATACCGATCCGGTCGAGCTGCCGGACGACGAGTATCCGTACGTGATGAACACCGGCCGCCAGCTCTATCACTGGCACACGGGAACGATGACGCGCCGAGCGTCTGGTCTGGACGCGCGCGAGCCGACGGCGATCGTCGAGATTCATCCCGACGACGCCCGGAAGCTCGGCGTCCGCGAAGGCGAGCTGGTGCGTCTGACGTCGCGCCGCAACTCCATGGTCAGCGCGGCCCGCATCTCCGAACGCGTGGCACCCGGACAGGTCTTCGTCCCGTTCCACTTCCGCGAGGCGGCCGCAAATCTCCTCACCAATCCGGTGCTGGATCCCTACGCGAAAATGGCGGAGTTGAAAGTCTGCGCCGTCAAAATCGAGCGCGCTTGAGTTCCCACCCTGAAGGGTGGGCTCGGCACAACCTTGTCCTGAAGGACAACTCGTCGTGGACTTAGGTCTCACCGGTCGAGTCGCGCTTGTCTGCGGTGGCACACGCGGCATTGGCCGCGCGGTGGCGAACACCCTGACGGCGGAAGGTGCGCAGGTCGCAGTCAATGGACGCAACGCCGCGACGGCGCCCTTCCCGGCCGACGTCACCGTGCCCGCGCAGGCGGAAAAACTGGTGCACGACGTCGCGAAGAAGTTCGGCCGGCTCGATGTGTTGTTCTGCAATGCCGGAGGGCCGCCCGCGGCACCATTCAAGGATCAACCCGCCGACGCGTGGCAAAAGGCAATCGAGCTCAACCTGCTGTCCACGATCCACCTCGCCCGCGCGGCTGTGCCAATCATGACCAAGGCGAAATGGGGCCGGATCATTTGTCTCGCGTCCGTCGCAGCACTGCAGCCGCTGCCCGGCCTGATCCTCTCCTCGACCGCGCGCGCCGGCGTCCTCGGCTTTGCCAAAGCGCTGGCCGACGAGGTCGCGACGGACGGCGTCACCGTGAACAGTATTTGTCCGGGATTCATCGCCACCGAGCGGATCGAGGAGCTCACCAAGGCTCGCCCCCAGATGATGCAGGAACGACTGGCCGAAATTCCGATGCACCGGGTCGGTACGCCCGAGGAGCTGGCGGCAGCCGTGGTGTTCCTGGCGTCCGAACGCGCCAGCTATATTACCGGCGCCGTACTCCAGGTCGATGGTGGTTTCATTCGATCCATCTTCTAACGCATCCCGCATCTCGCTTCCCGCATCCCGAGTGTCCATGCAAGCGATCGTGAAGGAAAAACGCGCGCCCGGTTTGACCGTGAAGTCGGTGCCGAAACCGACGCCGGGTCCCGGCGAAGTGCTGATCGCCGTGCGGCACGCGGGCGTCTGCGGCACGGACCTGCACATCGCCGACTGGAACCCTTGGGCGCAGGGGCGGATCAAGCCGCCGATCGTCGTCGGCCACGAATTCGCCGGGGAGATCGAGTCGGTCGGCGACGGTGTCACGGGGCTCCGTGCTGGTCACCTGGTCACCGCCGAAGGCCACATCGTCTGCGGTCACTGTCTCCAGTGCCGCACGGGCAACAGTCACATCTGCCAGAACACGCGCATCATCGGCGTCGATCGCGACGGCGCGTTCGCCGAATTCATCACGATGCCCGCGACCAATGTGTTGACGCTCGATGGAGGAACCATTCCCACCGAAGTCGGGGCGATCATGGACCCGATGGGGAACGCGTTCCACACGGTGCTGACCGCAGAGATTCCCGGCAGCACCGTTTTCATTGTGGGCTGTGGGCCGATCGGTTGCTTTGCGGTCGGTATCGCGCGGGCGGCGGGCGCCACCAAGGTCATAGCCTCGGACGTGAATCCCAAGCGACTCGCCCTCGCCGAAAAGATGGGCGCGCACGTCACCATCAATGCGAAGAGAGACGACGTCGTGAGGACGGTCCTCGCCGAAACGGCCGACGAGGGTGCGGATGTGGTCTGCGAGATGTCCGGCGTGCCATCGGCGCTGCACCAGGCTTTCGCAGCCGTTCGGATGGGCGGGCGCGTGCAGCTGCTCGGAATCCCGGACGGCGCAGTCCCGATGGACTTTGCCAATGAGATCATCTTCAAGGGGATCACCGTCTACGGCGTGATTGGCCGGAAGATGTACCAGACCTGGCACCAGATGCGCCGCTTTCTCATCGGCGGCCAGTTCGATCCCCGCCCCGTCATCACCCACAAGTTCCCCCTCGCCAAAATCGACGACGCGCTCGCCGCCATTCGGTCGGGCGACGCTGGCAAAGTCATTCTGGAGATCGTATGAGCTTCATGGGGCAGCTGCAGGACGAGCTGGCGCAATTCAAGCAGGACGGCGTCTACAAACGGCTCAATTACCTCGACTCCCCCCAAGGCTCGCGCGTCAAGATGGAAGGGCGCGGCGAGGTCGTGATCCTCTCTTCAAACAACTACCTCGGGCTGTCCGACGTCCGGGACGTGGTGCAGGCAGGAAAGGACGGGCTGGAGCACTGGGGCGCAGGCACGTCCTCGGTACGGTTCATCTGCGGCACGTTCACGATTCATCGCGAGCTGGAACATGCGCTGGCGAAGTTCGTCGGCTGCGAGTCGGCGCTCACATACGTGAGCTGCTGGAATGCCAACGAGGGGTTGTGCCCCACGGTCCTGGGCGAGCCCGACATCGTGATCTCCGATCAGTTGAACCACGCCTCCATCATCGATTCCATTCGCCTCGCGAAGGCGATCACGAAGTGCCAGACGGCAGTCTACAAGCATTCCGACATGGCCGACCTCGAGGAGAAGCTGCGCGCGGCGGGAAAGGCCCGCCGCAAACTGATTTTCACCGACGGCATCTTCTCGATGGAAGGTGACATCGCGAAGCTTCCGGATCTCGTCGCCCTGGCACGGAAGTACGATGCGGTGCTCGCCGTGGATGACTCTCATGCGACGGGGGTCCTCGGCAGAGGGGGCCGCGGGACCGCGGAGCACTACGGGATGCTGGGCGAAGTCGATGTGATCACATCGACGCTGGGAAAGGCGCTCGGTGGCGCCGCCGGCGGCTTCACGGCCGGCCCGCTCGCCCTCACCGACTATCTCACACAGCGCTCACGCCCGCAGCTCTTCAGCAACGCCCTGCCGCCGACGGTCGCCGCCAGCGCCCTCGCTGCCGTGCGCTTTGTCGAAGCACATCCAGAGCGCGTGAAACAACTGCACGAGAATGCCCGCCACTTCCGTGAACAGCTTCTCACTCTTGGTTTCAAGCCGCTGCCGGGCGAGACACCGATCGTGCCCGTCATCCTGGGCGAGACGGCGAAAGCGATTCACATGAGCGAGCTGCTGCTTGCCGAAGGCGTGTTTGTGACGGGGTTTGGTTATCCCGTTGTTCCACAAGGACATGCACGCGTGCGCTGCCAGCTCTCCGCTGCACATACCAGGGACGACCTCGATTTCGCGCTGCGTGCGTTCAAAAAAGTTGGCTCTAAACTCGGACTGATCTAATGCACCCTCTCCTGCTCCTCGCGGTCTTTCAGGCCGTCGGGCCGTCGGGCCGGCCGGCCGACTACCTCGGGTTCGAACCGGGCGCTGATTCCATGCTCGCCGACTGGAAGCAAGTCAGCGGCTACATGAATAGCCTGGCCCAACAGAGCCGTTACGTGCGCGTCGACACGCTCGGCCGCACCACGGAGGGCCGGCCGTTTCTCCTGATGACGATCAGCTCACCCGCGAATCTGGGGCGGCTGGCCGACATCAAGCGCGCGCAGGGCTTACTGGCGGACCCGCGCCGCGTCACGGACACCGCGCTCGAGGAAATCCGCAACACACAGCCGGCCGTCATTCTGATCAGCAACAACATCCACTCCACCGAAGTCGCGTCCAGCCAGATGGGGATGATCCTCGCCTATCGGTTGGCCAACGATGCTGCGCTCCGCCCGCTGCTCGACTCCGTCGTTGTCTTGATGATCCCATCCATGAATCCAGACGGCCTCGACACCGTGGTGAGCTGGTATCGCCGCTACAAGGGGACGCGCTACGAGGGCGGTCCCCTTCCCTGGCTCTACCACAAATACATCGGGCACGACAACAACCGCGACTGGTTCATGCTGACGCAGGTGGAGACGCGACTCGTCACGCGGATGCTGTACAAGGAATGGTTTCCGGAAATCGTGTACGACGTGCACCAGATGGGCTCCAACGGCGTGCGCCTGTTCGTCCCGCCGTTTCAGGATCCTGTCAATCCCAATCTCGATCCCGCGATCGTCGCCGGGATCAATCTCGCCGGCGCGCAGATGGCAGCGGCGCTCTACGATGCGGGGATGACCGGGATCGCGCACCAGCAGACCTACGACCTGTGGTGGCACGGCGGCTTTCGCTCCACGCCCACGCGGCACAACATGATCGGCATCCTCACTGAGGCGGCCAGCACGCGACTCGGGTCACCGATCACGGTGCCGCTCGACTCGGTGCGCCAGCCGGGTCGCGGTGTGAACTACCCGGAGCCATGGCGGGGCGGTACGTGGCACCTGGGCGACATCGTGCGCTACGAGCTGATCACGTCGCAGGCCCTGGTGCGCCTGGCCGCGCGAGACCGTCTCAACGTGATCGATCGCTTCGTCGCGGCCGGCCGGCGCCAGATCGAGTTGGGACTCGCCGGGAATCCCTTTGCCTACGTACTGCCGCCCCCAACCGAGCAGCGCGATCCGGAAGCGGTGGCGACACTCGCCAATGTGCTCGCGGCGGGGGGAGTCGAGGTGTACCGGGCCGCGGACACGTTCACTGCGGAGGGCCGGCAGTACGCGGCCGGCTCGCTCGTTGTGCCCATGGCGCAGCCATACCGTGCGCACGCCAAGGATCTGCTCGAGGTGCAACGCTACACGCCCGTCAACGATCGCCCGCCGTACGATGTCGCGGGGTGGACGCTCCCGTTCACGATGGGTGTCCGGGCGGACGTCGTGAACGGCCCCTTCACCGCGAATCTGGTGAAGGTGGACAGCGTGGTCGCGACGCCGGGCCGGATCGAAGGGCGCGGTGACGTCTTCATTCTGAAGAATCGAACGAACGCGGAGTCTCGCGCGGTGGCCGCCCTGCTCGCCGCGGGCCAAACGGTGACTGTGGTCGGCGACAGTCTGGTGGTGCGCGGCCCGCGAGCTCGCGCCATCCTCAGCGAGCAGGCGGCGCGCCACGGATTCACGGTGACGGCCGTGCGAACCGCGCCGACCAGTGGCGAGCGTCGTCAGCGTTTGCCCCGCATCGGACTGTACCAGCCCTGGACGGGCAACATCGACGAAGGGTGGACGCGCTGGCTTTTCGAGCAGTATGGGATCAGCTACACGACAGTGCACGATGCCGACGTGAGAAAAGGCGGGCTGCGCCAGCGGTTTGACGTGATCGTGCTGCCTGATGCGGACGGTGCCTCGATAGTCCGTGGCGTCGACTCGACTCGCATTCCGCTGCAGTACGCAGGCGGCCTGGGCGAATCGGGCGCCACCGCAGTTTCGGAGTTTGTTCTCGGAGGCGGCACGCTCGTTTGCCTGGACGGTTCAAGTAATTTCGCGATTGCACACCTTAACCTACCGGTGGTCAACGTGCTAGCTGGGGACGCATCCGGTCCTCAGGTTTTGCGATTTTACGCCCCAGGCTCTATTTTCGGTACGGTTTTGGGGGGGGTGGAAGGGTCTGAAAGCCCGGTTACCCTCGGGGTGCCGGACTCCCTCCCGGTTTACTTCGAGAATAGCGCCGCCTTCACCGTTTCGGCCCCGGCCAGGGCCTTGGCGACGTACCCCGAGCAGCCCCTGCGATCCGGCTATGCCCGGTACCAGGAGCGGCTCGTTGGGAAAGCGGCGCTGGTGGAGGCACGGGTAGGCAGCGGGCGGGTGATCTTGTTCGGGTTTCGGCCGCAGTTCCGGGGCCAGACGCACGGCACCTTCAAGCTGCTCTTTAACGCGGTCCTGTTGGCGGCCCCCTAACCCGGAGCCGTGGGAGGAGTCCCGATGAAGCGGCTGGTTCTCCTGGTGGGATTCGTGACCTTGGTAGCGAATTCCGCCGCGGCGCAGAGATCGCAAAACATCGAGTTCGGCGGCTTCGGGTCGTGGTGGCGGTTCGACCGCTCGTTCCTCATCAAGAATGGTTTTGGTGGTGGCGCGCGCATCGGCTACAACCTGAGCGACCGCGTCGGCCTCGAGGTGACGGGCGACTACATTCCGACCACGAACCTGGCCGCGACGCAGAACATCACCGTCTCCACCGTCAGTGCCGGCCTCGTTCTGAGCTTCCCGGTGGGCGACCAGTCGTCGATCCTCGCCTCGGGCGGCTACGCGCGCATGATCTTCGGGAAGGACCCCCCCTACGATTTCACGCAGCACCTCGTCTATGGCGGCCTGGGCTTCCGCCTCTTCATATCACATCACGTGGCGCTCCGCGGCGACGTCCGGGCGCAATACCGCTGGGACAATCCCTACTACGCCAACGCCTTCACGGGCGAAGTCCAGGGATCCCTTGGCGCTTCCTATTTCTTCATTCCGCCGCAGCAAGGTCGCGGCTTCAACACGAACTTCAATTGGTATTGGGGCGCTCAGGGGGGCTTCTTCGTTTCCAAGACGAACACGCAGCCCTATGTGTACGATCCGATCGCCGGCGGCCACTGGCTCATCACGTCGCGCCGGACCGCCCTGTACGTCGCGTATGAGCAGGCGTTCTTCCTGTCCGACGCGAACGCGGTGATCTTCGATCCCAATTCGTCCGGCTGCTCGATCGGGGCCGCGCCGTGTCGTGATGTTTCGTTCAATGGTGTGCGTCGTCTCATGTTCGGCGTGCTCGCCTACCCGACGCAGAAGGTGATCGAGCCGTTCGGCGGCGGTGGGTTCGCCATCATGCAGGTCTTGAATCCCGTGGTCGACTGCCCGGGCTGCGACCTGAGCCAGTTTGCCCAGGCCGACGATCGCGTCAACGATGCCTCGAGCAAGGCGTTCTTCTGGATCATGGGTGGCCTGCAGATCAACTATTCGAGCAAGTTGAACGTGTTCGCGCACTACCTGTTGACGTCGAGCGCCAGCAACTACCTGCTGCTGAGCAACACGCACTCGCTGCAGGGCGGCGTGCGCGTGAGCCTGGGGACGTCAAAGGAAGGCATTACCGAGCGACACTAGCGAGAAACCCAGGGCGAGTCCTTGAGATAAAACCGGAGCGGCCAGTCCGCGGCCTGCGCAATACCGATGCGCGGCCCCGTCATGATCTCTTCCCGTTTTGGCTTCGATCCCGCGACAATGCGGAGCACGCCCCGCTGCAGCGACACGCCATTCAAGGCGCCGGTGACACCCAGCGCCTCGCACAAGCGCGCGGGACCGGAACAGAGTGGCTCCTTGCCACGCCGCTCGCGCATGGTCTCGACCCCGGCGATCGGCTCGAGCGCGCGGATCAGCACAGCCGCCGGATAATCGCGAGGCTCGGTCACGGCGTTGAGACACCAATGCATGCCGTACGTGAAGTACACGTACGCCGTCCCCGGCGGCCCATAGAGCGGCTCGGTGCGAGCAGTGCGCCGGTGTCCGTACGCGTGACACGCGGGATCATGCGGGCCGATGTACGCTTCCACCTCCACAATGCGGCCCGCCGTTTGACGACGCCGGCCTCCCACGTCGCTCACCAAGATGTGTCCCAATAGTCCACGCGCGACCTCTTCCGTGGGTCGCGCGTAGAACTGTGCCCGAACTGGGGACGTGCGGCGCATTCGCCTTATCCGCCTCCGGTCAGCCCCCGCTTCACCTTGGACCAGAACGACTCGCCAGGCTCACTCTCGATGGTGGGGGCTGGCTTGGGAGCGGGGGGAGAAGGCTCGACCGGAGGCGCCGGAGGTGCCGATTGGATCGCCGGCGTAGTCGTGTGCCGTGCCTGGTGATTCGTGGCATCCGCATGCTCAGACTCAAAGCGGCGGGGTCCACGACCACGGCCACCGCGCCCTCCGCGCCGCCCGCGGCCGCCACGCTCGCCCCCCCCGTTCGCCCCGTTCGCCCCGTTCGCCGTTTTCGCCGCGGCCGCGGCCGCCGCGACCGCCCCGTCCGCCTCCACGCCCGCCGCGCTCACCACGCTCGGGACCAGAGGCCGCCGGTTGACCGCCCACGATTGGCGGCTTCGGTGCACTCGGTACGGTGTCGCCACGCGGGCGGAAGTTGGGATCGACTTCCACCACACCGATTTTCGGGATCTCGGGGATGCCGCCGCCCGGACCAGGGCGCCTGGCGCCGCCCCGCGAGCCACGGCGGAAGCGCGCGCTCCGCATCGGAATCCCCCCCCCGCCTGGGGTTCCGGACGGCGTGCTGTACGGTGGTGGCGGCGCCGAAGACGCGGGCATCGGGATGTCGTCCTCTTCCTCGATATCCGGCGTCGGTGGTGGAGCGGGTGGCTCCTCAGCTTCGGCGGGTTCTTCATCAGCGCCAATCTTGCCGACGGCCTGCTTGAGCAGACCAAACGCGTCACCAAACGAGAAGCCCGACTTCGCTGCCGGCGCCGCGGGCGGCGTCGCTTCCGCGTCTTCCGCCTCGCCAGTTTCAGACGCCTCGCGCCCGCGCCCCCTGCCCCGACCGCCGCGCCGGGCGCGGGGACGATCGGCTGCCGACTGGGACGCCTCGCTCATCGCGGCGAGCGTCGGCTGCGCGGGAGCGCCCTCGACCTGCGGCCCGAGCGCGATCTCGTACTGACCGTTGTCGAGCCGGGTCAACGTGATCAAACCGCGCCGGGCGGCCTCGATCACGAATTTGCTGAAGCGCGAGAAGCCGGCGTCCTTTTCGTCGAAGTTCGGATCGATCTCCTGCATGACCTGCTTCAAGCGGTCGGAGCGCATGACGTCGTTGTGCGCCGTCATCTGCTTTACCGCCTCGACGACCAGCTCCCACGGATCCCGCTTCACGTACTCGACGTCGCTCGCCTTGGTGAACCCGGCGAGCTCGTTGTACGAATAGTATTCGTCGCAATTCTGGATCAGGAGGTCGCTGGAGGACTCCCGAATGCCGACCCCGATGACGTATTTGCCGTATTCCTTGAGCTTGAGCACCAGAGAAGAAAAGTCCGAATCGCCCGAGAGCAGAATGAATGTCCCGATTTCCGGTCGCGTGAAGACCAGCTCCAGCGCGTCGATCGCCAGCCGGATGTCGGTGGCGTTTTTTTTGTTCGCGCCGTGCGCCGGCGCAAAGATGAGATCGATGGACGATTCAGAGAGGGGGACGATGTACTGTGGATAGCGGCGCCAGTCGGCGTAGGCGCGTTGCACGGCGACCTTCCCGCGAATCATCTCCGACTGGAGGAGGCGCTTGAGCTCGGTTTGGAGGTCCGAACGGATCGCCATCGTCACATTGTCGAAGTCGATCATCAGTGCCGCATTGGGCGCGTGGGCGGGTGGTTCTTTGTGCAGCGGGCGTGCTAAATGGTTGTGTTGCTGTTGGGACTGCGGTGTCATAACTGACTCTGTTCCTGCCCTGTCGCTGGACAAGCTCGTACCAGGTCCCTCACAGCGGGGGACTGTACGACGCGTGTCTGCTGCGTCGGGCTCTTGGTAAAGGCGTGTTGCGCCGTAGTTAAGGCTGGCTGGTGCGTGGGGAGGGTCGCCGAGGTCACCGCGGCGCGCCCATGCGTGCTACCTCGACCCGATGCCGAGGTCCGCAGACGCCGCCTGATGGTTCGACCCCTCTGCCGAGGGCACTGCCAGACGAATGAACGTTTCAACATAAACGATTGGCACTGCAGAAACTAGGGCCTTCCAGGAAGTTGGGGCTTTCCCCGCACCTCGGTGAGCATCCGTTCGGCAAAATCGAGCCGTTCTTCGAGCTCATTGACCTTCGCCTCGGTCCGGAGCAGCCGGTCCTCCATGGCATCGACCTGCTCCTGATCGAGAGGTCGAGGCAGTTGGCGCCGGCGAAAAAACAGCACCTTGATGCCGAATGCGGTCATGATCAACACCGCGGAGCCGGCGCCGAGCACGACAATCAGTTTGAGGGCGGTCTCGGGATCGAGCACGGCTATGACCTCGGCTTTTCGTGATCAGTCAGGACCGGCAGGTAGGGGACCCACGGACCGACCTCGGCGCGGTACTGCTTGGCCATTACGCGGGCGACCTGGGCGATGTGTCCGAGATCGTGGACCACCCAGGCCGCGAGAAGCTGGCGCAAGGTCACCGGGCCGAGGCTCGGATGCTCGCCCGGTAAATCGAGCTGTGCCTCGGTCAACTGCCAGGACTTGAGCACTCGGAGGTTCTCGGCCCGCAGCCGGGCGAACTCGTCGAGTAACGAGTCGAGCGTGCGCTTGGTATTCCGCGTGCGGTGGCGGAAACGATCGTACGGCTCGAAGCGCCGGTTGGGACCCTGCGCCAGGATGATCCGGGCGCGCGGCATCCAGTCGGTTTCCTCACCGTCGATCAGATGGCCGATATTGTCGAAAGGACTGAACGTTTCCGGACCTTCTGTGCCGCCCGCCCAATCGTTGCCGACCTTCTGCAGGAGCGCCCGCAGCGTATCGGGAGTGCGTCTGAGAATATCGATCGCGTGAGAGAGGTCGAAGTCCATCAGGGAAGCTCTCCCTCCCAGTGAAACCGGTGCAGGATGCGGTGGAACACCGGAGCGAGGAGGAGCCCCGCCACCACCAGAAAGACGCCGCCCGAGTACAGCGCATAGATCCCCGCGAACAATTTGCCGCCGTTCGTAAGAGGCGACTCTACGGGACCCATGCCGCCGAGCAGCATCGCGGTGTTGAGAAACGCGTCGCGCCACGGGAGGTGCTCGAAATGCTCGTAGCCGCCCATGCCAGCCGCAAGCGATGCGCCCACCAATCCAGCGGCCATGGCGACGTGGCTGGCCATGCGCCGCGCAAAACGCCGATTTGAGATCGGCTTGGTGCGACGGTTTTCGTAGATCACGTTTTATCAGCCGCGCCCTTCCTCATCTCCGACATGCGAGCCTTGACGAGTTTCTTGATGAGCCCCGACGGCATCGGTCGAGTCAGTGGTAGTCGCACCGTGCCCTTCGACGTCTCGTAGCCTTCGAGGTCGGCTGCGAGCTTGCGCCGGATCGCACCCGTCATCGGGAACAGGCTGCAATGATTCTTGAATGCGGCATACCAGACGAGTGGCTGCCCGTTGAGCTTGAAGGCGGGAATCCGATAGCTGAACGCCTCCTCGGCGCCTGCCGCCGCCGAGAGAATGGCGGCGCGGATTTTCTTGAGAGCCACGCGCGTCTTGGGCGGCGTTGCGGCGAAGTACGTCCGGATCTGCGACTTCGCGTTGTCTTTAGGCATCACGGCATCCCCCTTACGGGAAAAGGAATCGCGAGGGTCTCCCCTGGCGGCAAAGCGTACCAGCGTGCCTCGAGCATCCGCCGCAGTTCGCGGACCTGGGACAGCTGCGCCTCGGTCAGTCGTCGAAACGCCGGTCGCTCGGCGGCGGGCAAGCTCGCGATCACCGTTTCATTGAACTCTCCAGCCGTCAGCGGCTCTGGGAGCGCGCGCTCGCGATCGAATACACCCACGACATGCTCGGCGACAAGGGCCTGAAACGGCATCGTCCGAGTTGCACGCGGCTTCTCGAAGTCGTCGATGCTCCATCCGGCCGCAATCAGCCCAAAGAACGCCTGATCGAAGCCGAGGACGCTTTCAACCGCGCAGTGGGTGATGTCGTGCACGGGGAAGAAGGGATGTTCCTTGCCCCAGGTGCGCGTGCCGTCCGCCCGGACGCATGCGAGGGTCGCTGGACCGTCGCGGCCCTTCTTGATCTGAATGAACATGACTCTCCGCTACGGGAGTGCATAGGCGACGTACGTGTCGCTCGACTTCGATCCTAATTTACCTCCCCCGGCCGCGACGACGACAAACTGCTTCCCACGCACGGCGAACGTGCTCGGCGTCGCATAGCCGGGCGCGGGCAGCGGAGCTTCCCACAGCTGCCGGCCGGTGCGCTTGTCGAACGCACGAAACTTCGCGTCCTGGGTCGCGGCGATGAAGACGAGCCCGCCGCGCGTGACGATCGGTCCGCCGTACTGTTCGGTTCCAGTGACGGGAACGCCGCGCGCGGTGAGCGCCGCAAACTCACCCAGGGGAATGCGCCAGCGGTATTCACCCGTGTTGAGATCGATCGCGCTCAGCGTACCCCAGGGTGGCTTGATCGCCGGAAAGCCGCTCGTATCGCGCCAACGCTCATAGCCCGCGAATTCATACGGAGACGTCGTCGCAGGTGGCGATGTCCATCCCGCCGTGTCTGCTGGAGCGACGGCGTATCCCAGGTATTGGAACAGCGCGGCTTTCTCGGCCACCGGCAGGCTCGCGAACGATGGCATGAAGCCGCGACCCGCGGTGATGACCTGTCGGAATTCCTGCAGCGAGAGACGCTGCGCGATGTCGCTGAGTGAGGGAGCGCGATCCTTGCCATGCCGATCGGCACCGTGGCAGGCGCTGCAGGCGACCGCATAGATCGCCGCTCCGGCGCGGGGAGTCCCGGTCCTCACCGGCAGGCGCGCCGGCTCGCGCATGGCCGCGATCCATGGCACGTCGCTCGCGTTGACGTACAACGTCGCGGTTTCTGGATCGACCGCCGCCCCACCCCACTCACCGCCGCCGTCGAATCCCGGCAGCACGATGCTGCCCTCACGACTCGGCGGCGCGAAGAAGACGTTTCGCAACGTGCGGAAACGCTGTTGCTGCTCTGTCACATCGGCCGCCCCTACCGTTTGGCGCGCAAACGGGGCGGGCTTCACGGGAAACGGTTGCGTGGGCCACGCGCGCTCGCCGCCCAGATCAGATGCCGGGACGCCGCGCTCCACGATGTCGAACAGTGGTCTGCCCGACTGCCGATCGAACAGAAAGACGAATCCACTCTTGGCGATCTGCGCGACCGCATCGATCCGCACGCCGCCGCGCGTGACCGTGACGAAACTTGGTGCCGCGGGCAGATCACGGTCCCAGAGATCGTGGTGCACGGTTTGGAAATGCCACAGTCGTCGTCCCGTCGCCGCGTCGAGCGCGAGCAGCGAGTTCGCGAACAGGTTCGCGCCGGCGCGAGCACCGCCGTAGAAGTCGGGCGTCGCCGATCCCGTCGGCACGTAGACGATGCCACGCGCCGTATCGACGCTCATGCCGGCCCAACTGTTGGCGCCGCCCGCTGTCCGCCACGCACCGGCGGGCCACGTGTCGTAGCCGAGCTCGCCAGGATGTGGAATCGTGTGGAAGGTCCAACGAATAGCGCCGGTGTGGACGTCGTATGCCCGCACGTCGCCGGGCGCCGATCCTTCCTCCTCCCCCACCCGCGTGCCCTGGATGAGCAGGTCCTTGTAGATGACGCCGGGACTCGTCGCGACGAGATAGGCGTCGCCGATATCACGCGACAAGCCGGCGCTGAGGTCCACCGATCCGGAGTCGCCGAATGACCGGATCGGCCGGCCGCTGCGCGCGTCGAGCACGTACAGCCGGCGACCCGCCGTAAAGAAGATGCGTTGCTCGTTACCCGCCGCCCAATGGACGACGCCGCGATTGACGTGGGAGAAATCCGTGCGTCGTGCGTCGTGCGTCGTGCGTGGGTCGAAGCGCCAGATCAGCGTGCCGTTCGCGGCGCGCAGCGCAATGACGGCCAGGGCAGGCGTCGTTGTATACAGCACGCCGTCCACCACAATCGGCGTCGCCTGGATTTCGCCCGGGCCGTCGCCCGTGTGATAGATCCAGGCAACCCGCAGCTTCGAGACGTTGGTGCTGTCGATTTGAGCGAGCGAGGAGTATCGGGTGTTGCCTGGATCGCCGCCGGCAATACGCCAGTCAGTGTTCGGTCCCGAGCTGGTGCATCCGATGACAATCAACAGGATAAAAAGCGCGCGCACCTACGGATTCTTCCAGAGATCTATCGGCTTCTGCACTCCTTTCGGCCGAAACGGCAGCGGGATCTTGCGCCCCTGTCCGGCCGACGCATACGCGGCGTAGAGCACCTCCTGCACCACTCGCCCTGTCTCGCCGTCGGCAATCGGTGTCTCCTTCCCGCGTACGCACCGCGCGAAATGCCGCATCTCCTGCGGGAATCCGTAGTTCCAGTGCTCTTCGAACACAGGATAGCTCCAGCCTTTGGTGCTCGCCGCTTTTTCGACGGCATAGCCGAAGCCCACCTCCGAGTACGTCGGCAGCGCGTTGCCCATGAGCATGTCGGCATAGGTCTGGCCTTTGTCGCCGAAGACTTCGATGGAGTCGTCCATGCCGCCGGGCCGGTTCCAGCTGCTCTCGACCATCCCGATCGCGCCATTTGCGAACTCGATGATCGTGACCGCTTCATCTTCACCCTGCGTCCGGTCGCGATGCACCTGCTGCGACATCTGCGAGTAGACGCTCTTCACGGCAGGCTTGCCCAGAAACCACCAACAGAAGGCGATGCCGTGGCAGCCGAGGTCCATCACGGCGCCGCCGCCGGACTGCTCGACGTCCCAAAACCACGGGGAGTGCGGGCCCGAGTGCTTCTCGCCTTGCTTCACCAGGTGCACGCGACCGAAGGCGCCCTCGTCCGCCATCTGTTTCGCCTTCACGTACTTCGGGGCAAAGAACAGCTCCTCGGCGTAGAGCAGCAGTACGCCCGCCCGCCGGCAGGCATCGATCATCGCGTCCGCTTCCTCGAGGGTGATGCATAGCGGCTTCTCGCACACCACGTGCTTGCCGGCTTTCGCGGCGTCGATCGTGATCTGCGCATGGAGACGGTTGGGCGCTGTAATGGAAATCATCTCGACCTGCGGCTCGCGCAGTAGGTCGCGATAGTCGGTGTACGCCTGCGCGACGCCGTGGCGCTTGGCGAACGCGGCGGCATTGCCCTTCGTCGGCGACGCCGCAGCGACGAGCTCGGCCTCTTCCGGGATCGCCTTCACGGCGCCCGCAATACAATCGGCCTGGAAGCGCGAGCCAACGATGCCGACTTTTACTTTGGACATGAGGAAGGGCGCCAAAATACCTGTGGGTCTGGAGGTTGGACAGGGTCGCAGTCGCCGCGTGATGGGCGGCACATCTCGAGCGCCATGGTCTGGTCGAGGTTGCGTGGACGCTAGCGCAAGAGTTTGCCGACCGCTCCTTGCGGATCCCACACGGCGACCCCGACGCGCGAGTCGGCTGTGCCATAGTACAGATACCAACGGCCGCGGAACCGCACCAAACCTTCCACAAACGTTGTGCCCGCGGTGTACTGTCCTGTCCGCTCGTAGCTCTCGTTAGGCCTGATGAACGCACTGTCCGCACGCGCCAGCAGCTTGGTGGGATCCCGGACATCGAACAGCGCCTGCCCGGCTGAATACGTTCGCGAGGGCAAGCTCGCGGCGTTGTACAGAACCAGAATGCCCGCGGCGGTGATGAGTGCAGGCGGACCCGCCTCCACGAGCCAGGAATCAAAATGGTTCGGACGTGCAGATAATACGCTGATCGCTCTCCCGTCGGCGTCCTCGAGCGGCGTCCAGTCCACCAGGTTGTCAGACGTGGCGATCCGCAGCTCGGGGACGCCGAAGTACATGCAGTATTTGCCGTTTACGCGCGTCGCGATGATACGGTCGCCTTCGACGCGGCTGAGAATCGCCCCCGATTTCGACTCGACGCGCAGGTATTTCCCGTCCGCGGCGCGCGCGAAGGCGGGTCCGTGCTTTGTCCAATGAATCAGATCGCGCGAAGTGGCGACC
>Ga0209157_1000494_pt1 | contig 33542 bp, 30 predicted proteins | sample GraSoiAngelo_135_FD_185892 | JGI IMG/M metagenome (GOLD analysis project Ga0209157, IMG submission 185892) | Grasslands soil microbial communities from the Angelo Coastal Reserve, California, USA - 14_0929_05_40cm (SPAdes) (version 2) | ecosystem: Environmental > Terrestrial > Soil > Grasslands ...
CTATCTCGTCATCGAGCGGTGGGCGGACACGCTGGATTGGGAGGCGCTGATCGCGCGAGCGTCCCGCTGGCGTGTGCGCGCAGCGCTCTACTGGGCGCTGCTGGAACTGGAGATGCTCTTCGGCACTCGCGCCCCTGCCCAGGTGATGGCGAGGATCGAGCCGCGGGGTCCGAGGGCCGCCGCGATGGGCTGGCTCCTGCGCCATCGAGCGCCGCAGCAACGCCGCCGACTCGAGCACCTGGTCGCGCTTCTCCTGGTGGACCGAGGGCGCGATCTCCTAGGGACGCTCGGACGCACTCTGCTCCCGCCCCCCGCATGGCTGGGGGCCCGCTACGAGGGCGTGGGCTCCTCGCTTCTCGGCCACTATCTGGCGCACTACCGGCGCCTGGGCCAGGTGATCCGCCAGGCCACGGGCGGCCTCGGTCCGCCACGCCCGCGCTGATGCGCTGGCTCGTCGACGGCTACAACGTCATCCGTCGCGACCCCGACCTCCGGGCACACGAGGCGGAGAGCCTCGAGGCCGGGCGGACGGCGCTGCTCCGCCTCGTCGCGCACGCCGCGCGGGCAAAGGGCGACCGCTTCACGGTGGTCTTCGACGGCGCTCCAGCGTCGGGCCCACGCTCCGAGGGCGGCCAGGTCGAGGTGATCTTCTCGCGCCCGCCTGAAAAGGCCGACGACGTGCTCGTGCGACTGGCGCGCCAGCTCGGCGTGGGCGCCGCCGTCGTGACCTCCGACCGAGCGGTGGGGGACGCGGCGGGCCGTGTCGGCTGCTCCGTCATCAGCGCCGATCGATTCCTCGGAGCATTGTCGGCGGCGTCGGAGCCAGAGAAGGACGATGACGAAGAAGACCAACCCAAGCGCGACAAGCGCGGGAACCCCCGGCGGCTGTCGAAGGAAGCGCGGGCGGCTCAACGGGCGCTCCGCCGCCTCCGTCCTCCCTGACTCTTTCTTGACTCGCGGCGCCGGATGTGAAATAAGGCCGTATCCATGCACGTACCCGTAGCGGACCGTCACCTCTTCCTCATCTCGCGCGACCAGCCTGGCCTCTGGGACTATCTGCGGCGCGAATTCTCCAGCGAAGAGAACGTGGAAGTCATCCTGGACCGCCGGCTCGGGCGCGACCGGCGATCCGGGCACGATCGCCGCGCCGTCCCGCGCCTCGTGGGATCAGCGGTGAGCGACCGCCGCATCGCCGAGCAGCGCACCAGGGCCCCCGTGGACGCCCAGCTGCGCACGCTCGGCTACGCGATGCTCCGCAGCAGTTCCCTGGCGCGCGCCTGAACTATTCCACCGTTTTGTTTTTCTGGCTCGAGGCTGTGTCCGCCGGGCCCATGCCCAGCGTCCGGAGAGCATTGACCAGGTTCGATTGGGCTTCCGAAAAGGACGGCCTGAGTTTCACCGCTTCCTGGTAGTGTTTCACGGCCTCGGCCAGCTTGCCCTGCCGCGCGAGCGCCAGGCCCCAGTCGTTGTGGGCGTCGGCGGACTCGGGCCTGATCTCGAGAGCCTGTCGGTAGTGTTCGATCGCCTCGTCTAGCTTACCTTGCTGGGCGAGCGCTTCTCCCAAGTTGGTGTGGGCGTCGGCGTGGTCCGGCTTGGCGCGCAGGGCCTGCTGGTAGTGCTCGATCGCCTCCGCCAGCTTGCCCTGACCGACGAGCGCAGCACCCATATTGCTATGGGCGTCAGCATGGTCCGGCTTGGTCTTGAGAGCCTGCTCGTAGTGTGCGATGGCCTCCGCCAGCTTGCCCTGCCGCGTGAGCGCAGCGCCCGCGTTGGCGTGGGCGTCAGCATGGTCCGGCTTGATCTGCAGGGCGCGATGATACTGTTCGATGGCCTCGGCCAGCTTCCCCTGCCGGGCCAGCGCAACACCGAGGTTGATGCGGGCGTCAACATGGTCCGGCTTGATCTTGAGGGCCTGCTCGTAGTGTGCGATGGCCTCCGCAAGCTTGCCCTGGCGGACGAGCGCAGAACCCGCGTTGGCGTGGGCGTTAGCATGGTCTGGCTTCACGCGCAGGGCCGCCTCGTAGTGCTCGACCGCCTCCGCCAGTTTGCCCTGCCGCGCGAGCGCATTACCCCAGGCGTAGTTGGCGTCAACATAGCCCGGCTCGAGGCGCAGGGCCGCCTCGTAGTGCTCGACCGCCTCCGCGAGCTTGCCGTGCCGCGCGAGCGCGAGGCCCAGACTAAGCTGACCGATGGAGGATCCGGGATCGATGGCGACGGCATGGCTCCAAAGTTTCTCCGAGTCGTGCCAGACGCGAACCTGGTTCCAGGTGAGAGTTCCGAAGCCAAGGAGGAGAACAACAGCGAGCCCGGTGACCAGGAACGATCGCCGGCGCCAAGCGGCGAGCATGCCGGCACTGGCCAAGAGCGCCCAGCCGAGACCTGCCAGGTACGTGTAGCGTTCTGCGGCGATCTGGGGGCCGTTCTGAAAGATCCCCAACACTGGGAGGAGGATGACCACATATGCGAGCCAGGCCGCGGGCAGGCCCGGCAATCGGTGGCGGAGGATCAGCGCCAGGGCGGTGACGCCGGGCACTACGCCGTAGCTCAGAAGGAAGGGCAGCGCCAACGGATCCTGGCCGCGCAGTTCATAAAGGGGCGAGAGGCTCACGGGAAACACCGTCTTCCAGAGGTAGAACCTCAAGCCGTACGCTGAGACCGCCAGCCTGCCGAGCACGCTCAGTTCGTCCAGGGACGGCATGTTGCGGCCCTCGATCTGCGGTATGAATGCGCCGCCGGAGGCCGCCAGGGCGAGCAACACAAAGGGGATCTTCTCGAGGTAAATCCGGCGCGCGGGCTCGCCCCACCACCCTCTGGCTCCCCCGAGGCGTCGCAGCGGATAGACGTCCAGAATCAGCAGCACGACCGGCAGGCTCACGGCCATCGATTTGGACAAGAGCGCGCAAACGAACAAGCCAACCGATGCCCAGTACCCCGATCGGCCGCGCTCGCCTTGCTCGCCGGCCCGGAGGTAGACGAGGAGCGTCAGCAGGTAGAAGAGCCCCGAGAGGACGTCCCGCCGTTCCGTGGCCCAGGCGACGGATTCGACCCGCAGGGGATGAATCGCAAAGAGGAGGGCCGCAAACGCTGCTGAAGCAGCCAGGCCCACGTTCCCTCGTTGAGCTGGACCGGGTAGAGCCAAGCCCAGGATCCGGCGGGCCACGAGATAGAAGACCGCCGCATTCGCGGCGTGCAGGAGGAGGTTGGTCAGATGATAGCCGACGGGATTCATGCCCCAGAAGAGGTAGTCCAGCCCGAAGGTCATCCAGGTCAGGGGAGCGTAGTGACCTATGTGGGACGTGGTCCACATCCAGCGGAGGTGGGTCCAACCGAGGCCGCGGTACTGAGGGTTCTCGACGAGATTGTCATCGTCGTCCCAGTTCACAAACTGGTTGTCGAGCGTGGGCAGGAACGGAACGACGGTGACGAGAGCAATCAGGACTGGGAGAAGCCAGAAGACCCATCGGTGAGTCGACGCGTGGGCCTCCGGTTGACGGCGCTCCCGCTGGTGCCGCTGCGGGTGTTGGTGATGCGCGGCCGCTCGAGACTTGCCGGGCGTGCTCTGGCGGCTCATTGGTGCGCTCAAGATCTAATGTCTCACGGGTCGTAGTAGTTTCGACAACTCACGGGGACAGAAGGGTGGCCGAAGCCAAGGAGGAGAAAAGGGATATTTACGAGCCCGGCGAGATCAAGCCCTCGCGATCGCAGCGCAGCTTGCGGCCTTCGAGCGGGCAGGTCAGCAAGCGCTGGCCGTCGACGTCGAATGCGCTGAACGTCCACTGCGCGTCTTGCCGCTCCAGCAACGAGAATCCGAATGCGTTGGTGTGCGCGATGCGAGCGACGCGCACGCCGGGTGCCGGCGACGCGCCGGCGGGAAACGGATCGGGCAGGTTCGGCATCACGTTGTCGCCGCCGTTGCCGGCGACGACGGTCGCCGGATGGTCGGTGGCGAAGCTGATCGCCTCGAGTTGATGCTCGTGGCCATGGAGCGCCAGCGCGACGCCGGCGGGCAGATAGGCGTCCGGATACAGCGTCTGCAGGACGGACCGCAAGGCGGCATTGCCGCCCACGAATTTGCCGGCGGACTCTCCTCCGAATCCCAGAATCGGATGATGCTGGGCGAGGAAGCTTGTGACGCCCGGCTTGGCGGCAAGCGTGCCGACGTCGCGATAAGCGTCTCGATATTTGGCGAACGCAAGGCTGGTCGGCGCCAGACGGGCGCGGCCGGCCTTCGCCGAATCGACCACGATCAACTGCGTATCGGTTCCGAACGGCACCGCGTACGGCGTCGAGTAGTTGGTGTCGTGGTCGTCAGCCGCGTCATCGCAAGTTCGATGCGCGCTGTACGGATGAGGGTCGAGAAAGCGAAACCATCCCTGACCGGCGCGGGCGCATTCCTCATGATTGCCGCGGACGAATACCCAAGGTGCGGCGGCGAGCAGCGGCGCCGCCGGGCCGAAAAAATCGGCGTTCCACGTGTCCCAGCCATACCCCCACGGACTGCCTTCACAGCCCGGCCGACCAGCGGGGCACGCGTTTTCCCGATAGTGATAATCGCCGACGTGAAGCACGAGATCGGGCTTGAGACGGGCGGCGGCCGCCGCGATTCGGAGAAATGGCCAGCCGTTCGGATCGTTGCAGCTCTGCCATGCGTCGTCGGCCCGCTTCATCCGACAACCGGTGTCGCCGATGACGACGATGCGTTGCGGCGAACGGCTCGGCACCGGCAGCGGCCGACCGCCGATCGCGACGCGCGAGGCGCTCGCAGGCAACGCAAGCTCGCACGTCGCCACCGGAAAAGCCGACGGTTTCGATTCCGCGAGCGTGCTGGCGGTCGGGCGCTGCGGGATCGTCGCCGCCGGGGCGCGCACTTGCATCGGATAGTCGGCGCCGTCGATCGTCACGGCGGGGCACGGAGAGTCGGTCGCCACGCGCGCGCTGGTGCTTCCGCCGTCGCCGACGACGACCCACGCCGCTTGCACGTTGCCGATCGGCGCGATCGGCGTCGGGGGCGATTGCGCGCAGGCACCGAGCAGCGCGCCGGCGGCCGCTATCAAAAGCAAGCCACAGCCCTGCCGGAGACGATCCGAAGCAGCCATGAAGTCTTCCTCGTTAAAAATTGCCGGGCTGCCGGCCTCTCACAGACCGACGTGTACGGGGATCTGATCCGTCGGGAATTTAACTGAATCCTGCGATAAATACGACATCGGAAGCCAGAAGACCCATCGGTCAGTCAACGCGTGGGCCTCCGGTTCACGGCGCTCCTGCTGGGGTGGCTGCGGTGTTGGAGCGTCACGGGGGCGCCGAGCCTGCGAGACTTGCTCCTGCGGCTCATGGGTCAGGGCACGTCCGCCGGTTCTTTCGGGCGGCGACGCGATGCCACGAGTGATAGCCCTCTTTTTAACAGCCTGCATGATTTAGCCCCCCGATCAGCAATCCGCGCTCACCCCTCGCGCGCCGGAGCGTTGCATTCCGCACGCCTCGGCTCGCGGCCCCGAGCGCCTGATCCGGCGTATCCAAAGATTGACAGTCGAGCGACCAGCGTGACACCGTGAGCGCGTGGCGATCGTCCGCGCGCTCGGCGGGGTCCTGCTGGCGCTCCTCACGGCGGTCTCGGTGTGGTCCGCGCCGGCCGCGCTCGGCGGCCCGGTCGTGCGCGTCGTGGACGGCGACACGATCCACGTGAGGATCGACGCGGGCGTCGCGAAGGTCCGCTACATCGGCGTCAACACGCCCGAGGTCCATCACCCGACGAAGGGCGAGGAGCCGGGTGGCCGCGAGGCGGCCGAGGTGAACCGTCGGCTGATCGAAGGCAAGACCGTCCGGCTCGAGCTCGACGTGCGGGAGCGCGATCGCTACGGCCGGCTCCTCGCCTATGTGTGGGTGGGTGACGTGATGGTCAACGCCGAGCTGGTGCGCCTCGGCTACGCCCAGGTCATGACGGTCCCGCCGAACGTCCGCTATCAGCAGTTGTTCTTGAAATTGCAACGCGAGGCGCGCGAGGCCGGGCGCGGTCTCTGGCGAAGCACCTAGCTCCGGTCCCCGCCGAGCGCCTTCACGTAGCGCATCATCCGCGGATCGCGCTGGTAGCCCGCCTCGGCGAGGGAGTCCCAGAAGGCGACGGCGTGGGCCTCGTGACGCTCGACCAGGACGGACATCCGCCTGGCGCCCCTTCGCCAGAGCACGCTCTCGGCCGCGCGGACGAGCGCCTTCGCGATGCCACGGCGCCGGGCCTGAGGATCCACGGCGAGGCGGTAGATCCCGCCACGCCAGCCGTCCCAGCCGCCGATCACGCTTCCCACGACGACGCCGTCGCGGACGGCGACGAGGAAACCGTCGCCGTGCTCGCTCCGGACGAGCCGCGTCAGCTCCTCGAGCGTGTCGGTCACGCTCGGGATCGCGCCGGCGCGCCGCCAGAGGGCGAGCACCGCCTCGCACTCTTCGACCCGGCACGGTCGGATCGCGACCTGCGGCGTCATCGTGCCCTCCCTACGACGGATATTTGCGCGGCGTCTGGCGCCCTCGTATCATACGGGCAAGCGATGGGGCCGATGGCGATCACGCGCGACTTCACCCTGGACGCCAAGTACCGTCGAGAAGAGGGGCTCATCTTCCTCTCCGGCATCCAGGCGCTCGTCAGGCTGCCGCTCGACCAGCACCGCGCCGACCGCCGCCGCGGGCTCAACACCGCGACGCTGATCTCCGGCTACCGTGGCTCGCCCCTCGGCGGCTTCGACCTGACCCTGGAGCGGAACTCGGACCTCCTCCGCGAGCACCACGTCGTCTTCATCTCCGGGCTCAACGAGGACCTCGGCGCGACCGCGATCTACGGCAGCCAGCTCGCCAACCTCTTCCCCCGGCCCAAGTACGACGGTGTCCTCGGCGTGTGGTACGGCAAGGGCCCCGGCGTGGACCGCACGGGCGACATCTTCAAGCACGCCAACTACGCCGGCGTCGCGCGCTACGGCGGCGTCCTCGCCCTCGGCGGCGACGACCCGCTCTCCAAATCGTCCACGATCCCGTCGCACTCCGAGGTGGCCTTCTACGACGCGCTCTTCCCCGTGCTGTTCCCGGGAAACACCCAGGAGATCCTCGACCTCGGGCGGCTCGGCTTCGAGCTCTCGCGCTACACGGGCCTCTGGGTCGGCTTCAAGATCGTCACCAACGTCGCCGACGAGGTCGGCACCGCCGAGGTCGCGCCCGATCGCGTGGTCATCGCCGACCCCGGCTTCGAGTACGACGGGCGCCCGTGGCAGCAGCGGCAGAACCCGCTCCTCATGCCGCCGTGGGGGCTCGACACCGAGCGCGAGATCCAGTACGGGCGGCTCGAGGCCGCCAAGGCGTTCGCGCGCGTCAACCGGCTCAACCGCATCGCGGTCGACCCGCCGAACGCGTGGCTCGGGATCGCCGCGCCGGGCAAGACCTACTACGACCTGCGCGAGGCGCTCCGCGAGCTCGGCCTGGACGACGCGGCGCTCCGGCATCACGGCATCCGACTCCTCCAGATCGGGATGCTCTTCCCGATGGAGCCCACGATCGTCCGGGAGTTCGCGCGCGGCCTGGAGGAGCTGCTCGTCGTCGAGGAGAAGCGGGCCTTCTGCGAGCTCTTCATCCGCGACATCCTCTACAACGAGGCCGAGCGCCCGCGCGTCCTCGGCAAGTCCGACCTCGACGGCCGCCCGCTCGTCCCCGCCGACGCCGAGCTCGACGCGGACCGGATCGCCCAGATCGTGGCGACGCGGCTCGAGCGCCGCATCCCGCACGAGGCCATCACCGCGCGGGTGGCTCTCTTACAGGCGCTGCGGGAGCGCCCGGCGCCGCTCACGCTCGCGCGCCAGCCCTACTTCTGCTCGGGCTGCCCGCACAACCGCTCGACGGTCCTCCCGGAGGGCTCGATCGCGAGCGCCGGCATCGGCTGCCACGGCATGGCGCTCCTCATGGACCGGCGGACGATGGGGCTCACCCACATGGGCGGGGAAGGTGTGCAGTGGGTCGGGATGGCGCCCTTCACCGAGACCCCGCACATCTTCCAGAACCTCGGCGACGGCACCTTTTTCCACTCGGGCTCGCTCGCGGTCCGCCAGGCGGTCGCCGCCGGCACGAACATCACCTACAAGATCCTCTACAACTCGGCGGTGGCGATGACCGGCGGCCAGGACGCGGCCGGCGCGATGCCGGTGCCGGAGCTGACGCGCTCGCTCCACGCCGAGGGCGTCAAGCGCATCGTGGTGATGACCGACGAGCCCGACAAGTACCCGAGGAGCGTCCAGTGGGCCCCGGGCGTGGAGATCCTCCATCGCGATCGGCTCGACGAGGCCCAGCGGCGGCTGCGCGAGATCCCGGGCGTGACCGCGCTGATCTACGACCAGCGGTGCGCGGCGGAGAAGCGGCGGCTTCGGAAGCGCGGCAAGCTTCCCGATCCCGCGATGCGCGTCGTCATCAACGAGGCGGTGTGCGAGGGCTGCGGCGACTGCGGGGTGAAAAGTAACTGCCTCTCCGTCCAGCCGGTCGACACCGAATTCGGACGGAAGACCCAGATCCATCAATCTTCTTGCAACAAGGACTACTCGTGCCTGGACGGTGACTGCCCGTCGTTCCTGACCGTCGTGCCTCGGCGAGCGCCCGCCAAGAAGGAGCGGCGGGTGTTCAAGGTGGATCGCGCGCTTCCCGAGCCGGCGCTGCGCGTTCCTCGCGAGTGCAACGTGTTCATGATGGGGATCGGTGGGACCGGCGTCGTGACCGTCAACCAGATCCTCGGCACGGCCGCGCTCCTCGACGGCAGGCACGTCCGCGGCCTCGACCAGACGGGCCTCTCCCAGAAGGGCGGCCCCGTCGTCTCGCATCTCAAGATCTTCGAGCGGACGCCGGAGGCGTCGAACAAGGTGGCCGCAGGGTCGGCCGACTGCTACCTCGGCTTCGACATCCTCGTCGCGACGTCGCCCCAGAACCTCGACCACGCCAGCCCCGACCGCACGCTCGCGATCGTCTCCACGAGCAAGGTCCCGACGGGCGCGATGGTGACGTCCACCGACGTCGAGTTCCCGGACCCGGGCGGGCTCGTCGCCGCCATCAACCGCGTCACCCGCAAGGACGAGAACGTCTACCTCGACGCGCTCATGCTCGCCGAGACGCTCTTCGACGATCACATGGCCGCCAACATGCTCGTGCTGGGCGCCGCCTACCAGGCGGGCGCCATTCCCGTGAGTGCCCCGGCGATCGAGGAAGCGATCGTGCTCAACGGCGTGTCGGTCCAGATGAACAGCCACGCCTTCCGCGCCGGCCGGCTCTTCGTCGCCGACCCCGCGTGGGCCAAGGGCTTGAAGCGGCAGCGGCTCGGCGCCGTCCAGGTCCAGCCGGAGCTGACGGGCGAAGCGCGCGCCCTCGTCGGGAGCGTGGCAGCCCCTGGCTCGGGCGAGCTCGAGCGGCTCCTCGCGATCCGCGTGCCCGAGCTCTGCGCCTACCAGAGCGCGGCGTACGCGCGCGAGTACGTGGAGCTGGTGAAGCGGGTGCGTGAGGTCGAAGCGGCCGCGGTGAGTGGCGAGACGCGGTTGAGCGAAGGCGTCGCGCGGTATATGTTCAAGCTCATGGCCTACAAGGACGAGTACGAGGTGGCGCGCCTGCATCTCACGAACGACCTCGCGACGGCGCTCGCCGCCGAGTTCCCGGGGGGCGTGAGGGTGCGGTACAACCTCCACCCGCCGCTGCTCCGCGCGCTGGGCTGGAAGCGGAAGATCAAGCTCGGCAAGTGGTTCGACAGGGCCTTCAGGCTCCTCGTCGCCATGCGCGGGCTGCGCGGCACCGCGCTCGACCCGTTCGGTTACGCGGAGGTGCGGCGCGTCGAGCGCGCACTCCCCGGCGAGTACCGCGCACTCGTCGAGAAGGCGCTGATCGGTCTCTCACCCGAGACGTACGAGCGCGCAGTGAAGCTCGCCAACCTGCCCGACGTGATCCGTGGCTACGAGGCGATCAAGCTCCGGAACGTCCAGCGCTTCCGCGACGGCGTCCGGGCACTGGGGTTCTGATGAAGACGACGCTCGAGAAGCAACTGAAGGTGCTCCAGCAACAGCTCGCGGAGCTGCGTAGCAGGGCCGACAAGGCGCGTGGCCAAGCGCGGCGACACCTCAAGCGGCTCGAGCGGCGAACGCGCGTCACGGTCGGGCGCACCGTGCGGGTGCTCGAGCCCAAGGTGCGCCAGGCGGTCGTCGAGGCGAAAGTGATCGCGCGCGGGGTAGGTGCCGGCGTCCGTGCGGGTGTCGCCGCGTTTCGTGAGGGCCACCCGCCGAAGCGCTGACCGCTCACTCCTCCGACTGCGTGCGCCCACGCTTGAGCCAGCCGCGGCGCTTCTTCGCCTCGAGCCGCCGCTCCCTCGCTGCCGGGGTCGGTCGGGACTCTTTGCGTGAGCGGGGCTCTCGGAGCGCCGCGGCGACGAGGGTCCTGACCTTCTGGCGAGCGTCCTCCAGGTTCCGGGCCTGGGTGCGCGTCGCCTGGCTCGTCACCATGAGCCGGCCGTCGGCGTCGAGCCGACCGCCGCAGAGCGCGGTCAGCCGCGCCCGCGCCGCGTCGGAGAGCCCCTCGATCGCGTCGAGGTCGACCCGGAGCTCTATTTTCGTCGCGACCTTATTGACGTTCTGGCCGCCGGGCCCCGAGGCGCGCGCGGCGTGGACGTGGAGCGCGTGCTCGGGCACCCGCACCGACTCGGTGACGACGATCGCCGCGGCCATGAGGCGATTGTATCGGGGGAGGGCGATGCACCCGTCCGATTTGACGCTGGCGCCCAGCCGTGGCGACAATGTGGTCACGGGGATGACCACATGAGGACAGCGACGGTGCGTGAGTTCCGCGACCGGGCTTCGACGCTGCTCAGGGGTGCCGTGCCGATGCTCGTCACCCGCCGGGGCCGGATCGTCGGGTTCTTCGTCCCGACTTCCGGCACGGCGGTTCCGCTGGATATCAAGCGGGAGCTCTTTTATGCGGTGACCTCGGCGGTTCGACGGATGGTCAGGTCGCGGGGGCTCAGCGAGAAGGCGATCATTGCCGACTTCGAAGAGACCCGAAAGACTCGTCGTCGACGCTAAGTCGGCACTCAGCGGCGGCGCGAAGCGCCGGCCGCTGCAGCGCGTCGGGCGGCTGACTTCCGCTCCACATCCCGCTCAGTGAGCGCGTTCTCGAGTTCTGCGGCCAACGGGGTATCACCAACAGCGCGCAATTGGCCGGCGAGTTCGGGACGAGACGCCGGGTAGATCCCGGCTCGAAGTAAGCGAGCCCAAGCCTTGTGAGTGAGCAGACTGACCAGTTGCTCTTGTGCCGCGTCTAGATCTCCGAGTTGACGGAGATCATGATAGAGCGCCTTCGCCTTTGACGCACGCCTCTCGGCAATCTCAGGATCTGGCAGCCGCGCATTATTCTTCCATTGTGCCTTGAGCTGCGTCCAATAACGTTCGTGTTCGCAGATGACGCGTCCGTACCGCAACGCCCAGCCGACAAGATCGTGGCCGGCCGCGACCAAGTCAGATACTTCTCTAGCGTCATAGGCGCGAACGTCTACATCGACAGGATGGTCGGCGAAGTCGGGACGATGCGACTTGTAGACATAGAGAAGGTCGACGTCCTGAACGCTGGGAACCGGCCGTACGATGGAACCAATAGCGATGAGCGCCTGCGTGTTGTTATCCGCGCAGATCTTGCTGGCAAAGCCAGAGACCCAACGCTGAGCCGCAGCGCTTGGCCACGCCCGAAGATCCCGGAGCGCGGAAGGCACCTTGCGCTTTTCTGAGCGGACGTCGCGTCTAGATCTAGCGCGCAAGAAAGGCCTCGATGGCACCTACGTATTCCTCGATCTCGCTTGCGATGTCTTCGGGATCGAGGTGAGGCATGGCGATGTCTCCGTAGGCTACCGACTTTCGAGCGTCGTTGAGCTGAACGAGCAACGACGACACGTCTGGGAGCCCGTGACGAGCGGCAAGCTGTCGCGCAGCTTCGGCCCGGCTAGGGTGAGTCTTCGCGAACGTGACCTTAGCATGTGTGGCGGCCGCTGAGACGGCATTCTCGAGGCAGTAGAAGCCGTACATCGACAGATCTAACAAATCGGGCGGGTCCCAGGCTGCCTGCACACGCTCAAGATGCTTCTTCGCGAGACTCAGGTATTGCCGGGCTGTCATCCTGGGAAGCGTAGCTTGCCCGCTCGCAGCACTCAAGTGCTTACCCAACGTCGAATTCGGCGTTTGGAAATAAGGTGATCGAATAGGTCAGGGCCTACCTGCCACGGCTCGCCTTTTGCGGTCGCATCGTCGGGCCTGTGAGCGTGTCATCCCGGCCTCGTATAATCTCCCAATATGACCGCCGCCGAGCGCCGGAAGCTCACCGACGTCGCGCGGGGTGCCTTGCCCGCGGACCTCGTGATCCGCGGCGGCACGCTGCTCAACGTCTACACGGGCGAGCTCTATCCCGCGACCGTCGCCGTCAAGGGCGAGCGGATCGCGTACGTCGGCGGGCGCGAGGATATGGTCGGGCCGCGCACGACGGTGCTCGACGCGACGGACAAGGTCCTCGTTCCCGGCTACATCGACCCCCACGTCCACCCCGCCCACGTCACGACCCCCTCGGCGCTCGCGCGTTTCGTCCTGCCCCGCGGGACGACGAGCGTCTTCGCCGACACGCTCCAGCTCCTGGAGCTGGGCGGCGTGCGCGCGTTCCTGCGCGTCGCCGACGCGCTCACGGGGGCGCCGCTCAAGTACTACTGGATGATCCGGCCTCACGCGCAGTCCCGCACGGCGGACGAGGCGCGCCGCTTCCCCTTCCGCGATCTCGTGAAGGCACTCGCGCATCCCCGCGCGGTGGCGATCGGCGAGGTGACGCGCTGGCCGGACGCATGGTCCGGCAGCCGGGACCTGCTCCGGCGCCTGGCGCAGGCGCCTCCGCGCCTTCCGCGCGTCGAGGGCCACACGGCGGGCGCTTCGGGGGAGAAGCTCGCGGCGATCGCGGCGGCCGGCTTCACCTCCGACCACGAGCCCATCACCGCGCGCGAGGTCCTCGAGCGCGCGCGGCAGGGGATCGCGGTCATGCTCCGCGAGTCGTCGCTGCGGCCGGATTTGAACGCGCTGCTCGACGCGCTCAAGGAGGCGCCGGCGCTCGTCTCGCGCCTCATGCTCACCTGCGACGGCTCGATGCCGGCGTTCCTGCGCGCCCACGGCTTCGTGGATCACCTGATCCGCGTCGTCCTCGAGCGCGGTGTGGCGCCGGTCGACGCCTACCGGATGGCCACGCTGAACCCGGCGACCTACTTCGGTCTCGATGGCGACCTCGGCGGGATCGCGCCCGGCCGTTACGCCGACGTCTGCCTGCTCGACGACCTTGCCGAGCCTCGGCCCGCCGCCGTCGTCGCACGCGGCCGGCTCGTCGCCTCCCGCGGCCGGCTGCTCGCGCGCGTGGCCGAGCTCCCGTGGTCGCGCATCTTCACCTCGCCCGAGGCCCGGCTCACCGTCGGCTGGCGGGCCCGCGCCGCCGACTTCGCGCTCCCGGCGAGGGACCGCTATCCGGTGATCCGCCTCGTGAGCGCGGTGATCACGCGGCTCGAGGAACGTCCGCTCGGTCCGGGCGACCTCCGCGCGGCCCTCCTCGACCGCGGCGGGCGCTGGGTGGCGCCCGGGATCGTCGCGGGCTTTGCCGACCGACTCGACGGCCTGGCCGCGACGATCAGCACCGACTTCAACATCGTGGCGCTCGGCCGGAGCCCCGAGGCGATGGCGCGCGCGGTGAACCGCCTCCTCGAGCTCCGCGGCGGCGTCGTCGTCGTCGACGGGACGCAGGTCGCCCACGAGCTGCCGCTGCCGCTCGGCGGGATCATGACCCGCGGCTCCGTCGAAGACGCCGCCGGGCGGGAAGGGGAGCTCCGCGCGGCGCTCGTCGCGCGCGGCTACTCGCACCACGAGCCCCTCTTCACGCTGTTCTTCCTCTCCGCGGATTTCCTGCCCGCCGTGCGGCTCACGCCGCGCGGCGTGTGGGACGTCAAGCAGAGCCGGCTCCTCCTGCCGTCGCGGCGTTTGTCGCCGGGGCCGCGAGCACCGAGACAACCGAGGGTGGCCTGAGAGAGGTGCGGCGCCAGCGGCGTCTCGCGCTCGGCGTGCTCCTCGGCGCCTGCGCGCTCGCGGCGCTCGCGTTCCCTCTCAGGAGCAGCTGGTGGGGTGGCTGGATCCTCGCGATCGCCGAGGCGGGGATCGTGGGTGGCCTTGCGGACTGGTTCGCGGTCACCGCGATCTTCCGTCACCCGCTCGGGCTGCCGATCCCTCACACGGCCCTGATCCCGGCCAACTGGGAGCTGATGGCGGCGCGCGTCGGCACGATGGTGGGCAGCCGCGTCCTCACGCGCGAGTACGTGACGCAGGAGATCGAGCGGGTGGACCTCGCGGGGCTGCTCGCGCGCGGCGCCGAGCGCGTGACGCGCCAGGACCTCGAGCGGCTCACGCTCACCCTCGGGCGGTGGGTTGCGGGCCAGCTCACGCCGCGGGCGGCCGGCGACCTCGCCGTCCGGCTCCACGAGCTCCTCGTCGCCCGGCCGGCGGCGCCGATGCTCGCCAGCGCTCTCGAGGTCGCGCGCCGTCACGGCTGGGACCAGCGCGCGGTCACCGCCCTGGCGCAGGCGCTCGGCGAGGCGCTGGACCGTCCGGCCTTCCGTGAGGTCGTTGGCGAGGTCGTGGACGACGTGCTCGCGCGCTACCGCGAGCGGATGGGCGCCTACCCGCGCTTCTGGATGAGCGTCGCGAGCCTCCTCGGACTGATCGACCGCGAGCGCGTCATCGCCGCGCTCCACGGCGGCCTCCGGCGGGTCGCCGCCGACCCGGAGCATCCGGTGCGCCAGCGGCTCGCCGACGCGCTGGCGCGGCTGCCCGACCGGCTGCGCCGCGATCCCGGGCTCGCGGAGCGAGTCGAGGCCGCGAAGCGGGATCTCCTGGCGGCGCCGGCGACCGTGCGCGTGCTGGAGGACGCGGCGACGGCGCTCCACGCGGCCCTCGTCGCCGACCTCGCCGGGCCGCGCTCGGAGACGGCCGCGTGGGTGGTCGAGCGGCTCGAGCGCGCGCGGCGCGCGCTGGTGGGCGATGCGGCGTTACGCGGCGACATCGACCGCTGGGTCAAGGGGCGCGTGGTCGAGGCGGTCGAGCGCTCCCACGATCGTCTCGCGACCTTCATCGAGAAGGGCGTGCTCGCGCTCGGCCCCGAAGGCGCCGTCCGGCTCATCGAGGATCACGCGGGCGACGACCTCCAGTACATCCGGGTCAACGGCACCGTCGTGGGCGGGCTCGCGGGCGGCCTGCTCTACGCGATCCACCTCCTCCTGCGCCTGCTCTAAGCGGCCACGCGCGCCGGAAACCTCGTTGTCGCGTCGCGCGTTTTCACGTAAACTCACCGGGCGACCGCCCGGCCCGACTGGAGGTCATTCATGACACGTCAGCGCACCGCTGCGCTTGGGTTCTTCCTCGTGCTGCTCACGCTTGTCCTGGCGCCGCCGGCCACGAGCCAGGCGCCCCAAGCGTCGCAGACTCCAAAGTCCGGCGGGGTCCTCAACATGATGCTGCGTGAGGACCTGGCGCAGGGCTTCGCCATCCACGAGACCGCCACGATCTCGACGGTCTGGCCGGCGATGCCCTGTCTCAACAATCTCGTGCTCTTCGATCCGCTCAAGAAGACGGAAAGCGAGGACACGATCATCGGCGAGCTGGCTGAGAAGTGGTCGTGGCAGGACAACCGCCGGAACCTCGTGTTCTTCCTTCGCAAGGGCGTGAAGTGGCACGACGACCAGCCGTTCACGTCGAAGGACGTCAAGTTCACCTTCGACATGCTCCGCGAGGCCGCCGACGCCCCGGCCAAGCTCCGGATCAACCCGCGCAAGGACTGGTACGCGAACATCGAGGCGGTCGAGACTCCCGACGCCCACACCGTGGCCTTTCGCCTGAAGAAGCCGCAGCCCTCGCTGCTGCTGATGCTCGCGTCGGGCTACACGCCCGTTTACGCCGCCCACGTCCCGCCCGCGAGCTACCGGACGGGCTGCGTCGGTACCGGGCCCTTCAAGCTCAAGGAGTGGCGGAAGGGCGAGTTCGTCGAGCTGGTGAAGAACCCGGACTACTTCGTCAAGGGCCGGCCCTACCTCGACGGGCTGAAGTACTTCCCCATCGTCGAGCGCGGCACGCGCCAGGCGGCGCTCCAGGCCGGCAAGCTCGACGTCTCGTTCCCGGGCGAGACCACGAAGACGGCGGCCGAGCAGCTCAAGAACGCGGTGCCCCAGCTCGTCGTCACGCCGTACAACCAGAACGTCAGCGACAACATCATCATGAACGTGAAGAAGCCGCCCTTCGACAACCCGAAGGTGCGGCTCGCGGTCAGCCACGCGATCGACCGGCGCGCGCTCGTCGGCGCCGTCCACCAGGGGGGCGCCGTCGTCGGCGCCGCGCTCGCGCCCAAGCCGTGGGGTTTCTGGGGGCTCGGCGAGAAGGACCTGCTCGGGCTGCCCGGCTACGCGGCGAAGCCCGCGGACGAGAAGGCCAAGGCGAAGAAGCTGATGGCCGAGGTGGGCTACTCGCCCGAGAAGCCGCTCAAGGTCGAGATCGTGACGCGCGCCATCGCCATCTACGTGGACATGGCGTCGTTCGTGATCAACGAGCTGAAGCAGGTGGGCATCGACGCCGCGCTCAAGCAGATCGAGACGGCGCAGTGGCACGCGATGGCGACGCGCGGCGACTACCAGATCGGGGCGAACCTGACGGGCATCGGGCCGGACGACCCCGACGCAAACTTCTTCGAGAACTACGCCTGCGGCTCGCCGCGCAACTACAGCCAGTACTGCAGCGAAGAAGTCATGAAGATGATCGACGCGCAGTCGCAGGAGCTCGACCCGAAAAAGCGGCTGGGAATGGTCTACGCGATCCAGAAGAAGCTCGAGGCCGACGCGGCGCGCCCCATCCTGGACTGGAAGCTCGACTACTTCACCGTGTGGCCACACGTGAAGAACCTGATCCCGCACCAGTCGATCTACAACTTTGGCCGGATGCAAGAAGTGTGGATCGACAAGTAAGAGCGCGTCGGTGACCGTGCCCGGCGCGGGGGAGGCGTCGGTCTCCTCGGCGCCGCGCCCGAGGGCCCGCGCGTGAAGACGTACATCGCTCAGCGCCTCGCGATCGCCGTGCTGACGCTGCTGGGCATGTCGATCGTGATCTTCGCGCTCCTGCGTCTGGCGCCCGGGGACATCGTGGACATCCTCTTCTCGACGGCCGGGTACGTGAGCCCGGCCGAGAAGCAGGCGCTCATGAAGGAGCTCGGGATCGATCGGCCCTACTGGGCCCAGTACCTCGACTGGCTCCGGCAGATCGTCACCGGCGATCTCGGCAAGTCCTACCGCTACGACCTCCCGGCCTGGCCGATCATCCGCCCGCTCCTGCCGGTCACGCTGGAGCTGGCGGCGCTCTCGATGGTCTTCGCGATCCTCCTCGGCGTGCCGACCGGCGTGGTCAGCGCTGTGCGGCAGGACTCGCCGCTCGACTACGTCCTGCGCGTGGTCAGCCTGGCCGGGCTCTCGATGCCGGCGTTCTGGCTCGGCATGGTCATCATCCTCGGGCTCGTGACGTGGTTCCGGTGGATCCCGCCGCTCACGTACGTGTCCCCCACGGAGAGCCTCAAGCTCCACGCGGTGCAGTTCCTGCTGCCCGCCCTGGCGGTCGGCTACCGCTCCTCGGCGCTGATCATGCGCATCACGCGCTCCTCGCTCCTCGAGGTGCTGCGTGAGGACTACATCCGCACCGCGCGGGCCAAGGGCCAGAGCGGACCTGTGGTCGTCTGGCGCCACGCCCTCAAGAACGCGATGCTCCCGGTGGTGACCGTGATCGGGATCGAGTTCGCCTTCCTCATCGGCGGGCTCGTCGTGACGGAGACCGTCTTCAACCTGCCGGGCGTGGCGCGCTTCCTGGTCCAGGCGATCCTGTGGCGCGACTATCCGGTCGTGCAGAACCTCGTGATGTTCATCGCGATCGTCGTCATCCTGTCGAACCTGCTCGTGGACATGCTCTACGGGGTCCTCGACCCACGGGTGCGGTATGGCAGTTAGCAACGTCGATGAACGTCGCCTCACGTCGTTCTCGGTCGTCGCCGATCCTCACGTACAACCGCGTACGTTCCGGTCGGCTCCTCCCTCGGGCCTCGTGATGCTCGTTCCTCGACGTTGCTCGGGTGGCGCGCTCCCGCGGGTGCGGTATGGCGGTTAGGCCCGCAGAGATCGCGGTCGTGGCGCTGGCGCGGGCGCGCCCCGGCGTGTGGCCCGTGACCGCCCGGTTCCTCCGGAAAAAACCGCTCGGCGCCGCGGGCGGCGTCCTCATGCTGGTGATGGCGCTCACGGCGGTCTTCGCGGATGTCTTACAAACGCACGATCCGATCGCGACGAACGCGGCGTACACGCTCGGGCCGCCCAACGCCGAGCACTGGCTCGGCACCGATCACCTGGGCCGCGACATCTACTCGCGCATCGTCCACGGCGCCCGGGTGTCGCTCATCGTGGGCCTGGCGTCGACGCTCCTCGGCTCGGTGCTCGGCGGGCTCATCGGGCTGCTCTCGGGCTACATCGGCGGCAAGACCGATCTCATCGCCCAGCGGGTGCTCGACATCCTGCAGGGCCTGCCGCTGCTCGTGCTGGCGCTCGTCATGTCGGCCGCGCTCGGCCCCGCCATCCACAACGTCGTGATCGCGATCTCGATCCCGATCATCCCGCGCGCGGCGCGCGTCATCCGGTCGAGCGTGCTGTCCATCCGCGAGATGCAGTACGTGGAGGCGGCCCGGTCGCTCGGCGTCCGGCACCTCCGGATCGCCTTCCGCCACATCCTGCCCAACACCGTGGGGCCGTTCATCGTCCTCTGCACGGCCCAGCTCGGCAGCGCCATTCTCGTCGAGGCGACGCTGTCGTTCCTCGGGCTCGGGGTGCCGGAGCCGTACCCGTCGTGGGGGCGTATGCTCTCCGTCTCCGCCGCCGAGTACGCGCAGAAGGCGCCTCACCTGGTGCTCTTCCCCGGGATCGCGATCAGCCTCGCGGTGTTCGGCTCGAATCTGCTCGGCGACGCGCTCCGCGACGTCCTGGATCCCCGGCTTCGGGGCGCGTGACAACGACTGACGCACGCGAAAGAATGAGCGAGTGTAAAGTTACGGCGGGGTACGGGCGTGGCGACCTCCGGTGGTCGCGCGCGGACGAAGCGTCTCAGAGTGAACGAGTGTAAGGTGGCGACGGGGCACGGGCGTGGAGGCTTCGGGTGTTCGGGCGCAGGCGAAGCGCGGGAGAATGAGCGAGTGTGAGATGGCGGCGGGGCACGGGCGTGGCGACCTCCGGTGTTCGCGCGCAGACGAAGCGTGTGATCTTGAGCCAGCGTAAGGTGGCGGCGGGGTGCGGGCGTGGCGACAGCCCGGGTGCCCGCACCCTTCATAAGGAGATTCAGTCATGAAAATGTACGTCGCAGGTGAATGGCTCGACAAGCCCGGGAAGATCGAGGTGCGCAACTCGTACGACAGCTCTCTGATCGACACGGTGCCGCGCGCGGACGCGACGGACGTCGAGCGGGCGCTCCAGTCCGCGGAGCGCGGCGCCAAGGCGATGGCCAAGCTCACCGCCTTCGAGCGCTGGAAGATCCTCCACGCCGCGGCCGAGAAGATCGCCGCGCGCGTCGAGGAGCTGGGCACGCTGATCTCGAAGGAGGAGGGGAAGATCCTCGCCGAGGGGCGCGCCGAGGCCCTGCGCGCCGTGGACACGATGATGGAGTCCGCCGAGGAGGCCAAGCGCGTCCACGGCGAGACGGTCGCCCTCGACGCGGCCGCCCACGGCCGCGGCAAGCTCGGCGTGACGCTCCGGGTCCCGTGCGGCGTCGTCGTGGCGATCAGCCCGTTCAACTTTCCCCTCAACCTCGTCTGCCACAAGGTGGGGCCCGCGATCGCGGGCGGCAACGCGGTTGTCCTCAAGCCCGCGACCGACACGCCGCTCTCGGCGCTCCGGCTGACGGAGATCCTGCTGGAGGCGGGACTGCCGCCCGAGGGGATCAACACGCTCACGGGCATGGGCGGCGAGATCGGCGACCTGCTGGTGGCCGACCGGCGGGTGAGGAAGATCACCTTCACGGGCAGCCGCGACATCGGCGAGCGCATCTGCAAGACGGCCGGCATCAAGCGCGTGACGATGGAGCTTGGCTCGAACTCGCCCGTCGTCGTGATGCCGGATGCGGACCTCGACAGAGTCGCCGCGGCCGTGGCCGCCACGGGCTACGCCAACGCGGGGCAGGTCTGCATCTCGACCCAGCGCGTGCTCACGGCGGGGAAGGTCTACGGCGACTTCCTCGACGCGCTCCGGCCGAAGGTCGCGGCGCTGAAGGTGGGCAACCAGCTCGATCCGACGGTCCACGTCGGGCCGATGATTCGTGAGAAAGAGGCGATCCGGGTGGACGAGTGGGTGAAGGAGGCCGTGGCGAGCGGCGCCCGGCTGGTCACCGGCGGGCGGCGGCAGGGGGCGACGTACGAGCCGACGATCGTCGCCGACGTGAAGCCGGACATGCGGATCTCGGGCGATGAGCTCTTCGGTCCGGCCGTTGCCGTCACGCCGTTCAACGACATCGACGAGGCGATCGCGCTCGCGAACGACACGAACTACGGGCTCGCGGCCGGGATCTTCACCGAGAACCTCGAGTGGGCCTGGAAGTTCGCGCGCGAGGTCCAGTCGGGCAACCTCCACGTCAACTGGGGGCCCCAGTGGCGGGCCGACCGGATGCCGTACGGCGGGCTCAAGGAGTCCGGGTTCGGCAAGGAGGGCCCGGCGTACGCGATCAACGAGATGACGGAGCTCAAGATGGTGGTGTTCCACCTCTCGTCCTGAGAGGACAGGGGATCCGAAAGGAAGGAGGCCGAGGGATGGCTGACGAGCGGCTCTGCTGGCTGCCGGCGACGGAGCTGGCGGCGGCGATCAGACGAAAGAGGGTCTCGCCTGTCGAGGTCGTGGACGCGATCCTCGAACGGGTCGAGCGTATCAACCCGAAGCTCAACGCCTTCGTGACGCTGACCGACGAGGCGGCGCGGCGCGAGGCGAAGGCGGCCGAGCGTGCGCTGATGAAGCGGAGGGCCGTGCTCGGACCGCTCCACGGCGTGCCCTTCTCGGTGAAGGACCTGGTCGTCACCAAAGGGGTGCGCACGACGTTCGGCACGCCGCTCTACCGCGACAACGTGCCCACCGAGGACGCCCCGATGGTCGAGCGCATGAAGCGCGCCGGCGCGATCATGCTCGGCAAGACGAACACGCCGACCTTCGGCTGGATCGGCGCGACCCACAACCTCCTCTTCGGGCCGACGCGCAATCCCTGGAACCTCGAGCGGACGCCGGGAGGATCGTCCGGGGGCGCGTCCGCGGCCGCGGCGGCTGGACTGGGCCCGCTCCACATCGGGACCGACGGCGGCGGCTCGATCCGCATCCCCGCCTCCTGCGCGGGGATCTTCGGCCTGAAGCCCTCCTACGGGCGCATCCCCGCCTACCCGCCGAGCGGCGCGTGGAGCCTCTCGCACATCGGCCCCATGGCGCGGACCGTGGCCGACGCGGCGCTCATGATGAACGTGTGCGCCGGCCCCGACGAGCGCGACCAGTACTCGCTCCCCGCCGCGCGCGTCGATCACCTGAAGGCGCTCCGCGGGGGCGTGAAGGGACTGCGCATCGCCTACAGCGACGACCTTGGCTTCGCCGACGCGGTGGACCCCGAGGTCCGCGCCGTCTCCGCCAAGGCCGCCGTGGCCTTCCGAGAGCTGGGTTGCCACGTGGAGACCGTCAACCCGCGCTGGCCCTCGCCGCGCGACTGCTGGGAGCAGACATTCTGCGGCGGCATCGCCACCCGCATGGCGCCGTACATCGACCGCCGCGCGGAGATCGAGCCAGGCCTCTACCGGATCATCGAGGCGACCCTCCGGAACCCGCCGACGCGATACGTGCAGGCGTGGTTCGACCGCCTCGCGTGGTGGCAGCACCCGCGCGCGTTCTTCGAGACGTACGACCTGCTACTGACGCCGACGATCGCGTGCCCGCCCTTCGCGATCGGGCTCGACAACCCTTCCGAGATCGCCGGCAAGCGCGTCGAGCCGTACGCCTGGATCCCGTTCACGTTCCCGTTCAACCTGACCGGTCAGCCCGCCGCGTCGGTGCCGTGCGGCTTCACCAAGGACGGGCTGCCGATCGGGCTGCAGATCGTGGGGCGTCGCTTCGACGACGTGGGCGTCCTGCGCGCCGCCGCGGCGTTCGAGCGCGCGCGCCCCTGGGCCGACCGGCGCCCCCCGATCGACTAGGACGCCGGCCGACGTTGATATGGAGCGGCTGGTGTTCATCGTGTCGCAGGAGCGGCGGGAGCTTTTCGAGAGCCTGAAGCGGGTCCTCGCGAGCGAGAGGGCCGTCGACATCATCCTCGACCGGCGGGTGGTGAAGCGCCGCCATCGGGAGGAGCCCCCCGCGGCCGAGCGCCGGCGGTTCGCGCGCCGCTCGAAGGCGCACGAGAACGCCGAGATCCACGCCCGCGGCTGGACCGTCGTCCGCCTGCCGTAGCGAATCTTGGACGTTGACGCGGGCGGCCCCGGCGGCGACGCTGGCCCGCGTGAACCTTGCCGAGCTCCTCGTCACGATCGCGCTGCTTGGCACCGTCTTCGCCGGAACCCTCACTGCACTTGAGCAGGGGCGGCGCGCGTATACGATCGGCGCCGCGCGGGTCGAGGCCCAGCAGAACGGCCGCTTCGCCCTCGAGCGGCTCGCCAGCGAGATCCGGAACGCCGGCGCCGGCGGCGTCGGGTTCGACGCGATCTCGGTGGCCGAACGGGAGCGCATCGTCCTTCACGTGGACCGCGACGGCGACGGTCGCACCACCGCGCGCGACGAGACGATCACGTGGCGCCTGGCAGGCACGGTGCTCCGGCGCGACGCCGGGGGCGGGGCGCAGCCGATCGTCGACGGCGTCCGCAGCCTGGTCCTCGAGTACCTGGATGCCGCGCGACGCCCCACGGCCGTCCCCGCGGAGGTTCGGACGGTCGTGATCACGCTCACGACCGAGGGCGCGGGCGGTATTGGCGCCCTGACGCTGACGACCCAAACGCGCCTCCGGACCCGGTGAGGTAGACTCGAACGGTGAAGGTTCGTACAGCCCTCGCTGCAGTCACCCTCGCTACAACCAGCCTTACCGCCTGCGCGACGGTGCCCGTCACGGGCCGCCATCAGCTCCTGCTCCTCCCGGAGAGCCAGGAGCAGCAGATGGGGCTCGACGCCTACCGGCAGGTCCTCAAGAAGGCCAAGCTCTCCACGGATCCGGTTGCCATCGAGCAGGTGAGGCGCGTAGGCCGGCGGATCGCCGAGGCGACCGGCCGTACGGACTATCAGTGGGAGTTCAACCTGATCGAGGACAAGCAAGCGAACGCGTTCTGCCTGCCCGGGGGCAAGGTGGCGGTGTATACCGGCATCCTGCCGATCACCCGCGACGACAGCGGGCTTGCCGCCGTCCTCGGCCACGAGGTCTCCCACGCCATCGCCCGCCACGGCGGCGAGCGGGTGACCCAGACGCTCCTCGTTCAGATGGGCCTTGCCGCGACCCAGGTGGCGTTGGCTCGGAACGACCCCGCGGTCGTCCAGCAGGTGACCGCGCTCCTCGGCGCTGGAGCGACGGTGGGGTTGTTGCTACCCTGGAGCCGCGCCCAGGAGTCGGAGGCCGACCATCTCGGCCTGATCTTCATGGCCAAGGCAGGTTATGACCCTCACGCGGCGCTCGATCTCTGGAATCGGATGGCCGAGGCCGCAAAGGGGCGTGACCGCCCGCCCGAGTACCTGTCCACTCACCCGTCGGAAGAGACTCGGATCAAGCAGATCGAGGCCTGGATCCCGGAGGCCCTGCAGTTCTACGCCCCCCGCTGACCCCCCAATAAGCACCATTCGGTGGGTTGGAGTGGGGCTGGCCACACCACCGGTCGCCCTCCGGTCATATCGCCGGAATCTTACGAAAAATCATACGTTTTTCCTTGACAGGACCTTTACGGTGACGCTAACGTGCCCATTCAAGTGGGACGAAGTGGGATGAGGCGATGAAGTCCCATTCCTTTCCCATGAAACGGGCATGTTCATTGGGCGCTATCAGCACACGATCGACCCGAAGGGTCGGGTGAGCATTCCCGCGCGATACCGGACCACGCTCGCGCAATACGAGGGCAACTTGATCGTGGTGCCGCAGGAGCAGTGCCTCGACGTGTATCCGTTCACGGCGTGGGAGCGCGTCGTCGGCGCGCTCAACGACCAATCGCAGTTCGACGAGCGGCTGCGTCGCGTCGGCCGGCTGTGGATCTCGCGCGCGAAGGAAGTCGAGCTCGACCGCGCGGGACGCATTCTGCTCCCGCCCGACAGCCGGCAGCAGGCGGGACTCGCGAAGGACGTGACGCTCGTCGGCCTGGGGCGCGACTTCTTCGAGATCTGGGACCGCAAGCGGTTCGAGGAGTACGAGCGGGCGAAGCGCGACGAGTTGGGTGGTGATTTCGCCTGGCTCTCGCAGGTGGGAGTCAAGTCGAAGTAGCTCACGTTCCGGTGCTCGTCGACGAAGTCGCGTTTCTCCTGCGACCGCGCGGCGAGGGATGGGTGATCGATGCGACGGTGGGAATGGGCGGTCACGCCGAGGCGCTCCTGATGGCGAGCCCGGCGTCTGTCCGGCTCCTGGGACTCGACGTGGACCCGGACGCACTGAGGCACGCGGGAGCGCGGCTCGCGCGCTTCGGCGATCGCGTGCGCCTCGCGCACGAAACGTTCCGCAACCTCCGGACCACGGCAGAGGCGCACGGCGTCGCGCGTGCGCGCGCGATCCTGCTCGACCTCGGCGTGTCGTCCCACCAGCTCGAGGCGTCGGGGCGCGGCTTCTCGTTCCAGAAGGATGAGCCGCTCGACATGCGCCTCGATCCCACGCGCGGCGAAACTGCGGCGCAGCTCGTGAATCGGCTGACCGAGGCCGAGCTCGCGCGGATCCTCGTCGAGCACGGCGAGGAGCGGCACGCGCGGCGGATCGCCCGCGCGATCGTGCGGCGGCGCCCGCTCCGCACGACCGGCGACCTCGTCGCCGCCGTGCGGGGCGCGGTGCCACGCGCGGCGTGGCCCCGGCGCCTCCACGTCGCGACGCGCACGTTCCAGGCGTTGCGGGTGGCGGTGAACGACGAGCCCGCGGCGCTCCGCCAGGCGCTTCGCGACGCGCCGGCGCTGCTCGAGGTCGGCGGCCGCCTTGGCGTGATTGCTTTCCACTCGGGCGAAGATCGCATCGTGAAGCAGACGTTTCGAGCTCTGCAGCCGGCGGGCTTCGCCGAGCTGGAGCCGTCGCCCCTCGGGCCCGAGGACGACGAGGTGCGGGCGAACCCCCGCGCCCGGAGCGCGAAGCTACGCGTGCTGGAGCGGCTCCCGTGACGAACGAACAGCGACTCCATCGTGAACACGACCCGCGCGCCCGGCGGATCCTCGTCGGGGCGCTCACCGTCGCGGCGCTGCTCGTCGGGGGCGCGCTGATCGTCGTCGGGATGCGGGTGCAGCAGATCCAGCTCGCGTACCGCCTCGACGAGCTCCGCACGCAGCACGCGCGGGCGCAGGGGAACGTCCGGCAGCTCGAGATCGAAGTGGCCACGCTCCGCTCGCCCGGGCGGCTGGAGGCGCGTGCCAGGCAGCTGGGCCTGGTGGCGCCCGGTCGCGATCAGATCCGGCTCGCGCGCGAGTATGTCGCCGGCGGGACCGGCCTGGCGGCCACGCGCTTCGGCCGCGTCGAGGCGCTGGCGAAGTGACGCGCGGCGATCTCCGAGCGCGGGTCCTGATTCTCGCGGCCCTGCTCGCCGCCGCGTTCGGAGGCCTGACCGGGCGCCTCGCATGGCTCCAGGTCGTCAAGCGCGCCGAGCTCGCGCAACTCGCCGAGCGGCAGTACTCGCGCACCGTCGCCCTCTACGCCCAGCGCGGCCCGATCCTCGATCGCCAGGGCATGCCACTCGCCACCTCCACGCCGACCGAGTCGCTCTTCGTCCAGCCCCGGAGCGTCGGCGACCCCGTGCGCGTCACCGCGCGGCTGGCGCCGATCGTTGGCCTGCCGCCCGCGGAGGTGCACGCGGCCCTGACGAGCTCGCGCTCGTTCGTCTGGCTCCGGCGGAAGCTCCCGCCCGCAATCGCCGCCGCGGTCCGGGCGCTGCGCGAGCCCGGACTCGGCTTCCTGCCCGAGCCCCTCCGCCTCTACCCGAACCGCGAGCTGGCGGCGCACGTCGTCGGGTTCGAGGGGGTCCAGGGCGGGCTCGAGGGTATTGAGCGCGTCTTCGACGCCGAGCTCGCGGGCACGCCCGGAAAGGCGATCGTCGGCCGCGACGCGCTCGGGCGCGAGGTCGCCGCGCCGCACGTGCTGGAGCCGCCCCAGCCCGGGCACGGCGTCATGCTCACGATCGACCGGACGATCCAGTACATCGCCGAGCGCGAGATCGACGCCGCCTACCGGCGGACCGGCGCCCGGTCGGCGATGGCGGTCGTCCTCGACCCGCGCACCGGCGAGGTGCTGGCGCTCGTGATCCGACCGACCTTCAACCCGAACACCTTCCTCGACGTGCCGTCCAAGGACCACTGGCGCAACCGCGCGGTGACCGATCCCTTCGAGCCCGGCTCGACCTTCAAGGTGATCCTCGCCGCGGCCGCGCTCGAGGAGGGCGTGGTCCGGCCCGACGACCGCATCTACGGCGAGAACGGGTCATTCACCATCGCGAAGACCACGATCCACGACTGGAAGAAGTACGGCTGGCTGACGTTCAGCGAGGTGCTGCAGAACTCGTCGAACGTGGGCTCGATCAAGGTGGGCCTCGCCCTCGGGCGCGATCGGTTCTACCGCTACATGAGCGCGTTCGGTTTCGGGGCGGCGACCGGCGTCGGCCTCCCAGGCGAGAGCCGCGGGCTCCTGCGCGCCCCCGGGCGATGGTCGCTCCTGTCGCTGCCGACGATGTCCATCGGCCAGGAGATCTCGGTGACCGCGCTCCAGATGGTCGCGGCGGTCGGGGCCGTCGCCAACGGCGGCACGCTCGTCCAGCCGCGGATCGTGAGCGCGACCTTCGACGCCGAGGGGCAGGAGATCCGGCGCTTCGAGCCGGCGCCGGTCCGCCAGGTGATCTCGCCCGAGACGGCCCGCTTGCTGACGCGCATCCTCGTGCGGGCCGTCGAGTCCGGCACCGGGCACAACGCGGCGATCGCCGGATACGAGGTCGCGGGCAAGACGGGGACGGCGCAGAAGCTCGATCCGGCGACCCGGCACTACTCGCGGGCGCCGGGCGTGTTGTCGTTCGTCGGTTGGGCGCCCGCGGACGAGCCGCGCTTCGTCATGCTCGTTACGCTCGACGAGCCGAGGAACGAGCAGTGGGGTAGCGAGGCCGCCGCGCCGGTCTTCAGCGCGATCGGCCGCGACATCCTGCGCTACCTCGAGGTGCCGCCGCGCGACGCCCCGCCCGTGCAGATCGTCACCGGGCCGGTGCCCGACTCCCTCGCTCCCGGTGTGACCGCCCCGGTGAAGCTCGTCAGCACCGATGTGACGCCCGACGCCAACGGGAGCCCAGTCATGCCGGACGTCACGGGTCGAACACTCCGGAGTGCCTTGGTGGTGCTCGCGCCGCTCCATCTCGCGGTGGAGATCCAGGGGCAGGGCCGCGTCGTCCGGCAGGCGCCCCGGCCGGGGGAGCCGCTCCGGCCCGGCCTCACCGCTCGGCTCGCTCTCGCGCCAGGGGCGGCGAAATGAGATGGCGCGCGAGATGCCCGTGAGCGAGCTCCTCGCGGCGCTGCCCGTCAAGACCGTCGTCGGCGCGCCCCCCTCGTCGGTCTCGTCCGTCACGGACGACTCGCGGCGGGTCGAGCCGGGGAGCTGCTTCGTCGCGCTGCCTGGGCTCCGACAGGATGCGCGTCGCTTCGTCCCCGACGCGGTGCGTCGAGGGGCGACGCTGATCGTCACGGAGGGCGAGGCGCTCTCCACCGTGGCCGTCGCTCAGGTGCTCGTGCCCTCGGCGCGCGAGTCACTCGCGCGCCTGGCGGACACGTATTACGGTCATCCCTCGCGCGCGCTGCTGCTCGTCGGGATCACCGGGACGAACGGCAAGACGACCACCTCGTACCTGGTCGAGGCGCTGCTGCGCGCGCGGGGGCTCGCGACCGGCGTCATCGGCACCATCCAGTACGTGCTCGGGGCCGAGCGCCGACCGGCGCGTCAGACGACTCCCGACGCGCTCGAGCTCCAGTCCATGCTGGCGCTCATGCGCGATCGCGCGATCCGTGGCGTCGCCATGGAGGTGTCCTCGCACGCCTTGGCCCTCTCGCGCGTGGACGCCCTCGCGTTCGACGTCGCGGTCTTCACCAACCTGACCCAGGACCACCTCGACTTCCACGGCACCCTGGGCGAGTACCGTCGCGCCAAGCGCCGGCTCTTCGAGCTCCTCGCCCGCTCCCCCAAGCCCCGACGCACGGCCGTGATCAACGGCGACGACCCGTCAGGGGGGGCGATGGTCGATGGCCTCGGCCTCTCCGTGCTGACCTTCGGGCTCCGCGAAGGCACCCAGGTGCGTGCGGTGGACTACGCCTCCACGGTGGAGGGGCTTCGCATGACAGCGGACACGCCCGCCGGTCGGCTGGCCTTGACCTCGCCGCTGATCGGTGAGCACAACGTGATGAACCTCCTGGGCGCCGTCGCCACGGGCCTGGCGCTCGGCCTCGAGCCCGCCGCGATCGGCCGCGCGCTCGCGACGGTCGGTGCCGTGCCCGGCCGTTTCGAGCAGGTGAGGGCCGGTCAGCCGTTCCTTGTCGTCGTGGACTACGCCCACACCCCCGACGCGCTCGAGCGCGTGCTGACCACGGCGCGCAAGCTGACAGGGAGACGGTTGGGCGTGGTCTTCGGCTGCGGCGGCGACCGCGATCGCGGGAAGCGCCCGATCATGGGCGGCATCGCCGCCCGTCTCGCGGACCGCGTCTGGGTGACCTCCGACAACCCGCGCTCGGAGCGGCCGGAGGGGATCATCGACGAGATCATCGTCGGCGTGCGCGAGGCCGGCGCCGGCCCCGGCCGGTATGCGGTCGAGCCCGACCGCTCCCGGGCGATCCGCGCGGCGCTGCATTGGGCCGAAGCCGGTGATACGGTGGTGGTAGCGGGCAAAGGCCACGAGACGTACCAGATAGTGGGTTCCGACGTGCTCCCCTTCGACGATCGCGAGGTCGCCCGGCGGATCCTCCTGGAGCGCTCGGGATAGGAGCTCGGATGCCACTGTTCGCCGTCCTGGACATCGTTCGCGCGACGCGGGGCGCGCTGGTCGCGGGCGACCTCGGCGTCCCCGTGACGGGGGTGTCGATCGACTCGCGCGCGCTCGGCGTGGGCGAGGCGTTCTTCGCGATCCGGGGCCACCGGCTCGACGGCCACGCATTCCTCGCGGACGCGGCTGGCCGGGGTGCCGCCTGTCTGGTCGTCCACGCGCTCCACGATGACGCGCCAGCCAACGTGCCGCTCGTGCTCGTCGAGGACACGACAAAGGCGCTCGGCCTGCTCGCCGCATATCATCGCGCGAGGTTTTCGATTCCGGTTGTGGCCGTGACCGGTTCCAACGGCAAGACCACGACCAAGGAGCTGATCGCGGGCGTCCTCGGCACGCGCTGGCAAGTCCTCAAGCCCACGGCGAGCTTCAACAACCAGTGGGGGCTCCCGCTCACGCTCCTCAGGCTCGTCCCCGAGCACGAGGCGCTCGTGCTCGAGCTCGGCACCAACCGGCCCGGCGAGATCGCCTACCTGACGGAGCTGGCGCGGCCGACGTTCGGCGTCGTGACGAACGTGGCGGCCGTCCACACGGAGTTCCTCGGCTCGCTCGACGGCGTGTACCAGGAGAAGGCGGCGCTCGTGCGCGCCGTGCCCACCACCGGCTGGGTCGCGCTCAACGCCGACGACCCGCGCGTCGCCGGGATGGCGCGCGACGCCAAGGCCCACGTCGTCACCTACGGGCGCGCGGCGACGGCGCAGGTCCGCCTCGTGGGCGACGTCGTCGAGGACGCGCACGGCCTCGGGTTCACGCTCGAGGCGGCGGACGCGCTGCAGCCCGTGACGCTCGCCTTCGCCGGACGCCACAACGCGATCAACGCGCTCGCCGCCGCCGCCGTGGGCGCGGCGCTCGGCTTCACGCTCGAGGAGATCGCGCGGGGGCTCGCCGCCGCGCGGCCGATCGGCGGCCGCGGCGTGTGGCGCGAGGTCGGTGGCGTCAGGATCCTCGACGACACGTACAACGCCAACCCGGTCTCGGTGCGGGCCGCGCTCGAGACGGTCGCGGCGCGTCGCGACGCCGGCCGGCTCGTCGCCGTGCTCGGCGACATGCTGGAGCTCGGCGGTATCGCCGAGGAGGCCCACCGGGAGATCGGCCGCGCGGTCGTGGCCGCGGGCGCCGACGAGCTGGTCGGCGTCGGGCACCTGGCGCTCCTCGCCGTGGAGGCCGCCCGCGAGGCGGGGATCGCCGAGGCGCGCCACGCGACCACCTTCGAGGACACCGTGGCGTACCTGCTCAAGCGCCTCGTGCCCGGCGACACAGTGCTCGTGAAGGGTTCGCGGGGGATGCGCCTGGAGCGGGTCGTGGACGCGCTCGTCGCGCGCCTGGCCCGAGAATGAGGGCGGTGGATGCTTTACCACTTCCTCGTCCCGCTGGCCAAAGACCACATCCTCTTCAACGTCTTCCGCTATCTCACGTTCAGGTCCTTCATGGCCCTGATCACGGCGCTCGTGATCGCGCTCCTGATCGGGCCGCCGGCGATCCGAAAGCTCCGGGAGCTGCAGCACGGCGGCGAGACGATCCGCGAGGACACGCCGGAGCGGCACCGGATGAAGACGGGCACGCCAACCATGGGCGGGATCGTGATCCTCGCCGCGATCCTGTCCACGACATTGCTGTGGGCGAATCTGCAAAACCGCTACGTCTGGGTCGTGATGCTCGCGACGCTCGGCTTCGGGCTCATCGGCGTGTGGGACGACGCGAGGAAGCTCCGGATGCGGAAGGGGCTCTCGATGCGCGTGAAGTTCGGCGTGCAGGTCCTGCTCACGGGGGCGCTGCTCCAGATCGTCTTCTGGCAGCCGCCCGCCGCGTGGCTTCCGGTGCTGGCGATCCCCTTCTTCAAGGGGTGGCTCATCAACCTCGGCTGGCTCTGGATCCCGTTCGCGATGCTGGTGGTGATCGGCGCGTCGAACGCGGTGAACCTGACGGACGGCCTCGACGGATTGGCGATCGGCCCCGTCATCATGGCCGGCGGCGCCTTCGGCGTCATCGCCTACCTGACCGGCAACTTCAGGGCGGCGGACTACCTGAAAATCCTGAACGTCAAGGGCGCGGGCGAGCTGACCGTGTTCTGCGGCGCGCTGATCGGTGCGGCGGTCGGGTTCCTCTGGTTCAACTGCCACCCGGCGGAGGTCTTCATGGGCGACGCCGGCTCACTCGCGCTGGGCGGCGCGATCGGGATGCTCGCGGTGCTCACGAAGGCGGAGCTCTTGCTGCCGCTGATCGGCGGCCTCTACGTCGTCGAGGCGGTGTCGGTGATCATCCAGGTCGCGAGCTTCCAGCTGACCGGCCGCCGCGTGTTCCGCATGGCGCCGCTCCACCACCATTACGAGCTCTCGGGCTGGGCGGAGCCGAAGATCGTCGTGCGCTTCTGGATCGTCTCCTTCGCCCTGGCCCTCCTGGCGCTGACGACATTGAAGCTGCGCTGAGCGCCGCATGATCACGGAGCGGGGTGAGATCGACATGGTGACGCGAGGCCGGGCGTACCTGGACTCCCTCGCCGGCCGGCGGGTAACGGTCGTGGGACTCGCGCGGAGCGGCGTCGCCGCGGCGCGGCTCCTCCGGACGGCCGGGGCGCAGGTGACCGGCACCGACCTGAAGCCGCTCGAGGCGCTCGGTCGCGTGGCCGCCGAGCTGCAAGCGCTCGGCGTCCGTCTCGTCACGGGCCCACACGCGCGCGGTGCCTTCGACGGCACCGACCTCGTCGTCGTGAGCCCGGGCGTGCCGCTCCACGGCGATCAGCTTGGGCCGGCGCGCGCCCGTGGCATGCCGATCATCGGCGAGCTCGAGCTCGGCTGGCGCGCGCTCGAGGCGGAGACGATCGCGATCACCGGGACCAACGGCAAGACGACGACCACCGCGCTCACGGGCGCCTTGCTCGCCGAGCAGCCCCGCCCGGTGCTCGTGGCCGGCAACATCGGGACACCGCTCGCAGCCCGCGCGCTCGGGTTCCCGCCGGACGGTCTCGTCGTCTGCGAGGTGTCGAGCTTCCAGCTCGAGACGACGGACGCCTTCCAGCCGCGCGTCGCCGCCGTGCTGAACATCACCCCGGACCACCTCGACCGCCACGGGAGCCTCGCCGCCTACGTGGACGCAAAGGCGCGGATCTTCGCGAACCAGACACCGGCCGACTGCACGATCGTCAACGCCGACGACGAGGCAGCCGAGGCGCTCGCCCGACGGACGCGCGCCCGTGTCGTGTGGTTCAGCCGTCGCCGTCCGGCATCACACGGGGTGTTCGTCCGCGACGGCTGGGTCGCGGCGACGCTCAACGGCCACGTCGAGGCGATCTGCCCGGTCGCGGAGATCTTCCTGCGGGGCGCGCACAACGTCGAGAACGTGCTCGCCGCCGCGGCCTGCGCGCTGTGGGCGGGGCTCGCGCCCGAGGCGATCCGGCGCGCGATCGGCCGGTTCCGGGCCGTCGCGCACCGCATCGAGTTCGTCCGCGACCGCCGGGGCGTGCAGTACTACAACGACTCGAAAGGCACCAACGTCGCGTCCACGCTCAAGGCGCTCGAGAGCTTCTCGGAGCGGATCTTGTTGATCGCGGGCGGCAAGGGCAAGGGACAGGACTTCGAACCGCTCGCCACCGCCGCGCGCGGGCGCGTCGGCCACGCGTTCCTGATCGGCGAGGACGCGCCGAAGCTCGCGGCGGCGTTCAAGGGCGCGTCGATCCCGGTGGCGCGCTGCCCATCGCTCGAGGCCGCCGTGGAGGCGGCGGGCCAACTGGCCATGCCTGGGGACGTGGTGCTGCTCTCGCCGGCGTGCGCCTCGTTCGACATGTTCGACAGCTTCGAGCACCGGGGCGACGTGTTCAAGAAGCTCGTGGAGCGGCTCGAGTGAGTGCCCCGGTGCGCGTCGGAGGACCCGCTTGTTCGAGCGCGGGCTTCACCCGCGCAACCGATCCTGGGGGGAGGTTTCGGAAGGGGGGCGAAGCCCCCCTCCGAGTTACTCGAGTGAGTGTCCCGGTGCGCGTCGGAGGACCCGCGATTCGAGCGGCGGCTTTGCCGCCGCAATCGAGTCCTGGGGGAGGCCTCGGAGGGGGCCGTCGAGGCCCCCTCCGATGAACTAGATGCCGCGGAAGCTCGCGCCGGACCTCTGGCTCTTCGGGACCGCCGTCGTGCTCCTCTCGACGGGCGTGGTGATGGTCTACTCGGCGAGCGCGATCGTCGCGGCCGACCGGTTCCACGACCCCTACTTCTTCC
>Ga0209157_1000495_pt1 | contig 33526 bp, 37 predicted proteins | sample GraSoiAngelo_135_FD_185892 | JGI IMG/M metagenome (GOLD analysis project Ga0209157, IMG submission 185892) | Grasslands soil microbial communities from the Angelo Coastal Reserve, California, USA - 14_0929_05_40cm (SPAdes) (version 2) | ecosystem: Environmental > Terrestrial > Soil > Grasslands ...
TTGCCGAGTCTCCGATAGACCGCCTCGACGAAGGCCAGGTCCTCGGGATAGTCCATGGTCCATCTCAGGCGGCTCAAGTCCTCCGGGTGCTCCACGTTGGCGATCTCGAACGCCGCCGGATGCTCGCGAACGTATGCGGTGAGCGACTCCCGGAAGAACGGATCCGAGACCTCGCGGTCGAGGCGCTCGAGCGCCGTTCGCGACAACACCTCGACATCCAGACCGTCTGGAAACGTCGGCGGAAACACGTTGGACACGTACTCGAGCCGACCTGCCGATCGACGCCACACGCCGACGACCCGGTCGACCAGGGCCGGATCGACCAGCGGGCAGTCCGCGGTGATGCGCACCAGGGCATCGGCACCCGTACGCGCTGCGGTTCGTCCCAATCGCTCGATCAGATCCGTCTCGGACCCGCGCACGCAGACTAGACCCAGGTGGGCGGCCAGATCAGCGATGGCGTCGTCGCGGTTCTCGACGCTCGTGCTGACCGCGACGGCGTCGAGCTCTTGGCAGACCGCCAGACGCTCGGCGATTCGTTGGATTGTTGGACGGCCGGCGATCGACACTAACACTTTGCCCGGCAGGCGCGTCGAGCCCATCCGCGCCTGGATCGCAGCCACGACATGGAGACGCGCCTTGGAAGAATGGAGCAGCGGACCGCCGGTGTCGACGATCGTGAAGCCCGCCCGCTCGAACGCGATCCGCGACGCGGCGTTCTCGCGTTTCACCACGGCACTCATCCGGAGGAGCGCCAGCGGCCCGAAGGCCTCCCGCGAGAGGCAGCCGAGGGCTCGCGGCCCAACACCGCGGCCCCGCCACTCCGGCGCGATGTTGACGCTGACCGCCGCGTCCCTGTCCTGGATGTCGAGCCGCACCATGCCGGCGTCGACGCCGTCTGCGCTCACGATGAATAGCTTGCGATCGAACCTCTTGAGGGTCTCTTCGAACCAGCGCGTGTGCGTGTCGACGGGGATCTCACGCTCGTCCACCGAGGCCTGCCGCGTCTCGGGATCGTTCCGCCAGCGCCAGAGAACGGGGCAGTCGTCCAGGACAGCTGGCCGAAGGGTCACCACTGGAGGACGACTCACACCATGTCCCACGTGAGCACCGTGTCCTCTTCGATGTCGACCTTGGCCACCCGCCCGATCACGAGGTCCAGGAACTTGGGGCGGATCCCGAAGCCCGGGCGCTTGATCGTGACCATCGACCGGTCGATAAGCGTGCCCTTCGGGATCGCACGGCTCGCCACCAGGCTGCGGCGGGCTTTCTCGTGCATCTCCTGCTCCTCGGGGGCTGGACCGAGCTTGAGGCCGTCACCGAGCGCCGACTCCACTTCGCGGATCTGTCGCACCATCTCCTTGAGCTCGCCTGGCTCGACGGCGAACGGATGGTCCGGCCCGGGCAGCGAGCGGTTCAGCGTGAAGTGCTTTTCGATCACGCAGGCGCCTAGCGCCGCCGCCGCCACGGCCACGTGGATGCCGAGGCTGTGATCCGACAGCCCCGTGGGCACGGCGAAGGCGTGGCGCAGCGTCGTCATGGCGCGCAGGTTCATTCGGGATGGAGGCGCCGGATAGAGCGAGGCGCACTGGAGCAGGATCACGTCGCGGTTGCCGGCGGACACGCACACCCCAAGCGCGTCAGCAATGTCCTCGTAGCTCGCAAGGCCCGTGGAGAGGATCATGGGCCGGCCCTTGGCGGCGGCGTGGGCGATGAGGGGCAGGTCTACGATCTCGAAGGAGGCGATCTTGTACGCCAGTACGTCGAGCGCGGCGAGCTCGTCAACCGCCCGGTGGTCGAAGGGAGTCGAGAGGAAGAGGATTCCACGCTTCGTCGCGTACGCGGCCAGCTCCCCCTGCCACTCGCGCGGCAGCTCAATCTCCTTGATCAGGTCCCAGGTACCCTTGGAGCTCACGCCTTCCAGGTAGGAGAACCGCGGCGTCTTCTTCGAGTAAAGCGTCTCTGCCGAGTAAGTCTGGAACTTTACGGCGTCGGCTCCCGCCTCCGTCGCGACGTCGATCAGTTCCTTAGCCAAGGAGAGGCTGCGGTTGTGGTTGGCCCCCGCCTCCGCGATCACGAAGCGGCGCTCGTCGCCTCCCACCCACCGGTTGCCTATCCTAACCCTAGGAACCATTCCTTCTCTCACCTCCGTGAGATCGGCAGGCTCGCGAGCGCCGCGGCGACCCGGAGTGCCCCCTGGCCGTCCACGAGTTCGCGCCCTCGCGCCCCTATGGTTGCGCGAAGGGCGTGATCGCATGCGAGACGGCTCAGCGCCTTCGTCAAGGACTCGCCGAGCGCCGCTTCCCCGGCGGCGCCCGCCGCGAGCGCCGCGCCAGCCTGCTCGAATCCCTCGACATTGCACGCTTGGTTGTCCGCCGTCTGCACAACGATAGCCGGTGTGGCGGTCGCGGCCAACTCGTAGAGCGTCATCCCGCCCCCTGAGATGGCGACGTCGGCCGCGAGCATCAGATCACGGAGGCCGAAGCGGTCGCGGTGGATGCTTACCCGATGGCGCGTAGCGCGCGCCGCGGCATCGAACGCGGGCCAGTCGTGGCTGAACGGGCCTACCGCGACGTCCACCGCGCAGTCGTCAAGCGCCGCCGCGTCCACCGCCCCCAGCGCCTTGAGGCTTGCGCCCTCGTGGGAGCCGCCGCCGAAGCAGATCAGGGCCCGGCGCACGCGCTCGCTATCGGAGCGACAGGGCGGCTCGGCGTAACGCGGATCGACGAGGGCGTATTGGGGCCCGAGCAGGAAGAGCGTGTCCGGCTTGCGGCGGTAAGGGAGACGCTCCGCCGAGACACCACCATTTACGACCACACCCACGGGCAGCGGACGGTCGCCCCCATCGTCCACTGCCACCACCTGCCCCGCGACCGATCGCAACGCCCGCAGGAACTCCGGCCCGGCGGAGTAACCATCCACAACGACCACGTCGGCCCCCCGGGAGCGGAGCGCGCCAAGCGCAGCGCCGGAATCGATCGCCCAGGGGACCGGAACGACGTCAGTCCACTTATCACGCAGTAGCGCGAGTACCGTTGGGTCCGGGGTCACCACGAAGCTCACGCTTGCGCCCGCAGCGGCAGCCGCCTCCGCGAGCGCCGTGCAGCGCGCCACATGGCCGAGACCCGACTCGGCCCCTCCTTCGGTGATGAAGGCAAAGCGCGTCCGCTCAGTCACCGATCAGCTCCCTCATCTCGGCAGGCGAGAGCCAGACGCTGTTCGCGTCGCTCGAGTATCGGAAGCCCGGAGCAGGTCGCTTGCCCCCTTCCCAGGAGCGGAAGGTCCAGGAGGGGTAGAGCGGCTCGATCACGAACATCTCGTCGTACTCGAGCGCTTGGCGGCTCTCGTCCTCGGAGATGAGGATCTCGTGGAGCTTTTCCCCGGGGCGGATGCCGATGTCCTCGATCGTGCAGCCCGACGCCACGGTCGTGACCAAGTCCATAATCCGCATGCTGGGGATCTTGGGGACAAAGATCTCACCGCCCCGCATGAGCTCAGCGCAACGGATCGCGAACTCCACGCCCTGCTCGAGGCGGATCCAGAACCGGGTCATGGCTCGGTCCGTAACTGTCACGCGGCCCGATGCGCGCTGGGCCGCGAAGAGCGGGATCACGCTGCCACGGCTGCCGATGACGTTGCCATAGCGGACGACGCTGAACACGCTGCCGCGAGGGAAACCGTACGCGTTGCCCTGGACGAAAAGTTTCTCGGCGCACAGCTTGGTCGCGCCGTACAGATTGATCGGGTTCACCGCCTTGTCGGAGCTGATCATGACCACGCGCGTGACGCCCGCGTCAATCGCGGCGTTGATGACGTTCTCGGCGCCGATCACGTTGGTCTGGATCGCCTCGAACGGGTTGTACTCGCAGGAGGGGATCTGCTTGAGCGCCGCCGCGTGGAACACGACGTCCACGCCGTGCATGGCCCGCTCGAGCCGCGCTTGGTCCCGCACGTCGCCGACGAAGAAGCGGAGCGAGGGGTGGTCGATGCGATGCTGGAAGCGCGCCATCATCTCCGACTGCTTCAGCTCGTCGCGGCTAAACACGACCAGTCGCCGCGGCCGGTACCGGTTCAGCATGATCTCCACGAACTTGTTCCCGAACGAGCCCGTACCGCCCGTGACCAACACCGAGGTCTCGCTCCAGTCCAGCGTCCCGTCGTGGCGGTTCGCGTTCACTCCGTGTCTCCGTGTCGTCTGGTGGTGGTTGTGGTCAGCGATTCTCGAGCGCCTCGATCTCCGCGAACTGGAGCCGGTAGAGCCGGGCGTAGGTCTCGTTGGTCGCCAGGATCTCGGCGTGGCGGCCGACGGCCTCCACAGTCCCGCGGTTTACGACGACGATTTTGTCCGCGCGCACGACCGTCGAGAGGCGATGGGCGATGACGACGGACGTCGTACCCTGGATCACGCGGTCGATCGCCCGCTGCACGAGGCGCTCCGACTCGCTGTCGAGCGAGCTCGTGGCCTCGTCCAGGATCAGGATCGGGGGGTTCGCGACGATCGCACGTGCGATCGCCACGCGCTGGCGCTGGCCACCCGAGAGGCGGATCCCGCGGTCGCCCACCACCGTGTCGTACGCGTCGGGCAGCGCAACGATGAAGTCGTGGGCGTTGGCAGTTTGCGCGGCGCGGATGATGTCGGCGTCCGAGATGCCGTCCCGGCCGTAGGCGATGTTCTCGCGGATCGTAGCGTTGAAGAGGAGCGCCTCCTGCGAAACGACGCCGAACAGTCGTCGGTAGGACGCCTGCCGGAGCGTGCGCAGATCTTGCCCGTCGATCGTGATGGCGCCCTGCACAGGGTCATAGAGCCGAAGGAGGAGATCGGCGAGCGTCGACTTGCCCGCCCCGCTCGGCCCGACCAGCGCGACGACCTCCCCCTTCCTGACCTCGAAGCTCGCCCGGCTCAGGACCGGTTCGCCGCCGTAGTCGAACGCCACGTCCTCGACGAGGATCCGATCGCGGAACTCCGTGATCGTCCCCGCGCCGTCCTTCACCGCGGGCTGGAGGCGGAGCAGCTCGTCGACCCGGCTCGAGGCGGCGAGCGTGATCTGCATGGCGGTGTAGGCACCGCTCAGGAGGCCGACCTGCGCCATGACCGCACGCCCGACGTAGAGGAACAAGAAGAACACCGGCATCCCTAGACGGCCTGCCAAAAGCTCCGACGCAGCCAGGGCAAGGAGTGTCGCCTCCGCCAGATAGGTGACGACCGACCGTGCCGGCTCCTCCGCGTGCTTGTATGCCCCGAACTTGACGTTCACGCGGACGACCGCTTGGATGGCGCGGCCTAGGCGCCGTAGCTCGAACGCCTCGGCGCCGAACGACTTCACCACGCGGATCGACAGGATCGCCTCCTGGAAGCGCGCGGCGAGGTCGGCGAACGCTGAAAAATGGTCCGTCGCGAGCCGCCGGATCGGGCCTCGGACCGCCCGGGCGAGCCCGGACTGGAGGAGCACGGCGCCGGCAGCGGCGACGACGAGCACCGGGCTCGTCTGAACCAGCAGGTAACCGTAGAAGGCGATCAGGACCGGCGCAGCGAGCACGGTGGTCACGATCGTCTCGAGACCGGCCGTGGCCGCCCCCGTGTCCTCCTCGAGACGCGAGACCAGCTCGCCGGTCCGCTGGCGTGTGAAGAAGCCCATCGAGAGCCCGAGCAGATGGCGGAACAGATCGCTCTGCAGCGCCGCCGCTGCGCGCACTCGGATCCAGAGCGCCAGGAGGTAGTTGCCGAAGTCGAGCCAGCCTTTGAGGAAGCCCGCGCCCACGTAGACGGCGCACAGGATGAGGATCGCCCGGAACCGATCCTCCACCGACACGATCCCAAGCCAGCGGAAGAAGGCGGCGCCAAGGTTCTTGAGCGAGAGGCTCGCGGCCGCGGCCCCGCCCTCGCCGCCGACGGGCGCGCCGAGGGCGAGGTCGAGGATCGGTGCCATGAGGACGGGGAACAGCGCCGCCATGGCTGTAGCGAGGTAGCTGGTGACGAGAAGGAGGGCGACGGCCCACCAGTATGGAGCCGTGTAGGTGCGGAGCAGCCAAAAGAACCGGCTTACGTCGGTCGCGCGTCTCACGACCGGCCCTCCTCTTCCCCCGCCGGCCGGCGCAGTGTCAGGAGCTTTTCGCGCGGGGAACCGAGGCGCATGAGCTCGGCGATGTGCGGCTCCGGGCGCTCGAACGTCGCGATGATGATCGCGTCGAGCGCCTCGTCTGTGGCCTCGGCAATCGGGCGCACCGGGAGCCCGAGGAAGAAGCCGCCCTCGTCGTGATCGAAGACGGCGACCGGCTCGAGACCGAACTCCTTCAACGTGACGTATGCGAGCTCCGCGGCCTCGCCGGTGCGATATAAGGCGATCCGCTTCAACCCGTGCCCGTCGAGGTGGCCGAGCGCCTCGCGGAGCGTCGCGCGCGTTCGGCGATAGATGTCGAGGGAGTAGGCCATGTAGTCGTATGTGAGCCGAGTCTTCTCCAAAAGGCCCTTCGGGGTCAGCACGTAGCGCAGACGCTTGCGCGCCGCGGGCTTGCTCGGGAACTCGATGATCTTGATGAGGCCCTTGCGAGCCAGCCGCTTGAGGTAGAGGTTCGTCAGTCCCAGCGCGACCCCCAACCGCTCGGCAAGGGCCCGTTGCGTCAGGGGCCGACCTTCGCCTACGGCCGTCAGGATTTCGAGATCGCGCTCACGACTCTTTTCCATTGCACGACTGAAAGTGTTCAACATTTGAACACACTGGCTCGGGCGAAGTAAAGAACCCTTTTCGTGCGCTTGCTGACAGGATTTGGGAGCTACTGCAGCGACTTACAGACGATCGCAGTAGGCGCGCAGCGGGGCGAGGCGGGCCGAGTCCTGCGTGTAGGCGTAGACGGCCTGAACCGTCGGCTCCCACGGGGACAGGCGAAACAGCTGGTCGAACGGAGGGCGGAACCGCCAAATGCTGTACTCGAAGTCCGGGAGCCGTCGGGCACACCGCTCGAAGACTTCGCCCGCGCCGCCCGCCGTAGGCTCGGGCTCGATGAAGACCATGTTGCGAAAGCACTCACGGAGAGCGCCGAGCCTCGCAGGCAGGCGCTCGTAGAGGAGCCCCTGGCGAACCTCGGGCTGCGCGGTGCGGTACTTCAAGACCGTGAACCCCTGCCTTCGCCACGGGACGAGCGTCTCGAAGGTCGCCTCGGTAAACAGCACGTCGATCGGCAGCTCGGCCCAGGTCGAGCGCAGGTGATCGACCCCCAACTCGAAGAAGTCGACCCGGAGCAGGCGACGAAGGACGCGACCCTCGAACACGCTGGCCGGAACCTCGTTCTCCGGCGCCTCGGTCAGCTCGAGGTCTGTCCCGCCACAATCAATGCCCTTCCGGAGAAGGTAGAAGAGATAGCGCCCGTTCGAATAGCCGGCGTGGAACGCGCTCTTGACGCCGGCCTCGGCGAACCAGCGCGAGACGAAGTAGGAGGCCTGGTGACCGCGCTCGATCGGCGGCTTGTAGGGCTTGCGGAACTGGTCGAAGGGTGTCGCCGCCTTCCGGAGGGCCTTGTAGTCGGCGGCCCGGAACAGCGGATGGCGAATCGCTAGGTCGGGCCACGGCTCGCCCAGGAGCTTCAGCCGCGCCCACGCCCTGAGCCGCACGGGAACGCACGCCTTCAGCCACGCCGGCACGCACCGACGGAGCAGCTCGCCCGCCCTGGCCTTCCCCGAGGTCACGGGTGCTTGTGCCTCATATCCGCGAGCCGGTCAGACGGTTCGGAGAAGCTTGGACCGCTCACGGCGTCCCGCTCACCAACCGCTCGCCCAGCTCGCGGACGAACCGCACCTCACGGCCGCGGACCTCGTCAAGGCGCGCACGGAGCCACGGGAGGCCGCCGAGCACGACGTCGCGGTCGTGGAAGACCACGCCGCACTCGTTGCCGACCACGGGGAGGACGCCGCTTCGGCTCGTCGGCGCCCCGTAAGAGAGATAGCGCACGCCGTGGCGGCGCGCGATCTCCGCGGTGACCGGCTGGAGCAGGTTGCCCGGCGGCACGAGGGTCACGACCTCGGTCGTGAACGCCTCCGCGAGGATCGCCTGGGCGCGCGCGATGTTCGCCTCCTGCGTCTCCGGCGGGACGAAATCATAGAACTCGCGGTGGTACGGACGGTTGCCGGTGAAGAGGCGCCGGCGGAACGCGTGGCCCGCCAGGAGGCAGTGGGTGAGTCCGTGGTTGGCGACCTCAAGGAGCCGGGCGTCGACGCCTTCGCGGATCGCGCGTGTGGCCGCCGGAAACTTCCGTGGAAACGGCGTCAGCGTGCCGTCGTCCTCCACCCAGGCGGCGGTGACGGCGACAGTCATGCGCGCGCCGGCCCCGGCGAGCAATTCCAGAATGCCGTGCCACTCCGCCGCCGACAGCTCGCGGTACGGACCCCAGCGCTTGATCGGCGGCACGTACTTGAGCCAGAGGCAGTTGCCCGGGAACGGAATGCGGAACGGCCCGAGGGCAAGTCGCGTGACGCCGTAGACCTCGTGGCGCTTCGATGCCGCGCCCACGTCGTCCATCCGGATCATGAGCGGACCCGGCGGAGTCGTCACCCGGCTCGAATCGCGAGGCGCCTCGCGAACGGAGGCGCGAGCGGTTGCGGCGACGTGGAGCGGTCTAACGTGTGGCGGCGGGACGCGGCTGCGCCTACTCGCCGATCACCTGGATGCTGATCTCGCGCGCGCGAGGCCCGTCGAGCTCCGCGAAGATGATGGACTGGAACCGGCCGAGCGTCAGCTCGCCGTGGTTGATCCCGACGGCGATGTTTCGTCCGAGCAGGGCGGCCCGGAGGTGCGAGTGCGCGTTGCCCCGCTCGCAGTCGGAGACGCGCGGGTCGTCGTGGCGGTAGCCGTCCCGCTCCGGGACGAGCCGCTCGATGAGCCGCTTCAGGTCGTCGATCAGCGCGCTCTGGAACTCGTTGATGAACAGGGCGCAGGTGGTGTGCAGCGTGTTGATGAGCGCGATGCCCGCGGAGATCGGGAGCTGTTGGATCGCATCCCGGACGAGCTTGGTGACATCCGAGACCTCGGTGCGCTCCTCACTCGACAGCGTGAACGAAGTGTTGAATACCTTCATTTTCAGCTCTCTCCGGGGCGCATCACCCTGGATTCGCTGACAGCACCGCCAGCAAGGCTGCGCCCAGACCAACGGATACGATAACGACACACTGCGGTAAAAGTCAATCGATGCCTCCTCCCCGCCCGACCGGCCCCGGGGACCTGGCGTCACGCCGCGGCCATTCGGTCAGGCGGTCTTCGGGTCGAGGAGGTCGCGCAGCCCGTCGCCCAGGAGGTTGAGACCGAGCACGGTGAGGGCGATCGCGCCGCCAGGAAAGACGGCGAACAATGGGTGCAGGGAAAGAAAGTTCTGCGCCTCCTTCAGCATGAGCCCCCACGAGGGATTGGGCGGCTGCGTGCCGAGCCCGAGGTAGGCGAGGGCCGCTTCGGCCAGGATCGCTACGGGAAAGCTCGTCGTCGCCTGGATGACGAGAGGCGGAAGCGTGTTCGGCAGGATGTGCCGGGCGATGAGACGGCGGTCGCCAGCGCCCAGCGCCCGCGCGGCGACGACGAACTCCCGCTCGCGGAGCTCGAGAAAGCTGGCGCGCGTCAGCCGGGCGAAGGCCGGCGCGAAGGCGATGCCGATCGCGACCATGCTGACCGCGACCCCCGGCGCGAAGACGGCGGAGAACAGCAGCGCGGAGAGGATCGCGGGGAACCCCTGCACCGCGTCGATCAGGCGCATGAGCGCCTCGTCGAGCCAGCCCCCGGTGTACCCGCTCAGCACGCCGATGAAGATTCCGGCGGCGGCCCCGAGCCCGACCGCGATGACCCCGACGGCGATCGACGTCACCGCGCCGCGCATGATGCGCGAGAGCACGTCACGGCCGTACTGGTCGGTGCCGAACGGGTGCGCCGCCGACGGTCCCTGAAAGCGCCAGGCGATCGCCATGGCGAGCGGGTCCGACGGCGTGTAGACGAGGCTCAGCGCGGCGGTCACGACCAGGAGCGTCGTGATCGCGGCGCCGAGCGCGAACGTGAGGTGCCGGAGAGGCCGTCGGCGCATCGCCCGCCTCAGTCGTACCGGATTCGGGGATCGAGGATCACGTAGGCAATGTCCACGGCGAAGTTGATCAGGACGATGCACGCGGCCACGAACAGGGTCACACCCTGGACGACCGGCAGGTCGCGGGCCGTGATCGCGCCGAGCGCCAACCGCCCGAGTCCGGGCAGCGCGAACACCGACTCGAGGATGATCGAGCCCGCCATGAGCTGACCGAGCTGGATCCCCGCGACGGTCACGATCGGGACCAGGGCGTTGCGGAGGGTGTGCTTGCCGAGGACGAGCGCCTCGCTCACGCCCTTGGCGCGGGCGGTGCGGACGTACTCCTCGCGCAGGACGTCCAGCACCGCCGAACGCGTGGCGCGGACGAGAACGGCGGCCTGGAAGAGGCCGAGCGCGATCGCGGGCAGCAGCAGCGAGCGAATCCCCGGCCAGAGCCCGCCGGACCATCCTTCGAAGCCGCCCGACTGCACCCAGCCGAGCCGCACGGAGAAGAGGAGGATCAGCAGCAGCCCGGCCCAGAAAGACGGGATCGCGATCCCGATCTGCGAGAAGACCATCGCGACGTAGTCGCCGGCACGTCGGTGACGCGTCGCCGCGTAGAGGCCGAGCGGCAGCGCCGTCACGGACATGAGGCACGCCGCCAGCAGCGTCAGCGGAAGCGTGACCGGCAGGCGGCTCACGATGAGGCGCGCGACCGGCACGTCGTACTGGATCGACACGCCGAGATCGCCGCGTAGCGCTCTCCAGAGCCAGTCGGCGTACTGGACGGGGATCGCGCGGTTCAGCCCCATCGCCTCGCGCAGCCGCGCCGCCGCCTCCGGGCTCCCCTCCGTGCCCATGATGAGGAGCGCGGGGTCGCCCGGGAGCACGCGCACGACCACGAAGACGAGCACCGAGACGAAGAACAGGGTCGCGACGAACGCCGCGAGCCTCCGCACGAGATACCGCCGCACGCCGCTACGCGACCGGACGCGCTACTATTTGGCCCACGCGACCTCGGAGAGGTCCGCCGACGGGACGGGCAGGTCCTTCCAGATCCCCTGGATGCCCTTCTTCGCCACGACCAGGCGCGGGTGCATGTAGAGCCACACCGCGGGCGCGTCCTCGACGAGCTTCCTCTGCATCTTCACGTACAGCTCACGGCGCGCCTTGTCGTCGAGGGTGACCTCGGACGCGTTGAACAGGTTCTGGAACTCCGCGCTGTCGTAGCGGAAGTAGTACTTGGGGTTCGCGTAGTTGGCGATGTCCCACGCCTCGGCGTGACCGATGATCGTCAGGTCGTAGTCCGCGTCGCGCCAGACCCGCGAGATCCATTGCCCCCACTCGATCTGCTCGATCTTCACCTTCACGCCCACCTTCGCGAGGTGGTTGACGATGATCTCACCCGTGCGGACCGTGTAGTAGTACTGCGGCGCGACTTTCAGCACGGTCTCGAAGCCGTTCGGGTAGCCCGCCTCCGCCAGGAGCTTCTTCGCCTTCGCCGGGTCGTACGGCATGAGGCCCGACACGTCGATGTAGTAGGGGTTCAGCGGGTCCACGTTCGAGCCGAGGATCTTGCCCAATCCGAACATCGCACCCTTGAGGACGTCCTGCTTGTCGATCGCGTAGGTGATCGCCCGCCGCACGCCGACGTCGGCGTAGGGCTTGCGCGAATTGTTCGTCGCCAGGATCACGTCGTTCGTCGTGTCGCCGACGATGACCTGGAAGCGCGCGTCCTTCTGCAATTCCTGCACGTGCTCGGGGCCGAGGCCGAAGAGCGATGCGTCGACGTCGCCCGCCTTGAGCGCCGCCAGCGTCGCGTTCGGGTCGGGGATGAAGCGGAACACGACCCGGTCGAGCATGGGCAGCCCCTTGACGTGATAGTCGGGGTTCCGCGTGAGCACGATCCGGTCGCCGCGCACCCACTCCGCGAGCTTGAACGGACCGGTGCCCATCGGCTCGCTCTTCAGCGCGTCCACGGCCTCGCGCGGGTAAATGACCGAGCCCTGGCGCGCCAGGTTGAGGAGGAAGTTCGCGTTGAGGCTCTTGAGCGAGAACGTGATCGTGTAGTCGTCCCTGACGATGATGTCGCTGATCGCCGCGTAGTAGCCGGGGTACGGGTGCTTCGTTTCCGGGTTCATCGCGCGCTCGAAGACGTACTTGACGTCAGCCGCCGTCATTTCGCGACCGTTGTGGAAGCGAACGCCGCGCTTGAGGAAGAACGTGTAGTTCCTGTTGTCCGTCGTGTGCCACCGCTCGGCGAGCCAGGGGACGAGCTTGCCGTGGCGGTCAACCTTCACGAGCGCCTCCTGGATGTTGTAGAAGACGACCGCCGCTGTCGCCGATGCGGGGGTCGCCGTCAGGTCCAGCCCCGGCGGCTCGGTCACGGTCTGCACGACCACGCTCCTCGGCGCCTGCGCCGCCGCCGGGCTCAGGAGAAGGCCGAGCACGAGCGCGGCTGACAGCCCTAGCGTCCTCACGAGGCGCATCCGGGAATCCTCCCTTGCTCTACCGTGTGACCGTTAGCGTGTGACCGTCCTGAAATACTCGACCGTCCGCCGGAGCCCCTCGTCGAACGGGACGAGCGGCGAGTAGCCGAGCAGCCGCTTGCCCTTCGACACGTCCGCGAGGGTGTGGGGCACGTCGCCCGGGCGCGGCGGAACGTGCTTGCACGACAGGCGCCGTCCGAGGATCGCCTCGAGCTTCGCGATCATCTCGAGCAGGCTCACCCGGTCGCCGCAGCCGACGTTGAACACCTCGCCGCCGACGCCCGCAGTGCGCGCGGCGAGCAGGTTAGCCTCGACGACGTTGTCGATATACGTGAAGTCGCGTGACTGGGCGCCGTCGCCGTGGACTTCGAGGGGCTTCCCGCGAAGGCCCCAGAGGATGAACCGCGGGACCACCGCGGCGTACTCGGACTTCGGGTCCTGACGCGGGCCGAAGACGTTGAAGTAGCGGAGCCCCACCGTCTCGACGCCGAAGAGACGCGTCCACACGGCCGCGTACTGCTCGCCCGCCACCTTCGACACCGCGTACGGTGAGATCGGCGCCGGCGGCTGCTCCTCGCGCTTGGGCAGGTCGGGCCGGTCACCGTACACCGACGACGACGACGCGTACACGACCCGGGCGACGCGCGCGCGGCGCGCCGCCTCGAGCACGTTGAGCGTCCCGGTCACGTTGTTCTCGTTGGCGCCGAGGGGGTCCTTCACCGACCGGGGCACCGACCGCATCGCGGCCTGGTGAAAGACGACGCGGACGCCGCGCGCGGTGCGCTCGACGACGCCGCGGTGCCGGATGTCGCCGCGGATCACCTCGAGCCGCCCTCTGAATTCACGGGCGAAGGGCAGGTTGGCGCGCGTGCCCGTCGAGAAGTTGTCCAGCACGCGGACGCGCGCGCCGGCCGTGAGGAGCCGCTCGACCAGGTGGGAGCCGATGAAGCCTGCGCCGCCCGTCACGAGAAAGAGGTCCGCCACGCGGCGATTGTAGCATTTGCCAGCCGTCGCTCTTTCGCTCCTCGTCCTCATCGGGTATGAAGGGTCGTGGGCCGCAAGCGCTCGGAGCCGATCAGTCCGTCGCACCTCTCTAGCGGTGCGACGCCGCGGCCGCCCGATAGATCTCGGCCGTCTTCTCGATCATCGGCCGGATGGCGAAATCGCGCCCGACCCGCGCACGCCCGGCCCGTCCCATGCGGCGGCGTCGCTCCGGATCGTCGAGCAGGGCTCCGATCGCGGCGGCAAGCGCCCGCTCGTCGCCGGGCGCCACGAGGAGGCCCGTCTCGCCGTCCTTGACGACGTCGCGGTGGCCCGGCACGTCGGTCGCGACGACGGCGAGCCCGGCGCCCATCGCCTCGAGGACTGCGAGAGGCAGCCCTTCCTTGAGCGACGCGGCCACGTAGAGGTCGAGGGCCGGGTGGACACGCGCCGGATCGTCGAGCCAGCCGGCAAAGACCACGCGCTCGCCGAGCCCCGCCGCCGCGACCTGCCGACGGAGGCGCTCCGCCTCGGGCCCGTCGCCCACCAGGAGGAGCGCGACGCCGGGGCGGTTGAGGAACTGGAGAGCGCCCACGAGCGCGTCGAGCCGCTTGACGGGATCGAATCGCGCGACCGAGCCCAGAACGGCGACGTCGGGCCCCAGGCCCAGACGCGCGCGCGCGAGCGGCGAGGCCGTCACGCGCCGGTCCTGCTCGTCGAGGTCCACGCCGTTGATCACGGTCGCGAGCCGGTCCGGCGCGGCGAGTCCGAGCCGCCGCGCCTCCGCCTCCTGCGTCGGAGAAACGTGGATCACCGTGTGGGTCCAGCACGCGAGGCGCCGCTCGAGGCCGAGGTAGAGTGGCTGGAGCGGGCGCCGGTAGCTTTCGTAGTGGATGCCGTGGAACGTGTGGACGGCGGCCGCGCCGGTCCAGCGCGCGGCCAGGCGCCCGTGGAGCCCCGCGCCTTTGCCGTGAGTGTGGACGACCTCGATCCCGAGGCGCCGGATCAGGCGGACGGTCGCGAGCAGCGGGCGCGGACCGAGCCGGCCCGTCGGGACCTCCGCGACGGTGAGGCCGAGGGCGCGAAACCGGTCGAAGAAGGGGCCGTCGCGCGGCCCCGCCACGGCGACTTCGAACTCGCTCCGTGGGAGGCAGCGCGCGAGGTCATACGCCTGACGCGGCCCACCGCCGGGCGCGGTCGTGGTGAGCAGCTCGAGAACACGGATCACGCGCCTGCCTGGGAGGCGGACGCGGCGCCGAGCCCTTGGCCCGGCTGACGGTACTCCTCGCGCGGCGGGGCGAAGATGTCGAGGACGATGCAGCGGCGGTCGAGCGTCCGGCCGCCGTGGGGCACGTGGGGCGGCGTCTGCCAGAAGTCGCCCGCCTTCACGTGATGCTCGACGCCGTCCTGGATCCGGATCCACTCGCCCTCGAGGCACACGCCCCACTGCTCGTTCGGATGCGAGTGCACCGGCGACACCGAGTGCGGCTCGAGCGTCACGACCGACAGCATGGCGTTGACGCCGGGGAAGATCCGTGCCGTGATGCCGGGCGCGAGCTGTCGGACGATGCCGCCCTCGCGGAGGTTATGGAACATACGATCTCCTTTCGTGTCCGTTTACAGGCGCGACCTGAACCCTTATAGTAACTCCCGCTCGCGAGGAGGCTCTGTGCGGTTCTTTGTCGCGATGTTTGCCGTGGACGCGATCATCGAGGTGGACGCGCCGGACCGCCCGATCTTCCCGCTCGACGATTTCTAACCTGACCGAGGAGAACGCCGATGCCGTCTTCAGCCTTCGTCACGGGCGATTTCAAGGTTTTCGACGCGAAGGGTTTCCAGCCCCGCATGGCCGAGATCCGGAGCCGCGTCCGCCCCAAGCTCGAGGCGCTCGGCAAGAGCCTCGCGCCGGCGCTGAGCCGCTCGCTCGGGGGCGAGGTGTTCGCGCACGTCGCCAGGCACGCGCGTCGCACCGTGAACCCGCCCGACGACACGTGGGTCGCGTTCAGCCCGGACGCGCGCGGCTACAAGAAGCACTGCCACTTCAAGGTCGCGGTCTCGCGCCACTGCGTCCGGTTCCTCTTCGAAGTCGGTCCCGAGCACGCCGACAAGAAGCGCTGGGCAGCTGCCTGGAAGAAGAATGCGCCGAAAATCGCCCCGGTCCTGCGCCGCGTGAAGAGCCTCGCGTGGTTCAAGAACGAGCACGACGAGGAGCTGGCGGCGCCGCTCGCCGACCTCACGCCGGAGGGGATCAGCGAGCTCGCCGACGAGCTCACACGGACGCGCGACGGGCAGCTCGTCATCGGGCGCGCGACCCCTGCCGACGAGGCCGCGCGGTGGACCGAGGCGGCATATCGCGCCGCTGCGCTCGAGACCTTCCGGGCCCTCGCGCCGCTCTACCGTCTGCGCTAGGAGGCCGTCCGAGGGTCTCGCGAGCTGACTGGCCGTGCACACGACGCGCGGGGTGATCTTCGACATGGACGGCGTGCTGATCGACTCGGGCGCCCACCACCGCGAGGCGTGGCGCGCGCTGCTCGACGAGCTCGGCGTCGCCCCCGCGCAGCCCGACTACTGGCGGCTCACGATCGGCCGTCCCGGGAACGAGGCGGTGCCGCTCCTTCTCGGGCATCCGCTGTCGTCGTCCGAGGCCATGCGGCTCGCCGACCGGAAGCACGACCTCTACCAGCAGCTCGCGCGCCACGGGCTGCCCGCCGTCCCCGGCGTCATCGCGTTCGTCGACGAGGTCGCCGCGGCGGGCATCCCGCGCGCGGTGGCCACCTCCGCCTCGCGCGTCGACGTCCACCGGCTCCTCGGCCGCCTGGGGCTCCGCGATCGGTTCGACGCGGTCGTGACCGCAGAGGACGTGCGTTTCGGCAAGCCCGACCCCGAGGTGTACCTGCTCGCCGCCGACTCCATCGGCGTGCCGAGCGTGCAGTGCCTCGTGTTCGAGGACGCGGTCGTCGGCGTCCAGGCTGCGCGGCGCGCGGGCATGCGCGTGATCGGCGTCGCCACGGCGCACCCCGAGGACGAGCTGCGCGCCGCCGGTGCCGCCTCAGTCATCGACGACTTCGAGGGGCTGCATTGGCCGGCGTGAGCACCGCCGAGTTCTGGACCGATCTCTACGCCCGCGGCGGCGATGGCTGGGAGCTCGGCCAGCCCGCGCCGACGCTCGTGGAGTTCATGGAGTCCACGCCGCTGCCGCCGGGCCGCGTCGCGGTCCCCGGGTGCGGGCGCGGCCACGACGTACGGTACCTGGCTCGTCGCGGCTATCGGGCCGTGGGCTTCGACTTCTCGCCGGCGGCGATCGCCGCGGCGCAGGCCCGGGCGAAGGCGGACCGCGTCGCGGCGGAGTTCGAGCAGCGTGACATCTTCACTCTCGGCCGCGACTACGCCAACGCGTTCGACGGCGTGTGGGAGTACACGTGCTTCTGTGCGATCGACCCCGCGCGCCGCGCCGAGTACGTCCGAACGATGGCCGTGATCGTCAGACCCGGCGGCTGGCTCCTCGCGTGCTTCTATCCGATTCGGCGGGGCGGCGGCGGCCCACCGTTCCCGATGGCCCGGAGCGAGGTGCGGCGCCTCTTCGCGGGGCCGTTCAGGATCGAGCGCGCCGGGGTGCCGTTGCACTCGGTGGAGCGGCGTCAGGGCCAGGAATGGATGGTCCTCTTCCGCAAGACGTGTTAACGTTACGGCCACTTTTCGCCCCGAGGAGGTACCGCGACATGAGAACGCTCCGGATCGTGCTGGCGCTGGGGCTCGTCGGCGCCGTGGCCGTCGTGGCGGTGGCGGCGTCACGCGTCGACGCCCAGGCGCAGACGATCAAGATCGGCGTCCTCTACGATCACACGGGCCCGTTCTCGGCCGCCGGGTCCCTCAACTGCTGGCGCGGCGCCAAGATGATCATCGACTACGTCAACGAGCGCGGCGGCGTCCTCGGCAAGTACAGGATCGTCCAGGTCGACGGTGACAGCCAGTCGAAGGCCGAGGTCGCGATCAACGAGGCCGAACGCCTGCTCAACGTCGAGCAGGTCGACATCCTCGCGGGCGTCTACTCGAGCGCCCACGCGGTGCCGCTCGCCGAGAAGGTCGACAAGCAGAAGAAGTTCCTGTGGATCACCACGGCGATCTCGTCGAAGGTCTTCGATGGGCGCAACCTCCAGTACACGTTCCGCGCGCAGCCGACCGGCTTGCAGTTCGGCGAGCTGTCGGTGCAGTACATCGCCGACTATGCCCAGCAGAAGCTCAAGAAGGCGCCCAAGGACCTCCGGTTGGCGATCATCTACGAGGACGGCGCGTACGGCACCGACGTCGCGCTCGGCAACGAGCTGAAGGCGAAGGACCTGGGGTTGAACGTGGTGCTGAAGGAAGGATACTCGATCAACGCGCCCGACCTCTCGTCGCTCGTCACGAAGCTCCGCTCAGTCCGTCCCGACGTCCTCTACCACACCGGGTACAACCCCGACATCTCGCTCTTTCTGCGCCAAGCCAAGGAGCAGGGGCTCCGCCTCAGGGCCTACATCGGCCACGGCGCCGGCCACAGCCAGCTCGACAAGCTGAAGGAGGCCTTCGGTAAGGACGTCGAGTTCTTCCACACGCTCGATCCCATCGCCTCCCAGCTCCTCGATCCGAAGAAGCTCAAGCCCGGCATCGGCGAGCTCACCGCCGAGATGGTGAAGCGCTACAAGACCCAGTACGATCCCAACGTCGCGACAGCCGCGATCGCGCCACACGTCTCGATGGGCTTCAACAACCTGTGGGTCCTGTTCAATGACGTACTGCCGCGCGCCATCCAGAAGCACGGCGGCTTCGGCCCCGACGCGCTGGCCGCGGCGGCGCGCGAGACCGACATCCCCGATGGCGGCACGATGCAGGGCTACGGCGTGAAGTTCTACCCGCCCGGACACCGGTTCGCGGGCCAGAACCAGCGGGCGTTCCCCGCCGTCTTCCAGATCATCGAGGGAAAGTTCGAGCTGGTCTATCCGCAGACCGTGGCGACCGCCCAGCCGGTCCTGCCGCTCCCGGCGTCCTCGCCGTTTGCTGCCCGATAATTCTCTCGGTTAACGGGCTGACGAAGCGCTTCGGCGGATTCACCGCGCTGAACGCGGTCTCCTTCGAGGTCAGAGCGGGCGAGATCCTCGGGCTCATCGGGCCGAACGGCTCGGGAAAGACCACCGCCTTCAACTGCATCTCGGGGGCGCTCCCGCTCACGGCGGGTTCCATCAGGCTCCGCGGCGAGGAGATCGCCGGCCTCACGCCCGACGCGATCTGCCACCGTGGGATCGCGCGGACGTTCCAGATCCCACGGCCGTTCCGCAAGCTCACGATCCTCGAGAACGTCGCCGTCGCCGCCCACTTCGGCTCGGCGCGCCGGGACGACGAGGCAGCGGCGCGCCGGCGAGCGCACGAGATCCTGGCGCTGGTCGGCTTACCCGCCGACGGCCTGGCCTCCACGACGCTGCTGGGCGCGGGCGGGCTCAAGAAGCTCGAGCTGGCGCGGGCGCTCGCCACGGGCCCGAGGCTCTTACTGGCCGACGAGAGCCTCGGCGGCCTCGACTCCGCGGAGATGGCCACCGCCGCCGAGATGCTCAAGCGGATCAGGGGCGAGCTCGGCATCACGATCGTCTGGGTCGAGCACATCATGGCGACGCTCATGCGCGTCGTGGACCGCGTCGTGGTGCTCGACCACGGCGAGAAGATTGCCGAGGGGACACCGCGCGAGATCGCGGAAGATCCGCGCGTGGTCGAGGCCTACCTCGGCGAGAAGATCGTGCTCGCATGAGAGTCGTCGCGTGAGCATGCTCGAGCTCCGGCGGGTCACGGCGGGCTACGGTCACTTCACCGCTCTCTGGGACATCACGCTCCGGGTCGAGGCGGGCGAGGCCGTCGCCGTGGTGGGGCCGAACGGAAGCGGCAAGACCACGCTCATGCGCGTGATCTCGGGGCTCGTCGCCGCGCGCACGGGCGAGCTCGTCTTCGAGAGCGACTCGCTGGCCGGACGGAGGGCGCACGAGATCGTGAGCCACGGCATCGCCCACGTTCCGGAGGGCCGCCGCATCTTCCCGCTGCTCACCGTGGCGGACAACCTCAAGATGGGCGCCTTTCAGCCGAGTGCACGCAAGGGGTTCGCCGAGTCGCTCGTGCGCGTGTACGACCTGTTCCCCGTCCTCCGGGAGCGCCAGAAGCAGCGCGCCGGCAGCCTCTCCGGCGGCGAGCAGCAGATGCTCGCGATCGGCCGCGCGCTGATGTCGCGGCCCAAGCTGATCCTGCTCGACGAGCCCTCGATGGGGTTGGCACCCGTGATGGTGCTCCGCCTCTTCGACCTCATCCGCCGCGTGCGCGAGGAGGGCTACACGATCCTCGTGGTCGAGCAGAACGTCCGCCAGGTGCTGAAGCTCGTCGACCGCGCGTACCTGCTCGAGGTCGGGCGGATCAGGATGGAAGGGCGCGCCGCCGAGCTGTCCGAGCAGGACTTCGTGCGGAAGGCATACGTGGGGCTGTGATCGACCCGATCTTCCTCCTCGAAGCGGCGGTGAACGGCGTCCTCCTGGGCGGCGTCCTCGCGCTCCTGGCGCTCGGCCTGAACCTCATCTTCGGCGTCGTCGACATCGTCTGGATCGCCTACGTCGACCTCGTCATGGTCTGCATGTACCTCGTCTACTTCCTCGTGATGGTCTACGGCTGGCCCCTCTGGCTCGCCGGCGCGCTGTCGGTGGCGCTGGGGGCGTTGCTCGGACTCGGCGTGCACCTCCTCATCATCACGCCGATCCTCGGGAAGGCACCGGTCAACCAGCTCCTGGCGACGGGCGGGCTCCTCTTCTTCCTCCAGTCGTTCGCGACGTTCCTCTGGACGACAGACCACAAGACCGTCCGCCTGGCACTCCCGATCCTCGAGGTCGGCGGCATGTTCCTCTCCTTCACGCGCCTGATCGCGTTCGCGATCTCGCTCGTCGCGATGCTCGGCCTCTGGGTCTTCCTGCGCCGGACCTACATCGGCACTGCGATCCGCGCCGTCTCCCAGGATCGCGAGGCGATGGCGCTGATGGGTGCCGACCCGCAGCGTGTCTACTTCGTCACCTCGGCCGTCGGCGGCGCGATGGCGGGGCTCGCCGGGGCGCTGCTCATCATCCAGTACTCGGTGCATCCGTTCTTCGGCGCCGCGTTCGGGCCGCTCACCTTCATGATCTGTGTGCTCGGCGGCCTCGGGAACATGGTCGGCGCCTTCGTCGCTTCGTTCGTCATGAGCGAGATCATCTCGATCGGCGGCGTCGTGATCTCGACCGAGATGGGCTACGTGATCGCCTTCGTCGTCTTCATCGTGATGATGTTCGCCCGGCCGGGCGGCATCCTGGCGAGGCGCGGATGAGGCCCGGGCGGGTCGCCGGCGCGGCGCTCCTCGCCCTCCTGGCGCTCGGGCCGTTCCTGCCGATGGGCGGCATGCGGCAGTACATCCTCCACGTCCTGATCCAGATCCTCATCTGGTCCTTCATCGGTGGGGCGTGGTCGGTGATGGGCCGTTTCGGCCTCGTCTCCCTGGGCCACGGCGCGTTCCTCGGGCTCGGCGCGTATACCGTGACGCTCCTCTGGAACTTCTACAGCCTCACGCCATGGATCGGCGGCGTGGCCGCCGCGGCGCTCACGGTCGTCGTGGCGCTGGTCGTCGCCTATCCCTGCTCGCGCTTCCAGGTCGTCGGCCACTACTTCGCCCTCGTCACGCTCGCCGTCGGCGAAGTCGTGCGGCTGCTGATCATCGCCGAGCGGAACTGGACCGGCGGGTCCCTCGGCCTCTCGCTCAAGCCCGCGACCGGCGACAGTCTCCTCGCCATGCAGTTCGCCGACAAGCGCGTCTTCTACTACGCCTCGCTCGTCCTCTGGCTCGCCGGGCTCTGGATCTGGTACCGTGTGGACCGGTCGATGGCGCGCGCGGCGATGGAGGCGATCGGCGAGGACGAGACCGCCGCAGCGTCCGTCGGCATCCACGTGACACGGTTCAAGATGGGGATCACGATGCTCTCGGCGGGCCTCACGGCGGTCGGCGGCGTGGCATACGCCCAGTACATCTCGTATGTGAACCCGGACACGCTCGCCGGGATCGGTGTCTCGCTCCGCATCGTGTTCGCGGTCGTCCTCGGCGGGATGTACTCGCTGCTCGGCCCGACCGTGGGGACGGCGCTGACGATCGCGCTCGGTGAGTACCTCCGCGTCGTCTTCGGGCTCAGGTTCATCGGCATGGCCGAGACGATCTACGGGCTGCTCCTGATCCTGTTCATCATCTTCCTGCCCTCGGGCATCTACGGCTCGCTCCGAGACGTGGTCGCGAGGTTCGTGAGGCCGGCGCGCCTCGCGAGTGGGGTCAGATAGATGCGCGGGGAGCCGTCCGCCCAGGCTCGGGCGCTCGCGACGCAGGTCGAGCGCGACGGCGGCACGACGCTCGCGATCTACCAGGAGCCGGTCGGCGATCACTGGCAGATCTTCTGCCTCCTGCCCCGAGAGCGCGTGGAGGCTAGCCCCTATCAGCGCGACCTCTCGCCGACCCACGTCAAGCGTCTGACCGAGTCGATCAAGCGGCTCGACCGCTTCGTGGACCCGATCGTGGTGATCTCGCCGAAGCCCGGCGTGTACTGGACGCCCAACGGGAACCACCGTCGCGCGGTGCTCGACAAGCTCCGGGCCGACTCCGTGCCGGCGATCCTCGTCGTCGAGCCCGAGATGGTCTTCGAGGTCCTCCCCCTCAACGTCGAGAAGGCGCACAACCTCAAGGAGAAATCGCTCGAGGTCATCCGCATGTACCGGGCGCTCGCGAAGGACGAGCCCTCGAGCACCGAGGAGCGCTGGCAGCCCCAGTTCGAGTCCGCCCACTTCATCACGCTCGGCCTCCTCTACGAGGAGAACAAGCGGTTCGCGGGCGGGGCGTTCGCGCCGATCCTGCGACGCGTGGACAAGTTCCTGAAGCTCACGCTGGCGAAGGGGCTCGAGGAGCGCCAGGAGCGCGCCGGACTCGTCCGCGAGACGGACGCGGCGCTGGGCGAGGTCGTGGCGAAGATCAAGAAGCGCGGCATCAACCACCCGTACGTGAAGAACTACGTGCTCGCGCGCACGACGCCCCTCACCCGGGCGCGCAAGACGCTGCCGCCGTTCGAGCAGACCTTCAAGAAGCTCCGCGAGAACCTCGAGGCGTTCGACATCTCCAAGGTGCGCTACGACGAGATCCAGCGCTCCGCGATCATGGCGGTTCCCGCGCCGACCGAGTGAGCGTCCGGTGGAATGAATAGCGACATGCCGAACCGAGCCGGGCCGCACCTGGTCTCAGGCCACCCACCGAGCGCGCCGGGCGCGCGGGCCCCGCTACAACATCGCGTCGCGATCGTGACCGGCGGCACCGGCGCCCTCGGCCAGGCGGTGACGCTGCGGTTCCTCACCGAGGGCGCGGTCGTCGCCGTCCCGTACGCGGTCGCGAAGGAGCGCGACCAGCTGTGCGAGCGCGCCACCCCCGCCGACCGAGGCCGCCTCGTGACCGAGCCCGTGGACGTCACGGATCTGGCGGCGATGACCGCCTTCGTCGAGCGCACCGTGGTGGCGCGCGGTCGCGTCGACATCCTGGTCGGAGCCGTCGGCGGCTTCGCCGCGGGCTCGCTCCTCGAGACGGACGAGGCGACCTGGCGGCGGATGCTCGACCTCAACCTCACGAGCGCCTTCGCCGCGACGAAAGCCGTCGCGCCGCACATGGTCCGGGCGCGCTACGGGCGCATCGTCCTCGTCGCCTCGCGCGCGGTCGTGGTGCCGGCGGGCGGCGTCCTCGCCTACACGGTGTCGAAGGTGGGCGTGATCGCCCTGGCCCAGGCTCTCGCCCGCGAGCTCGGCCCCCACGGCGTCACGGTGAACGCGGTGCTGCCGAGCACGATGGACACGCCGGCGAACCGGGCGGCGATGCCCGACAGCGACCGCCGGGGCTGGGTGCCCGTCGAGGCCGTGGCCGACGCGATCGCGATGCTCGCGCGCGAGCAGTCGGCCCACATCACCGGCACGCTGCTGGCCGTCTAGTCTAGGCATCCGGAAATTCACACGTTTCCGGCAGTAAACGATCGGATACACCCCGCCGTCCTACCAACCAAGCAGCACACATTTTCGACCTGGGAGGGGACGGCGATGAAGGCTCTCAAGGTGATCGCGGTGAGCGGGACGCTGGCGGCGCTGAGCTTCGGCGGCGCATGGGCTCAGGACGTCAAGAAGGACGTCCAGGACATCCGAGAGGACCGGCAAGACATCCGGAAGGACGTGAGAGACCTCCAGCAGGACCGGCGCGACCTGCGCCAGGACCGCCGGCAGCTTTATAGAGACCGGAAGGCCGGCGACAAGGACGCGGTCAAGAAGGACGTCCAGGACATCCGAGAGGACCGGCAAGACATCCGGAAGGACGTGAGGGATGTCCAGCAGGACCGGCGCGAGCTGCGCCACGACCGCCGGCAGCTTTACAGAGACCGGAAGGCCGGGGACAAGGACGCGGTCAAGAAGGACATCAAAGACGTCCGAGAGGACCGGCAGGACATCCGGAAGGACGTGAGGGACCTCCACCAGGACCGGCGCGAGCTGCGCCACGACCTGCATCCGAAGCGCGCGGAGGACCGGAAGTAAGTGCTCGGGGAACAGGTGGGCGGGGAGCCCGGCTCCCCGCGCTTGCAGTTTATGAGGCGGGAGTGGGATGGTGGGGACGAGAGGACGATCGCGGCGTGGAGCTTTCCGATGAGGTGCTGTGCCGGCGCACGGCCGAGCGCGACGAGGCGGCGTTTGAGGTCCTCGTGGCGCGCTATCAGGAGCGCGCGTACCGGCTCGCATGGTCCATCGTGCGGAATGCCGAGGACGCGCGCGACCTGTCGCAGGAGGCCTTCATCCGGCTCTACCAGGCGGCGGGGCGCTTCGATGGGCGCTCGAAATTCTCGACCTGGTTCTACCGCATCCTCGTCAACCTGTGCCTCGACCACCGGCGCAAGGACCGCTGGTGGAAGCTCTGGACGCGTGATGCGGGCGATCCCGAGTCGAGCGAGTCGCTCCTCGACCGCCAGCCGGCGTCGCACCAGGACCCCGTGGACACGATCGGGCGGGAGCGGACGTTGAAGCAGGTCTGGGAGGCCGTGGGCCGGCTCGCGCCACAGCAGCGCGTGGCAGTAATTTTACAGGTGCAGGAGGAGCTGCCGACGCCGGAGATCGCGGCGGTGCTCAAGTGCTCCGAGGCGACGGTGCGGGTGCACCTCCACCGCGCGCTCGCAACACTCAGGAAGACGATGGGGAAGACCTGACATGGCGACACATCCCGAGCCGGAATTCGAGCAGTTCCGCGACATCCTCGACGAGCTCGCGCGTGCGGTGCCCACACCGCCGGACGTCCACTGGGGCCGTTACCGCGCAGAGCTCCGCGAGAAGCTCGAGGCGCGTCTCGTGAGGCGGCGCGCGCGGTGGTGGCGTCCGGTGCCGCTCGCCCTCTCGGCGGGCCTCGCGGGTCTGCTCCTCTTCTTCGCGTTCTTCGCGATCCAGAGCGGGCGTCAGAACGGGACCGGCGTGGACTTCGCAACAGTCGAAGAGGCTGCCATTGGAGGCCGGCTCGGGCTCCTCGAGCAGTACCAGGTCGTCGAGCGGCTCGACCTCCTGGAGGAGTTCGACGTGATCCGCGATCTCGACCGGATCGCCGGCGAGCAGACCGGCTAGTGATGCGCCGACGGTCCGGGGGGCTCGCGGTGCTGCTCGTCGGCGTGATCTCGGCGTCCGTCGCTCCTGCAGATGCGCAGCAGCCAGCGAACCCCAAACCGGACGCGCAGATGCTGCTCGACCTCGATCTCCTGAGAGATGCCGACCTGGCGCGGGACCGGAGCTTCCTCACGCGGATGCGGCTCATCGAGCGGCTCCGGATGCTGGAGACGCTGCCCGTCCTCGACTCGCAGACACAGACCGAGGCGCCCCCCAGGGAGGTGCGGTGACCATGCGGGCCCGCTGGCTGTCGGGACTTCTCGTACTGCTGGTGCTCCTGCTGGCCGGGATCCTCGAGGTTGCGTGGGGCCAGACCACGCGGATGGAGGGGCTCGAGAAGCTCTCTCCCGAGGAGCGTGCGATCGCCGAACGAAACCTCGAGCGGTGGCGCAGCCTCTCGCCCGAGGAGCGGGCGCGCGTGGTCGAGAACTACCGTCACTGGAAGTCCATGTCGGCCGAGGAGCAGCGGGCCGCGCGGGAAAGCTTCAAGCGCTTCAAGGCGCTCCCGCGCGACGAGAAAGCACGGATCCTCCAGGACTTCCAGCGCTGGAACGAGCTGCCGGACGCGCGGCGGCAAGAGCTACAGAAGGCCTACGAGCGCTTCCAGCAGCTCCCCCCGGAGCGGCGCGAGCACATTTTGAAGACCTACCGCCAGTGGGAAACGATGTCGCCCGAGGAGCGGGAGCGCGTCACGAAGAACTACGAGCGCTGGAAGAACATGAGCCCCGAGGAGCGTGCTCACAAACGCAAAGAGCATGAGGCGCACGAGCGCTGGCGCCGCATGCCCCCGGAGGAGCGGGAGCGCCTGCGCGAGCAGTGGAAGAACGCGACGCCGGAGGAGCGGGAACGGCTCCGGCAGCAGTATCGCAGCCAGCGGCCGCCTCGAGGCCAGGAGCCGCCGAGGTGACGTGGCTCGCCCTCGTCCTGCTCACCCTTGGCGCGCTGACAGGATGCGGCGCGCCCGCGTTCGGCGCCGGCGCGGCCCCGCCCACGGGCGCGGCGCCGGCGGACGCGCTGCGCGTCGCCCCACCTCTGGCCGAAGCGCGACGGATCCTCCACGTGCTGAACCGCGTCGGCTTCGGTCCGCGTCCGGGCGACGTCGAGCGGGTGCGGGCGGTCGGCCTCGAGGCGTGGATCGACCGCCAGCTCCATCCCGAGACCATCGACGACCGAGCGACCGAGCGGGCGCTCGCCGAGCTGGCGTCAATTCGCCTGTCGATCCCCGAGGCGCTGCGCGAATACCCGCGACCCGATCCGGGGCTCAGAGAGAAGGTCCAGAACGGCGAGATGACGCGCGCGGAAATGATGGAGACGTACCCGCCCGAGAAGCGGCCGTTCAGGATCGCGGCCGAGCTCCAGGCCGCGAAGACGCTCCGCGCGGTCGAGAGCGAGCGCCAGCTCCAGGAGGTCATGGTCGACTTCTGGTTCAACCACTTCAACGTCTTCGCGGAGAAGGGTGACGTCCGCTGGTACGTCTCGGCCTACGAACGCGACGTCATCCGCCCGAATGCGCTGGGGCGCTTCCCCGACCTCGTCCGTGCCAGCGCGCGCCATCCGGCGATGCTCTTCTACCTCGACAACTGGCTCTCCGCCCGACCGGGGTTCACCGTGCCGGTGGGCCCGAACAAGGGCCGGAAGGCGGGGCTGAACGAGAACTACGCGCGCGAGCTGATGGAGCTCCACACGCTCGGCGTGGACGGCGGGTACACGCAGACAGACGTCACAGAAGTCGCGCGCGCGTTCACGGGCTGGTCGATCGACCGCCCGCAGGTGGAGGGGCGCTTCGTCTTCCGCCCGCGCATGCACGACACGGGCGAGAAGGTGGTGCTCGGCCACCGCATCCCGGCGGGCGGCGGCCAGGACGACGGCGAGCGGGTGCTCGAGATCCTGACCCACCACCCCGCGACCGCCCGCTTCATCGCCACCAAGCTCGTACGGCGCTTCGTAGCGGACACACCACCGCCCGCGCTCGTCGCGCGTGTCGCCGCGACCTATCTCAAGACCGAGGGTGACATCCGCGCGATGCTGCGGGCGATCTTCTCGTCGCCAGAGTTCTACGGCGAAGACGCCTACCGGGCCAAGGTCAAAAAGCCGTTCGAGTTCGTCGCGAGCGCGGTCCGTGCGCTCGGCGCCACCGTGGACGCCCAAGCCGCGTTCGGCCTCGCGCGCGCGAGCGCGGAGATCGGTGAGCCGCTCTACCAGGCGCAGCCCCCGACAGGCTACCCGGACCGCGCCGAGGCGTGGGTGACCTCGGGGGCGCTCCTGGCGCGGATGAACTTCGCCCTCGCGCTCGCGAGCGGCCGATACCCGCGCGTCACCGTGGACCCGGGCGCGCTCGTCGCCGGCGCGGACCCCCGATCGCCCGATGCGGTGCTGGACCGGCTGCTCGCCGTGCTCGTCGCCGGCCAGACGAGCGCAGAGACGCGCGCGGTCCTTGCGGCGCAGCTCACCAATCCGGAGATCACGCGCCTGAGCCCTGACGACCGCGGCCCCGCGAACACCGACGTCGCCAAACTCGCCGCGCTGGTCCTGGGGTCCCCAGAGTTCCAACGGCGATAGGAGACACGCGATGAACCGACGGGGTTTTTTGAAATCCGGGGCGTGCTCGCTCGTGGCGCTGGCAGGTCCGCCACGGTTCCTCGTCAGGACGGCGGCGGCGGACGCCCGGGGCAAGGTCCTCGTCGCCGTCTTCCAGCGCGGCGCGGTGGACGGGCTCAGCATGATCGTGCCACACGGCGACCCTGCGTACGCCACCGCCCGCCCGACGATCGCGCTCAAGCCACCCAAACGCGGCGAGGGCGACCGGGCGCTCGATCTCGACGGCTTCTTCGCGATGCACCCTGCGCTGGCGCCGCTCGTGCCGCTCTGGGAGAATCGCTCGCTCGCGGTCGTCCACGCCTGCGGCTCGCCCGACACGACCCGCTCGCACTTCGACGCCCAGGACTACATGGAGTCGGGGACGCCCGGAGTGAAGGCCACGCCCGACGGCTGGCTCGCGCGCGCCGTGAAGGCGCTCCCCGCGAAGCCGGCGCCGTTCCGCGCCGTCGCGCTGGGCCGCGCCCTCCCCCGCGCGCTCCAGGGCGACGCAGGAGCGATCGCGATGCAGTCGATCGACCGGTTCGACATGCGAGCAGCGGACACCACCGCGCGCGGCGGCTTCGAGGCGCTCTACGCCCGAAGCGTGAGCGACGTGCTCTCGGGGACGGGGTACCAGACTTTCGAGGCGATGAAGATGCTCCAGAGCGCCAACGCCTCGCGCATCCCGCCTGCGAACGGCGCCGAGTACCCGCGCGGCCAGTTCGGCGAGGCAATGCGCCAGGTCGCCCAGCTCATCAAGGCGAATGTCGGGCTCGAGGTCGCCTTCGCCGACACTCAGGGCTGGGACACCCACGTCGGCCAGGGTGCCGAGCAAGGCCAGCTCGCCGCCCGGCTGCGCGAGTTCGCCGGGGCGCTCGCCGCCTTCGCGCAGGATCTCGGCGACCGGATGGCGGACGTCGTCGTCCTGACCATGTCCGAGTTCGGCCGCACGGTAGGAGAGAACGGCAACCGCGGCACCGACCACGGCCACGCGACCGCGATGCTGGCCCTGGGCGGCGCCGTCCGCGGGGGCCGTGTCTACGGTCGCTGGCCCGGGCTCGTGCGGGAGCAGCGCTTCGAGGATCGCGACCTCGCGGTGACAACCGACTTCCGCACGCTCTTCAGCGAGGTCGCCGCGCGCCACCTCGGCATCCCGTCGGCGCCGCTTTTTCCGGGCTGGAAGGCCTCCCAACCGCCGCTCGGCCTCTTCGCGTAGCGCTGCCTCGCCCCTGGTGGTTTGAGGGCGGGCACGGCGGGGTGCGTTGCGCGGCCGGGTGGCCGTGTGTTACCGTCCGCGCGTCATGGGCGACAACGTCACGCTCGTGCGCGACGGCGCACTCGCGACCGTCACGCTGAACCGACCCGACCGGCGCAACTCGCTGAGCGACGCGATGCTGACCGAGCTCGGGGCGGCGTTCGGCGAGCTGCGGGACGACGCCGCCACGCGCGTCGTGATCGTCACGGGCGCGCCGCCCGTCTTCTCCGCCGGCGCCGACGCCCCGCTCAGCTCGAAGATGACGCCGGACGAGCGGCGGCGGGCGTTCGCGCAGCGGAAGAGCCAGTTCCGCCGCCTCTTCGAGCGGGCGAACACGCTGCTCGAGAACCTCGAGCAGCCGACGATCGCGATGATCAACGGGCATGCGATCGGCGGCGGCTGGGGGCTCACGCTCGCGTGCGACTTCCGCTGGGCCGCGACGGAGGCGGAGTTCTGGATCCCCGAGGTGGACCTCGGCGTGCCGCTCGGCGTCGCCTCCACCACGCGCTTCGTCCGCCTCGTCGGCCCCGCGCGCGCCAAAGAGATCATCATGGAGTGCCGGCGTTACTCGGCCGCCGACGCCCACGCGATGGGCCTCCTCCACCGCGTCGTGCCGGGCCCATCGCTCCTCAAAGAGGTGCGGGCCTACGCCGAGCTCCTGGCCGCCAAGCCCTTCGCGCCGCTCGCAGAGGCCAAGGCGCGGCTCAACGCCGTCGCGCGCACGGGCATCCCCGAGGTCAACGCAATGACGGAGGGCTTTCTCGACCGTGGCTGAGACGCGGATGATGCTCGACGGTATCCGCATCCTCGATCTCTCGCGCGTCATCGCCGGGCCGTATTGCGCGACGCTCATGGCCGACCTCGGCGCCGACGTCGTGAAGGTCGAGCGGCCCGGCCGCGGCGACGACCTGCGCGCCTGGCGCGGCGACGGCATGAGCGCCACGTTCGCCGCCATCAACCGGAACAAGCGGGGGATCGCGGTCGACCTGCAGCACCCCGAGGGCGCCAGGCTCGTGCTCGAGCTCGCCCGGCGCGTGGACGTCCTCGTCGAGAACTTCCTGCCCGGCGTCGCCGACAGACTCGGGCTCGGCTACCAGGCGGTGAGCGCCGCGAACCCGTCGGTCGTCTACGCGTCCGTCACCGGCTTCGGCCAGACGGGGCCGCACGCGCGGCGCGCGGGGTACAACACGATCGCCCAGGGGATGAGCGGCATCATGGCTCTCACCGGCACGCCGGGGAGCCCACCCACCAAGGTCGGCGGCTCGGTGGCCGACCTCGCTGCCGGATTCCTCGCCTTCGGCGCGGTGAACGCCGCCCTCGTCCACCGGCTGCGGACGGGCCAGGGCCAGCACCTGGACGTGAGCTTGCTCGCCTCGACGCTCGCGCTCCTCCCCGATCCTGTCGCCCACTACTTCGACTCTGGCAAGCGCCCGCCTCGCCTCGGCAACCGGAACCCCAACCTCACACCGGCGGAGGCCTTCCGCACCAAGGACGGCTGGGTCCAGGTCGTCATCATGAACCCCGACCAGTACGGGCGCTTCTGCAACGTCCTCGGCGACGAGCAGCTCGCGACCGACCCGAAGTTCGCGACCAACGACAGTCGCCTCGCCCATCATGACGAGCTGAAGACGCGGATCGAAGCCGCCCTTGGCGGCGCGACGACAGCCGAGTGGGTGAGTCGCTTCGAGGCGGCCCAAGTCGCGGCCGGACCGATCTACGAATTCGACGAGGTGTTCGAGGACCCCCAGGTCAGGCACCTGGGCCTCGTGACGGAGATCGATCAACCGGGCTACGGGAAGGCGAAGATGCTCGCCTTCCCGGTCCGCGCGTCGGCGACGCCCGCGACGATCCGCCGCCCGGCCCCGCGGCTCGGGGAGCACACCGCCGAGGTGCTCGGCGAGCTCGGCCTCTCGCGGGTCGAGATCGAGCGGCTCGCGGCGGCCGGCATCGTCGCGCTCGCCTGATCGGAGGTGGACATGAGACGGCTCACGGTTCTCCTGGCGCTGGCGGTCCTCGTGGTCGCCGGCGGATGCGCCGGGCTCAAGGCCGGGCGTATGTTCCCGTCACCCGATCCCGCGCAGATCATCGTCAACGTGACCGACAAGGCGGCGCTCGTGAGGATGTTCGGCGAGCCCTACCAGGTCGGGCTCGACAGCGGCGATCCGACGTGGCGCTGGTTCTACGCCGCGCACGACGCCGGCGGCGAGGTTAGCAAGGACTTCTCCGTCCGTTTCAATCCGAACGGCACGGTCAAGTCCTATTCGTTGACGTCGAACTTCCCCGACGACATGAAGAAGCTCAGGTAAGGAGGCGACGGCGATGCCCAACATCACGATCCAGTGGTACGCGGGACGCACCCAGGACCAGAAGCGGCAGCTCACGGCCGCCATCACGGAGGCGATGGTGAAGATCGGCAAGACCACGCCCGACCAGGTCCACATCGTCTTCCAGGACGTCGAGAAGTCGAACTGGGGCTGGAACGGCAAGCTGGCGAGCGACTAGGTGTCTGGGGCCTGCCGAAGCGTGGTATCTAATCGGCGACGTCAAGCCCATCCCCGGGAGGACAGAAATGGCCCGACTGATCGCGCTGTTGGTCGCCCTGGCGTTCGCCCTCCTCTCGCTCGGCCCCTCGCCGCTCCTCGCCCAGACCCCGACGAAGAAGGACGCGCCGGCCAAGACCGACGCGAAGAAGGCTGACGACGCCAAGAAGGCGGAGAGCAAGAGGAAGGAGAAGCTCGACCTCAACAGCGCCTCGGAGGCCGACCTCAAGACGCTGCCCGGGATCGGCGAGGCCTACGCCAAGAAGATCGTGGAGAACCGTCCGTACAAGCGGAAGGACGAGCTGGTCAGCAAGCACATCGTCCCGAAGGCCACGTACGACAAGATCAAGGACGACATCATCGCCCACCAAGGGAAGAAGTAGAAGCCTCTGACGCCCTGAGTCGTTGACAAGGAGCGTGGTTCGCGGATAATCACGCAGCCTCGCTCTCCGGGAGGATGACATCCATGAGCCGACCAGGGCGATCCGCCACCGGGGCCAGCAGCTCATCCATGGCCCGAGCACTGGCCATTCTTGCCCTCCTCCTCCTCGGATGGACGGCGCCACTCAACGCCGCGCCGGAGGGGACGATGACCTGGGGGCTCCACGTGACGCTGGCGTCGCGATGGCTCGACCCCGCCGAGACCGAAGCCCTCATCACGCCCTTCATGGTCCTCTACGCGATCCACGACGCTCTGGTGAAGCCTATGCCAGCGGGGCCCAACACCCCGAGCCTCGCCGAGTCGTGGTCGGTCTCGAAGGACGGGCTTACCTACGAGTTCGTGCTGAGGAAGCTCGCGACGTTCCACAACGGCGACCCCGTGAGCGCCGACGACGTCAAGTTCTCGTTCGACCGCTACAAAGGCGCGGCGGCCAAGCTGCTGAAGGACAAGGTCCGGGAGGTTCAGGTCGTCGACGCCCGGCGCGTGCGCTTCCACCTCAAGGAACCCTGGCCCGACTTCATGACCTTCTACGGCACCTCGGCATCCGGCGCCGCCTGGATCGTCCCCCGGAAGTACGTCGAGAAGGTCGGCGACGACGGCTTCAAGAAGGCGCCGGTCGGCGCGGGGCCGTACAGGGTGGTGAGCTTCACGCCGGGCGTGGAGCTGGTGATGGAGGCCTTCGACGGCTACTGGCGCAAGACGCCCAGCATCAAGCGGCTCGTCTTCCGCTCCATTCCTGAAGAAGCGACGCGTGCCGCGGCCCTGAAGAACGGCGAAGTAGACATCGTCTATCTGCTCAGTGGGCCGATCGCCGAGGATGTCAGGCGAACCCCGAGCCTCCAGCTCGTGCCCTCGCAGCCTCCGGCTGTCTTCTGGCTGGAGTTCCTCGATCAGTGGGACCCGAAGTCGCCCTGGCACGACCGGCGCGTGCGGCTCGCCGCGAGCCTCGCCATCGATCGGCAGGCCGTCAATCAGGCCGAGACGCTGGGCTTCTCCCGACCCACCGGGAGCATAATTCCAAGAGCCTTCGAGTACGCGCTGCCCTTCGACCCGCCGCCCTACGATCCCAGGCGAGCCAAGCAGCTCCTCGTCGAGGCCGGCTACCCCAACGGCTTCGACGCCGGCGACTTCTACCCGTTCCCTCCCTACACTTCGATGGGCGAGGCGGTGGCCGGGTATCTCCAGGCCCTCGGGATCCGGACGAGGATCCAGACGATGGAGCGCGCGACGTTCCTCACCGCGTGGCGCGAGAAGAAGTTCAGAGGGCTCGTGATGGGCATCACCGGAGCGGCGGGCAACGCGGCCACCCGCCTCGAGGCCTACGTCACCAACGGCGGGATCTACTCGTACGGAGTCGCCCCCGAGGTGGAGGACCTCTTCCAGCGTCAGGCCAGGGAGCAGGACCGCGCCAGGCGCGAGACGCTCCTGCACCAGATCCAGAAGATTCTTCACGAGCGGGTGATGCACGCCCCGATCT
>Ga0209157_1000497_pt1 | contig 33476 bp, 40 predicted proteins | sample GraSoiAngelo_135_FD_185892 | JGI IMG/M metagenome (GOLD analysis project Ga0209157, IMG submission 185892) | Grasslands soil microbial communities from the Angelo Coastal Reserve, California, USA - 14_0929_05_40cm (SPAdes) (version 2) | ecosystem: Environmental > Terrestrial > Soil > Grasslands ...
CCCACCTTCCCGGCGAAGAGGCTTCGCCCTTTCAGCACGTTGTCGGCCGAGAAGAGCGGGCCGATCGCGCGCAAGAGATCCATCGCCATCCACGGATCCAGGACGACCGGGAGCTTCTGCGTCGCCAGAGGCCGCGAGCCGAGCTTCTCGACGGCGCGCTGCGCGGCGCGCTGCCCGACGCGCACCGGATCGAGCTCCGCGAATCGGCGGGCCGCCTCCCCGTGATAGCCAACCTGCCGCTCGCCGTTAGGAGAGCTAGGAGAGGTCTCCGTCGCCACTGCCGAAGTCATCACGCCGCAGTACGACTCGCGGTAGGAGGCGCGGACGCCGCTCGTCGTCGCGATGATCGTGGTCGACTCCGAATCGCTATACGTGGTCTTGCGAAATTGTGTGATGCGCGGATCGACCGCCCGCGCGGCTTCTTCGACGGTCAGCGCGACGGCACCGCGCTCGGCCAACGGCCGGTCGACCACGCCCACCTGGTAGATGTCCAGGTCGGCGTCGTCGATCGCTTTCTTCGCAAGAGCGAGGTCGGGGTCGGGTTCGGTGACGCCCGACATCCGCTGCGCCGTGTCGGCGCACGTTCGGATGCCATCCGCGCTGAGGTCGCTCGTATAGGCGAAGCCGAGGCGCTGCTCGTCGAGGACGCGGATGCCGACGCCGCGCTCGCCGCGCGCGATGACGCTTTCGATCGCGCCCTCCTTGATCTCCACCGAGCCGGACTGCGCCTCCCGCAGGAAGACCTCGCCGCTCGCCACGCCGAGCGAGCGCAGCGCATCGAGCGCAATGTCGACGGTGGCCTCGTTCGTGAGCCGCTCACTCACTTGCTTAATCTCTCGCCTGCGGCAGAGACACGCTCAGGACTGGTGCAGGGGTAGGGGCCCAGGGGGCAGGGGCCCCCGGACGCGTAGCGGAGCGCGTAGCGACCGCTCCTCGCGGCTGAACCGCTCGTCGCTCGCATTTCATTTCAGCTTGCCGCCGACCACGACGGAGGGGATCCGGATGGTCGGCTGCGCGTCGGCCACCGGCGCTCCCTGCCCGTCCTTACCGCATGTCCCGGTGGAGTAACCGAGATCGCTCCCGACCATGTCGATCTCGCTCATGAGCTTCGGGCCCTGGCCGACGAGCGTCGCTCCGCGGAGTGGCTCCGCGAGCTTACCGTCGCGGATGCGGTAGCACTCGGTGATCTCGAAGGCGAAGTTGCCCGAGACCACGTCGACCTGGCCACCGCCCATCTTCTTCACGAAGACGCCGTCTTTGACCGAACGCAGGAGCTCCGCCGGATCGGACCTCCCGCGCGCGATCATCGTGTTCGTCATCCGGCAGATAGGGAGATACCGGAAGGACTCGCGTCGCCCGTTCCCGCTCCTCGGGATGCCGAGCTTCTCGGCATGCTTTCGGTCCGAGAGGTACGTACGAAGGATGCCGTTCTCGATGAGGACCGTGCGGTTCGTCGGCGTGCCTTCGTCGTCCATCGCCGACGTGCCGCGCTTGTCGGGATCGGTCCCGTCGTCGATCACCGTGATGAGTTCGCTGGCGACCTTCTGCCCGATGCGGCCCGAGTAAACGGAGAGTCCTTTCAGATTGAGGTCGGCCTCGAGACCATGGCCGACCGACTCGTGGATGAGCGTGCCGCCCGCCTCGCTCGACAAAATGACCGTATATGTGCCGGCGGGCGCTGGCTCCGCGCCGACGTTGAGGACGGCGCGACGGCTCGCGTCGGTCGCCGCTTGCTCGACCGCTTGATCGGTCAGCATCTCGAAGCCGCCGGTGCCGCGGAGCGCCTCGAAGCCCGATTCGAGCACATCACCCTGCTTCGCCACGACGTGCACGGCGAGGTTGAGACGCACCCGGGTGTCAGTTCGCAGCAGCCCCTCGCTGTTCGCGATCAGGATCTCCTGAACGCTCTCACCGTAACTGGCGGTCACCTGCTGGACACGGGGATCGAGACTGCGCGCCACCTCATTCGCCCGGCGCAGAAGGCCCAGTTTCCGCTCGACCGCGACCGAGCGCGGGTCGATGGCCACGGTCGAGTGTCCCGGAACCGAGTCCGGTTCGGGCTCGCTGGCTTCGTGGAGCTCGCCGCCATCGGCGACGCTACGTGCGGCGCGCCCGGCCAGCGCGATCAAGTCGTCGACGTCGGCCATGTTCCCGTTCGCATACGTCGTGCGCTCGCCACTCGTGACGCGGATGCCCGCACCCTGATCCACGCCGCTGATCGCGTCCTCGATGCGTCCGTCGTCAAGGACGAGCTGCAGCGTCTCGTGCCGTTCCCAGTAGAGCTCCGCCCAGTCCCCGCCCCGCGAGAGCGCGGTGCGGAGCGCGTGTGCCGCGTTGCGCGCGCTTATCGACGGCTCTCGCGTCAGTGTGGTGGCGATGTGCTGACCTCCGCTCCCATGAAAGTGAGCGATGGTACGACGTTCACTCGCCGATGACAGTTATGGTCGCGCCTCTCTCCCGCGGGCCATCGAACTCCGCAAGGTAAATGCCCTGCCATGTCCCAAGCGCGACCTCGCCGTCGCGCACCGCAAGCGTGACCGAGTTACCGACAAGGATCGACTTCACGTGCGCCGGACCGTTTCCTTCGGCATGCGCGTACTTCGCATCGCTCGGCACGGCGCGTTCCAGCGCCACGAGCACGTCTTTCTGCACGTCGGGGTCGGCGTTCTCGTTGACGAACACCGCGGCGGTGGTGTGCGCGACGCTGATTGTCACGATCCCATCGCCGATCTTCGCGCGCGCGACCGCAGCCTTCACGCGCGGCGTGATGTCGATGGTCTCTTCGCGCTTCTTCGATGCGAGGCTGACCTCCTCGTGCCGAACGCTCATGCGAGTCGCAGGTCGCTGACGCGCTCCGCTCCGCGTCCGGGGGCCCCTGCCCCCTGGGCCCCTGCCCCTGCAGCACCCGCGGCCTGCTCCCGCGCCGCTATCTGCGCGATCAGAGCAGGTGTCGCGTTCCCTCCGCTGACGACCAGGACCGTTTTCCGTCCGCGAGTGTCGATCTTTCCCGCTCGGACCGCGGCGAGCGGCGCGGCGCCGGAGGGCTCGACCAGAAGCGAGATCCGATCCAGGTATTCGTAGGTCGCGCGCTCGAGGTCGTCATCGCTCACGGTGACGAATTCGTCTACGTACCGAGCCGCGAGCGCGACGTTCAGCGCGTCGGTGCTCTTCGCGACGAGCTTGTCGGCGATGCTGTGCGGGTGCTCGAGCGTGATCGGGCGACCCGCGCGTACCGATCGTCCGACGGCATCCGCGCCCTCCGGCTCGACGCCAACGACGCGAACAGCGGGTCGCGCCGAGCGCACCGCCAATGCGATCCCGCTGATGAGCCCGCCGCCGCCGACCGCGACGATCACGAGCTCGACATCAGGAAGGTCTTCGACTATTTCCAGGCCGATCGTGCCCTGACCCGCGACGATCAGCGGATCGGCGTAGGGGTGCACGAGGGTCTTGCCCTGCTCGTGCTCGATCCGATGCGCGAGCGCGAGCGTGTCGTCGTACACGTCTCCCTCGAGCAGCACCTCGGCGCCATAGGCGCGGCACACACGCACGATCGTGTCCGACACGCCTCGAGGCATCACCACCGTCGCCGGCGCGCCGAGGGCCGAGGCGGCATATGCGACACCCTGGGCGTGGCTACCCGCTGACGCCGCGACCACGCCGCGATCGCGCGCGGCGCCGTCCAGCGACGCGATCTTGTTCAGGGCGCCGCGGACCTTGAACGTTCGCGTCGGTTTGAACGTCTCGATCTTGAGATGGATGTCGGCGTCAAAGTCGCTCGATAGCAACGGCGATCGCTCCAGCGGCGCGCGCGGAAGATGCCGGTCCACCACGCGACGAGCCGCCACGACATCCGCGACGGTCGGCTCACGCTGCACGGCGCGACGATACTTCGGTAACGAGCGAGGGTCCCGAGCCGGGGTGTTACAGTGGGGGGCCTACGGCTCTTCTCCAAACGCGCGGAGTCGATCCGCAGCGGCCCGCCGGGAGGAGCGTCCCAGAGATGAGACGATCTTCCTTGTGACCGACATTCATCACCGGCGTATAGCCGGTGAACGAGGAGAAACACGTGCCAACTGGAACGATCAAGAAGCTCGTCAGCGACCGCGGTTTTGGATTCATTCAGCAGAGCGATGGAACGGACCTCTTCTTCCATCGGTCCTCGGTGACCGGTGCGAGCTTCGACGACCTCGGCGAGGGCCAGACCGTGACCTACGAGAAGACGATGGACCAGCGGCGTAACAAGGAAAACGCCGAGAAGGTCACTCCCGCCTAAGCTCCCCCCGCGCCCTCGCGAGCGCGGCGCTTCCCCCGGTCGATACTTTGCCCGTGCGGACCTGGGGGGAGGAGCGGGACGCGGGCGCCGCGGTCCTTCGCGCCGCGGGTGTCCTGACCGCCGCGCTCGACGCCGACGTGCTACTTGCGCACGTCCTCGGCGTGAGCAAAGAGTCGCTCTACGCGCATCCGGACACCGAGATGTCGCACGGGGCGATGCGCCGCTACCGCGACCTGGTCGAGCGCCGTGCGAGCGGCGAGCCGGTCGCATACCTGCGCGGGTTCAAAGAGTTCTATGGACTTCGTTTCGCGGTGGACCCGCGCGTCCTCATACCGCGTCCCGAGACCGAAACGCTTGTCGACGCCGCGCGCGAGGTGATCGCCGGTCGGGCGCTCATGCTCGCCGACGTGGGCACCGGATCCGGTGCGGTCGCGATCGCGATCGCCGCACACGAGCGCGGCGTGCACGTCATCGCGACCGACATCAGCCTCGATGCCCTCGCCGTCGCGCGCGAGAACACGCTGCGGAACGGCGTTTCTGAAAGGATCGAGCTTCGCGAAGGCGACCTGCTCGCGCCGCTCGGCGAGCAGCTCGACGTCGTCGTCGCGAACCTGCCGTATCTACGTGACGCCGAGCTCGAGCACCTCGTCGGAGAGCGGACGTCGCTCGCGTTCGAGCCGCGCGTCGCGGTGACCGCGGGCAAGGATGGCCTCGAGCTCATCTGGCGCGCGGCGACTGATCTTCCGCGCGTGCTGGCGCCGCATGGCACGGCGCTCTTCGAGATCGATCCGCACCAGGCCGATCAGGTCTCGCATCTGCTCCAGTACGCGCTCGGGGGCGCGACGCGCGTGATCAGCGATCTCGCGGGTGATCAACGCGTCGTCGCCATCACGCGATAGCCGTGCCTCCGGCCCTCGAGATGCTCGCTCCGGGCGATGCGACATGGCGGCGTGTCGGCCGACGGATGCTCGAGCTGGAACGCTCCGAGTGGGGTGCGCGCGCGTTCTCTTCCCGCGAGATTCGCCGTCAGGTGTCGGATCCGCATGCCGTGATCGGAACGCTCTGGGATCGCCGAGCGCTGCTCGGCTTCGCCGTTGCGGGGCCGGGTTGGTCGCGTTCTCGTGCGAGCCTCTTCAACGTACTCATCGATCCGACTCACCGCGGGCGGGGCCTGGTCTGGCCCCTCATGGCGGAAGTCGAGCGTGGGCTTGCGGCGCGCGGTTTCGCGCAGCTCGACATCGACGCCCGAGTCGACAACGGATTCGCGGACGCGATCGAGCGTCGCTACGGGTCGCGCGCGGTAGTCGTCGACGCGGATCACCCGAGTCCCTACGGGCCGCAGCGCACAATCCGCGTGACGCTCCCAGCTAGAGGCGCTCGGCCAGCTCCGACAGGGAGCCGATCACCTCGTGCGACGAGGCTGCCCCGCTCGGCGCCAGGAGAAATGTCCGGAAGCCGGCGCGCTTCGCCCAGTCGAGGCAACGCTCCTGGTCATCCACGGTCACCGCATCCTCGGCGCGAACCCTCGCGTGCTCGAGGATCTTCCGGTAGAAGGCCGCGTTCGTCTTCCAGCGATCGATGATGTCGGTCCCGTAGGTCTCGTCGAAGAGCTCGCAGATCCCGATCGCCTTGAGGTATCCGCTGATTTCGAGCGACTCCTGGGCAGTGGATGTGAAAAGCCTGAAGCCGCGCGCCCGGAGTGACCGCGTGGCGCCGGCCACGCCGGGCATCGGGGCGGAGACCCGCGCGGCCACCCACGCGCGCGTCTCCTCCGCGACGGCTCCGGCATCGCGCGGCGTAGGCACGCCTACCTTTTCGCACATCTCGCGAAGCCACAGGCGGCGCAGCCGCCCGTGTGTCTCCCGCGGCGTCCCGCCTGGATCGCGATAGCGTGCCCACATCCGGTCGATGGCGTAGGCGTTCGCGGGTCCCCAGGCCGACGGCTCTCCGCCGAGTCGCGGCGCGAGGAATTCAGCTATGAGGCGTTGCCACTGTGCCGGCATCACGCTCGTGTCCAGCAGAACGCCGGCCGCATCGAGGAAGATGCACTTCGTCATCGCCGACGTCGGGGAGACGTGATGAGCTCTAGTGCGATTCCCGCGCCAGCTGCTCGACCAGGTCGTCCGCGCCGCGAAGGCGACGGCTCAGAGTACGGAGCAAGATCGCGGCGACCGCCGGGTACTGGATGAGAACGACCGCGAGCGCAGTCGCATGCAACTCGAGTGTTTCGGTCGCCTCGATCGCCGTGACCGTTGCCGAGCGCGGAGCGTGATCCAGCACGCCTATCTCACCCACGACCTCATTCGCTCCGAGCTCCGCGAGGAGCACCTTGCCTTCGGGTGACTGCTCTCGCTCGACGCGCACGCGCCCGGTCAGCAGCACATGCATCGTTTCGCTCGGATCGCCCTGGCGCATCAGGACCTTGCCCGCCGTATAGCGGTGGCGCTTCCCGCGCATTGCCAACGCCTCGAGGGCGTCGTCGGGCAGCGGGCGGAAGATCTCGACTTCGGCGAGTTGCGTCCGCATGTCCCTATCATCATGACGTGAAAACGCGCCTCCTCGCGGCCGACGCGCCGGGGGCTGTGGAGGAGGCCGCGGCCGCGCTGGCACAAGGCGAGCTCGTCGCTTTTCCCACCGACACGGTGTACGGGCTCTCGGCCGGCCAGGAACACGTACGCAAGCTCTACGGCGCGAAGGATCGCCCCAAAGAGAAGCGCATCCCCGTGCTGCTCTCGGACACCGGAAACCTCGAGGCGAGCGCCATCGTCACTCCCGCCGCACGCGCGCTCGCGCACCGGTTCTGGCCGGGACCGCTCACGATCGTTCTCGTCGCGCCGCGCCGCGGCACGCTCGCGTTCCGTGTCCCCGATCACCCGCTCGCGCGCCGGTTGATCGCCGCGAGCGGCGGGGGACTGCCGGTGACGAGCGCGAACCGATCGGGCGAACCGGACGCGCATACGGCCGAAGAAGTCATGGCGCAGCTCGACGGACGCATCGCGCTCGTTCTGGACGGCGGTCGAACGCCCGGCGGCGTCGCGTCGACCATCGTCGACTGCACCGGCGAGCATGTGCAGATCCTTCGCGAGGGCGCGATCAGCAAGGACGAAATCAGCCACGTCTTGGCGGGCGTCGCTTGAAGATCGGGATCGCGGCTGATCACGCGGGGCAGCGGCTCAAGGCGGCGATCACTGAGCACCTGCGCGCGTCGAGTCACACCATCGTTCCATTCGGCCCCGAGACGACAGTCGACGATGACTATCCGCTGATCGTTCGTCTGCTAGCGGACGCGGTCGCGCGTGGTGATGTAGACCGCGGGATCTTCCTGTGCGGTTCGGGTATCGGTCCCGCTGTCGCCGCGAACAAGATCCCGGGCGTGCGCGCGGCAGTCGTCGAGAATGAATGGTCGGCGCGCGATTCGGTCGAACACGTCGACGTGAACCTGCTGACGCTCGGCGAGCGCGTGATAGGGGAGTCCCTCGCGAAAAGCATCGTCGATGCTTACTTAGGGGCCGAAGTTCAAGGCGGACGTCATGAGAGGCGTCGTAATCAAATACGCGCGCTCGAGTCAAGAACGGGCACGGCCCATGAGGAACCAAAACTCATTAAAAGAGGCGAACGAAGTGAGCGATTTCGTCCAGCGCGTTGATCCCGAGATCTATGCCGCGATCGAGAACGAGCGGCGCCGTCAGGTCGAGAAGATCGAGCTCATCGCTTCCGAGAATTACACCAGCGCCGCGGTCATGGAGGCCGTCGGCAGCGTACTCACGAACAAATATGCCGAGGGGTATCCGGGCCGCCGCTACTACGGCGGGTGTGAATGGGTCGACGTCGCGGAAACGCTCGCCATCGAGCGCGCGAAGGCCCTTTTTGGATCCGCACACGCCAACGTGCAGCCGCACGCGGGCGCCCAGGCGAACATGGCGGCGTACGCCGCGGTGCTGAAGCCCGGCGATGCCGTGCTGGGCCTCGCCCTGGATCAGGGCGGGCATCTCACGCACGGTTCCCCGGTGAACTTCTCCGGCAAGCTCTACCACTTCGTCGCCTACGGTGTCCGTAAAGAGGACGAGATGCTCGACTACGACGAGCTCGAGCGTCTGGCGAAGGAGAATCGCCCGAAGCTCATCGTCGCCGGCGCCACCGCGTACCCGCGCATCTTCGACTTCCCGCGGCTCCGTCAGATCGCCGACGCGGTCGAGGCGCTCCTTCTTGTCGATATGGCGCACTTCGCCGGTCTCGTCGCGGCCGGCGAGCACCCCACGCCGGTCGGCTACGCGCAGATCGTGACGACCACCACGCACAAGACGCTGCGCGGCCCGCGTGGCGGGATGATCCTCTCGGATGCCGAGTTCGGAAAAGCGATCGACAGTGCCGTGTTCCCGAACGTGCAGGGTGGCCCGCTCATGCACGTCATCGCCGGCAAGGCGGTCATGCTGAAGGAGGCCGCCACCCCGGAGTTCAAGGTCTACGCGAAGCAGATCCGCGTGAACGCGCGCACGCTCGCAGCGTCGCTGGCGAAGGCCGGGCTGCGGATCGTGTCGGGCGGTACCGACAACCACCTCATGCTCGTCGACGTCCGGCCGCTGGGACTCACCGGTAAGCAGGCCGAGAAGGCGCTGGACGCGGTCGGCATCACCGTGAACAAGAACACCATCCCGTACGACCCGAACAAACCCGCGATCGCATCGGGCATCCGCATCGGCACGCCCGCCGTGACCACGCGCGGCATGAAGGAAGCGGAGATGCAGCGGGTCGGAGCGCTCATCGGCCGCATCCTCCAGGCGAAAGGCGACGAGACCGTCGCGAGAGACGTCGCCTCCGAGGTCCTCGATCTCACTCGTCGCTTCCCGGTACCGGGCATCACTCCAGAGAAAGTGGCGAGTTGAGCGAGGAGCAGCTTCGCTGCGACGAGCGAGTCGACCAGCCTGAGCGTGTCTCTCGGCGAAGCCGAGAGATTGAGCGAGTCCCCAGCTGAGCGCGCAGGTCCACATCTCGACGCACCCGCTCGTCAAAGAGAAGGTGACGCGCCTCCGCGACGAGACCACGCCGCCAAAGATATTCCGCGAGCTCGTCGCGGAGATCGCGACGCTCCTGCTCTACGAGGCGACCGCGGATCTTCCGACGGAACCGCGCGAGGTCACGACCCCGCTTGCGCCGTTCAAGGGGGCGCGGCTTTCGGAGAAGGTCGGTCTCGTGCCGGTCCTGCGTGCGGGGATCGGGATGGTCCAGGCTGCGCTCGAGCTGATGCCCGACGCGCAGGTGTGGCACATCGGACTCTTCCGCGACGAGCACACGCTCCGCCCGATCTCGTATTACAACAAACTTCCATCTTCTGCGACAGTGCAGGTCTGTCTCGTGCTCGACCCGATGCTGGCGACCGGAGGCTCCGCGACCGCGACGGTCGACATCCTGAAGAAGTGGGGCGCGAAGCGGATCAAGTACGTCGGCATCATCGCGGCGCCCGAAGGGGTCCGCTTCCTCGAAAGCGCGCACCCCGACGTTCCGATCCACGTCGCCGCGCTCGACGAGCGCCTGAACGACAAGGGCTACATCGTGCCCGGGCTCGGCGACGCGGGCGACCGTCAGTTCGGGACGGGCTAGCTGCCCTCGGTCACCGGGTAGATCTCATCCGCCTCAAGGCCGTGCGCCTCGCGGTGGACGCGTTTTGCGGCTTCCGCGTTCGGCGCGTCCACGAGGCAGAAGATCTTGTGATTCTTCTCGTCGAACCAGTAGCGGAGGTACTGCACGCCGTACTTGCCCTGCGTCTTCACGTCGGCCTCGTGCGCGGCGGCGACATCCTTCGCTTTCGCCCCCTCAGGAGCCTTTTGATGGACGTCCATGAATAGCGGCATTTGCTCTCCCTTCGTGCCGTCTCCCGGGCGAAAGGTGGTCTCCGAGGTGACCGTCTGGGATCGGCGGAACGGCCGCAATCGTACGGCAAGCGCATCGATCAGCGCACCAGTCCGAGGAGCGTGATGCGCCCTCACGAGCGCCGAGCCTAAGAAGCCGACGCCTTGGAACGCGACATGCCATCCTTCGCTATCGTGCCCGCGGTGTCTTCCACTTCCCTTCTCCTGGTGGGTTCAACATTGCTCGGGTTCGCGCTGGCCGCCGCGGCGACGCCGGTCGTAGGTCTGTTCGCGCGACGCCTCGGCATGCTCGACACACCAGGCGGTCGGCGCGTCCATCCACGACCGATCCCGCGGCCCGGCGGACTCGCCATCGCGATCGCGTTCGGCTCGGCGATCTTCACCTTCTGGCTCGTTGACCGCTTGGCCGGACATCCCTTCCTCATCCCTGAGGAGGTCAGGTCCTCACGGTTCACGCTGACGGCCATCGCCGCCCTCCTCGGTATGGGTGTCGGCCTGGTCGACGACATTTTCGAGCTCCGCGCGCGCTGGCAATTCCTCGGTCTCCTCATCGTCGCCGCGGTCATCGTCTTCGCGGGCATCCACATCGACTTCGTGAACGACCCGCTCTCCGATCGCGTGGTCGAGCTCGCGTTCCCCATCGCCGTCGCGTTCACGATGTTCTGGATCGTCGGCATGAACATCGCGCTCAACTTCATCGACGGGCTCGATGGTCTCGCGGCCGGCGTCGCCGCTATCGCCGCGCTTACGCTCGGCGGTCTCGCGCTCTTGCCGCAGGTCTCGGAGCCGTTCGTCGCGTGGATGGCCTTCACCCTCGCTGGCGCGGTCGCAGGATTCCTCCTCTTCAACTTCCATCCCGCGAAGCTCTTCCTCGGCACGACCGGCGTTGCCTTCCTCGGCACGATGCTCGCGGTGCTGTCGATCTTCGGCACCGCGAAGGTCGCCGCGGCTCTTCTCGTCCTCGGCGTGCCGATCATCGACACCTTCTACGTGCTCGTTCGCCGGTTGGTTTCGGGTCAGCCGCCGTTCGCCCCCGATCGCGGGCATTTCCATCACCGTTTGCTCGATGTCGGCTTGACGCATCAGCAGGCCGTGCTCCTTATCTATCTGATGACCGCAGCGCTCGGCAGCCTGGCCTTCATGACGAACGGCCGCGGGCAGGTCGCGACCTTCGTGGGACTGGCCGTCCTCTTTGGCGTCGCGGTGATGGCGCTCGCGCAGCGCAGCGCCAAGGCCGAGGAGCTCGATCCCGGTCTCTACCGAGAGGAAGCCGATAGGTTCTAAACGAGCGACGACGAGATTGATCAGGGTGGGCACCTGCTCGTGGACCGATCCCACGCTCATCGAGTCGGGCTGGTACCCGGAACGGATCAAGGACGACGCCGACAAGCGCCTGCGCTACTACGCCGAGCATTTCCCGATCGTCGAGAACGACGCCGCGTACTACGCGCTGCCTTCCCAAAAACAGACACAGTTGTGGGCGGAGCGCACCCCCGACGAGTTCACGATGAACTTCAAGGCCTTCGCGACGCTCACAACGCATCACACCGACCCCAAGCGTCTGCCCAAGGACATACGCGAGGCGCTGCCGAAGGAGGCCCTCGCAAAAAAGCGCATCTACCCAAAGGACTTTCCGACGGACGCCCGCGACGAGCTCTTCGCGCGGTACTGGGTCGGACTCGAGCCGCTCCGCAAGTCCGGCAAGCTGGGCGCGATCCTTCTGCAGTACCCCGAATGGTTCGTGATCTCAAAGGCCAACAAAGAAGAGATCGTCCGTGCGCGCGAGCTCTTGCCGGATGACCGCCTCGCCGTCGAGTTTCGCAACGCCACCTGGATGAGCGAGCGCAACCAGTCGGAAACGCTGAGCTTCCTGAAAGAGCACGGCCTCACCTACGTATCGGTGGACGAGCCGCAGGGATTCCCGTCGAGCATCCCGCCGATCGCGGCGGTCACGAACACGGAGCTGGCCGTCGTGCGCTTCCATGGCCGCAACGCCGAGAACTGGAAGAAGCCCGGCCTGACCGCGGCCGAGCGCTTCGACTACTCGTACTCCAAGAAGGAGCTCGAGGAGTGGTTGCCCAAGATCCGGGAAATGGCCGAGGAAGCGCGCGAAGTGCAGCTCCTCATGAACAACTGCTACGGCGACAAGGCCGTGAATAACGCGGCGCAGCTCGCCGCGATGGTTGCATGAAGATCGACCCGCGGCGCTCCGCCGCCACTCTGCTCCTCGCCGGCGCTTGCATGTCGTGCACGGTTCAGCCGACGGACCTGCTTCCCGGCTACCGCGCCGCATCGACAGACGAGCGGGCCGTGGTGATGCGAACGATTGAGGACTACTACTCGCGGCGCGCGACGGCGGCGGTGTCGGGCGATGCCGCGACGATCTTCGCCGCGTATCCGAAGCTGGCGGAGGGCGAGGATCGCACGTCCGGCGTCAACACCGACGCATTCTTCGTCGAGCGCATGCGGAACCTCGGGGTCACCGACGTCCGGTTCGAGATCGAAGAGCGCGAACCGGCGCGTGTGTACGTGAAGGACGGCCGCGCTGCCGCATTCGTGCACGGAAAACAGACGTGGCGTTATCCCAGGGGCGACGCGACGATCGCCGAGTTCTATACGCGCCTCGACCTCTCCCGGAACGTGGACAGCTGGCTGATCGTCAGGACGGATGAGGTGCTGCTCGGCGAGCGCCCGCCTCGGACACCCGCGCCGTGAATTTCGTACCGTAGGCCCGTGGCCCACCGGCCGCTCGCCGACTTCCATCCACACGAGCGCCTGGCGAGTGTGCCTCACACCACCCGTCGCTTCGCCTGTCGTTCGGCGCTCGCGCTCTCGGCTGACGGGCGCTGGCTCGCGGTCGTCTCCGATCAGGGGGAGGGCGCATACGAGGCCTGGACCCTTCCGGCGACCGGCGGAAAGCCGCAGCGCGCGATCACCATCGAAGGTCACGCGGTGCGAAGCCTTTGCTGGAGCGCGAAGGGCGAGCTGATCGCGGCGGCCGATCGCGGCGGAACGGAACTGCACCAGCTCCACGTGCGCCATCCCGATGGACCGACGCAGGCGCTCTCCGCCGATCCCGCGGCACGCGTGCAGCGCTTGCTTTCGTGGAACGCGTCGTCGCCGGATGGTGGTGTCGTCGCCTTCTCGAGCAACGCACGCGCCTCGACCGACATGGACGTGGTCATCGCCGACCTTTCGGCACGCGCGGAGCGTCCGCTCCTCACCGCCGCGGCTTGGCATGTGGTCGGCGGCTGGTCGCCGGACGGGTCGTGGCTCCTCGTTATGCGCGTTCTCGACAACACCACGCAGGACCTGCTCATCGTGGATCCCCAGAGCGGCGAGGCTCGCGAGATCACCAAGCACGCCGAGGACGTGTCGCACGTGCCCGCGGGCTGGCTGGCGGACGGCCGCGTCCTTGTGATCAGCGACGAGGCGAGCGAGCACCTCTGGCTCGGGGCGCTCGATCCGGAGTCGGGCAGGTACGAGCGGATCGACTCGCCACATTGGGACGTCGAGCTCGCCGCGTCGGCGACGAACGGGCGGACGCAGATCTGGTCGGTGAACGAGGACGGTTACTCGCGACTCCGGTGGCGGACCGCCGGCGGCGCGATCCACGAACACTCGCTCGAGGGCGGCGTCTGCGAGGACCTGGTGTTGTCGGCGGACGGTTCGCGTGCCGCGTTCGTGCGTCTCTCGTCGACGGAGCCCTGGCAGGTCTGGACGCTCGACACGGCGACCGGCGAGGCGCGCATCGCGCTGACGTCCGCGTTCAACGTTCCCCGCGAGGAGCTCGTCGACCCCGACCTCGTCCGCATCACGGGTCCAGACGGCGAGATTCCGTGCTTCATATACCGGCCGCGCGACGCGCACGGTCCGGTGCCCGCCGTGCTCTACCCGCACGGCGGTCCCGAAGGCCAGTCGCGACCGGCGTTCGGCCCGCATCTCACGCACCTCGCGGCTCTGGTGCATCCGATTCGGGCGACGGTCGTTCCGAACATCCACGGATCGACGGGCTACGGGCGGAAGTGGCAGGCCGCCATCCACAAGGATTGGGGCGGAGTGGACCTACGTGACCTGCGTTCGGTCACGCGATGGATGACGGAGCAGGGAGAGTTCGACCGTACGCGGCTCGCCGTTTATGGCGGCTCATACGGCGGTTTCGCGACGCTGCTATGCGTCACGCAGATACCGGACGTGTGGCGCTGTGCCGTCGATGTCTTCGGTGTGGCGAACCTCGTGACCATGCTCGAGAACGCGCAGCCGAACTGGCGGCGTTTTCTAGCGCGATGGATCGGCGACCTGGAGCGCGATCGCGCGACGCTCATCGAGAGGTCGCCGATCACGCACATCGACAACGTGCGGTGTCCGATGCTGATCCTTCAGGGCGAGAACGATCCGCGCGTGCCGAAGGAAGAATCCGATCAGGTCGTCGACCGCCTGCGCGCGCTCGGCCGCCGCGTCGACTACGTCGTCTATCCGGATGAGGGTCACGGATTCACCAAACGCGCGAACGCCGAGGACGCCTATGGCCGGATCGTGGAGTTCCTCACAAGGGAGCTGGTCGAGAGTTAGCGGAGCGTCGAGCCGAGCACCACGCCGTTCGCCCAGTACGCGCCCGTCGGCCCGGCCGGCAGGATGTCGAACGTCGCGCCGCCTGAATACGCGACGCGGTCCGCGCTCGCGACGATCGCTCCGTCGTAGGCGTCACCCGCGACGAGGTCTCCGACGCGCCGTCCGTCCGCGGTCGGGTGTCCGGGCGAAACGTCCACGGTGCGCCCATCCGAGAGCACGAGGTAAACGACCTGGTGCGTGGCGGGAACGGGCGTGCTGCCGATCTCCACTAGGGCCGCGGCGACGCGTGCGCCGGACTCGCCCTGCGTCCACACGACATCACCGGCACGAAGGTCCTCGACGGCCACGTCGCCGGTCGGCGTCGCGATGCGCGTGCCGCGCGCGAGGCAGATCGGGCAGGGCGGCGGTCCGCTGGGCGTGCGGCTCGCGACCGTGATCGCGCCACGCTGATCGATCGTTCCGTCGATGCGACTGCCTTGCTGGGTGCTCGGGGCGCTCGAGAAGATCGCAAGGAAATGGAAGCCCGCGCTCACCGGCTCGAGGCGAAGTGCGTTCAGCATCTTCCAGTCGCGGTAGATCGCGAGTTCCTGCTCGCTCGTGTAGGTGGCGGCGGGCGCGATGCCGAGGTGGGAGAGGATCGCGCTGAACGTCGGCGCGTCCTTTTGGATGTCGGGCAGCCGCTGATGGGCGAGCGCCTGCTCATCGCCGCGCGCGACCGGGTAGTAATCGGGATCGCAGAAGAGGAGCCTTCCGAACTGATCGATGAGCCGGTACTTGAGCTGTGCCTGGCTGAGACCACCCGGCGCCGGGCTCGGCGTCAGCGATGGCGCGGGTGTCGGATTGGGCGGGATCGTGCCAAGGTCCGGGACGATGGTCCCGGTGATCGCCGTGGCGGTGACCGTTCCCGAGGGCGTGATCGTCGCAGTGACGGCCGTCGCACTGGCTGCGGAGGCGCTCGGCTCAGGAGTTGTGCGGAGCGAGGCAGCGCCGCCGCACCCTGCGACCAGAGCGACACCGAGCACGAGCACAACTGCACGCATGTGCTATGAACGCCGTGGAGCGCCGGATGGTTCCCGCTCTCGATGCCCAGGACGGCGTCGGCGTACGTAGCGGGTCGCGTACACGTCTTCGCCCAGCGAGAGGATCTTGTTGTCGACCCAGCCGGTGTCGAGGATCCCCTTCTGCGCTTCGTCCCAGCTTGGCGCACCGGACGGGAGCTTGTCCTTCTTCCACACCACGACCCAGGCCGCCCCGTCGGGATGCGCGACCCGCACGAGCTCGCGGCCGAGCCGCTCGAGCTCGACCTCGCCGAGCGCGAAGCACAGCACGAGCCCGTATCGTCCGTCCTTCGCGCGCAGCGGGAGCTTCAGATCGATCACGTCGAGCTGTCCGGCGAGGTGCTCGATCGGGCGGTCGTAGGTCGCGACTCCGCCGATGCGCAAGGCGGGCATCCCCGGTTTTGCGCCCAGTTTCGGTACCACCTCAAGTGCTGCGCGCATCCTGCGAGGTGCGTTCACCGGCCCTCGAGTCTAGAGACGCGAACAGCGAAACAGCCTTGATACGCGGCCGCGATCAGCGCGGAACACCGTATGCATGAAGGCCCCTCATGGCATTTGGCCTGGAACCTCGTCCGCGCCCGGTGCTCATCGTCGACGACGACATCGAGACGCTGGCCGCGGAGCGTCAGCTGCTCGCCGAAAGCGGCTTCCGCGTCATCGAGGCGCGCAACGGCAGCGAAGCGCTCCGGGCCGTTCAGGACGATCCGCCCGCGGTGGTTGTGCTCGACGTGCAGATGCCAGGCATGGACGGCCCGGCCTTCGCGCTCGAGCTGCGCATGGGCCTCCGGCGCGTGCCGCTCGTGATCCTCACCGGAGTCGACGACCCGCGCCGTGAAGCCGACCGCTGCAACGCCGAGGCCTATCTCGCGAAACCGTTCGACGCGCAGGAGCTCGTGAGCGTGGTCCGCCGGTTCGCCGCGTAGCTATCCTCGGCGCGTGAGTGCGCGCTTACTCGTCCGCCACGAAGGCAGCGTGGTCGAGCGTCCGACGGAGGAGATCCCCGAGCACCGGACGAAGCCGTGCTGGATCGACATACCCGATCGGCACAGTCCCGAGCTCGCGCGCGTCGCGCGCGACCTGGGGCTGCATCCGCTCGCTGTGGAAGACGCGACGCAGCGCGACGAGCGGCCGAAGATCGATCAGTACGAGAACCACTACTTCATCGTGTTCTATGCGGTCGAATCGCCGTCCCCCGACGTCGTCCAGTACCACGAGTTCTCGATCTTCGTCGTGCCGAACGCGATCGTCACGGTCCACGACGGTGAGTGCGAGGCGCGGAAGCAGGTCGAGAAGCGCTTCCGCGAGGGCCGCCTGCAGACGACCGGCCTGCTGCTCCACGCGCTCCTCGACACGATGGTGGACGGGTACTTCCCGATCGTCGACCACGTTGGCGAACGCATCGAGCTTCTCGAGGAGTTCATCGCCGATGAGGGCCGCGACACCAGAGATACGCGAGCTCCGCTGAAGGAGCTCTTCCTCGTAAAGCACGACCTACTCCATCTACGCAAGACGATCGCGCCGGAGCGCGAGGTGCTCCAGGTGCTCGTTCGCGGGGACCTGCGCGAGCTGCGCGAGACCGGTCTTCGGGCGTACTTCCAGGACGTGTACGACCACGTCATCCGCGTCACCGAGGAGATCGACACGTTCCGCGAGCTCACCTCCAACGTCATCGACGCGTACCTCGCCGCGGCGTCGAACCGGCTGAACGAGGTCATGAAGGTGCTGACGAGCGTCGCCACCGTGCTCCTCGTGCTGACTGTGGTCACAGGCTTCTTCGGCCAGAACTGGACCTTCATCCCGTACGGGTCGACCGGCCTCTTCTTTGTGTCATTGGGCGTGAGCGCCGCTCTCGCCGTCGGGCTTGCCATGTACTTCCACCGCCGCGGCTGGCTCTAGCTCACGGTTCGCGGAGGCGGGTTTTCTCACCTACACTCGCGGCACTTGGCCGCACCCCGCACCCCGGGTGGAGCGCGCTCGAACGCGGCGATCCTGGGCCAGGTCGGAATCATGGTCGCGGTCCCCATAGTGGTAGGCGCCTGGCTCGGTCAAAAGCTCGACGAAAGCGCAGGCACAGCGCCTTGGGGACTGCTTGGTCTGACGTTCCTGGGTATGGCCATCGCTGGCTTCGGCGTCGCGTACGTGGTCCGGCGCTATTTGGCTGAAAATCCCATCGTCCCCGTGACCGATCGGGCGAGGCAAGCCGGGCGCAGCTGGCAAGCGGAGATCGACGAGAGTGAGCGAAAACGCGAAGCAGGGGAGGACGAGTAACGCGTGCCGCCGACGTATCCCGACATCCCAAAGGCCTTCGAGCTCACCGGCGATCCGCTTTTCACGGTCGGCACGACCGGTGAGCCGGGGAACGTCGCGGGCATCGGCATCGTGTGGGACTGGAGCTACACGAACGCGCACCTCACCATGCTGCTCGTCATCCTGGTGCTGTCAGGTGTCGCGATCCTAGCGACGCGGCGGCTCAGCGATCGACCCGGTGGGCTTCAGAACTTCATCGAGCTCCTCGTCCAGGGGCTCGCGGACTTCGTCGAGAGCATCGGTGGCCCGACCGCTCTGAAGTACCTCCCTTTGTTCGGCACGCTCCTGCTTTTCCTGGTCGTGTCGAACTGGCTCTCGGTCGTGCCGTTTGTTGGGCAGGTCAGGTGGCTTCACTCGCCGACCGCCGACTACCACATCAACGCCGGGCTCGCCCTCCTGGCGTTCGGGCTCTATCAGGCCGAAGGCTTACGCGAGAACGGCCCCGGCTATCTGAAGCGCTGGGTCAACTTGTCGGGCTTCATGGAGAAGGGCGGCCTGAAGTTGATGCTCGGGCCGATCTTCTTGCTCGTCGGCCTGATCGAGTTCGCGAGTGAACTCTTCCGCATTCTGACGCTGACGCTGCGTCTCTGGGGCAACGTGCTCGGTGGCGAGATCATGCTCGTAGTCATGAGCGCGCTCCTATTCGTTCCGGGGGTGGCGCTTCCGTTCGTCGGCCTCGAGGTCTTCATCGGCCTCGTACAGGGTCTGATCTTCTCGCTGCTCGTCCTGATCTACTTCATCCTCGCCATCGAGTCACACGAAGAGCACGGCGAGACCGAGCACGCGCTCGAACCGCATCCTGACGATCTCCAGCTAGCGCACGCGACCCCGCGCGCCGCATGACTAAATTCAGCAGGAGGGCTTTCGACTTATGAACCTCGCTTGGCTTGCCGCCGGGATCGCCGTCGGCTTTGGCGTGCTCGGTCCAGGCATCGGTATCGGCATCCTTACGGCGAAGTCATCCGAGGCGATGGGCCGCAACCCCGACGCCGCGCCCACGATCCGAACGAACATGATCATCGGCGCCGCGCTCGCGGAGGGACTCGGGATCCTCTCGTTCGTGCTCGGGATCCTTCTCTCCGGCAAGACCTAGTCGATGCTTTTCTCGCCCGGATTCGAGGAGGGAGGCGGGGGTGCGCTCACGGTGCACCCCTATTGGGTGCTGGTCTCCATCGTCCAGTTCCTGCTCGTGTTCTATCTGCTGCGGCGCTTTCTCTGGGGGCCGGTCCTGCGCACGCTGCGCGATCGCGCAGCGCGGATTCGCGAAGGGCTCGAGCTCGCAGAGGCTGCCAAAGCTGAGCGCGAGCGCCTCAAGGCCGAAGTGGAGCGGCTCCTCGCCGTGGCGCGCGTCGAGGCCCAGGCGATAGCCGATCGGACGACGAGAGCCGCCGAGGAGGCCGCCGCGGCCATTCGCGCCCAGGCGAAGGCGGAGGCCGATCGGATCCGCGAGCGCGGCCGCATCGAGGCTGAGCAGCTTCACGACCAGGCGCTCGCGCAGCTCCGCTCAGAGGTCGCCGGGATGGTGGTGCTCGCGGCGGGCCGCGTCCTAGGACGTGAGGTGAACCCCGAGCAGCATCGCGAGCTCATCGAACGCTCCATCGAAGAGGCTGGTGCACAGCTTTCGGAGGGTCAGGCCTGATGGCCACATCGGGATCGGCCGCGCGCCGCTACGCGGAGGCTCTGCTCAGCCTGGCCCCCGACGATCCGACCGTCAAACAGTTCCGCGCCTCGCTCGAGCAGCTCGCAGGGGCGTTCGATCGGTCGACGATCGCGGGACTCCGCGACCCGGCGGTCCCGATACAGCGGCGCAGGGACGCGCTCACCAGCGCTTTGAAGGACGAGCCCGCGGCGGTCCGGTCGCTCCTGGTGCTGCTGCTCGAACGCGATCGGGTCGCGCTCGTCCCACAGATTGCCGGTGCCCTCGCGGACATCGTCGATCAGCGGGAAGGCATCGCCAAGGCGCGCATCACGACGGCGGTCGAGCTAAGCGACCAAGAGCGTGCGGACCTGGTCGGCCAGCTCGAGCGCACGAGTCGCAGGAAGCTGCGTGCGACCTTCGCCCTTGACCGGGGGCTGATCGGCGGCGCCCGGGTCCAGATCGGTGACCACCTCATCGATGAATCGTTGAGCGCGAAGCTGAGCGCGCTCGGCCGAGTACTCGCTTCCTAGGAGGGGCTGTGGCTACATCGTCCGAGATCACCGACATCATCAAGGCGCAGATCCGCCGTTTCGAGGGGAAAGCCGAACCGGTGGACGTCGGCACCGTCGTCGAGGTCGGCGACGGGATCGCCCGCATCCACGGCCTCGCGGGATGCATGGCCAGTGAGCTGCTCGACTTCGGAAAGGGCATCTTCGGCCTCGCCTTCAACCTCGAGGAGGACACCGTCAGCGCGATCATCCTCGGCGAGTACGTCGGCATCAAGGAGGGTGACGAGGTCCGCACGACCGGCCGCATCGCCGAGGTCCCCGTCGGCGACGCCCTCGTCGGTCGTGTGGTCGATCCGCTCGGGCGCGCGATCGATGGGCGCGGACCGATCGTCACGAAGGAATCGCGGAAGATCGATGTCGTCGCCCCGCGGGTCATCACCCGCAAGAACGTCGACACGCCGGTGCAGACGGGGATCAAGGCGATCGACTCGCTGACGCCCATCGGCCGCGGTCAACGCGAGCTCATCATCGGGGACCGCCAGACGGGTAAGACCGCGATCGCGATCGACACGATCATCAACCAGAAGGGACAGAACCTCACCTGCATCTATGTCGCCATCGGCCAGAAGGAGTCATCGGTCGCGAAGATCGTCGCGACTCTCGAGGAGCACGGCGCGATGGAGCACACCATTGTGGTTGTGGCGGGGGCGGCGGATCCCGCGACGACCCAGTACATCGCGCCGTTCGCCGGTTGCGCCATGGGCGAGTACTTCCGCGACAGCAAGAAGGACGCGCTCATCGTGTACGACGACCTGACGAAGCACGCCTGGGCCTATCGGCAGGTGTCGCTGCTGGTGCGCCGTCCGCCGGGCCGCGAGGCCTACCCGGGCGACGTCTTCTATCTGCACTCGAGGCTTCTCGAGCGCGCGGCGCGCATGAACGACGAGTTCGGCGGGGGCTCGCTCACCGCGCTGCCGATCATCGAGACGCAGGCGAACGACATCTCCGCCTACATCCCGACCAACGTCATCTCCATTACCGACGGCCAGATCTACCTCGAGACCGACCTCTTCAACGCGGGCGTGCGGCCGGCGATCAACTCCGGCCTGTCCGTCTCGCGGGTCGGCGGCGACGCCCAGATCAAGGCGATGAGCAAGGTGACCGGAAGCCTGAAGCTCGATCTCGGCCAATACCGTGAGCTGGCGGCCTTCGCCCAGTTCGGGTCGGACCTCGACAAGACGACCTTGCAGCAGCTGCGGCGTGGCGAGCGGCTCGTCGAGATGCTCAAGCAGCCGCAGTACCAGCCGGTCCCCGTCGAAAAGGAGATCGTGATCATCTTCTGCGGCACCGCCGGTTACCTGGACGACGTGCCGAAGGAGAAGGTCAGCGACTTCGAGCGCGATCTCTACCGCTACATGGACTCGGTCGGAAAGAAGGTCGCCGATCGGATCCTGAAAGAGAAGAAGTGGACGCCCGAGATCGAGAAGGACGTCCGCGCGATGATCGAGGAGTTCAAGAAGAGCCATCCTTATAGCGACCAGCCGGCGCCGAAGCCGGCGAAGGAGCCCGAGAAGCAATCGGGGGGCTCCGCCCCCCGGCCCCCGGACGAGGCGGCGAAGCGGCCCGCGGCGGCGAAGGCCTAAGGCGTGCCGAGCGAGCGCGAGATCCGGCGCCGCATCCGGAGCGTCCGGAACATCCAGCAGGTGACGAAGGCCATGCAGACCGTCGCGGCCTCACGGATGCGCCGCGCGCAACAGGCCGTGCTCGCCTCACGTCCGTACGAGGAGCGGCTCCGCGGCATCCTCAACGATCTCGCCCCACACGCGGATCCGGAGGCGCATGCGCTCCTCGCGCGACGCGAGGTGAAGCGTGCCGCGATCATCCTGATCAGCACCGATCGCGGGCTCGTCGGCGGGCTCAACACCAATGTCGTCCGCACGGCGCTGCGCTTTGCGGAGACGCTCCCCGGAGCGAGCTACGTGGCCGTCGGCCGCAAGGCGATCGGCCAGCTGCGGCGGTTTCGCCAGCCGGTCAGCGCGGAATTCTCGGGCTTCAGCGAGCGCCCGACCCCGCGCGACACGAGCATCGTCGCGCGCGTCGCGGCCGAAGAATTCATCGCGAAGAAGGTGGACGAGGTCTATCTCGTCTACACCCGATTCATCAACACGCTGCGGCAGGTTCCAACGGTGCGTCGCATCCTGCCGCTTGTCCCCGAGGACGAGGACATCGACACACTCCCGCCGCTTCAGTACATCTTCGAGCCCGACGCCGAGACGGTCCTCGAAGCGGTGCTGCCGCGCCTGGTCGAGCTCACCGTCTACCAGGCCGCCCTCGACAACGCGGCCTCGGAGCAGTCGGCCCGGATGGTGTCGATGCGCAACGCGACCGACAACGCCGCGGATCTCCTCGAGGACTACACGCTTGCCGCGAACAAGGCGCGCCAGGGACGCATCACGAAGGAAATGCTGGAGATCGCTTCGGGGGCCGAAGCGCTCGGCAAGGGGTGAGCAGATGGCGGTAGAGACCAAGTCCGAGACGAAAGAGACCAAGAAGGAGAGGAAAGGCGAAAACTACGGACGGATCGTCCAGATCATTGGCCCGGTCCTGGACGTGGCGTTCGAAGAGGGGCACCTCCCCGGGATCTACAACGCCCTCAAGGTGAAGCGCGAGGACGGCGGAGAGATCGTCGCCGAGGTCCAGCAGCATCTCGGAAACAACTGGGTGCGCGCGGTCGCCATGGATACCTCCGATGGCCTCCGGCGCGGCATGAAGGTGCTCGATACGGGCGACTCGATCTCGGTGCCAGTCGGTCCGGAAACGCTCGGGCGGCTCCTCAACGTGATCGGCGAACCGATCGATGGCAAGGGGCCGGTCAAGGGCGTGCGGCGGGATCCGATCCACCGCGAGCCGCCGTCCTTCGTGGACCAATCCACCTCGGCGGAGATCCTCGAGACCGGCATCAAGGTCATTGACCTCATCTGTCCCTTCCTCAAGGGCGGCAAATCCGCGATCTTCGGCGGTGCCGGCGTTGGGAAGACCTTTGTGATTACCGAGCTCATCCGGAACATCGGCTACGAGCATTCCGGTTACTCGGTGTTCTGCGGCGTCGGCGAGCGCAGCCGCGAGGGCACGCAGCTCCTCGGCGAGATGCAGGAGTACAAGGTCATCGACAAAGTGGCGATGGTCTTCGGCCAGATGAACGAGCCGCCAGGGGTGCGCCTGCGCGTCGCGCTGACCGGCTTGACCCTTGCCGAGTACTTCCGCGACGACGAGGGGAAAGACCTGCTCGTGTTCATCGACAACATCTTCCGTTTCACGCAGGCGGGCTCGGAGGTGTCAGCGCTGCTCGGACGGATGCCCAGCGCGGTCGGTTACCAGCCGACGCTCGCCACGGAGATGGGCGAGCTGCAGGAGCGGATCACATCGACGAAGAAGGGCTCGATCACCTCGATGCAAGCGGTGTTCGTGCCCGCTGACGACTACACCGACCCGGCACCCGCGACCACCTTCGCGCACCTCGACTCGACCATCCGCCTCGAGCGGTACCTCACCGAGATCGGCATCTATCCCGCCGTTGACCCGCTCACCTCGACGAGCCGCGCGATCGATCCGGGCATCGTCGGCCAGGAGCATTACGACACAACCCGCGAGGTGCAGCGCGTGCTGCAACGTTACAAGGACCTGCAGGACATCATCGCGATCCTCGGTGTCGACGAGCTCTCCGACGAGGACAAGCTCCTGGTCGCTCGCGCGCGGAAGCTACAGAAGTTCCTGTCGCAGCCGTTCTTCGTCGCCGAGAAGATGACCGGGATCACGCCGAAGTACGTGAAGGTGAAAGACACGGTCCGCAGCTGCCGCGAGCTCCTGGACGGCGAGCACGACGATCTGCCGGAGCAGGCCTTCCACATGGTCGGCGCGATCGAGGACGCGCGCGAGAAGGCCAAGGGGCTCGCCGGTTAGCCGATGCCGCTACATCTGGAAGTCATCACGCCCGAGCGCAGCGTCTACGAGGACGACGTCGACATGGTGATCGCCCCCGGCAGCGAGGGATACCTCGGGATCCTGCCGCACCACGCGCCGCTCTTCACCACCCTCGGGCCGGGTGAGTTCCGCGTGAAGAAAGGCGGCGTCGAGGAGGTGCTCGCCGTGTTCGGCGGGTTCATGGACGTCCGCGCGAATCGCGTGGTCGTGCTGACCGACGCCGCCGAACACATCGAGGACATCGACGCGAGCCGTGCCCAGGAGGCTCGCGACCGCGCTCAACAGCTGCTCGCGGCCGGGCCGGTATCCGCCGCCGACGAGGCTCGGGCGCGCGCCGCCCTCCAGCGGGCGCTCGTCCGGTTGCGGATCGCGGAGGGCCGGCGCCGCAGGCGCTAACGGGCCACTTGGTAAACCGCTAGGCTGTGTGTGTCAGCTTGGGGGCGGTGGGTGGAGTGGCGCTAAAGGTAGTGCGGATGCTCGCGATTGCGGTCATCGCGACGATGGTGGCCGCTGCTTGTGCGTCCGCTGGCGTCACTGGCCCGCCTCCCGAGATCCTGAAGCACCGACTGCCACCGGACGAGCTCGCTAGACCGAGTGCCACCCCGACGCCCGTCCCCGCGCCGTCACCTATCCCGCCGCGCTATGCGAAGCTCCGCATCTTCGTCGCATCCGAAAGCACCGACCAAGTCTGGGTCCTGGACGGAAAGCCTGGCGAGCAATACGCGGTGATCGGCAAGATCTCCGTCGGAAAGCTCCCGCATCAGCTCGGGGTCTCGCCCGATGGCAAGTGGGTCGCGGTGAACAACCGTATGGGGAACACGACCTCGATCATCGATCCTCTCTCGATGAGGGAGGTCGTGCGGCTGATGGTCGGGAAGCAGCCGCACGGCATCACGTGGTCGCCGGACGGCAAGACGCTCTTCGTCGGCCACGAGCGCGACATGTATATAGCTCGTTTCGAGGCCGGAACCTGGAAGCCGCTCCCTCCGCTCATGGTGGGGGTACCGCAGCACGTTCTCAGCATCGCGCCGAGCCGGCCGAACGAGCTCTGGTTCACGCTGACCAACACCGCACAGGCTGATGTGCTTCGCGTCTACGACCTCGAGACCAACAAGGTCACGAACATCAAGGTCTCCGACGTCCACGACGCCTACTTCACTCCTGACGAGAGCGAGGTGTGGTCGAGCTCATCGGGCTTCCTCAACAAACCGTCCGACCGGATGGTCATCTACGACCCGGGAACGAAGACGGTAAAGACTGAGATCCACTTCCCCGGCTACTACCCGTTCCACACCGAGAAGGTGGATCAGGACGGCGTGTTCTTCATGGCCGACAAGTCGGTCATGGTCCTCTCGGATCATCTCGGACCGGGTCTTTTGTGGGTCGATTGGCGCGAGCGTCGGATCCTCGGCGAGACCATGCTGGGCCAGCAGCCCTTCCACACGACGTACGACCCGGAGGGCGATCGGCTTCTCACGACGACCAACGTCGATGGCATGGTCAACGTCATTGACGCCAAGACGCGTGCGGTCGTGCAGAAAGTGGCCGTGCCCAAGGCGCACGGCATAGGAGCGGTGCCCATCACAGCGCCCTAGAGTCGGGTCGTGATCTTCCGGCTCCTCGCGACGATCTACAACGCTCTTCCCATCCGATGGCAGCGGCGCTTGCTTGACCGGACGCAGCATCGTTTCCTCGTCGGCGTCGCCGGGCTGGGCGTTGACAAAGATGGCCACGTGCTCCTCGCTCGGCACCGTTTCGGCGCGCCAGAGTGGCGCTTCCTCGGTGGCTTCCTGGACGTGCGCGAGCGGATCGAGGACGCGCTCGCGCGCGAGATCCGCGAGGAGACGGGGCTCGAGGTCGAAGTGGGCCCGATCCTCGAGGCCAGCCCCGGCTACCGCTGGCAGCGCGTTGAGCTCGTCTACGCGTACCGGCCTGCGGGCGGCGCGCAGCGGCTGTCCGACGAGGTCATCGAGCTCCGTGCCTTCGATCCGGCCGATCTTCCGGACGTGCGCGCGGATCAGCGCGGGATGATCGAGCGGCATGCCGCGCGTGCGGCGGAGTGGGCGCGACAGCGCGCGTGAGGCGCATGCTCGCGCCGATCCTCGCCGCGATCCTGGTCGCCTATCTGGCCCTGCCGGTCGCGCGCTCCTATCTGCTGGTCGCGGCTCACCACAGCGACCCGCTGCCGCCAGCGGACCTCGCAGTCTCTGATCTCGACCTCGGTGCGGGGCTCAGCGGCTGGTCGGTGCAGGCGGCGATCGGGGCGCCGGCGGTGGTGCTGGTGCACGGGTTCAAGACGTCTCGCGAAGAGATGCTGCCCTGGGCGCGCTTCCTTCACGATGCCGGCTACAACGTCGCGCTCTTCGACACGCGCGGCTGCGGAAGAAGCGCCGGCGCCGTGATCGGCCTCGGCGCTACCGAGCCACGCGATATCTCCCGCGCGGTCGCCGCGGCGCGAGGCGTCTTCCGGACGACGGCCGTCGCGGCCCTCGGGATCTCGGTCGGTGCGGGCGCGGTGATCCTCGCGGCGGCCACCGATCCGGGTGTAACCGCCGTCGTCGCCGACAGCGCGTGGACGGATGAGGATTTCCAACTGGGGCGACTCTCGTTCATCCCCGTCGGGCCGGTGCGTGTTCCATTGCCGCCATACGGCGTCGCCGTGGTGAATGCGCTCGTCGGCGCCGACGTGAGTCAAGCGCGACCGCTGGAGGTCATCGGGCGGATCGCGCCGCGGCCGGTGTTGCTGATCCACTCGGCCGACGATGAGAACGCGACCACGACCGTCGACGGCGCGCGGCGCCTCTTCGAGGCGGCCGCGGAGCCGAAGCAGATCTGGATCGTGCCACACGGTGGGCACGTAGGGGCGATCAACGCCTTCCCGAACGAATATCGCGCGCGCGTCCTGGCATTCCTCGCGACTGCGCTCCGTTAGTCATTCGGGCGGCCGGTCCGACCCCAGCGCCGCGAGGATCTCCTTGACATGACCGAGGTGTTCGAATTCGTGCTCGAGGATCCGGCGCATCACCTTACGTGTCGTCCAGCGCCGGCCCATCACGGTGTGGTCGAGCGCCGTGTCCGCCGGCTCCATAACGGTGAACCGCTGGAACGCCATCCGGTGCACGGCCTGCAGCGTGTTGAAAGGATCCGCGGGCCACTTCTCAAGCCGCGAGAGAAGGTCGACCTCCGTGGTCATGACGTGCTCGAGCGCTTCGCGAACGCTCCACATCGTCTCCGTGGGTTTTCGTTCGAGCTCGTCAGGTGAAAGCTCGCGCAGGAGCGCAAGCAGCGCGGCGCGCGACGCCTCGAACTGGTGGAGGAAGTCACGAAGCTCGTGCTCTTCGAGCGGCCCCACGTCCTCAGGAACGATCCGGTCTGGCGGCATGTCGCGAACCTCGAATGTGTTCGGATCGAGATCCTTCCAGTGCTCGATAGAGACACCGCGCGTGTCGAGCAGCTCGAGATACGCGCGAAAGGCGCGGCGCGCGTTCGCGATCGCCTGATCCCGAGTGGTCCCGGAGGCGATACACCCGCGGAGCACCGGGACATGTGCGAGCCAGTACGCCTCTTCGCCCTGGAAGACGTATATGGCCGGCCGCTCGTTCATGCGCGAACCCAGACTTTCTGACCGCAATCGGCGCGGATGGTCCGCGGCCGGCCGTCCACCTCCACACGGAGCCCATCGCCGTGCGGTGCGTCGAGCACGCGGATGCTGATGCCGGGTCGGAGCCCCTGCGTGTCGAGGTACTCGAGAAAACCGGGCTCGTGCTCGAACTGATCGGGGATCCGCTCGATCGTCGCGGTAGCGCCGCGCGTCACCGTCGCAAGCGGCCTGGTCGGACGCGGCTTCACGCCTGGCATGGGATTGCCGTGAGGGCACGTCTGCGGATCGCCGAGCACGCGGACGAGGCGCTCCTCCATCTCCGGCGACATCGCGTGCTCGATGCGTTCGGCCTCTTCGTGGGTCTTCCACCACTCGTAGCCCAGGAGATCCACGAGCATTCGTTCCGCGAGCCGATGGCGCCGCACCACGTGGTCCGCCAGCGCCTGTCCGCTCTTGGTAAGATGCACTTCTTTACGCCCGTCCAGCTCAACCAGACCCTCGCGCTGAAGACGGTGGACCATCTCCGAGACGGCGGCAGCCGACACACCCATGAAGCCCGCGAGACGCGCGCCGATCACGTTCGCGCCCTCGTCGGAGAGCGTGTAGATCGCCTGGAGGTATTCCTCGGTCGCCGGCGAGCTGGCGATGATTGTTGACCTCCTAGGTCGGAAATGGTTAGGCTCGCCTTAGGGAGTTAGGCAAGCCTAAGACAGGACTCCCCACGGCGAGTATCGCACCGGAGGTCGGAAACCTGATGAGCACCGGCGAGATCCTGGCGCTCGGGGCGATCGCCGGCTTCACGGTGTTCCTGGGTTTGCCCATGGGCCGTGTGCGAAGCGCCGCGCCGCGCGTCCGTTCCTTTCTGAACGCAAGCGCGACCGGGATTCTCCTCTTCTTGTTGTGGGACGTGCTCTCGAAAGGCATCGCGCCCGTCGATGCGGCGCTGGCGGAAGCGACGAGCGGCGCAGGGGCCTGGGCCTACTTCGTGTGGCTCGCCGCCGTATTCGCCCTCGCGCTGACCACCGGACTCATGAGTCTCGTGTACTACGACCTCTGGCTCGCGCGACGCGCGCGGGGGCGTCTGGGACCGGGTGCCGCGGGTGTTCGCGAGCTGCGCGCGGGACCGATCGCGCGCCTCGCGCCGGCGCACAGGCTGGCGTTCTTTATCGCGCTGGGAATCGGCTTCCACAATCTCTCCGAAGGGCTCGCGATCGGTCAATCGGCGGCCGCCGGTGAGCTCCGGCTGGCGCTCGTCCTCGTGATCGGGTTCGCGCTGCACAATGCCACCGAGGGCTTCGGCATCGTCGGTCCGATGAGCGGTGAGGCGGACCTCCCGAGCTGGCGTTTCCTGGGGGCGCTCGGCCTCATCGCGGGCGCTCCGACCTTCGTCGGCACGGTCATCGGACAGACCTTCCACAACGAGACGGTGTTCGCCGCCTTTCTCGCCCTCGCCGCCGGGTCGATCCTCTATGTGGTGATCGAGCTCCTCGCGGTCGCGCGAAAGCTCGGACACAAGGACTTCACGACGTGGGGCATCCTTCTCGGACTCATCCTCGGTTTCGCGACCGACATGATCCTCACCGCGGTCGGTGCTTGACGAGATAACACACCTTTCTCGTCGCTAGCCCGTTATCGTTCATCGCGGTGTTCGTACGTGAGATCGGCATCGACCTCGGCACTGCGAACGTGATCGTCTACGTCCGCGGGAAGGGGATCGTGCTCACCGAGCCTTCGGTCGTGGCGCTGGCGAACGAGGACGGGCAGACGCGACCGCGGATCGTCGCCGTCGGCGAGGAGGCACGACTCATGCTGGGCCGCACGCCTGGAACGATCACTGCGCTCCGTCCGATGCGCGACGGCGTCATCGCCGATTACGTGATCACCGAGTACATGCTCAGATACTTCATCCAGAAGGTCTGTGGCCGCGTCACCTTCTTTCACCCTCTGCTCATGATCTGCGTCCCCTCCGGAGTGACGAGCGTCGAGCGGCGCGCGGTGAAGGACGCGGCGATCCGCGCCGGCGCGAGGGAAGCGCACCTCATCGAGGAGCCGCTCGCGGCGGCGATCGGCGCGAACATTCCGATCTCGGGACCGTCGGGCAATCTCATCATCGACATCGGCGGAGGCACCGCTGAGATCGCGGTGATCTCGCTCGGGGGCATCGTCGTGTCGCGGAGCGTCCGCGCCGCGGGCAACAAGCTTGACGAGGCGATCGCGAACTTCGTGCGCAAGCGCTACAACCTGATGATCGGCGAGCGCACCGCCGAGGACGTGAAGATCCAGATCGGATCCGCGCTGCCGATGGACCCCGAGTTGACGATGGAGGTTCGCGGTCGCGACCTCATTGCGGGTCTGCCCCGCACGATCACGATCGGCTCGAACGAGATCACCGAAGCGATGGATCCGGTGCTGCAGCAGATCATCGGCGCGGTGAAGGGTGTGCTCGAGGAGACTCCGCCGGAGCTCGCGTCGGACGTCATCGACAAGGGCATGGTCCTTTCGGGCGGCGGCGCTCTTCTCCGGAACATGGATAAACTCTTGACCCAGGTCACCGGCGTCGCCTGCTATGTGGCCGAGAATCCGCTCTACTGCGTCGCGAAGGGCACGGGTCTCGCGCTCGAGCACCTCGACTTCTTCCGCAGAAGCCTCGTCGCCGTCCGCTAGCCAGCGTTGTCCGCGCGGGTCAACGTCCTCGGCATCGGGTTCGACCGCCTCGACCTCACCGCCGCCGCCGAGCGAGCGGCCGAGCGCTATGCCAGAGGCGAGCGCACGTTCGTCATCACCGCGAACCCTGAGTTCGTGATGCTCGGCCGTCGCGACCGCGAGCTCGGCGGGATCGCGCGCGCTGCGGATCTCGTTGTCGCGGATGGCACCGGCGTTCTGCTCGCGTCCCGGCTCCTGGGGGATCCGCTGCCCTCGCGCGTTCCCGGCCGGCTACTCGTGCCGGCGATCCTCGGCCGCATCGCGCCGCTTGGCGCCTCGGTCTTTCTCCTCGGGGCGGGTCCGGGCATCGCGGAGCGGGCCGGCGCGGAGCTCGCGCGCCGGATCCCGGGCCTGCGGGTCGGAGGAACGCACGCCGGGTCACCGTCGCCCGCCGAGGACGAGGCGATCCGCGAGCGGATCCGTGCCGCCGCGCCCCACGTTCTGCTCGTCGCTTACGGCATGCCCGCACAGGAGCGCTGGATCGCACGCAACCGCGCGGAGCTTCCGTCCGTGCGCCTCGCGATCGGTGTAGGCGGCGTGTTCGATCAGCTTGTGGGCCGCGTGCGGTTGCCGCCTGCGCTGATCCACGCGGTCGGCTTCGAGTGGCTGTGGCGCCTGGCCTTCGAGCCGCGTCGCTGGCGACGCCAGCGGGTGTTGCCGCTGTTCGCCGCGCTCGTCGTGCGGCAGCGCGTGTTCGGCCGGTGAGGATCGCGCTCGCGCACGAGTATTTCGTCGCCCACGGAGGCGCTGAGCGCGTCGTTGAGGCACTGCACCGGATGTGGCCTCTGGCGCCGGTCTACACGTTCTTCCACGATCGCCACCGCTACGGTCCGCTCGAGGGCTGGATTTTGAGGACGAGCTACTTACAGCGTCTGCTTCTCGGCGAGAGTCATCGTGTGCTTCTTCCGCTTTATCCAAATGCCGCGCGGGCCCTGCGCGTTCCGCCCGACATCGATGCCGTGGTCGTGTCCACGAGCGCCTTCATCAAAGGCATCGGGCTCGCGGACCGGACCGTCGAGATCGCGTACTGCCATTCACCGACGAGGTATCTCTTTGACTGGAGCGAGCGGTATGTCCATGAGGAGGTGCCCGCGCCGCTTCAGCCGGTTATGCGCGACATCTTGACGCGCCTTCGCGAGACCGATCGAAAGCTCGCGGAGCGGGTCGATCGTTGGATCGCGAATTCGACGGCCGTGCGGGATCGGATCGCGAAGTATTACGAAGTCTCGAGCCCGATCGACGTCGTCCACCCTCCGACCGACGTCGAGTCCTTTCGCGCGGAGGGGGAACGAGGGGACTTCTGGCTCTTCGTCGGACGACTCTCCGCATACAAGCGCGCCGATGTCGCGATCCGCGCGTTCAACGATCTCGGCATGCGGCTCATGGTCGTCGGCGAGGGACGCGAGCGCGGCGCCCTCGAGCGGATCGCAGGCGAGAACGTCGCCTTCACCGGCCGGGCCGATGACGCCACTCTCAAGGACTTGCTCGCCGCCGCTCGCGGGCTCGTATTTCCTTCGGAAGACGACTTCGGGATGGTCTGTGTCGAGGCGCTCGCCTCGGGCGCGCCGGTCGTGGCGCTCGCGGCGGGCGGCATCTTCGACATCGTCCGGGACGGCGAGGACGGCGCGCTCGTCGAAGTCCCCGAACCGCGAGCTTTCGCCGAGGCCGTGCTCCGCGTCGAGCGGACGCGGTTCGAACCGAAAGCGCTTCGCGACTCGGCGCGCCGGTTTGATGTGTCACGATTCCGCGAGCGCGTGAACGGGATAGTCGAGGAAGCGCTTGCGCAGGGACGGGCCTCATAGGCACCGAGGCGCGTCGCGTGCGCGTGGACATGCATACGCACTGCGAGGCTTCGCCGGACAGCCGGACCAAGATCGCCGACCAGGCGCGCGCCATACAGAGTGCCGGGCTCGATGTGGTCTGCGCGACCGACCACAACACCATCCTCGGTGCGCTTCGCCTGCGGGAGATCGCCGACGGCTTCCGGGTGGTCGTGGGCGAGGAGATCAGCTCGCGGGATGGCGAGATCATCGGACTCTTCCTCGAGAGCGCGATCCCACGAGATCTCACAGGCGAAGAGACCATCGGACGGATCCATGACCAGGGTGGTGTCGTGGTCGTCCCCCATCCCTTCAGCATCAACCGCCGCTATCACATGCGACGCGCATCGCTCGACCGCCTTCGCGCGAAGATCGACGCGCTCGAGGTCTTCAACGCCCGCGAGGCGATCTTCCTGAACAACCGCACAGCGGCGGCCTACGCGAAGGAGCACGGGATTCTCGGGACCGCGGGCAGCGACGCGCATCGCGCGTCGGAGATCGGGCGGGCCTGGGTTGAAATGCCTGACTTCGCCGGACGCGCGGACTTCCTCGGCGCGCTCCGCGAGGGCGTCGCGCACGGCCGGCTCAGCGGCACCGCGGTGCACATCTTCACGCGCTACGACCGCTTCCGGAAGTGGCTCGGACGAAAGAGCTCGAGCGCCACCCGCTGAAGGATCGGGGCCCGACTCATGTCGAGGACCCGACGATCGAACAGCTCGCCGAGGCGGCGGAGCATACCGACGAGCGCGCCGTCCGGCGCCAGCTGTTCGGCTGGCGCGAGCTCATCTCGACGCTCATCCCGCTGGCCCTCATCGCGTACTTCGCGCGCAACGTCGACTGGTCCGAGGCGTTCGGAACCCTCCGCCGGGCGGATCCGCTCTACGTCGTCGCGGCACTCGGCGTGTATTACCTCTCGTTCCCGATCCGTGCGATCCGGTGGGCGCGCCTCTTGCGCGAGGGCGGCGCCGACATCAAGGGGCGGGATCTCCTGCGCATCCTCATGCTCGGTTGGTTTGTGAACTGCCTGGTCCCGGCGAAGCTCGGGGACCTCTACCGCAGCTACCTCGTGAAGCGCCGCTTCGGGATCTCGCTCTCGCGCACCGTCGGTGTCGTCGTCGCGGAACGGCTGCTCGACCTCTTCGT
>Ga0209157_1000498_pt1 | contig 33458 bp, 27 predicted proteins | sample GraSoiAngelo_135_FD_185892 | JGI IMG/M metagenome (GOLD analysis project Ga0209157, IMG submission 185892) | Grasslands soil microbial communities from the Angelo Coastal Reserve, California, USA - 14_0929_05_40cm (SPAdes) (version 2) | ecosystem: Environmental > Terrestrial > Soil > Grasslands ...
GCTGACCCGGCTGCTCGAGGAGGGGTTCCTGCGCGAGGTGCACGGCACGCTGGAGTTCCGAAACGAATTGATCCGGGCGCAGGCGTACTATGCGGTGGCGGGGCCGGCGAGGCAGCACTTGCATCGGAGCGCGGGGGAGCTGCTGGCGGCTCAGCCCCTGCATGATGGTCACAGGGACGGACTGGAGATCGCGTGGCACTTCCTGCGTGGTGGTGCAGAACTCGCTGCGCTGCCCCACGCCCTTGATGGTGCCGACGCTGCTCTTACGGGCGGCGCTCCCTTCGAGGCTGAACAGGTCCTGACCGTCGTTATGCACAGCTCGGCGCCAGCGATCCAGACCCAAGGTGTCCGTCTGCGCCTTGCGAGAGCCTTGATGGATCAGTCCAAGGCGAGCGCCGCAAGTTCTCTTCTTGCGTCCTTGCTGTCCGACCGTGCCCTTGCGCCTCGCGACGCCGCCCGAGCAGCAAACATGCAGGCGGCAGCCGAGTACTTGCTAGCGCGAGAAACGGGTCTACTACACTCTCAGGCCGCGGAAAGGGCCTTGAGCGCCGCTCGGGCTACGGCTGACCCAGAATTGTTAGCGCAGGCTCTTGTAGAGTACGCCAAGTCCGGCATTGAGACCGGTGCTGAGGAGCGCGTGCAGGTCGCGCAGGGCGAGATCGCAGAGCTACTGAAGGCGTCCGGACCGGATTCTGACGCGGCGCTCCACCTAGCTCAAGGCTACTGCCACTACTTCTTCTACGACCCTCGATCCGCCGCCATCAGCTTCGAGACTGCGGTCAATCGCATGGGTGTGGCTAACCCCGTGCAGCTCTCCTTCGCATACAACGGATATGGGATCTCCAAGCACTGTCTTTGTGAGCTCCGCGAAGCCCGGCAGGCCTATGCCAAAGCGCTTGAGCTAGCTATAAGAATCGGAGATGACTCCCGTGCCTCGATCATCGGTGCAAACTTGTGTTGCGCCTCGCTCTTCCAAGGTGATTACCAAAGAGCAATAGAACATGGTGAACGCAGCGTTGCACTTGGCCTCAGGTCGTTCAGGCAACCCCATTTGTTCACAGCGTACGCAAACCTGGCGGAAGCGTACTTGCTCGCCGGTCTCGCGGATAAGGCGTTGGAGCGCTTGGAGACGGCACGAGTCTGGGTGAGTCGTCACCCGACCTGGCGGGCACACATTCTGTTTCTCCTCGAAAGTGCCTGCTTTGCGCTAATTCTCCGCAATGTTGGATCGGCTCTTGACTTGATAGAGTCTGCGGAAAGAGCCGCACGGGGGCGGGAACGCATCGTGTCGGAAGCAGGTGTTTTCGAGAGACTAAGGGTTTTCCGCGCAGCCCACATCTCAGATCCAGAGAGCGCCCTCGGTCTAGCAGCTGAAGCCCGACATCGGTTTCGTGACTGCCACCCTCTACACTACCTCGACACGGTCGCCGTGACGGCATGGATCGAACGACGAACTCTCGGCCGACACAGCGACGAGACAGCGAACAGCCTCGATCTGTTTTCAAAACTCGAGGCTCCCGGGAAGAAGGCTCTCCTCGAGGCCCAAGGGTTTTTGGCCCCGAGTTGACACGGCCCCTTGTGACGGCCACCGGCAACGCACACCTAAGGAGCCGCTCGACTAACCAAACCCTTCTCCACAGCCTTGATAGGCTCCACGGCGAGTCCAGCCCTGAGACCGCGGTCCGCCCCGAGAAGCGCCCGGATCGCAGCCGACTTTGCGACAAGCCGCACCAAGTCCGGGTCGAACTGCCGTCCGGAAAATCTCTCAAGCTCTTCGATCGCCCGCGCGAGACCTAACGCCTTGCGGTACGGTCGATCTGTCGTCATCGCGTCGAGTGTATCAGCGATCATGATAACTCGAGCGCCAATCGGGATTTGACCTTGGGCGAGTCCGTCAGGATAACCGGACCCATCGTAGTTCTCGTGGTGGTGCCGGATGATCGCTTCCACGGACCCTCGTAATCTCCCTGCGGTAGCCACGAGCTGCGCGCTGCGCACCACGTGGGTGCGCATCACCATCCGCTCTTCGGGGCTGAGTTTGCCTTCCTTTCGAAGGAGCGGAGCGAACTCCTCGTAAATCTTGCCTACGTCATGGAGCAGAGCGGCTCTCTTGATCTGATCCAATTCCGTGGCTGAGAGCTTAAGTTCCCGGGCGATTGCCATGGCGTATTCAGCAACGCGGCGTGAATGCCCTGACGTGTAGGGATCCCGCGCCTCCATTGCCTTGACCATCAGCTCGAGTTTCTCCTCAAGTTCCTCCTGCAGCTGGAGGTTCATTTGATAGAGCTGGCGCGCCAGGAAAAGGGGGAAGACGATGATCGCCATGCCCAGAAACTGAAGCTTCACATAGAGAAACACGAGGAGGACAGCGAGCGTGCTCGAGAGGAGATCTGTGACAAACGCACTACCGCTAATCCGACCCCATGCTTCGCGTATGGACACGCCTCTGCTACTGAACGCAACCGCGATAGCCACGCTCCCATGGTTGACGACAAAGAACGCCAGCACGAGAGCGAGAAACGCTATAAGCGAAAAGGAGAACTCGTCGAGACTTACCGTGCCTCCAAGACTCGTGTAGACGAGGCCGCCGAGTCCAGTCGCAAGCATGTACTGGGCGGTGTTAAACCAAACACGGATTGTTGGCTTGCGGCGGATGAAAGTGTCAACGAAGAGGGCAGTGATGCCGCTGATCAACATTGGCCACGGATGACCAAGGATCGCCACTGAGGCCAGGAACGGGATGAACCCTACAGACGTGTTGACCTTTGCGAACGGAATTCTAAAGAAAAACGAATCGCTGACTATCCCCAACACTGCGAACGCCGCGAGAGCGTTCCAGAACCGTGAGGGGAAGGGTCCGGAGGGCTGCCACTCGGGAAGGAGCAGTAAGCAGCACGAAGCAAACGTAACCGCACCCACCCAGAGGTAGATGCGCAGTCCTAGCAGCCGTTCCTTGAAGGCGTCGTTCATTCCTGACTGCCAGCGACTGAGTTTAACAGCTGAGGGGACCCCAAGTCCCTCGCTACCAGCCGACCAGTCCTTCCGCGAAGAGTAACTTCGCGAGTGCCGTAAAAAGCGCTGCGAGCACTGACATCGAGCGTCACCTCCTTTAGACCTACGAGACATTGCTCGTTAGACCTGGAGTGGTACGCCTCGCTACGACGTACCCGACGCTCCGCTCGTCGACCGTTCGCTCGGCTCCGCTCAGCTAGCGATGACTAGGGGCCCCTATTTCAAGTGTCTGTCATGAGCAGCCCGCGCCAACTCCTAGGACACGAGCTGAGGAAGCTCCGAAACCGGTCCGAAACCGTCCCTACGCCACCTTCCGTCTTTTCAACGCCTGCCGCATCGCCTCGACGACGGCCGGCATCCCTTCCGACTTGTTCACGATCACCTTCACGCCCATGTCCCTGAGCTGCGCCGTCGCCGCCTGTGGCATCCCGCCCGTCACCACGATGATCTCGGCATCCAGCTTGCGCCCCGGCTCGAGCAGCCGCTGCAACACCTGCGGCGCGTTCAAATCCGGCAACGTGTAATCGAGCACGATCAGCGACGGCTGCACCCGCCCGATCTCGAGCAGCCCGTCCACGCCGTTCGTCGCCTCCACCACCTCGATGTCCAGATCCGAGTTCTCAATCGTCAGCACCAGCGCCCGCAGGTAGCCGGGATCGTCCTCCACCACCACCACCATGTCGGTGCCGTTGCCGAGCTCCAGCTCCCGCGGCACAGACATATCGTGTTGCCGCAGGAACGCCGCAAGGTCCTCCGCCTCGACCCGGCGCCGGCCCGTCGGGGTCTTGTGCCCCTTGAGCAGGCCCTGGTCGATCCAGCTGGCAACCGTCGCGGGCGTGACTTGACACACGCGTGCGACACGCTGGGTGCCCCAATACCTGGTTCTAGTGGAATTCACGGAACCCAAAGAACCACCAAAACAGGAAACACGCAAGGGCTGTTGTTGGGTTGATGCAACAACCACGAGAGGGCGCTGCTCAACTGCTGGTACTACAATACGTTAGCTATTATCGCGCAAGCGATTGGCACTACCGCTGCCGTCTGGTTGCCGTGAGTTTTCGCTTCCAATGTGTTGCCCGCATCCAACACCCGCGGGCCTGGCTCAGCGGCGAGCGTCGGCCCATCGGTTGGTTGCGTCTAGCACCGCCAGCACCGCGCTGCGCTCGGCGCTCTCCTTGATCTCGCACGTTCCGGTCAGCAACTGCGCCTCGCGCCCACCCAGCCCGTGCACCGCAACCAGCACGAACTTGCGATCGAACGCGTCGATGATCTGCGCCCCTTCGAGCGCGACGGAGTTGTCGGGCAGCAGGATGTCGAGGCACAGCGACGCGGCGCGCGCCGCCGCCTCCACCCGGTTCCGCATCGTGTCGGTCCCCTGCTCCTCCGCCGTCGCGTCCCGCCCCTCGAACGCCAGCTTCACCCGCACCATCACCCGCTGCGGACGCTCGGACGGCCGCACCTCGAGCCCCTGGAAGATCACGACGCGCCGCTTGGCGCGGGTCTTCACCGCCTCGTCCTGGAGCTGCTCGATCGGCCGCACGTCGGCGGTCTGAGCGACGCTGATCTTGCGGTGGTCGATCTTGAGGCCGAGCTGCGCCATCAACGCCGACTCGATGTTCCGCACCACCTGCTTCGGCTGCGTGTCGGCCATGGTGAGCACATGGATCTCGCTCACCTCCCCCAGCGGCGTCACCACCACCCGCGCGGACAACACGCCGGTCAGGCTCGAGATGAGATTCTCGGCGCGCTTGACCCCCCACGGGTCGGGGATCTGCCCGGCCACGAACTCGCGCTCGGACGGGCTCCCCCCCTCCCCCTCCCCCGGGGTGTCTGCCGGCTTAGGATCCACGCGTCACCTCTCTCCCGTCGCGACCTGATTACGCCCGGCGGCCTTCGCCCGGTACAGGGCTCGATCGGCCGCCACCAGCACGTCCTCCGCCGCAGGGCCGACCCCCGGTGCGAACTCGGCCACCCCGATACTCACCGTCACCAGCCCGGCCGGATAGCCGACGCGCCGCCCCATCCCCTCTACCCCAGCGCGCACCTTCTCCGCCACGCCCAGCGCTCCCTCCACCCCGGTGTGCACCAGTACCATCACGAACTCGTCCCCGCCGTACCGCGCCGCCAGGTCGGTGGTCCGGATGTGCGTGCCGCACTCGAGCGCCGCCCGCCGCAGCACCTCGTTCCCCGCCTCGTGGCCGAACTGGTCGTTCACCTGCTTGAAGTTGTCCAGGTCCACGAACAGCAGCGCGAACGGCTGCCCCGTCCGGTCGCTGCGCGCCACCTCGCTCGCCAGCCGGTCGCGCAGCACCCGGAACGTGGCGAGCCCGGTCAGGGCGTCCTCGGCGGCCTGCAGCTGAGCTTGCGTCGCCTGCTTGTCGAGGTAAGGCGGGCACGACTTGAGCGTCGTCCGCCCCACCGCCGCCGCCTCCGCGAACGCCTGGCACGTGGCATAGCCGCACGCCCCGCAATCCCACGGCCGACCGTTGGGCGCCAGCCCGATCTGCTCCAGGATGGCTTCCGCCTGCTCCGCTTGCGGCTGATTGGTGGGGGGCCGCACAAAGAACGCCTCCCCTACCCGAACCCTCTGCGCCACCCCCTCGTCCACTACCGGCTCGAGCGCGCGCGTAGGCTCGGTGGCCCCCACGATCTCGCGGCGCCGGAACAGCTCGTCCTTAGGCCCGAGCAGCGGGTGGTCGAGGCACCCCTCGCACGGCAGGATGTCGACGAACCCGAGCTCGATGCGGTCCACCGCCACGGCCCGCGCGATCCCCCCCAGCGCGCCCAGCCCCCGGACTTTGCGGAACCGCCGGCTCGCGTGGCTCTCCTCGCGCAGCAGCTCGAGCGGCAGCCCCCCCGCGGTGCTCCAGTGGCGGCGCCGCTCCTCGGGAAGCCGGCTGAAGTACGGGGCCTGCTGGTCGATCCGCACCCCCCGCCGCTCCAGCAGCGTCGTCAACTCGTCCAGCGTGATGGCTGCCTCCACGTCCGGCCCCCCTTCCGTGATGCACACCCCGGCGTATACCACCTGCGTCCCGGCGCCGTACATGCCCTTCAGGTAGCGTGCTTCCGCCGCGATCGGCGTCGCAATCGGCGCCAGGTACGGGATCAGCTCCGGGTACTGCGCCCGCACCGTCTCCACGATCACGGGGCAGGTGCTGCGGATCACCGTCCCCCAGCCGTCATCGGCCCACAGCGCCAGGTATTCCCGGGCGACCAGCTCGTCCCCCAGCACGCCGCGGTGCACCGTGCGGAAGCCCGCCGCGTAGCAGGCGTTCACCACCTGCTCGGGAGTGGCAGGGTAGAAGTAGGCCGCCGACTCCACGCTGAGGATGAGCGCGGCGCGACCGCCGATCGCGAGCTCCAGGGCTCGCGTTACATCGCCCTTGGCGACGATGGCATCGTGGGGACACGCAGGCAGGCACAACCCGCAGCGCGTACACGCCTCATCCACAATTCGGACCTGCGGACCCTCGACTGCGACGGCGTCGGCGGGGCACACTCGCACGCAGGCGAGGCATGCCACGCACAGATCCGGATCAATCCTAAAATCCACGGGAAACCGGGCCGGGGCGCTGCGGCCACCTAAAGAAAGCGGAACCAGGGCGACGTAACATGTGATGCACGTCACGGTCTGTCAATGGGCGCGCCACTGCAACCTCTTGTCTTACGGCGAGTTAGGCTAGGGCGTATTCCTTGAGCTTGCGGTACAGGGTGCGCTCGCCGATCCCCAGCACTTCGGCCGCCTTGCGCCGGTTGCCTTTGGTCTGGCGCAGCACCGCTTCGATGGCGGCGCGCTCTACGTCTGCCATTGTCATGCCAGCCCGATACACGACCTCGGCCTCCGGTGCCGGCTCTGCCTCGATCGGCTGAACGGGCACGATCCCCGAGCCCGGGCCGACCTCGATGACCTCCACCCGCTGGGGCGCCCGGTCGTCCAGCCGCCGGCGCAGCTCCTCGACCTGTAGCTTAAGCTCCACAAGACTGCGGAAGATGAACTCCAGCTCCTGGCCCGCGACGTCGCGCGTGGCCCCAGCCACCCGGACCGGCAGCCCCCGCGCCCGCTCCCGGATGTCGCGCGGGATGTCGCTCGCCCGAATCTCGCCCTCGGGCGCCAGCACGACCATGGACTCCACCAGGTTGCGGAGCTGGCGCACGTTGCCGGGCCAGTCGGCGTCCACCAGGATCTGGAGCGCCTCCGGCGTGATCCCGCGGAAGGGGCGCTCGTGCAGGGCGGCGAACTCGGCGATGAAGCGCCGCACCAGAAGCGGGATGTCGACCTTGCGCTCGCGCAGCGGCGCGAGCGCGATGTGCAGCACGTTGAGGCGGTAGAACAGGTCGTCGCGGAACCGGCCCAGCGCGACCTCCTCCTTGAGCGACTTGTTGGTGGCAGCGATCACGCGCACGTCCACCTTGATCGCCTGCGCACCGCCCACCCGGAAAAAGCTCCGGTCCTCGAGGACGCGCAGCAGCTTCACCTGCGTGGCCGGGGCCATCTCGCCGACTTCGTCCAGGAAGATCGTCCCGCCCTCGGCCAGCTCGAAGCGGCCCAGCCGGCGCTCGGCGGCGCCCGTGAACGCGCCCTTTTCGTGGCCGAACAGTTCACTCTCGAGCAGCGTGTCCGGGATGGCGGCGCAGTTGACGGCGATGAACGGCTTGGCGCGTCGGGGCGAGAGATCGTGGATCGCGTGCGCCACCAGCTCCTTCCCCGTCCCGGACTCCCCCTCGATCAGCACCGTCGCGCTCACCGGCGCCATCTGCTCGATCTTCACGAGCACTTCTTGGATCGCCGGCGATTCGCCCAGGATCCCGGTGCGCGCCTGCAAACGGCGGCGCTCGATCAGCCGCCGCACCGTCGCGCTCACCTCTGTCGGGTCGGCAGGCTTCACGAGGAAGGAGGTGAGCCCCAGCCGGCGGGCCGCCTCCTTGGGGTCAGGCTCCGTCGACTCTACCAGGCCGAGCGTGGAGATCGAGCGGTCGTGCGCGATGCGCAACAGCTGCGCGGCGGACGATTCGTGTAGCCCACCGGTCAGGACGATGCAATCGGGTGCCGGGGCGGCGTCGCTCCCGTCGGCCCCTCCCGCACCCCCCACCGCCCGGCGCACGTCGTCGAACGACGAGACGAGCATCGTGTGGAAGCCCGCGGTCTCGAGATGCGCGTTGATCCGGACCGCGTGCTCCAAGTCGTCGGTGGTGATTAGGACGCGATCAGCCATAGTTCAGCCGTAAGCCACAAGTCGTAAGCCACAGGTGATCATCCGTGCACAGTGCGCGATCCGCTCACCAGTTCGACCGCGTGCTCCAAAAAGCCCTCCAGCACCGCCAGGCCGTCCGTCACGCCGCCGGTCGAGCCGGGAAGGTTCACGATCAGCGTCTTGCCGCGCGTGCCGGCGACGCCGCGGGAGAGCCACGCGCGGGGAAACCGCGGCGCGGCCGTGGCCCGCAGCGCCTCCGCGATCCCCGGCGCGGCGCGCTCCAGCACCGCCTGCGTCGCTTCGGGAGTCACGTCTCGCAGGGTGAGCCCCGTGCCGCCGGTCGTGAGGATCACGTCGACTTCGCCCGAATCGGCCCAGCGGGCGAGCATCCCCGCGATCCGGTCGGACTCGTCCGGCACCACGCTGCGCACCGCGACGTCGTAGCCCCGCTCCGTGGCCCACGTGAGAATCGCGTCGCCCGACGTGTCCTCGCGCTGACCGACCGCCCCGAGGTCAGACACCGTGAGAATGCCGATGCGCATCACACCGTCCGGCCGTCAGACGGTCCGACGGGTTCTATGCGGCACGAACGGCAGCGGCACCACGTCCGCCGGGGCGCGTTTGCCCCGCACGTCGATGTCGAATCGGCCGCCCGATTTGGCGGACGCGACCGGCAGGTAGGTGATCCCGATCGCCCGGTTCGCTGTCGGAGTCACAGTGCCGCTCCGCACCACGTCAACCTGGGTGCCGTCCACGTATACGCCGTAACCATGCCGGGCGACGGTGCGCGGCTCCGCCATCTTGAAGCCGACCAGGCGGCGCTTCACGCCCTCGAGCTTCTGCTGCTTCAGCGCCGCGAGGCCGGTGAAGTCCGCGCCCTTCTCGAGCTTCACGATCCAGCCCAGGCCCGCTTCGAACGGCGTCACCATGTCGTCGATGTCGTTGCCGTACAGCGGGTACCCGGCCTCGAGCCGCAGCGTGTCCCGGGCGCCCAGCCCGCACGGCTCGGCGCGGCCCGCGCCCACGAGCGCGTGCCACAGCGTCTCGAGATCGCCCGCGCGGCAATACAGCTCGAAGCCGTCCTCGCCGGTGTAGCCGGTGCGCGAGATGAAGCACTGCACCCCGGCGACCTTCCCCTCGGCGAAGTGATAGTAAGGGATCATCGTGATCCCCACCGGCGTGAGGGGCGCGAGCAGCGCCTCCGCCTTCGGCCCCTGCACCGCCAGCAGCCCCGTTTCGTCGGAGACGTTCCGCAGCCGCACGTTGGCGCCGCGCTTCTGGTCGACGACGTGCTCCCAGTCCCGCGGGATGTTGGCGGCGTTGACGACCATCATCACCCGGTCGTCGAACCGATAGATCAGGCAGTCGTCCACGAAGGTGCCGCGCTGGGTGAGAATCGCCGAGTATTGAGCCTGCCCCGGGCGCAGCGCCCCAACATCGTTGCACGTCACACGTTGCACGAAGGCGTTGCGGTCCGGCCCGGTGACCTCGAATTCGCCCATGTGGGACACGTCGAACACGCCCACCGCCTCCCGCACGGCTGTGTGCTCGGCCGCGATCCCGCCCCGGTACGTGACGGGCATCTCGTACCCGCCGAACGGCACCATCTTGGCGCCGAGGCTCACGTGGATGTCGTGGAGCGGGGTCCGCTTCAGGGCTTGGTCGGTCACTCTGGTCTCGGATAAACGCCGGGGCATGGCCCGGGGTTGGTCTACCCTAGCCCATCAACGTCGCAAGGAGCGCCTTTTGGACGTGCAGCCGGTTCTCGGCCTCGTCCCAGACGCGCGACTGCGGGCCCTCGATCACCTCGGTCGCGACTTCCTCGCCCCGATGCGCCGGGAGGCAGTGCAGGAAGATGGCCGTGGGATCGGCGAGCTTCATCAGCTCGGGGTCCACCGTGTAGCCGCGGAACGCGTTGCGGCGCGCCTCCGCTTCGCCCTCCTGCCCCATCGAGGCCCAAACGTCGGTGTTGACGACGTGGGCGCCCGCCACCGCCTCCTCGGGCACTTCCGTCACCTCAACGCAGGCGCCGGCCTGCTTCGCCCGATCGAAGATGCGCCGGCTCGGCTCGTATCCTTCCGGGCAGGCCAGCCGCAGCTCGAAGCCGAGCAGCTGCGCCGCCTCGATCCAGCTGTTCGCCATGTTGTTGCCGTCACCCACCCAGGCGATCCGCTTCCCCTCCCACCCGCCCAGCGCCTCCCGCACGGTGAACAGGTCGGCCAGCACCTGGCACGGGTGGGACAGGTCGGTGAGGCCGTTGATGACGGGGACGGTCGCGTGGCGGGCGAGCTCCTCCACCTCGCCGTGATCGAAGGTGCGGATCATGATGCCGTTCACATAGCGCGACAGCACGCGCGCCGTGTCCGGGATCGGCTCGCCGCGACCGATCTGGATGTCGCGGGAGGAGAGGAACAGCGCATGGCCTCCCAGCTGGTACGTCCCGACCTCGAAGGACACCCGCGTCCGGGTACTCGACTTGGCGAAGATCATGGCCAGGGTCTTCCCGGCGAGCGGCGTCTCCCGGTAGGCCCCGGTCTTCATGCGGTGGGCGAGGTCGAACAAACGCACGACCTCGTCGCGGCTCAAGTCGGTGACGGCGAGAAAGTCGCGCTTCGCCATGGATTTTCCCCATTCTACCTAGAGGATGTAGCGGCGCAAGTCTTCGTCGTCGACGACCTTGGCGAGGCGGTGGCGCACCTTGGCGGCGTCGAACACGACGTGCTTCTCGGGGAGCTCCGGGAGCTCGAACAGCACGTCCTCGAGTAGGTTGGTCATCACGGTGTGCAGGCGGCGCGCCCCGATGTTCTCCATCCGCTCGTTCGCCTTGGCGGCGATGCGCGCGACCTCCTCGATGCCGTCGCGCGTGAACTCGAGCGTCGCTCCCTCGGCCGCACACAGGGCGGCGTACTGCTTGGTGAGGGCATTCTCGGGCTCGGTCATGATGCGGACGAAGTCCGCCTCAGTGAGCGGCTGCAGCTCCACGCGGATCGGGAAACGGCCCTGAAGCTCGGGGATCAGGTCCGACGGCTTGGAGATGTGGAAGGCGCCGGCGGCGATGAACAGGATGTGGTCGGTGCGCACGTAGCCGTAGCGCGTCTGCACCGTGGACCCCTCGACGATGGGGAGCAGGTCGCGCTGCACGCCCTCACGCGACACGTCGGGCCCGACGGTGCCGCGCTCGCCCGCGATCTTGTCGAGCTCGTCGATGAAGATGACGCCGTGGTTCTCGACGCGGTCCAGCGCCTCGTTCACGACGTCGTCCATGTCGACGAGCTTTTTGAGCTCCTCGTCCACCAGGATGCGGCGCGCCTCGTGCAGGTGCACGGTGCGGCGCTTCTTCTTCTTCGGCAGCATCTCCTGCAGCCACTCCGTGAAATTGACGTCCGGGCCTTCCATCCCCTGCGGCGGCTGCATCATTTCGAGCATGGGGAAGCCTTGCTGTTGCACCTCGACCTCGACGTCGCGCTCCTCGAGCTTCCCCTCCTTGAGCTGCTGGCGCAGCTTCTCGCGGCTGCGGCGCCGCCGCTCCTGCGCTTCGGTGTCGGCCTCGAGGGGCTTGGTAGTGACGTCGCCTTTGGACGACACGACGAACAGCGGGGCCTTCTCCCCTCTCCCTTCTCCCTTCTCCCCCGGGGAGGGGGAAGCGGTGAGGGGTGGGGCGGGTGCAGCCGGCAGCAGGATGTCGAGCAGCCGCTCCTCCGCGCGCGCCTCGGCCTCCGGGTAGACCTCGTCCTCCCGCTCCGTGCGCACCATGTTGATCGCCACGTCCACCAGCTCGCGCACCATGGACTCGACGTCACGCCCCACGTAGCCCACCTCGGTGAATTTCGAGGCCTCGACCTTGAGGAACGGCGCGCCGGCGAGACGCGCCAGGCGGCGCGCGATCTCGGTCTTCCCCACGCCGGTGGGGCCAATCATGATGATGTTGTTCGGCAGGATCTCGTCCCGGATATCATCGGGGGCCTGGGCCCGCCGCCAGCGGTTGCGCACGGCGATGGCGACCGCCTTCTTGGCGACCTCCTGGCCCACGATGTAGCGATCCAGCTCCGCCACGATCTTGCGGGGCGGCAGCTCCTCGAGCCAGGGGAGCTGATCTTCCGCCGGCGCCCGCGCGCCGGGCGACGGCGCGTCGCCAGAGGGGGGCGGGGGGGGCGTGCGCGTGGGCTCGGCCATCTAGAGCTCCAGAATGGTGATGTGCGTGTTGGTGTACACGCAGATCTCGGCCGCGATCTCGAGCGAGCGCTGGACGATGTCCCGGGCGGCGAGGCCCGACGCGGTGGCGAGTGCCCGCGCCGCCGCGAGCGCGTAGTTGCCACCGGAGCCGATCGCCAGGATCCCGTCGTCCGGCTCAATCAGCTCGCCCGAGCCCGAGATGACGTAGCCGTGCTCCTTGTCGGCCACGACTAGCAGCGCCTCGAGACGCCGGAGCACGCGGTCGGAGCGCCAGTCCTTGGCCAGCTCCACGGCGGCGCGCGGCAGGTTGCCGGGGTAGCGCTCGAGTTTCTCCTCGAACTTCTCGAACAGCGTGAACGCGTCGGCGGACGCGCCCGCGAAGCCGGCGAGGATCTTGCCGCCCTTCAACGCCCGCACCTTGTTCGCGTTCGCCTTCATCACCGTGTCGCCCAGCGTGACCTGGCCGTCGCCGCCCAGGGCCACGTGCCCGTCGCGCCGGACGCAGAGAATCGTGGTGCTGCGGAATCGTTGTTGCCGCACCGCTTCCGTCCCTCTCCCTCCGTTTTTCGTCCTCACCCCCTGTCCCCCTCTCCCTTCGGGAGAGGGGGTACGCCCGACGTGCCCCCTCTCCGCATCGCGGAGAGGGGGTCAGGGGGTGAGGACCTACGCCCGGGGGTGGGCCTGGTGATAGACCTTCTTCAAGCGCTCCACCGACGTATGAGTATACACCTGCGTGGTGCTGAGCGAGGCGTGGCCCAACAGCTCCTGCACCGCCCGCAGGTCGGCGCCGGCGTCCAGCAGATGCGTCGCGAACGAGTGGCGCAACGAATGCACATGCAAGCCCCGGTCCCCTCTCGCGCCCACCCCCACCCCCTCCACCGTCCCGCTGCGGGCCAGCGCGCTGAGCAAGCGCTTGACCACGAGCTGCACGGCGCGCGGCGTGAGCCGCTTCCCGCGCCAGCTCACGAACAACGCCCGCCGCTCCTGTCGGGTTTCGGCGAGCACCGCGTCTCGCAGCCGGTAGTACCGCCGCAGCGCGCGACCCGCGTGCTTCCCCACCGGCACGATCCGCTCTTTCTTCCCCTTGCCCCGCACCTTCAGCTGGTCCGAGACGACATCCACGTCCTGCTCGTTCAGGCCGGCGAGCTCGCCCAGCCGGATCCCCGTCGAGTAGAACAGCTCGAGCATCGCCAGGTCGCGCCCCTCCCGGAACCCGCCCGCTGCCACGCGCCGCTCCGCCTCCTCGAACAACAGGTCGATCTCGGCCCGGTCCAGGTAGTCCGGGAGCTTGCGCTCGAGCTTTGGAGTGCGCGCGGCCTTCGCCGGGTTCACCTCCAGTCCCCGCGTCGCGTTGAGGAAGCGGTAGAAGGTGCGCAGCGCCGAGAGCGCGCGAGCCGCGGAGCGCTTGGCGAGGCCCCGCTGCTGCTGTGCGCCCAGCCACGCGCGGATCGCGAGGCGGTCCACCCCGGCCCAGCTCCAGGCGCCACCGTAGTAGCGGCCGCAGAACGCGACGAAGTCGGCGAGGTCGCGGCCGTACGCTTTCACGGTGTGGGGGGAATCGTTGCGCTCTTTCTCGAGGAACTCGACGAAGTCCCTGACCTCGGGGCTGGTCATGGGACGTTGCCCCGGGCCGCCGGCCCGGGGTCAGCCGCGCAAGGTTGCGGGCCCGGAGCGGCTGACCCCGGGGCGACGCCCCGGGGTGCACGAATCCGCGCCGCGAACCGTTCCATATCCGCCAACGCTCGCTCAACCAGCAGCTCTCTCTTCCGCTGCTTGTCCTTCACCACCAGCTCCAGCGGCTCAAGCAGCCCGAAGTTGGCGTTCATCGGCTGAAAGTGCTCCGGGTCGGCCGAGTGCACGTAGCGGTACAGCGCGCCGAGCAGCGTCGTGGGTGGCGGAAGCAGGGGCTCTTCCCCCGCGAGCAGCCGCGCAAGGTTGATCCCGGCCAGTATCCCGGTCGCCGCGGACTCGGTGTACCCCTCCACCCCCGTGAGCTGGCCGGCGAACAGGAGCAGCGGGTCGTCTTTGGCGGAGAGATGCGCTGTGAGCGCGCGTGGCGCATTGATGTAGGAGTTGCGGTGCACCGAGCCATAGCGGAGGAACTCGGCGCGCTCGAGCCCCGGAATCATCCGAAACACCCGCTGCTGGTCGGGGATCTTGAGTCGCGTCTGGAAGCCGACCAGGTTCCACATCTGGCCGGCGCGATCTTCCTGGCGCAGCTGCACCACGGCGAACGGCTCCGCGCTATGGCCCCGGGCGTAAGCCCGGGGCGGGGCGTCAGCTCGGGGCGCGGTGTCAGCCCGCGGCGCGGCGTCAGCCCGGGGCGCGGTGTCAGCCCGCGGCGCGGTGTCAGCCCGGGGATCTCGAAGCCCGACCGGCTTCATCGGCCCGAAGCGCAGCACGTCGCGGCCGCGGGCCGCCATCTCTTCCACCGGCAGGCAGCCCTCGAAGTAGGGAGTCCGGTCGAACTCGTGGTGCGGCTGATACTGCTCGCCGCTGCGCAGTGCCGTGACGAAGGCATCATACTCGGGCTCTGTGAGCGGCGCGTTCAGGTAATCGTCGCCGCCGCCCTTGCCGTAGCGCGAGGCGCGGAACAGGCGCGCGTGGTCCAGTGACTCGGCGGCGACGATGGGCGCGATCGCGTCGAAGAAGGCGAGCGACGCCACGTCGAGTCGCCGCGCGATGACTGCAGCCAGCCCGTCCGACGTGAGCGGGCCCGTCGCCACGACCCCCGGGGACGGGAGCTCCGTCGCCTCCTCGCGCAGCACTGTGATGTGCGGGTGTCGGGTGACGCGATCGTGCACGCCCCGCGCGAACGCGACGCGATCGACGGCGAGCGCCGCCCCCCCCGGAACGCGTGCGGCGTCGGCCCCCTCCAGCACGATGCTCCCGAGCCGGCGCATCTCGGCCTTGAGCAGGCCGTGCGCGTTGGTTCGCTCAACTGACTTGAAGGAGTTGCTGCAGACGAGTTCGGCGAGCAGGTCGGTCTGGTGCGCCGCCGTCATGCGAACGGGCCGCATCTCGTAGAGGGTGACCGCCACCCCGCGCTCGGCGAGCGCCCAGGCGGCCTCGCTCCCCGCGAGCCCGCCGCCCACTACCGTCGCGGTCAGGTCGCGACCGACTCCGCCGGCGTGACTTCCTCCAGCGTGACTTCGTGTCCGCACTTCAGGCACTTGCGCGTCGCTCCCGCGGCCTTGGTCTGCTTCTCTTCCATCCCGACGAACCCGCAGCTCGGGCATGCGACCGGGACGGGGCGGTTCCACGTCGAGTAGTCACAGTCCGGGTAGCGCAGGCACCCGAAGAAGTTGCGCCCTTTGCGGGTGCGCCGCTCGGCCAGCTCGCCCGTGCCGCACTTCGGGCACTTCACGCCGAGCGGCACGGGGCGAGTGTGCTTGCACTTGGGGTAGCGCGTGCACGCGAGGAACTCGCCGTACCGCCCGGTCTTGATCACCATCGGCGCGCCGCACTCCTGGCATTTCTCGTCCGACGGGCGGTCGGGCACCTTGTTCTTCTTGAGCGGCCGGCTGAAGCGGCACTCCGGATACTTGGCGCACGCGATGTACGGCCCGAAGCGGCCGCTCTTCACGATCAGCGGGCCGCCGCAGTTCGGGCATTTCTCCTTGGGCAACTCCGACAGGTCGTGCACGTCGTGAATCAGCCGATCGATGTCGACCGCCGCGAGCGCCTGCGAGAACGGACCCCAGAAGTCCTCGAGCACCCGCTGCCACGCCAGATCGCCCTCCTCCACCTTGTCCAGCTCGGTCTCCATCTGCGCCGTGAAGCCGACCTCGAACACGTCCGGGAAGCACCGCTTCAGCACCTGCCACACGATCTCGCCCTGGGGCGTGGGCTGGAAGCGCCGGTCCTTTGCGGTGGCGTACCAGCGGTTCTTCAAGGTCGAGATGATCGCCGCATACGTGGACGGCCGCCCGATCCCCAGGCGCTCCAGCTCCTTCACGAGGCTCGCCTCGCTGAAGCGCGGCGGCGGCTCGGTGAAGTGCTGGTTCGGCGTGATCTGCTTCACCGTGACCACGTCGCCCTCGACCAGCGGCGGGATCGGCGGCAGATCCTCCAGGGTCTTGCCCTCCTCAGGCTCATGCGCCTCGTGGTAGAGCTTGTGGTAGCCGTCGAACAGCACGCGCGAGCCGGTGGCCCGGAACACGTAGCGGCCCAGGTCGAAGTCGACCTTGGTCGTCTCGAACACGGCGGGGTTCATCTGCGACGCCACGAAGCGCCGCCAGATCAGCTGGTACAGCTTGAACTGCTTGGCGTCGAGGTGCTGCTTCAGGTCGTCGGGGCGCCGCAGCACGTCGGTCGGGCGGATCGCCTCGTGCGCGTCCTGCACCCGCGACTGGCCTTTGCCGGTCTTGTGGACGTTGGGCGTGGCGGGGAGGTAGCGCTTGTCGAACTCGCGCGCGATGAAGTCCCGCGCCTGGGCCACCGCCGAGTCGGCGACGCGGATCGAGTCGGTGCGCATGTAGGTGATCAGCCCGACGGGCCCCTCGGCGCCGATCTCGATCCCCTCGTACAGCTGCTGGGCCAGGCGCATCGTGACCGCGGCAGAATAGCCCAGCTGTTTCGCCGCTTCCTGCTGCAGCGTGCTGGTGCGGAACGGCGGGGGCGCCGGGCGGCGGCGCTCGCCCTTCTCGACGGTCGTGACCTTGAAGGGCAGCTTGAGCGCGTCCGCGACGATGGCCTGCGCGCTCGCCTCATTCTTGATCTCGGGCTTGTGGCCGTCGAGCTTGTGCAGCCGGGCCTGGAACGGCTGCCCGTCCTTTTCGAGGTCGGCCTCGATGGTCCAGTATTCCTGCGGCACGAACCTGCGGATCTCCTCCTCCCGCTCGCAGATCAGCCGCAGCGCCACTGTCTGCACCCGGCCCGCCGACAGGCCCGTCTTGATGCTCTTCCAGAGCAGCGGCGAGGTCTTGTAGCCGACCAGCCGGTCGAGCACGCGCCGCGCCTGCTGCGCGTCGACTTTCTTCTGGTCGATGTCGAGGGGATTGGCGAGCGCCTGCGTGACGGCGTCCTTGGTGATCTCATGGAACAGCACGCGGCGCACCTTGCCGCCGCCGTTGCCCAGGCTCTCCGCCACGTGCCAGGCGATGGCCTCGCCCTCCCGGTCGGGGTCGGTCGCGATCAGCACCCGCTCGGACGCGTTGGCGGCTTTCTTGATCTCGGCGAGCGTCTTCGCCTTCTCCTTGATCGGCACGTACTCGGGCGTGAAGCCGTTGTCCACATCCACGCCGAGCTTGCGCTGGGGGAGGTCGCGGACGTGCCCCACGGTCGCTTTGACCGTGTAGCCACGGCCCAGGTACTTGCCGATCGTCTTCGCCTTGGTGGGTGACTCGACGATGACGAGCGCACCCTTGCCTTTACCCCGGGGCGCCGCCCCGGGGTCAGCCGCGCCGGGCGTCTTACGGCGCTTGCGAACCTTCACAACCTTCACGGCCTTCACATCGGTTTCTTTAGCAGCCACGCATCAATCCTTCGTCAACGGGCGCGAAAGCGCATCTTTACCATCCCGCGCTGGATTGCGCAAGCCTGACGACCTCGCGCGCCACTTCTTCGGCCGTCTTGCGCTCGGTGTCCAATTGCGTGTGCGCCTTGAGGTAAAACGGCTCGCGCTCCTTGAGCAGCTGGCGCATCCGGTCCATCGGGTCCTCACCCATTAACAACGGGCGGGTTCCCTCCGTGGCCGTGCGCGGCGCCGCCGTCTCGACCCGCGTGCGCAGATATACGACGAGCGCGCACGCCTGCGCAGTTTCGATCGCGCCCGGTTGCGCCGCCCAGCCGCCGCCGGGCGCCACGACGCTTGGCTCACCGGCGAGCGCCGTGTCCATCTCCTTGCGCTCCATCTCGCGGAACGCCGCCTCGCCCTTCTCGGCGAAGATCAGCGTGATCGACTTGCCCTCGCGCCGCGCCAGGATCGCGTCGATGTCGACGAACCCGGCGTGCAGCTGCTCCGCGGCGAGCCGCCCGATGGTAGTCTTGCCCGATCCCGGCAAGCCGACCAGCACGATGTGTTTCTTCACGACGCGGCGCCCTTGGGCGTGCGCGCCCGCACCTGGGCCATATACCCCGCGACGTTGCGCTTCATCTCGCTCAAGGCGTCGCCACCGAACTTCTCGAGCATCGCCTGGGCCAGCACCAGCGCGACCATCGCCTCGGCGATCACGCCCATCGCGGGGACGGCGGTGACATCCGAGCGCTCCGACTGCGCCTGTGCCGGCGCCCCGGTCTTCAGGTCCACCGTTTTGAGCGGCGCCATCAGCGTCGAGATCGGCTTCATCGCCACGCGCAGCACCAGCGGCTCGCCGGTCGTCATTCCGCCCTCAGTACCGCCGGCCCGGTTGGTGGCGCGCGCCAACCCCGGGAGGATTTCGTCGTGCACTTCGGAGCCTTTGCGGCGCGCCGCCTCGAAACCGAGCCCCAGCTCGACAGCCTTCACCGCCGGGATCGACATCAGCGCCTGTGCCAGACGTCCGTCGAGCTTACGGTCCCACGACACGTGGGACCCGAGGCCTACCGGGGCGCCCAGCGCCACGACTTCCACCACGCCGCCCAGCGTGTCCCCGGCCGCTTTGGCGGCGTCGATCCGGGCGATCATCTCGCGCTCGGTGTCCCGATCCAGGCACCGCACCGGGCTGGCATCGGCTGCCTCGTTCAGCGGTGAAGGGATGGGTAGGGGCGCAGCCTGCTGCGCCCCTACACCTGCCTTGACGCCGCCCAGCTCTACGACGTGGCTGCCGATTTCGATCCTGAACTGTTCCAGCAGCAGCTTGCAGACAGCGCCGCAGGCGACGCGCGCTACGGTCTCGCGCGCGCTGGCCCGCTCCAGGATGTCGCGCGCGTCCTCGCGGTCGTACTTCAAGCTGCCGGCCAGGTCGGCGTGCCCCGGCCGGGGCCGCGTAACCTGGCGCCGCCGCTCGGTCCCGGGGGCGTCGGCCTCGGGCGCCATCACGTCCCGCCAGTGCTCCCAGTCGCGGTTCCACACCAGCATGGCGATGGGCGAGCCGAGCGTCTCCCCGGCGCGCACCCCCGCGAGCCACTCGATCTGATCCGCCTCGATCTTCATACGGGCGCCGCGGCCGTAGCCGCCCATGCGCCGCTTCAGCTCGGCGTTGATGCGCTCGGTGGGCACGGGCAGGCCGGCCGGGATCCCCTCGAGGATCGCCACCAGGCCGCGACCGTGCGACTCACCTGCCGTCGTGAACCGGAATGTCATGCTGCTGGCCTCACCCCCTGACCCCTCTACAAGTCCTCACCCCCTGACCCCCTCTCCCTGCGGGAGAGGGGGGACGCCCACGGAGGTGAGGCATCGATAATAACACGCGAGCCCGACGCCGGGTCGGGCTCTCGTTGCCTCGCCCCCTGGCCCGCCAGGGTCCCATCGGGGTCTCCCGGAGCGACCGCGTATTCTTGTCGCGCAGGGAGACCCCGATGGGACTTGGCGGGTCAGCGGAGGAAGTCCCTCACCGGATCCGCGGCGCGGGGAGCGGATTCGTGAAGGCCGGCAGGCTCACCATCACCAGCCCGCGGGCCGTGATGCCGAACAGCAGCTGGTTCCCGGACGCGTCCTTCGCCACCCGCAGCGGCCCGATGATCGGATCGCGGATCGAGATCGTGCCGACCTGGAAGCCGAAGTAGGTATCGAACACATCGATGTTGGCGTCGAAGCGCGCGACGAACAACAAGCGGTCGTTCGGGCTCCCGCTACCGCCGCACGCCGGCGTCGCCGGCGGGCACGAGCCCGAGGGCGCGAAGTTGTGGTTGTAGTTCATGTCCATCCCCGTCGCGATACCGGAATCCGGGGAGGTGGCCTTGAGCCGCAGCCCTTCGTCGAGATAGTAGACCGAGTCGGCGCGCGCCGCGTTGGTGCGGCCGTTGAAGTTCGTCGCGATCGAGCGGATCTTGGTCGCGGTGTTCGAGATGAAGTCGTTCACGGCCACCGAGGGCGACATGCCGAGATCCACGTCCACCTGGCCGGAATCGCGGATCCCCGCCGTTGCGGGCCCCGTGTTGCACGCCAGGAACGTGCTGGTTGGAGCCGTCGCCCCATGCAGCAGCGGCGCCGTGGTGCGGTACGCCATCACGCGCGCGAACTGGGCCGTCACACGGCCGCCCTCGCCGAAGAAGCCATGGGTGAAGTTCCCAGAGTTGCGCGCGAACGTGGTATCGCCCAGCGCGAACGATTGCAGCTCCGTCGTGACGCCGGCGCAGGCCGTGAGGACCACCTTGACTGTGTTGTACGGCGGCCCGCGACGCTCAATGATCCGCAGCGTATCCGACGTGGCGGACGGCGGCGCGTTCGAGATCTCCCAGAAGACGTGCCCGAACAGCTTCGAGGTGTCGGGCGGGTTCCCCGGGTTGAAGAGCTTCTCCATCCGCAGCGTGGCGCGCCCCGTGAACGGCGCCGGGTTGGACGGCTCGGGCGTCGTCGAGTACAGCGCGAAGACCGAGTCGAGCGAGCACGCCGTGCCGCCCGCCGGGCGGCACACGGTGCCCAGGTACTGCGGGCGGTCGGAGATGTTGTACTCGGTGATCTCCACTTTAAAGCCGCCCGACACCGAGACCACCTTGTAGGTCTGGATCAGGAAGTCGGGCAGGTCCTGCCGCCACCGCAGCACGCGCGCCGGCGACACGTCGATAATCGACAGCTGCGTGCCGCCCGAGTTGGCGACGACGATCGAGTCGCCGTAGGCGCCGAGCGTGTCGCGCGGCCAGAGCGCGATGCCCCACGGCTGCGGCCCAGCGGTCGGGATGCCGGCCGCGACGAAGCTCGAGTTGGCGGCCTGGAAAATCTCGACCCGCGACAGCGTCGGATTCGTGAGGTACAGCTCGCGCCGGTTGGCGTTGTAAATCGCGTCCACGATCTTGCCGCCGAACGGCAGTGCGATGGTGGCACCCGCGACGATCGTAACGGTGTCCATGCGCGCCGCGCCACTCGGGCTGGGGACGGTGAACGTCTGTCCGGTGACGCCGCAGTTGTGGGCCACGGCTGCGTCGCACGCGAACGCCTGGATCACCACCTGCTGCGGAATCGGGGTCAGGCTCGTCAGGCCCATCGCGAACTTCTTCACGACGTCCGTCGACGTGCCGCTGAGCAGCACCGAGTCCTGGCGGATGAGCGTCCCCGCGAGGTCGCGCACGCGGAACCCGATGACCGAGATGCCGCTCGGATCGGTGGCGTGCACCGTGAGGGTGTCGTTCGCCTCGGCCCGGACCGACACGGTTTGCTGGATCTGCGGCGGCGTGACGTCGTTCGCGGCCGACAGGATAGTGACCGTGATGGGTGATGTCTGCGACACCCGACCGCCCGAGTCGACGGCGAAGCCGGCGAGCGTGAAGAATCCGGTCGTGCCCGTCACCTGCACCGAGTCCACGAAGTCGAGAGTATCGGGGAACGGCGGCGACCCGTTGACCAGCGAATCGCCGGTCTGCGCGGTCTGACCCGCATTGCCCCCGACCAGCCAGCCAATCCGCTTGACGCCCGACTTCTGGGCGGCGGCCACCTGGATGGGGATGTACTTTCCCGACGAGGCGACGGCGCCCGCAGTGGGCTGCAGCAGGTACACCCGCAGCGCATCCACGTTCTGCAGGAAGATGAAGATCGTATCTTCCGCGAAGTTACCCGCCCCGTCGGTGGCCCGGCCGATGATGCGGATGATGCCGCCCGCTCCCGAGCCGGGGTTGATCTTCTCGGTGAGGTTGACGTTCGTCACCGTGGTGGTGAACACGGTGTCGGTCTGTTTGATGTAGCCGCCGGTATAGGTGAGCTGGATGTCCTTGAGGCCGAGGTTATCGGTGGCGGTGACGCCGAAGTTGAGCCCGCCCGCGATGTCCTGCGTGTCGGCGGAGGTGGTCAGCTGAATGTTGGGCGGGACCTGATCGCGCACGATCTGGCCCGGGTTGCGCGACGTCTCGCACGCCCCCACGGCGCCCACGAGCGCACACATCCCCCACAGCAGTCCCGCCCTGCGTCCCTGCCGCATACGAGGCTCCCGGTTACTTCCCGGTGTTGGGCGTCACCAGGTCGTCGATGATGTGTGGCGTGACCAGAATCAGGAGATCGCGCCGGTTCTCGTTCTGCTCGCTGAATCCGAACAGCTTGCCAATGATCGGCAGGTCTACAAGGAACGGGATTCCGGTCTTGCTCACCGTGATCGAGGTCACCGTGAGGCCACCGATGACCGCCGTTTCGCCGTCGTTGACGAGGATCTGGTTGTCGGCCTGCTGCGTCTGGAACGTGAACCCGATGTCCACCGACGCCGGCTTCACGGAGGAGTTCTCGGCGTGCACCTCCATCAGCACCTGGCGGTTCGCCGTCACGTGCGGCGTGACCTTGAGGTTGATGCCGGTCTGCTCGAAGTGCACGGTGGCCCTCGGCACGACGTTGGTGCCGCCGGCCGCGGCCGAGCTCACGTCGATCACGCGGATCGGCACCCGGTCGCCCACCAGGATCTCGGCGGGCCGGTTGTCGAGCGTCGTGATCGTCGGCTCGGCCTGGAGATCGGCCAGCTCCACGCGCTGCAGCGCCTGCAGGAAGGTGGTGAGGTCGAAATTGCCGATCGCGGTCGAGAAGATGAGGTCGAGCGCCGGGTTCACGACCTGCTGGTCGGCGTTCCCCAGCGCCGAGAGCGAGTTGCCGCCCAGGTCGACGATCACGTCCGTGGACTTGAAGTTCTCTTGCGGCACCAGCGCGTCGGGTACGCCGTCCAGGTTGGTGTCGACCGCCTTCGCGGTGCGGGGATCGGGCCGCTGGATGAGCTTGTTGAAGAACTGCGTGGTCGAGCCGAGGTCGTACTTCACGCCCAGCTGTTCGACGTCGGTGCGATCGATGAAGATGATCTTCGCCTGGATCGACACCTGCGGCGTGCGGATGTCGAGTCCTTTCACGAAGTCCTCGACAATGCGGATGCGGCTCTGAATCTCAGTGATGACGAGCGCGTTATTGGTCGAGTCCGCCACCACCGCGCCGCGCTTCGAGATGATGGACTGCACCGACGGCACGAGCGACGCGGCCTTGGCGTAGTTCACCCGCACGAGGCGGGTTTCCACCGGGACGGTGGAGTCGGCGCGGGCGAGGTCTTTCTTGTCGATGACCTGGAGGATGCCGCCTTCCAGCACGTTGGCGGTGAGCCCCTGCGACTCGAGCACCGCGTTGAAGGCCAAGTCCCACGGCTGGTTCTTGATCTCGGCCGAGAGCTGGCCGGTGATGCCCTTGTTCACGACGATCGTCCGGCCGCTGAACGCGGCGAACCCGGCGACGACCTCTTGGATGTCGGCCCGGTCCCACGTGACGGTGATGCGGGGTGCCCGGGACTGCGCCGCCTCGCTGGCGTGCGCCGCGAGGTACTCGTCGATCGACATCGGATTGTCACTGGTGCTGGGCGGGGCCACGCGTGCGGCCGCACCGCCTGACCGTCGCGCCGCCGCCCGGTCCTCACTCCCTGGCCCCCGCTCCGCGACGCGGAGCGGGGGAGCGGCGGCGTCCAGGCTGGACCACCCGGCGAACGCGGTGCGGTCGGCGCCGATCTTGACGCGTACCTGGCCGTCGCGGCGCTCGACCTGGTAGTCCTTCAGCACGTCGAGGTCGATCACGACCCGCACGACGCCGGGCCGGAACTGGGCGTAGCGGACGTTCTTGATGCCACCGCGGTTCTGCCCATCGTACAGCGCGGCGGGCGCCACCAGCCGCGCGCCCTGCAGATCGAGCACCAGCCGGGCGGGGCTCGCCAGGGTGAAGTCTTGCACTTCCACGGCGCCCTGGAGGTCGATCACCACCTCCACATGGCCGGGGGTCGGGAGCACGCTGACGGCCTTGACCTCGCCGTCCCGACCCGGCGCTCCCGCGGTCCGGGGCGCCGCCGCCACCAACAGCCACGCGGCGAGAGCAGCGATGTGCGTCATGGCGATACCTCCCGCTTGGCGAGCGTCAGCGTCTCCTGCCGCTCGAAGCCGAATTCCTGCACCGTAAACACGATTTCCCGCGGGCGGATCGTCGTGACCTTGAGGCGCCCGATGATGTCCGCCGGCTTCACCCGGTAGATCTTGGTGTTCGTCACGTCGCGCAGCACGGCCACGCTGCGTGCCGGATAGCGCGAGTCGTAGTAGATGCCGACGAGCCTCAGGTCGGACAGGAGCGGCCGGATGTCGCCCGACCGGAGCAGCGACAGGAAGGGATCGCGCCCGCCCCCCTCGTAGGCGTAGACCTCGCGCGACAGCGTCGTCGCGCGCGCGCTGTCGGCGCTGGCCGCCGTGTCCCTGGCGGCGCTGTCCGGCTTGGCTCGGGGCTGCCGCTTGGCCTGGGCTGCGAGCGGCGCGGCCACGCACAGCGCCGCGAGGGCGACCGCGAGTCTAACGTTCATCGGTCGCATTGCCGGCGGGCCGCGCGGACGTCGCCTTCTTGGGCGCGGGCGGCGTCGCCGCGGACTTGACGAATGTGCGGATCAGGAACTGGGCCTCGAGCAGCGAGCCTATGGTATCGCTGAGGATCTTCTGCGCCTGCTGCTGCGCCGGCTTGAGCAACACATCCTGCGGTACGATGATCCGGGGCAGGCTCGCGATGTCCGACAGAAACTCGCCGAGCTGGTCGTAATGGCCGAGAATCTCGAGGCGGTAGCGGTACGTGTCGAACGGCGAGCCGGACTCGACCGCCAACGGCTCGAACCGGCCGATCGTGACCCCGCGGACCTTCGACCGGGTCGAGATGTCGTCGATCAGCGCCGGCACCTCGTTCTTCTCGGGCACGAGCCGGCGCATCACGCTGAGCAGCGCCTGGTACTGCTCGACCTTGCGGCGCAGGTCCTCGACCGTGCCGCTCGCGAGATCCTGCTTCGCCCTGTCGATGATCACCTGCAGGCTGTCGATCTCGCTGTTCGCGGTCGCGATCTGCGCCGCCGTGGGGGTCTCCCAGTACGTCCAGAAGAGATAGCCCAGGATCACCATGACCAGGGTGATCAACAGCATGTACTGGCTCTGCCGGTCCTGAGGGAGGAGCGCCATGGGGGGCTTACCGCACCGACCGGGCGAGGGGAACGGTGCGGATGTACACCGAGTCCGCGACCTTGTAGCGCAGCGACACGTTGAACGCCGTCACGGGGCGATCCGCCTCGATCACGGTGGAGGAGGTGGCCGGCGACACGTCGGTGAGCCACGGCGACGCGGCGAGCTGACGCAGGAATGTGGTGTACGCCTGGATGTCCACCGTGACCCCCGTGAGCCAGACGCGCACCGCGGGCGTGCCGCTCGAGTCCGTCGCACCCGCCACCGGGGCGTTGCCCGCGCCCTGCGGCGGCGCCGCCCCGGCCTGGCCCGTGCCTACGCCCTGCGCCGAGACGCCCGTCAACCACGTGTAAGGCGGCAGCGCCTTCGTGACCTGATCCAGGATGTGGGGCCAGACGTAGCGGTCGGCGTCGATGCCGCGGATGATGTTGATCTCCGCGGCGAGCGAGTCGCGGATCCGCTCCGATTGGCGCTTCTGCGCGATCACCGCGTCGAACCGCCGCTTCTCCACCCGCACTGCGTCGAGCCGCGCCTCGGCCACGCGCAACCGCGCCGTCTGCGTAAAGAACAGCAGCACCGCCCCGACGATCACCACGGCCGACGTCGCGCTCGCCGCGATCAGCCACGGGTTCCGGATCGTGGCGATGAGGCCGCCGAAATCCGGGAGCGCGAACTTGAATCCGGCGCCGGGAGCCGCCCGCTTCTTCTTGCCGGGGAGGAGGTTGATTTCGATCATGCGGCACGCCTCAACGCCAGCCCCACCGACAGCATCAGCAGCGGCGCCACCTCATCCACCTCCACCGCCTCGAACACCGAATCCCGCACCTTCAGCCGCTGCACCGGGCTCGCGACCTCCACCGGCACCCTGAGCCGGCTCCCCAGCGCCTCGTTCAACCCCGGAATGCGCGCCCCGCCGCCGATCGTGTACACCCGACCCAGGCCGCCCGCCGAGCGGGAGGCCGTCGCGAGGAACGCCGCGGCGCGCTCTACCCCCACGGCGATCTCCTCGCCGCGGGCTTCGACGTACGGCGCCAGGTCGGCGCTGTGGGTCTGCCCCTGAATCGCCCGTTCGGCCTCCTCCGCCGAAAGCCCCTTCTCGCGCTGTAGGTCCTCGCGGAAGCGGCGCGTGCCCACGGAGAGATCGCGCGTCAGCACCGGCACGCCGTCCTCGAGCACGTTCACGTTGGTCACCTCGTGCCCGATGTTGACGAGGCCCACCACTCCCTGCATCGCGTCGGGATGGTTCAGCTCGAAGGCGTTGTGGATGGCGAAGGCGTCGACATCGATGATCGCCGGGTCGAGCCCCGCCTCGTTGAGCAGCCCCACCCGGCCTTCCACCAGCTCCCGCTTGGCCGCGACCAAGAGCACGCTCATCTGCAGCCCCTCGGCGTCGGGATCGAGGATCTGGAAGTCGAGCTCGACGTTGGCCATGTCGAACGGGACGTGCTGCTCCGCCTCCCAGCGGATCACCTCACGCGCGTCCCCCTCCTTCATCCGATCCATCTGGATCTTCTTGACGATCACATCCCGCCCCCCGACGGCGGTGACGACCGACTTGTGCTTCACGCCGGCCGCGGAGAACAGCCCCCGGATCGCCTCGGCGACGATGCCGGGGTCCATGACCTCCCCCTCGACGATGGCGTCGGCCGCCACCTCGGTGGTGGCCACTTTGACCAGCTCCGGCTCGCTGCCGCCGTGGTCGATGACCACCAGCTTGATGATGCCGGAGCCGATATCGAGGCCGACCGAGGTTTTTTTGCCGCCCAGGAACCCAAACAGGGCCATAGTTGCCTAGGGGTTAGAGACAAGACAGGGCGAGGGCAAACTACAGTAAGCCCCGCCCCTTATCCTGTCAAGCCTCGAACCTACTTGAGGCCTGACCACCAAGTACTTTACTGGCCTACAGTTAGACCACTTAATAGAGCTGTACCCAACCCCGCGACCGCATGATCGCCACCATGCCCGTCGAGTCTAACGCCTTGAGAATAGCGCACTTAGAGTAGTTGAGGTTAGCGTGGCCGCTGATCGTGTTGCTGCCGACCACCACGCTATCTTGCGCCATCACGGCACCCCAGAAGTGCGCGTCGGTGGAGCCACCGCCGGCTGTATTGAGCGTGCCCCGAATGATGGTGATCCCGAACCACTGGAACCCACCGTTTACGACCAGGCTGCCGTCGACGAGCAGGATGCCTTGGCCCTGGGTGCCGTTGACTTGGGCGTTGCCCAGGATGTGGACGATCGGGAAATAGCTGCCGCACGGCTGCCCCGGGTTGACGCCGTCGCCCCAGTTGTGCGGGTTCGCGTAGTCGCATTGCCCGGTCGCAGTGGTGCGGGGGTAGATGTCGTTGGCGAAGTTCTGGCCGCCCCCGAGCGTGAGCGTGGCCCGCGACGCGAGCTGCGCGTAGGTCACGTCCCCGAACTTGGAGAACGTGGAGTCGCCGATGTTGGGATCGATGTACCACGGGGGAGTGCCCACGATGTCCGAGCTCCCGCCCTCCGTTATGGTCGCCCCCAGATCGGCGCGGATCCCGGCCTTGAGATTGATGGTGTCCTTGGGAGCGCACTGGGTCTCCCAGCCAACTGGGACGTGGTCGTTCCCGTCGACCACGGCGTTACCAGCGACGATATCGCTCTTACCCGTGGTGAGCGAGGCGCGGATGTCGACCACGAGCGGCTTGATGCGGGCGAGGAGGCCAATCCGCTCGCGCCCCCCTCCGCCGCGGCGCCGGAACGCCCCGCCGGCCGCGAGGGTGGTCGAGTCTTGGCCCGTCAGGTCGATCAGATACAGCTCGGAGTTGAGCCGGTAGACGTAGCCGGCGTAGCGCCCGGTGTGGCTCGGCGATACGGTATCCGCGCCCAGCGTCGGGACCTTCACCGAATCGAGCGGATAGGCTTTGCTACGGTTGTAGACCTGGGGATTCCAGTGACCGATGAGGTAGTTCGTGGCTCCCTCGGCCACGCCGAACGACCGTTGGCTGTAGCGCGCGTTCTCGCCCACGCGCTGCTCCTGGGTGCCCGCGAAGAACGCTCCGGCGATCAGCGCGCCCACCACGACCAGGGCGACGATCGCGAGGGCGAGCGCCATGCCGCGCTCGTTCTGGATGACCCGCTTCATAGACCGCTCCTCGTGCACTGTGAGTGTCGCCTTCGCCGTCAAAGGCAAGGGCCGCAGCGTGTGTTGCCGCGTAGCATCACCCGGGTGACGACGCTGTCGACCTTGTACGTCATGCCGGCCGCGCCCGCCTGCCGGATCCTAGATTGCGTCCGGCCGCGGACCCGGATCTCGATCTGGGCGACTTGGGTCGAGTCCGCCGTTACCGCCCCGGCGGCGTTGAAATAGTTGAACGTCAGCCCGTTGGGACCCGAGAGCGGCCCGACCATAGGCTGGGGGGCGTTTGTGCCCACCGCCTGCGCCAGGTAGTACTGGTTATCGGTGGGCGACTGCCAGAGGCTGTAAGTCACGTTAGTGAAGCCGCGCACCGGCGAGCCGCTCGTGATCGCCCCATCGACGTTGAGCTGGCTCCCTGCGATCCACTGCGGCTGCAGCGACAGCACCCACGCCGGGTGGTTGCCATTGGGGTCCGCGCATGTCCCTGCGGCAACGTCGTTGACCTTGCCCCGCAGCCAACTGTCGTCGTTGCGGGTCGTAGGGTCGCCCTCGTAGAACACCAAAATCGAGTCGTTCCGCGCGAACGTTTGGTGCGAACCGTAGATCGGCCGCTGCCGCACGGTCAGCGTGATCTGTCCGAGACCGGCGCCCAGCGGCGGCGCGACGCACAGGAAGGCGAGCTGCCGCATAGCGCGGATCGTGATCGAGTTGGACCGCATACCGCTGATGTCGCCGCTCTGCCCGTTGACGCCGACGGCGTTCATTTCGCGGAACTCGGCCGGCAAGATGGTCGCCGCCGCGCGGATGTTCTGCTGCAAGTCGATCCGCTGGGTCTGGGCGACATAGGTCTGCTGGTTCGTGACCAGCACCTTGTAGATCGCCGCCGAGACGAAGCCGAGGATGACGAGCGCCACCAGCAGCTCGATGAGGGTGAACCCTCGACGCGTTACATGAGACATGAGATGAACGTCTCCATGCTGTCCCGGCGCCATTTGTTCTGCCGCGTCTTGTACTTGGACGACAGCACCAGGCGCCAGTGATTGGTCGTATCGGCCACGAAGTGCCAGTTGAGGGAGTCCACGGGCGTGCCGCCGCGCCACATCACCGCCGTGCCGTTGTTTCGCACCGCGCAGGCGTTGGTCCGGAGGCTGTCGAGGATGCGAGCCCCGTCCCCCGCCGCCACCGCCGAGCGCTGTCCCTGGGCGATCATGCGCGTGACCAGCGCCGAGCTGTTCATCAACGCCAGCAGGCCGACCGTGAGCACCATTATCGCGACGATCACTTCGACGATGGTGAACCCCTGTTCGTGTTTCATCACCGCACCACCTTGCCGAGCTGGTTGACATAGACCGAATCGTGCCCGTAGGACGTGGCCCCGGTGATCTGAATGGTCGCCGCCGCGGTCTCCGGGCTGAGACCGTTCGGGTCGAACCGGATCGAGTCAGTGGTCACCGCCAGGGTCACGTTGTAGCGGGACGCCAGCTGCACCACACCACCGATCGTATCCAGGGCCGCCGGATTGGCGCGGGAGCAGGTCGTCACCCAGACCGTGCCGCTCGCGCCGGATGTGAAGTGCACCACCGCTCGGCAGCCGCGCTGCACGGCCGCGGCCCGCGCCGTCGCGACGGCGGTGCTCAGATACACGCGCGCCGAGCGCACGTTGGTCTTATCGAGCGTGCGGCGGATGCGGGGAAACCCGATGGTCACGATCACACCAATCAGGACGATCACGATGAGCAGTTCGATGGTGGTGAAGCCGAGCCGACGCATGCCGATCCCTCCAGTCGGAGTAGTCTTGTACATGTTGCGTGCCTGACCGCAAGTCATTTAACGACAATCGATTGTACACTTGGAAGGGGCTCGACGGGCACTGCAAAATGCTGCACGAGTGCAAGACGTTGCACTACTCCAGGTGGTAGCGGTCGATCTTGTAGAACAGCGTACGCAGGCTGACGCCCAGCTGCTTCGCCGCGGCGCGCCGGTTGCCGTCCGTGGCGTGGAGCGCCGCCAGAATTGCCTGGCGCTCAGCCGCCTCCACAGCGTCGCGCAGGGTAACCTCCCTCTCTGACCTCCTGGCCTCACCTCCTGACCCCCTCTCCGCAGTGCGGAGAGGGGGAACGGCAGCGAAATGTCGTGGCTCCAAGACTTCCTCGTCCGAGAGCACCGCCGCGCGCTCGATGGCATGCTCCAGCTCGCGCACGTTGCCAGGCCAGCGCTGGGCCTCGAGCCAAGCCAGCGTGTCGTCACTCAAGACCACGGCCCGCCCCAGGCGGCCGGCGAGTCGTGTGGCGAAGTGGCGCGCCAGCGGCTTGATGTCGGCCCGCCTTTCGGCCAGGGGCGGAAGCTGGATGGTGATGACGTTGAGGCGGTCGAACAAATCCTCGCGGAAGCGGCCCGCAGCGGCCTCGGCCGCGAGCTCCTTGGCCGTGGCCGCGAGCAACCGCACGTCGACCCGCCGGGTCCGCTGGTCGCCGACCCGACGAATCTCGCTCTCCTGCAGCACCCGCAGGAGCTTCGCCTGGAGCGGCAGCGGCAGCTCACCGATCTCGTCGAGCAGTAACGTTCCCCCGTCAGCCTGCTCGAACAGCCCAGCCTTGTCGGCTGACGCCCCTGTGAACGCACCGCGCACGTGGCCGAACAGCTCCGACTCGAGCAGGCTCTCGGGGATCGCGGCACAGTTGATCGCCACGAACGGCGCCGCCGCGCGAGGGCTCGCGCGATGAATCGCCTGCGCGATCACCTCCTTGCCCGTCCCCCGCTCGCCGGTGATAAGCACCGTGGTCTTGTGCTCCGCCACCCGCGCCACGAGCTCCAAGGCGTCCCGCATAGCGCGACTCTCGGCCACAACTGCGCGGGCGCCGGGGGTGGTGGCGAGCTGTGCCTTTAGTGTCGCGATGGTGCGTCCAAGCTGCTCCCGCTCCTCGGCCTTGCGCAGCGTGAGCACCACTTCATCCGGGCGGAACGGCTTGGGGATATAGTCGTAGGCGCCCTCCTTCATGGCGGCGAGCGCGGCTTCTTCCCCCCCGTAGGCGCTCATCATGATGACGAGGGCGGTGCCGCCACGGCTCCGATACGCGCGCAGGAAAGCGAGCCCGTCCATTTCCGGCATCCGCACGTCGCTCAGCACCAGGTCGAACGGCTCGGCCAGGGCGCGCTCCAGGGCGCGCTTGCCGTCGCTCTCGGCGGCCACCTCGTAGCCGGCATCGGCCAGCAGCAGGCCGAGCGACTGGCGCAGGCCGGGCTCATCGTCCACGATCAGGACCCGGCTCATGCCTCACCCGTAGCGGGCAGGAACAGCTTGAACGCCGCGCCCCCCTCGCGCGCCGTGTCGATCCACACCACCCCTCCCATCTCGTGGACGGCGCGCGCCACAATGGCGAGCCCGAGCCCGGTACCGCGCCCCGGCGGTTTCGTCGTGTAGAACGGCTCGAACACCTTCTCGCGGTCCTCACGCGCCACTCCCGGTCCCCCGTCTGCAACGAACACGAGCGCGCCGAGGGCACCGGCGGCAAACTCAGCGGGCGCCGGCCGCCGCGCCAGCTCGCGGGAAAAAAACGCCGGAGCAGCGTCGGTGGCACGTCGCGGGGCTGCTCGACCGGGCTCGTACGCCCAGCGTCGCGCGCCCACCACGACGGGGGCGCCAGGCGCGGCATCCACGGCGTTGAGCACGAGGTTTACGATTGCCTGCTCGAGCAGATAGGCCCGCGCCCGAACCCGGGGCACACCCTCCGCCACATCGAGCGAGGCCCGGACGGCTTTCAGCGCGCCCTGCGCCGCCAGCAAGGCGAAGGCGCCGCGGACGATTTCGTCCGGCTGAACGACGTCGAGCGGCTCCTCTTCCGGACGCGCATAGTCCAGCAGGCTGCGCACGATATGGTCGATCCGGTCGAGCTCCCGGTTGAGGCCGGCCACCACCTCAGGATCCGCCCCGCGGCGGCGCAGCACCTCTACATAGGTGCCCACGGCGCCCAGAGGATTCCCGACCTCATGCGCGATCCCGGCCGCGAGCCGTCCGACGCTGGCGAGCTTCTCGGAGCGCACCAGCTGGCTCCGGGCGTCGAGCAGATGGTCGGTCATCCGGTTGAGCCGTGCCGCCAGGGTGGCGAAGTCCCGGGTCTCGGCGTCCGGTGCGCGGGCGTCGAGATCGCCGGCGGCCACCGCGTCCGCCGTGGCGGTGAGCTGCCCGAGGGGTCGCAGCACGAGGCGCGTCACCAGGTGGCGACCGAAGACTACGAAGACGCCGACCTCGAGCGCCACCAGCGCCATCACCATCCAGAACTCCTCACCCGGAGCGATGCTACCCGCCACCACCGTCGTCGCCACACCTACCAGCAGGGCGGCCGCGGCGAGGAAGGAGAGATAGAAGAGCAGCTCGGTCCGGAGCGCAGGCTTGGGACGCATGGCGGAATACTCAGCCACAAGTCAAAAGCCGCAAGCTGCCAGGAACGCGGAGCTTGCGGCTTTCGGCTTGCGACGTGCGTTCTAGCTTACTGGCACTTCGGCTCGCCTTCCTTGTTGGCCGGCGCCAGCGCCGTCGACCCGATGTAGATCGAGCAGGTCTTCGTCGTGTTGACGTTGGTGATGTTCGCCGTCCAGCCGTCAGCCGTCTTGGCGATGGCCGGCAGCGTGTTGCCCGTCGACTGGGTGAAGGTGACCCCACCCGCGCCGATCGTCGCCGAATACTTCACGGAGTCGGCGAAGTAGGCCTCTTCCGCCGTGACCAGGTTGCGAAGGTCGGACTTCATGGAGGCGAGATACGCCTTCTCCTTCGTGTTGGCAAACTTCGGAATCGCGATCGCGGCCAGAATGCCGATGATCACGACCACGATCAACAGCTCAATGAGCGTGAAACCCTTGCGGTTCATCTGGACAACCTCCTATGGGAGTTCGTGTTATGTGCATCACGCCGGCAGCCATAGGGGCAAGCCACATGCCGCTGGCAGGCCTAGCCGTAAGTCGCTGCGATC